>JAEEGJ010007256.1_pt1 | contig 32034 bp, 17 predicted proteins | sample 8958761 | NCBI WGS metagenome assembly JAEEGJ01 (sample SAMN16246546, study PRJNA631951) | gut metagenome | biome: gut microbiome; feature: rumen; material: RS-attached | host: Bos | place: Iran: Karaj | collected 2018-10
CGGTGCACAACTGCGACAGCATCGTGACCCTCACGCTGACGGTTTACGAGCCGGCGAGCACGCCGCTGACCGGCGAGATCTGTCTGGGCGACACCTACAATGAGAACGGCTTCAACGAGACGCCGACGGCCGCGGGCACAATGACCTACACGCAGAACCTTACGACAGTCCACAACTGCGACAGCATCGTGACCCTCACGCTGACGGTTTACGAGCCGGCGAGCACGCCGCTGACCGGCGAGATCTGCCTTGGCGACACCTACAATGAGAACGGCTTCAACGAGACGCCTACCGCCGCGGGCACAATGACCTACACGCAGAACCTGACGACGGTTCACAACTGCGACAGCATCGTCACCCTGACGCTGACGGTTTACGAGCCTGTCACCACACCGCTGACCGGAGAGATCTGTCTGGGCGAAACCTACAGTGAGAACGGTTTCAACGTCACGCCTACCTCCGCGGGCACGGCGACCTACACGCAGAACCTGACGACAATCCACAACTGCGACAGCGTGGTGACGCTGACACTGACGGTTTACGAGCCTGCAAGCACGCCGCTGACCGGCGAGATCTGTCTGGGCGAGACATACAGTGAGAACGGCTTCAACGAGACACCTACCGCCGCGGGCACGGCGACCTACACGCAGAACCTGACGACGGTGCACAACTGCGACAGCGTGGTGACGCTGACGCTGACGGTTTACGAGCCTGCGAGCACGTCCCTGACCGGCGAGATCTGCCTGGGCGAGACCTACAGTGAGTACGGCTTCAACGAGACACCTACCGCCGCGGGCACGGCGACCTACACGCAGAACCTGACGACGGTGCACAACTGCGACAGTGTGGTGACCCTGACGCTGACGGTTTACGAGCCTGCGAGCACGCCTCTGACCGGCGAGATCTGCCTGGGCGAGACCTACGACGAGAACGGCTTCGACATCACGCCGACAGCATCGGGCACGAGCACGCACATGCTGGTGCTGACCACCGTCCACGGTTGCGACAGCATCGTGACCCTGCACTTGACGGTAAACAGTCTCAACTTGAATGTGGTCTCCCACTCTGATGAAGTCTGCGGCGATGACGGCAGCGTGACGGTGGCGGTATCGGACGGCCTTGACCCGATAGAGTACTCCTTGGACGGTGTGGCCTATCAATCCTCGAATACGTTCAATGGTCTGTCGGATGGCACCTACACGCTGCATGCGAGAGATGCCAACGGTTGCGAGGCCACGACGACGGTGACGATTGCGCCGGCTCCGGTAGCCGAGCTGAACATCATTTGTCCGCCTACCTATTATGACACGTTAGCATACGGTGACTGCGTGATGGAGATTTATCCCGAAGCGTTCGGTACACCGACAGCTACCATTTATCCTGCAGAATGGCCGTTCGAAATAAATAGCGAGATTCCTGCGGACAATCTCTACTATGAGGGCACGACGACGATCACCTATACGATGACAGACCAGGTGTGCGGCAACACGGTGACGTGCGAACAGCACATTGTGGTGGTCTTCCCGCAGTGTCCTGACGCTGTGGACTGCGAGGGTAACGTCTATCACGGCGTGCGTATCGGTTGCGACTGCTGGACGCAGACCAACCTGTTGTCCAACTGCTACGGTGAACCGAATGAGTGTGTGGTGACCGGCACGTGTGACGACCCGATACCGTGCGTGTATGAATACGAGAGCGACCAGTTCCCGGATGTGGATCAGAACGTGGACATCTACGGCCGTCTGTACTGCGCTGAAGCCGCGTTGGACGACAGTGTGGTCAACGAGAACGGTCACATCCAGGGTATCTGTCCTGAGGGCTGGTACTTGCCGACACCGGAGCAGTACGAACAGTTGTACCTGTACGGCGGTGGCACGAGCATTCTGACCGCTGACGGATTACGTTCACCGTTATACTGGTTTGACGGCGGCGGAAACAACGCCACGGGCTTCAGTGCGTTGCCGGCAGGTATGTATAACGGAGCTACGCAAAGCTTCGAGCGCATGACGTTGGATGCCTACTTCTGGGCCACGGAGATCATCCACGGCGAGGTTCACATTACATCGTACAGACTGCAGTATGATTGTGACGACATCCAGCGTGTTGATATTGATTCTGGCTACGGTATCAGTGTACGTTGTGTCAAGGAGAAGAATTAATCCTGATCAGTAATACTATTTACGAATGTATGTCATTAGGGCTGTCAGCATTTGACAGCCCTATTTATAATTCAAAAAACATGCAGGAAATAATTATAATCCCTGCATGTTTTTTATACAAGTAGAGACGCAAAATTTTGCGTCTCTACTTGGGTTTCAATGATAAATGTCAAGCGTTTAAACGTGGCACGTTTTGATGTCGTACCCGAACACGGATCCTGGCACAACCTCCTCAGGCTCTTTGCCGTAGCGGAGCACAATCATGTTGCGCGTGCCTTTGAGGGTGATGCGCTCGTTCTCGATCCAGAGGGCGGTGCCTTCGCGCAGACCCACAACGGTTTTTTCCTTGTTGACGGCCAAATACTCGTTCAAGCGCACCTGACGGGTTTCGCCGCCGTGACGGATGCTGTCGTTGATAGCTTCCGGGTAGGGATCAATGTAGTGCGGGTTGATCTGGAACGGCACGAGGTCGAAGCAGTCGAAGCTCTCCGGCATCACGATGGGCATGTCGTTGGTGGTGCATAGGGTAGGGCAGGCCACATTGGAACCCGCACTCCAGCCCATGTAGGGCGTGCCCTCCATCACCTTGCGGCGGATGGGCTTGATGAGCTTGTTGCGGTGCAGCTCGGCCACGAGGTGGAAGGTGTTGCCGCCGCCCACCATGATGAATTTCGCCGCGTTGACCGCCGCCACGGGGTCGCTGACCTCATGAACGGAAACAACTTTCTTGCCGAACTTCTCGAACACACCACGCACACGCGCCGTGTAGCTGTCGTAGCTTTCGGGATAGACCTTGCCGCCCACATCCACGCCGGCGTAAGGCACAAACAAAATTTCATCAGCCGTGCCCTGCAGGAACTCCGCAATCAACGGCTGGCACCAACCCAAGTAGGGTTCCTTGTAGTTGGTTGAATTGCTTATTAGTAACAGTTTCATAATTCGTAAATATTTGGTTGTTAAGTTATAAGGCAATAGGCAATAGGCAATAGGCAACAGGTAAAAGGTAATAGATTACTGCGAAGCCCAGAACTATTGCCTGTTGCCTGTTGCCTGTTGCCTTAAATCATCGGGCCGAATGGAATCAACGCCTTGCCTTGCTCGGTGTCGCTGAAGTTGGCGAAGTTCTTGATGAAGGCTGCAGCCAACTCGTTGGCGTTCTTCTGGAAAGCGTCTTTGTCGGCCCAGCTGTTGACGGGGTTGAGGATGTTGTCATCGACACCGGTGACATGCTTGGGAATCACCAAGTTGAAGGGTTTCACGATTTCGGTCTCGCAGCTCTTCAGCTCGTCGTTGAGGATGGCTGTGATGATGGCGCGGGTGGCCTTCAGCGAGATGCGCTCACCGACACCGTAGCCGCCGCCAGCCCAACCAGTGTTCACCAAGTAAGCCGTGGCGTTGTGCTCTTCGAGCTTCTTGGCCAGTTCTTCGGCGTATTTTGTGGGGTGCAGCAGCAGGAAGGCTGCGCCGAAACAGGAGGAGAAAGTCGGTTGCGGGGTTACGATGCCGCGCTCCGTGCCAGCTAACTTAGCTGTGTAACCGCTCAAGTAGTAGTACATTGTCTGCTCCTTGTTGAGGATGGAAACGGGAGGCAGCACGCCGAAAGCGTCGGCGGAGAGGAAGATGATCTTGCTCGGATGGGTGCCGCGTGATACAGGACGTACAATATTATTAATATGGTAGATGGGGTAGGAGACACGGGTGTTCTCGGTCTTCTCGGCAGAGTTGAAATCGATGTTGCCTTCCGCATCGACTACGAGGTTCTCCAACAGAGCGTCGCGTTTGATGGCGTGGAAAATGTCGGGTTCCTTCTCTTCACTGAGGTTGATGCACTTCGCGTAGCAACCGCCTTCGAAGTTGAAGACGCCGTTGTCGTCCCAGCCATGCTCATCATCGCCAATGAGGGCGCGGTTCGGGTCAGTGGAAAGGGTCGTTTTGCCAGTGCCAGAGAGGCCGAAGAAGATGGCGGTGTCGCCGTTCTTACCTTCGTTGGCCGAGCAGTGCATGGCAGCCATGCCGCGCAACGGCAGGAAGTAGTTCATCACGGAGAAGATACCTTTTTTCATCTCGCCGCCGTACCAGGTGCCGCCGATGAGGGCCATGCGCTCCGTCAGGTTGAAGGCCACGAAAACCTCGCTGTTCAAGCCCATCTCTTTCCAATTGGGGTTGGTGGTCTTGCCGGCGTTCAGCACCACGAAGTCGGGCTCGAAATCGGCCAATTCCTCTTCTGAGGGACGGATGAACATGTTTTTCACGAAGTGTGCCTGCCAAGCCACCTCCGACACGAAACGCACTTTCATGCGGGAGTTCTCGTTGGCACCGCAGTAACCGTCCATTACATAGACCTTCTTGCCGGAAAGCTGTTTCTGGCAAAGCACACGGAAGTGCTCCCAAGTCTTGTGGTCGATGGGCTTGTTGTCGGAACCCTTCTTGTTGGGATCGTACCACCATACGTTGTCTTTCGTGTTCTCATCTTTTACAATATATTTGTCTTTGGGCGAACGGCCAGTGAAGATGCCGGTATCGACGGAAAGGGCTCCCGATTTGGTCAGGTAAGCCTTCTCATAGCCCGTCAGTGCGGGGTTGGTTTCGTGTTTGTACAGTTCGTCGTATGACAAATTGTGGTAAATCTCAACCGGGTTTTCAATGCCCAGCACTTGCAATTCTGCTCTTAAATCTTTCATATTTATGGGGTTTGATTAAATTTTTTTCGTGGGGGCAAAGATACGATTTTTATGAATGTAGAATGTAGAATGAAGAATGTAGAATGAATATTGTAGAATGTAGAATGTAGAATGAAGAATGAAGAATGAAGAATGAAGAATAAGAAGATATGGAGGTTTCTCATAAATATGAAGTCCAATAGTCAAAAAAAAAACTAAAACATGCTCCGTATGAAAAAAAATTATACCTTTGCACCCGCAAAAAAGGAGAAACTCAAATTCATTTTTTATAAACCTCAAAAAAAATTAAAAATTTATGAGAAAAAAAGTAAGAAATGTGATTATCATTGGTGCTGCTGGAAGAGACTTCCACAATTTCAACACCTTTTTCCGTCACAACAAGAACTACAACGTAGTCGCTTTCACCGCTGAGCAAATCCCCGGTATCGACGACCGTATGTATCCGAAGGAACTGGCTGGCGAAGATCTTTACCCGAAGGGCATCAAGATCTATCCGGAATCCAAACTGGCCGAATTAATCAAGGAATTTGACGTTGACGACTGCGTGTTCGCATACAGCGACAAACCGTACGCATACGTCATGGGTATCAGCGCTATCGTGAACGCTGCCGGCGCCAACTTCTGGCTCATGGGCCCGAAGGACACCATGGTGAAATCCAAAAAGCCCGTCATCGCTGTCGGCGCTACCCGTACCGGTTGTGGTAAGTCCCAGACTTCCCGTAAGATCATCGAATATCTCGTTGGAATGGGCTTCAGAGTGGTCGCCGTGCGTCACCCCATGCCTTACGATCCCGATTTGAACAAACAAATCGTCCAACGTTTCGCTTGCGTTGATGACCTCAAATATCAAAACTGCACCATCGAGGAGATGGAAGAGTACGAACCCCATGTGGTCACCAAACGTAACGTCATCTACGCTGGTGTTGACTACGAAGCCATCCTCAAAGGTGGTAAGACCAAAGATCCTCAAACCGGCAAGTGGGTCGAAATGGCTGGTGCTGAGAACGATCCCGACGGTTGCGACATCGTGCTGTGGGACGGCGGTAACAACGACTTCCCGTTCTACGTTCCCGATTTGACCATCGGCGTGGCTGACCCGTTGCGTCCCGGCGCTGAGGTGAGCTACTATCCTGGTGAGGTTGTTGCCCGCATGGCTGACGTCATCGTTATCAACAAGATTGACTCCGCTTCTCTGGACAACATCAACACTGTCCGCGCTAACTTGCGCAAAATCAACCCGACGGCTAAGCAGATCGACGCTGCTTCTATCCTCACGGTTGACAAACCCGAACTCCTCAAGGGCAAGAAAGTCCTCGTTGTGGAAGACGGTCCTACATTGACCCACGGTGAGATGAAGATCGGTGCCGGTACGGTTGCCGCTCTGAAACACGGTGCTGAACTCGTTGACCCGAGACCGTATGTTGTTGGCAAACTTGCTGAGACCTTCAAGATTTATCCGAACATCGGTACCTTGCTGCCCGCTATGGGTTACGGCAAAGAGCAGATGAAGGACCTCGAGAAGACCATCGCCAACACTCCTTGCGATGCCGTTGTCGTCGGTACTCCTATCGACCTGCCTCGCTTCATCAAGATCAAACAACCCGTTGTGAAGGTCGGTTACGAGTTGCAAGAGATCGGAACTCCTACTTTGAAGGAAGTCCTCGACGATTTCGTTGCAAAACACAATCTGAAACCCAAAAGACGCAAAAAATAATTTGCTTCTTGTATAGTTCCGAAGAAAGGCGTGCCGAACGGTACGCCTTTCTTGTGATTTGTGGATAGTGATTTGTGATTTGTGACTTGTGATTTGAAAATAAACAGTAATCACCATTCACTAATCACTATTCACACAAAAAAAAATTAAACATCTTAAACGGAGGGAAGTCAAGAAAATGTATTTTTGCAGCATTAATTAAAATGGAATAGAAATATGAAGAAAAGAATACTTACCCTTGCGTTGCTGATGTCTGTGGTGATACTTAACGCTCAGTCAATCAAGCTTTTTTATGGATCACAAGTGTTGAATGACAACGACACGATTCTTGAGATTCTGTATGATGACGAGAATGAAGTCAACACATTTGTGGGTTATCAGAATATGACAGGGAGTCCAATAGTGTTCCGCGTACAAAAAGAGGCTCTGATTCTCAATGCGGAGACGACGGACATTCTGTTCTGCCTCGGGGAGTGCTACACTGGTAACCTTTCCCAACCTATTTCATTGGGTGCCAACGAAACTGTTCCGACAAATTCCGAGAACGCGTTCCATGCGACTTATACAGGATGCAAAGATGCAGCGTTGGTCAAATACACGTTTTACAACACGGAAAACGAGTCCGACAAGGTTTCGTTTTATATCCAATACGCTGCCGAAGGGACCGGCCTTCGCGAGAGTGAGATGCGGATGTCGTTGCGCGCTTACCCGAATCCGGCCGTAAACATGGTGAGCATCGACTATGTTGCTCCAGACAGTCATACGAGCTTGGTGATCAAAAACCTTGCCGGCAAGGAGGTTTATCGTACCCCTGTGACACACAGCGGCAAGAAACAGGTGGATGTTTCCAAATTCTATGCAGGCATGTATTTCTACGGTTTGGAATCCGATGGCAAGATGCTCTGCACTAAGAAGCTGTTGATCAAGTAGTCCATAATCATTCTCTTTATCTATCCTTTGATTAGTGCCATGTTCACGCGGCATTGGCTTTCTGTAACTCAATTCCAGTGGGATACTGTTGCGCATCCGAACAGCTGGATCACCTTGATATTCTGTCTGTTGTTGTTCATTTTCACGATGACGTTCCTCACTTTCCGCCGGAAATTGACGCTCATCTTCAGGGCATTGTTTTCCCAGCGTCATTTTTCTCTTTTACAGCGTGAAGGCAAAATCATAGAGGACAGAAGCTCCATCTTTGTGTTGGCTTTTGACCTGATCACCATCACAATAGGCTTGGTTATGTTCTGTGGCACATTTACTCCGCACGCTGTGTCCAAATGGCCTTATATTGCTTGTGTTGGATTGTTTTTGGCATTATTGCTCACGGCATATTTGTTAAAACTGTTCTCTAACGAGGTTTATGCGCACCTTTTCGATCGAGACAGAGAACGTACAACCATCAACCAATATAAATTCATATTCATGACGGACTTCTCCGTTTTCTTGTTCCCGATGCTCATACTGACGCATTATTCTGGATTACGTGCTGTCTATTACTTGATTGCTATTGTTTTTGTGGCACTGTTCGCCGTTTGGATATACAGAATGTTGAAAATAAATTCTATGAGTGGCCACAGGTTTCATTTTTTTCTCTATTTTTGCACCCTTGAAATTTTACCTTGGGTTTTATTTCTAAAGGTATTGTTAAATACTTGATAACAAGTGAGATAAATTGAAAATTATTGAGAATATTAATACGTTAAAATGAAGATAAAAAACATATTAGTTTCCCAAAATGCGCCGGAAGATATTGAAAGATCACCCTACGCAGAACTGATAAGAAAGTATAGCATCAACGTTGACTTCTATAAGTTTTTCAAGATCAATTGCACTACGGCTCTGGATTTTCGTAAAACACATATCAATATTTTGGATTATGAGTCCATCGTGTTCTCCAGTACAAACACTATCGACAAATTCTTTGAATTATGCAAGGAATTGCGGGTGGAGATGCCTGAATCGATGAAATATTTTTGCGCCACGGAGTCCATCGCGCTCTATTTGCAGAAATATGTCCCTTACCGCAAGCGTCGCGTTTTTGCCGCAAAGGACGCTCGGGTCAGCAGTTTTTATGAACTTTTGATTAAGAACAAGGAAGTCAGCATGTTGATTCCTTGCAGTCAGGACGGTATTCCCTCACAGTTGGAACAAGTGCTGGTGGAAAACGAAATCAAGTTCGCGCAAGCAGTTGTCTTTGTGATTGCTCCCGCTGATTTGGTGCATGATGTCAATATTGAAAAATATGACATGATTGTCTTTTTCAGCCCTAACGGTGTGAAATCTTTACAAGCCAACTATCCGGATTTCCAGCAGGGTGAACTCGCCTTTGCCGCGCTTGGAAATGCCGCTAAGCGGGCTGTGGAAGAGGCTGGCTGGAAATTGCACGTCATGGCTCCCACCAAGGATTATCCGTCCTTGACGGAAGCTTTGGATGCCTTTTTGAAGGAATATGCCGGCCGCAGACGTTAATTCACCGGTTTTCCCGAAATCATTTCGCCTGAAGTCTTCGTTGCGCATCAAAAATATTGTGCAGCAACGTCATTGCGTATCTGCTTTCCCTATCAAATGTTTTTATGCACTTGGAATCGAAGAAGGGGCCAAGGTGGCGATGATTGTCTCTAAAAAGCGATTCGCACATGCCACCGACCGCAATCGTGTGAAGCGATTGATGCGGGAGGCGTACCGCTTAAATCGTCGTCAGTTGATTCTGCCAGACCAATGTGGTGTGGAGATGTGCTGGATGTATGTGGGAGCGGAATTGCCGACATTCGCGCAGATGCATACGGCTGCAGAGCATATCTTCGAGGAATTGCAGTCTGTTGTTCTCAAAGAAGCTGAAAAATGAAGAAATTCTGCTTGCTCATTCGTTCGCTGTTCTCCAAACTTTTGATTGGGCTGATCAAGCTATATCAGATGACCCTTTCACCGTTGATAGGGCGTGCTTGCCGTTATACCCCGACCTGTTCCAACTATGGCATTGAGGCCATCCGGAAATATGGGCCGATTAAAGGTTCCTGGCTGACTCTGAAACGCGTGCTTTCCTGCAATCCGTGGGGTGGCAGCGGGTATGATCCGGTGCCGTGAGACTCGCTTTTGGCTGTTGGCTTGTAACTTCTGGCTTTGGCTATTAGCAGCGGCACTTATTGGCTAACCTTCTACTATAATACCTTACTCCTACATCTCCGTTGCTGAGGAGTCCCGGTGCGTCCTCCACAGGAATACGATTCCCATGGCACTGACCAAGGCGCACGAAATGATCACGGGGATGGAACCGTGGATGTCGGTGAATTGCAAGTTGTCGGTGTCGATGCCTCTTCCCTGCAGTGTGAAATCCACCAGAATGGAGAGAGTGTTGTGCATCACGTGAGCCAGAATCGGCAGCCATAGCGAACGGCTCCAGTAGAAAAGGTATCCCAAATAAACTCCTAACGCAACCCGTGGAATAAACCCGTAAAACTGAAAGTGAAGGACACTGAATATGAAGGCCGTGATGAGGATCCCAATATGCGGATTTTGGGTCCATCGTGTCATCAGCGGTTGAAGGGTTCCTTGGAATAAAAACTCTTCGCAAATGCCGGCTAAAACGGCAAGCACCAATATGTTGGAAATCAAGTCCCAAGAGCTGCGCTGACTGGTAAGCAATTCCAGGATGTGATTGGCGGCATCCTCCAAATCGCGCATGAACTCCGCAAAGGCTCCCTCTTGAGGCATAATGTGCATGTTGAACGCAGAAAGCACGCCGACTACGGGAAGCAGTGTGATGGACAGAAGTAGTACGATGTTGATCATGGAGGAATTTGGCCGGCGGTTGGCAGCGTTATAGTCAAAGCACTGACGGTTCTGACAGTATGCGAACAGCAATGCCGGCAGTAAAAACGCTCCGATAGTGGCGAACGTTTGGCTGATGCGGATGGCCGTGACAGGATCCGAAGCCTCCAGCATAGAGGGAGTGTGATAAATCAACAATAAAACAAGTGACGCCAAAGAGGAAAACAACAACATGCCGCCTAACATAAACAATGCTAGAACCAAAAGTTGGATCCAATAAGGTTTTTCTTGCAGTTTCATTTTTTGATGTGTATTGGATTACTTGATTATTGATTTTGAAATGAGACGTAAGAGATCAAGGGTTAATCGTCTTACGTCTCACTTCTCAAGTCCTCAGTCTCAAGTCCTCAGTCCGATTATCGTCTGTTCACTACGATCTTCCGTGTAACGGTATTGCCGTCATTAAGGGTGATTCTCACCAAATAATTGCCGGTTGGGAACGTTGTCACGTCAATCGTTGTGAATTCAGGTGTTTCGGCATCTTCACGACGGACCAGTTTGCCGTTGATATCGAAGACTTCCACTAGTCTCATCAGCTCTCCTCTGATGACCAATTGAGCGCTTGTCGGGTTCGGGTAGAACGAGAAGGATTGCAGCGAGAGGTCATCAAGACCATCGTTGTTAGCCACGTAGAGCGTCAAGTGTATAATGCTGTCGCAGCCGAAAATCGTGTAGTATTGCATATCATAAAGGAAGGTGCCGCTGTCTGCTGGGGTGATGACAAGAGTTCCGTATGTATATTCATGTTCGCGGATGGCCGTGTCGTTCACGTAAATTTCATACACTGGATTAACTGTGAGATTCAGAACAAAGATACTGTCGCAGCCAGACACCGTGACAAGGCTGTCATAGTAAGTGCCATCAGTGTAGTATTCACGTCCGCGCCATTCAAATGGGACATACTTACAGGTCTCTCCGTTGGTTACATTCAGATAGGAGGGGAGAACCTCCAGCATAATGAAGATAGTGCTGTCGCAGCCTTGGCTGTTTACAGTGGTCCGTTGCTCATAAATAATGCTCGGATGATCCGTGGGGATGTTGAATCCGTTCAGCGTATAAGTTTCTCCAGCACAGATGACATCCTGAATTGTGGTGTCAGTGGATTGGCGGATGGTGAGTTGCAGCTTGTAAATGTCTAAGCATCCGAAAGCATTTGGAATCGTGTCGGAGTAGCTTCCGGAAACCGAGAACTGGTGACCGCGCCACAGATATGGCAGCTCATTGGTGCAGACGGTGTCAATAAGCAAGGAATCCACCGCAGGATTCACCACGAAGCTGATGGAGAAGATACTGTCACAACCATTTACGGTAATCAACGTGTCGTGGAAGTCGCCACTCTCTGTGAGCGACATGCCACGCCATTCGTAAGGCAGCTCGTATTCGCAGACGGTGGCCGATTCGGTGACGTGATATGACTGGTTGACATTGAGGACAAGGCGATAGATGCTGTCGCAATAGTTCTCTTCGGTCTGGAAATAGAGCTCGCGGACACCAGCGTCATTAATGATGAGGTCGTGCCAGATGTAAGGCAGTTCGCTGCTGCAGATTGTGACCGAGTCTATAAACAAGTAAGACGGATTCACCGTGACAGAAACTTGATGGATTTCAGAGAAACCTGTGGACACATTTGTGATGGTGTCAAAATAGATTCCGGATTGTGAAAGGGTCATGTTGTGCCATTCAGCTGTTTCCCCTTCGCACAGGATGATGGGATCGCTCTCAATAATTTGTGCCTCATAGGCGATAAAGTGCAGACGATAGATGCTGTCGCAGCCCTGCAGGGTGGTCAGGGAGTCGAAATAGACACCGGATTGGCTGATTTCCATACCATGCCACAGATAGGGCAGTTCCTGAAGGCTAAGTGCTTGTTCTTCATTAATTAGATATTCCGGCCATTCGTGAAGGGTGAAGGTGACAATACTGTCGCAAAGGCCTTCGCGAGGGAACGCCACCTCATAGATACCTTCCGCCTCGAAAAGACTTCCTCCAAAGCTGACGGGGAGATCGCTGGGACAAACATACTGTTCTTCTTCGCCTCGGGCGGAGGGGATTACCGTGAGCATTACGGTAATCATACTGTCGCACAAGGTGCTGGCATTCAGATGTACGTCATGTTCGCCGGCGGCATATAAAGGCGTGGTGCCGTAGATATACGGCAGAGTCTCTTCACAGACCGTAACTGTATCATATCCGTGATAAGTGGGATTGACGTTAAGTGTAAGGTGGATAATGGTGATGCAGTTGTCAAGATCCGTCTCTTCGATGTCGTAGCTTCCAGCTTCTGTGAGAACCACTTCGTCATTATAGGCATAAGGAAGCTCATTGTCACAGATGTTCAAGGAAACATCGTGTTCTGCATTCGGGGTGACAAACATGTGAAGATTCCATACGCTGTCACAACCGTTAACACTTTGGAGAGTAACTGTATAATTGCCGGATTCGTTGAAGGTGTATCCCTCGCAGAAATTATAAGGCAAAGCACCGGCGCATACATTTACAGTGGTATCCTTTTCGAATGAGGAATTCACCTGCAGATGCAGATGAATGACGCTGTCACATCCGTGGATGGTTTGGAAGTGAATGTCATAGTTGCCGGTTTCAGTGAAGCTGAAATACTCGTTATTGTCCCAAGCGAAAGGAAGATCCATATCACAGACATTGACGAGCGTATCCATGGAGAATGTGGGCAGGACGGTCAACGTGATCGTGGTCGTGCTGTCGCAACCATAGATGTTCAGGTCGTTATGGGTCAAAATGTGTGTTCCTGCCGTTGATACCAGTGTGTCGAAACCGTAAAGGTTCATGGGCTCGTCTTGGCAAAGGGAGACGGCATAATCAACGTTAGAGACAGGAAGTATTGTGAGATGGAGGGTCACAGCGCTATCGCATTCGTTCACAGAGGAGAAATGCTGCGTATAATCGCCGGATTCAGTGTAGGTTTCTTCGTTCCAAGTGTAGCTGCCACAAGCGGTTTCCGAAATCTCGTTCTGATAAAGCGGGAATATGGTCAAGTGAACAATCACGGTGCTGTCACATCCAGACATGTTGTTGAAGGATTGGATGTGATCGCCGGATTCTGTGTAAAGCACATCATTCCAAGAGAATTCCCCACAAGCAGTCACTGTCAGCTCCACGGTGTCAGTCTGGTTCACCGTCAGATGCAGGACGACGGTGCTGTCACAGTCGTAGGAGGCGGGAACAGTGTAGGAATAGTCTCCTGACTCAGTAAGGTTCATGTCTCCGAAAGAGTAGGGTAGCAGTTCGCTGTTGCTGCATAATGTCACAAATTCTTCGTGGATAACGGAAGGCAAGACATAAAGATTGAGCACGATAAGGCTGTCGCATCCACTGGTGGTGGTGTGGGCAAGAACAGTGTCAAATTGACCAACATTAGAGATATTGATATATTCGTTAGTGGGTTCGTAGAGGTAAGGGATGAGGGATTGGCAGACCGTCAGGGTGTCGGTAAGGTAGTATGTCGGATTTACTGTCAGATACAAATTAACCATACTGTCACAGCCGAAAGAGGTTTGCAACAATTGGGTGTATATGTGTTCACCGATTTCCGGATTCGGGATGGCAAATCCGTTGTCTGTATAGCTTTCCCCAAAGCAGATTGATGCTATGATATTGGTTTCTGCAGGGTCCTCAACGAAAAGGTGCAACACAGTTGTGCTATCGCAGCTGTTGATGTCAGGTAATGTCTGCGAATAGTAACCACTCTCAGAAGGAGTCTCGATGTTGAATCCGTAATCTTGATAAGAGCTACCGGAACAAATGTGTGCGACGATTGTGTCACGTTTTTCCGGATAGACGGTTAAATAAAGAGAAACGATGCTGTCACAACCGAGATAGGTGTTCAGCGAGTCGGTATAGATACCCGTTTCAGTGAGGGTGCGTCCATTGAAGTTATAGCTTTCGTTAAAGCAGATGGCTGCAGAGAGTTCCGTTTGCATGACGGGGTGAACAGTGAGGATCAGTGTGATTATACTGTCGCAGCCATAAACGTTCGGGGTGACGTTGGTCAAAGTATAGGTGCCAGGCTGCGTGAACAGCGTGTCGAAGCTGTTGGCGAAGTATCGACTGCCAGCGCACACCTCATCTGTGAGAGTAATCTCTTGGACGGGATAGACGGTCAGATGGAGAATTACAGTGCTGTCGCAGTTGTAAGCTGTAGGTATCACTCTGGTATAGGTGGTGTCACCCACTCTTTCCGGTGTGATGTTGAATCCATCTTGGATGTATATTTCATTCAAACAGATTGTTCCATAGATATCCGTGGTGTTCAGTTCGTGAACGTAAAGGAGAAGGACGACGGAACTATCACATCCATTCTGTGCAACAGTGTCGTGCTGATAATACTGAGTTACTGTCGGTTGATTGATGTTGAATCCGTTCAGATGATAGGACTCTCCGGCACAAATATGGGCGATGATGGTGTCGCGGTATTCGGCTCCCACGGTAAGGTTCAAGGTCACGATACTGTCACAACCTTGGATAGTACTGAGATTTGCAATATAGGTTCCTGTTTCTGTGAGTGTTTGTCCGTTAAACAGGTAGCTTCCGCTTTCACAGATGGTGCTGGCAATGGTCTTCGAGTATGACTGGCGAACAGTAAGATGGAGTAAGGTCGTGCTGTCGCATCCATAGATGTTGTTGTCGTGATGCGTCAGTGTGTATTCGCCGGCTATTGCGCACAAGGTGTCAAATCCGAATTGGGTGTATGCGACTCCAGTGCAGACGGTGTCGTAAAGTTCCAGATGATGTGGTGGATTTACAGTGACATTTAGCATTACAATGCTGTCACAGCTGAAAATATTTTGAAACTCCTGAATGTATGTGAACACGCCTGACTCCGTGGCTGTCACTTCAAAGCCGTTTTCTGTATAGGTCTCCCCGACACAGAGCGTGGCATTCAGCGTGGTGGTGTCAGGATGGTGAACGATAAGGTGAAGCACTGTGGTGCTGTCACAGTCGTGCATGTCATAATTGTAACTGTAATGGAAACCGCTCTCCGTCGGATTGTAGATGTCGAATCCTATGTCATGATAGGAGACGTTGTAGCAGGTGTGGGCAGTGATGGTGTCGATCTGTTGCGGGAATACTGTCAGATGGAGCGTGATGATGCTGTCGCATCCTGTAATGGACGACAGGTTGGCCGTATAGGTGCCAGACTCTGTAAGTGTCTGTTCATTAAATTCGTATTCCTCATTAAAACAAATGGCACTCTCCAACACGGTGTTGAAAACAGGGTTGACGGTAAGATGAAGGACAGTGGTGCTGTCGCATCCGTGAACAGTAGTTCCAGTGTGTGTCAGAGTGTATTCTCCAACTTCTGCAAAAGTGGTGTCAAAACCGTTCAACGTGTAGGCAAAGCCTGCGCAGACCTCATCTTGAAGGACCACATCTTGACTGTTATGGATGGTCAGATGCAGGTGGATGATGCTGTCACAACCGCTTGCTGTGGTGTATTGTTGAGTATAATCTCCCGATTCGTGGTAGGTCTCTGAATTCAGCGTGTATTCTTCGCAGGCGGAGACCACGAGGTTTTCATGGTAAGCAGGGTTGATGGTCAGATGCAAGGTGATGACGGAATCGCAGTTGAAAATATTGGAGTAGGTTTGCTGGTATGTTCCGGTTTGTGTGTAAGGAACATCATTCCAAACATATTCTTCGCATGCGACGACATAGATATTTACTGAGTCGGATGGCGTGAGGTTCAGGTTAAGGGTGACCACGCTGTCGCATCCGTTCACAGCAGTGAAAGTTCTGGTGTCGATCCCCGAATTGGTGTAGATGCTGTCCCCCCAGAAGTATTGTCCACATGTAGAGATTTCAATCTCGTTGGTGATTTGAGGTCTCACAAACAGATGTAATGTAACCAGACTGTCACATCCGTTGGAAGAGAGAGTGTTGACGACGATGTTGGTCTCGCCTGGGGTGGCAAAGACTTGGTCGATGTTGTGGTTTTGATAACGGGCATTCTGACAGATCGTGTCATAGATGTCTTGAGGGGTATAGTTTTCGTTGATGGTAACCGTCAGAGGTGAAAGATTACTTTCGCAGGTGGTGAGGTCGTTGAAAAAGCTGACATAGTAGGTGCTGCTCTCGTTGATAGTGGTGTTGTAATGGTTGTTCTCGGTGAGGAAGTTGCCGTTTTGGTCATACCAGCGATATTGCATATTGCCGGAGGACACGTAGTTGGCAAGATCTGCAGTAAGAGGGCCGCAGTTCGAAACAGGGGTGGTCTGTGGACTGACAGGCGGAATATTTACCGTGGCCACGGCAGGTACCCTTGAACTTTTACAGTTAGTGCTGTTATTGTAACTTTCTACATAGAATGTGGTGCTGGCCACGATATTTCTGGTGAATTCAAGTCCGGCGCTCAAAATGTTGCTGGTGACTTGGTTGGAGTACCAACGGCAGGTAGTGGCAGTTTCATCGATGACAGCAGTGAAGGTCACAGAACCTGCTCCGCATCGTGTGACAGGACTTACTTCAGGCTCTGATGGTAATGGGTTGATAGTGATCTGAAGAGGCACTTTGTCACTCTCGCATCCCGTGTTGGCGTTATAGCTAGAGGCATAAAGGGTAGTACTTTCCGAGAACAGATGCTGGAAGCTGTTGGATGTCATAAATGGATCGTCATCGGTAGAAGAGGCATACCAGCGGCAAACGGTACCATTGGAACCAGGGGATCCGTTTAGGGAAATGTTGTCTTCACCACAATGCGTGATGCTGGTCGGATTGATGGTGGGAAGGCTGGGTTGCGGATTGACGATGAGGGTCAGCGTGATAGTACTGTCACATCCGGCTTCGCTGGTTGTGGTGAAGGTAGTAGTTCCTGCCGAATTAAAAATCCTTCCAGCATAATGGTAGGGAAGCTGATTGCTGCACAATGTGACGGTTTTGGAGAGTTGGACGTTTTGGAGAACGGTCAGATTGATGGTGACCGAGCTGTCGCAACCTGTGGCAGTGGTGAACTCGTTGGTGATAGTTTGGGAAGTGGTGTACGTTTGGCCATCCCAGACAAATTCGCCACACACGGTGGTGTCGATGGTCTGGCTAAATGACGGGTTGATTTGCAAGTGCAGGGTCACAACACTGTCGCAGCCGAGAATAGTTTGCAGAGAGTTGGTGTAATCGCCGCTCTGAGAATAGGTTACTCCGTTCCAGACGTATGGGTCGCAGGTGTTGACATTAATGTCTTGTTGATAGGTTTGGCCAACCAAGGCGGTAATACTGACTGGGGAGCTTTCGCAGAGGGTTTCGTTGTTGTATGCGGTTGCTTTAAAAATTGTGGTGGAAGAAATGTTGGTGGTAAAAGTGAGGCCTTCCGCCAAAAAATTGTTGTTGGCATCGAACCATTTCACCGTTAAACCTTCGTCAACAGCAACAAGGGTGGCCTCGCCAGGGGCACACAGTGGTTCACAATTCACCGTGGGCGGTGCCGGCAACGAATTCTTGATGATGTTGACGGCCACAGGGTCGCTTTCACAATCGCTGTTATATGCAGTGGCATAGTAGGTGGTGCTGCTGCTGACACCCCTCAACAGATAGGTGTTTCCTTGTCCTTTATAGTTCATCTCGCTGTCATACCATCTGACATTGGTTCCGCTGGCAGAGGTGGCACTGAGTGTCACGTTGACGTTACTGTTGGAGCATATAGGATCCGGTTCGGTAACGACAGGGGGTTGCGGCTTTGGATTGATAGTGACGGTCATGGGTACAATGGCGCTGTGGCAGTTGTTGTCACTTACTGCAGCTGCGTAGTATGTGGTTGTTTGTGTAATATGTTGCGTGGGGGATATGGTGTTTTCTCCTTGCGCGTCAGAGTACCATTGAACGGGGGCCGTGGAGGTTGCGGTTAGTGTAATGTCTCCCTCGCCACATTGTGAGAAACTGGAAATTGTCGGAGCGGCGGGCATGGGATAGATGCTTGCTGTCACAGGTACTCTGGTGGATACGCAGCCTGTTGAGTTCTGGGCACTTACATAGTAGGTGTTGGAAACGGAAAGCGAAGGTGTGGTGTAGGTGTCGCCTGTGGCCAGAACATCCTGAGAGGTACTGCTGGCGTACCAGTAGCAGCTGGTGCCCTCCACCGAAGAGGCTGTCAGGGTTACTGAACCGGGACCGCATCGGAAGGCAGGGGTCACAGTCGGGGGAGTGGGTGCATCGGTTATGGATAACGGGTGCGTTATAGAGCTTGTGCAACCGTTAAGCGATGCTGTGACAGAGTAGTATCCGGGATAGTAGGCAGTCAGAGTGTTGCTTGTCTCGCCAGTTGACCATACGAATTCAACACCAGGCAAGTTGCTCGAAGCGACAAGGGTGGCGGGGGTGTTGCCACAGATCAGGGATGGACCGGTGATGGTGACACTCGGAGTGGGCTTGCCTTGAATTGTTATGGATGATGTCCCAGCACATCCTCCAGAAGTGCTGCCTGTGACGGTGTAAATGCCGCCAGTAGTAATGGTCAGGGTGGAACCTGTCTCAGTTCCGTTGTTCCATGTATAGTTGCTTGCACCTGATGCTGTTAAGGTATGTTCTGTACCGTTGCAGATTGTGGTTGGACCATCAATAGCAATGATGGGTGCCTCTTGAACGGTGATATAGACAGAACTTGACTGGGAACAGCCCTCACTGGAGGTGCCAGTGACGGAGTAGGTGCCTTCAGTGGACACATTGATGGAGGCGGTTGTCGCACCGGTGGACCATAAGTATGAGTATGCGCCACTGGCCGTCAAATTGGAGTTGGTGCCTTCACAAATGGTGGTGGTCCCGGATATGTTTACCGTTGGGATAGGGTTGAAAACCACATAGGCCGTTGCTACATCATTGCAACCTCCCTCATTGGTGGCAACCACTGTATAATTGCCGCTTGTTGTTGGGTGTATGGTGGGGCTTGTGCCCATTCCGTTGTTCCATAAGTAGCTGTCGGCTCCAGAGGCAGTCACGGTGACGTTTTCCCCTTCGCACGCCGTATAAATGCCGCTGGGGTTGTTGAGTGACAAAGAGACTGCCGGATGCACGTTGGAGAAATGAATGGTGTAAACGTATGTGGAAGAGTCGTTATGCATGACGGTGATGACAGCTCTTGGATCGGCTAAGGTAGCTTGTGTCACTGTGAGGTTGAGGATAAGTGACGATTTGGCGGTAGCAGTGATATGCGGGAGGTCTGACTCGCTATGGTAGCATATCTGTTGGTTGTAGTCGTAGGTGATGGCACCACTGTTGGTGCTCTTCTCATGAGTGAGGTATTCGTGATCGTTGAAGAATGCTTTGATGTCGGTGTTTTCCACTCCATTGAGTTTCAATGAAGCCAGACTTTTGTCGTAAATACAATAGATTGCATCGTAGGCTACGCTGTCGTTCAGACCGACACTGCCACGTTTGTTGGTGCTGAAAGAGGCCAGAATGTAACTGGGCTGTTGAGTGTTTGATAAAGAAGGGGTGGAGATAGGCTGGTTGTTTGGTTTCCAATAACGGAACTTGAAAGCGAATCGTTTCCATTGCGATTTATATACGCCGTTGACTGCAGTTGTGGCAGGGTTGGTCATCTCACAGTAAGCATTGGCGATTTTTCCTTGTTGGGCCGTGCTGGCCGTGTAGTTTACAACGTCCCTGTAATCCACATCTCCATGAATATGAACCCTCATCAAGGCAGTTGGGTATTCGTTTTGTAAAAAGCTGAAGCGGGCCCATAGGGAAATAGAGTCGGGTCGTCCCCAGAAAGCCCATTTGCAGCCCCCATTTCTTTGTGTGTATATGTAGTTGGCCGGGTCTGACAAATTCTCGGAGGCGAGGATGGACTTGCCTGTGGTGAGAAGGCCATTCACCGTCCTACCGGCTTTTTCCACAGCGTAGAGTTGACAGGCATTGCCAGTACCATTGTAACCTGTCACTTTTGCGTGCTGATTGTCAAATCCACCTGCTGCGTTGACCAGATCGCAGGTGGAGGTGCTTAACAAACAAGATGTGTTGCTGAAGGAGTACCAGAAAACGGGAACGGGCATTTCGGAACTCCCTCCCCACCAATCAAAATTATTGTTAGGGAGTTGGTAATAGTTGTGTTGCCCATGCATAGTACCTATCGATATCAGCAGCAAGGCGACCAAATAAAAATTCTTTTTCATAGAAATATTGTCAAATAAATAAATAAAATAATCAATTTTACAAAAATTGCAAAAATACATTTTTTTTGTCATGAAATGTATTTTGCCGTTTTTTTAATTTCATTTTTTGAGATAAAAAAGCGTATGAAGCAGGACTCCACACGCTCAGACCCGTTTTCACCGCTCTTTCCGATAATTATTTCTTGCCGTAAATCGGTTGCTTGAAATTGAAACGAAGAAAGGGCGAGGATTTCTCCCCGCCCTTAATCATCTAATCATCTAATTCTCTCATCCTCTATCTCTTCACCACCTTGCGCATGGTCACACCCTGCGGAACGGTGATACGAAGCGTATAGACACCCTCTGAGAGGTTGTTGAGATCAATGGTGTTGACAACATTGTCATACACGCGCACGAGCTGGCCCATCTGGTTGTAGCATTCAACCTTCTGGATGCCCATGGCGTCGATGTACAGGTTGCCCGTCGTCGGGTTCGGATACACATCAATGCTCTCCAAATCGGCGTCGGCGTCCATGCCGCTCTCATCTTTCTTGGCAACGTCTGTGAGGAAGAGTTCGATCTCGTCAATGTAGTTGTAGCTGTAGTCCAAATAGTCGGTGCTCATGCCCGTGCCCGGAACCAACGTGTTGCGGAACGCGATGCGGTTACCCGGTGATGCTGCCGCTGATGCAAGTCTGGCGAAGTTAACCTCCTTCGGCTCCATTCCCGTGCCGTTGCACTTGAGCGTCTTCACAAGCGTGAAGTTACCCTCTTCGTCAACAACACCCACTTGCAAACGGTACAAAGAGTTGGGCTGACGCAATTGGAACGTCATCGACAGGTCAGCAACATTGATGTCGTCATTCAACACCGGCATGGCATAGATGCAGCGGTTCATCATGCGCAATGAGTAACTGCCACCTGTTGTTTTGTTGAAGCCACGGTAGATCTGAGGTTTCGTGTTCGACTGTAGAGCGGCATCCTCGGCAATCACATCCCAGCACATAGGCTCTACACCTGTTGCGGTAGGAAGATCGTCATACTCGCCCTCGAAGTTCTCGCTGTAAGACAGATCAGAGATAGAAATACCATCACATTCATCAACATAAGTCAGCGTGATGTCATCCATGTAGTTGGTGCAGTACAGGTCTGACCCGACGTTGCCGATGTTCTTGAAGGCAATGTGACGGCCCGGTCCAACGAGATCCTTGACTGCCCAGAATCCGAATTCAACATAGGTCTTGTTCTTGTTGGGGTTGTTCACCACGGCAACCGGCACGAAGGATTCTTCCGGATTGTCCGTGTCGGTGATGATACCGACTTGCAGTTTGTAGCGCCAATACGGCTGACGGACATACATGCTCATACGGACTTTGCTCAAGTCAACAGTCTCGTCAAGCTCCGGCATGACAAGCAGGGAGTTGAAATGCATACGGAGACTGTATTGACCGCCTTCGGTGGTGTTGAAGCCCTGGTACACTTGAGGAAGCGTGTCTGCGGTTCCCGTGTACTGCTCGGCAACATACCAGCAATCCGGTAAAACACCCGTCCAACGCTCCGGAAGGGTGGTGGTGATGTCACAACCCTCGAAGTTCTCAACCCAAGGTTCGTCCACTGACACTCTAATCTTGCAGTCTGAAGCAGGTGTGGTGAAGTTCAGCATGATGGGGTTCTCGGGATCGAAATAACCTTGAACGTGATCTCCTCCGGTAAGGATTTCATACGGCTCACCCAAAAGTGTGACGGTGCATTCGGTGTACTCTATGCCCTTCACATGGTCATACATCCTCACGGTGACCACTTGGTCTGCTTGGTCGAAATAGACTGGGGCTCCGTTGATGATCGGGAACGGGTCTCCATATTCTACCACATATTCATCGTCAAGGTAGTTCACATCGGGATTGTAGTCACCGAATGCAACACCCGCGCCTCTGCATTCATCGCCGACAAAGAAGGCGACCTCCAAGGCATTCCAGTTTTCGGTGCTGGAGGTGACGACTACTCCGTCAATTGTGATGGCAGCAACGAGAGGCGTTTGGTCTGAAAAGGCGGGATAATAGAAATCCGGCCAGTGGGACTCGTACTGAGCGAAGATTGATCCGCACATAGCGAGGGACACAATCAATGTTAATAACAATTTTTTCATTTTCTTGAAATTTTATTTTATTTAACTTTGTTTCTTGTTACTGTTTGGATGTTTATTTTGCGATTGTGGGGAAGACCAGTGTTCTTGGCCCAGATGCTGCTTTGTAAACATAGCCCTTTCCTGGTTGAAGTGTTGACACGCTTCCTTGCCATCTGCGAGCATAAACGGAGCCGCCTGTCTGGGAATTGAGTTGGTCACCTTGAACGGCAAATCCTGCGAAGGCATCGGCAAGCGTCATGTCTTGGTTCAGCGGGAATGCAATCCAGTTGTTTCCTTGGTTGATGGCATACGGGTGATCGGCCGGGTCAACCGGGACACCTTGCAGCGTGATTTCGCAAGCGGAATTGACTTTGATCTTGTACATGCTGGCCATGTTAAATGTCAGATTTCCTGTCCAACGGTGATTGTTGGGATTGTAAGTGGTTTGACTGTTTTGACCAACGATTTGGATTTGGGTGGTAGGAGCAGCTTCAACCAAGGCGGCCTTCAGGTCGTTCAGGGTGATTTCCACATTGAACGAGACCCAGTTCGTACCATTATTCAGGGCGATCACCGTTTCAGTATCTTGTGTGCCCTGGTTGATGGTCAGGTGGAGGGTATCGGTACTCGCGCAGCCGTCGGCATTAATGTATTCGTAAGTGTAAGTGCCGCTGGTGGAGTAGGTTGTGTCGTGCCAAGTGAAGCTCTCGTAGGCACTATCCGTCTCGGCATTGTACGTACCATATTTAATAGTGAGAAGCAGCGTGACAATAGAGTCACAGCCGTTGATGTTGGCACCTGCAAGGGTATGTGTGAGGTTGCTGCAGCTTTCGGTGATGTTGGAGTGGTTGTACCAGTCGAATGACTCACAAGCTGTAGCCGTGGTGTCGTTCGTGGTGGGTTGGTTTACCGTAACGGTGACCGAGGCGGCGGCAGAGCATTCAGTAGCTGTATCAGTGACTGTGACGGTGTAGTCGCCGTTCATAGTTGTGCTGGCATTGCCGATGGTCGGGTTCTGCTCGTTGGAGGTGAAATCGTTTGGACCGCTCCAAGCGAAGATTTCGCCCTCGGTTTCCGTTTCTGCATTCAGTATAAGGTCATAGCCTGTGCACGGTGTGTTGGCGGAAACGGTTGTAATGCTAGGGTTAGCCATGACGTTGACCGTAGTAGAAGTACTGTTGGTACAACTGTTACTGTCAGTGACGGTCACGCTGTAAGTGGCTGGTCCGGCATTCATTGGTGTGATATCTCGGGTGGCGTTAGTGGAGTCGTCATCCCAAGTGCAAGACACGAACGAACCCGTTGCCGTGAGCGTTCCAGTTGTGCCCTGGCAGAGCGATGATGGACCGGTGATGTTCACGCTTGGTCTGGCGTTGACTGTAACGGTGACCGTGTCGGATGTAGAGCATTCAGTTGTCTGGTCAGTGACTGTGACGGTGTAGTCGCCGTTCATAGTTGTGCTGGCATTGCCGATGGTCGGGTTCTGCTCGTTGGAGGCGAAATCGTTTGGACCGCTCCAAGCGAAGATTGCGCTCTCGGTTTCCGTTTCAGCATTCAGTATAAGGTCATCGCCTGTGCACGGTGTGTTGGCGGAAACGGTTGTAATGCTAGGGTTAGCCATGACGTTGACCGTGGTAGAAGTACTGTTGGTACAACTGTTACTGCCAGTAACAGTCACGCTGTAAGTAGCTGTTCCGGCATTCATTGGTGTGATATTTCGGGTGGCGTTTGTGGAGTTGTCATCCCAAGTGCAAGATATGAACGAACCCGTTGCCGTGAGCGTTCCAATTGTGCCCTGGCAGAGCGATGATGGACCTGTGATGTTCACGCTTGGTCTGGCGTTGACTGTAACGGTGGCCGTGGCAGTGTTGGTACAGCCGTTAGAGGCCGTACCCGTCACGGTATAAACACCGGAGGCAGTGGGATATACGGTTGCACTGCTGCCCAATCCGTTGCTCCAATTGTAGCTGTTAGCTCCAGATGCCGTAACGGAGATGCTATCGCCCTCACAAGCCGTATAGGTTCCGCCATTGTTCAGGGTGATGGTTGGCGACGCAGGAGTGAATTGAATGTAGTAATCGAACGTGGAGTTGTCATTGTGCTTTACGTAGATGTGGGCTTTATAGCCGTTCGCCGCAGTCGCTTGCGTGATGGTGAATTCGGAGACAAGTTTTGACTTAGGAGTAGCGGTTACCTGCGGGATGTTGTTGCAGGGGATGGCGATACGGTAGGTCCAAGTCGCTGAGCCGCTGTTGTTGAAGGAGGGGTTGCCGTTGGCGTCATACGTGCGGGTAGGCTCGTGTGTGGCGTATTCGGCGGCGTTGAAAGTGTTCAAAGCTGCACTGTTGGCAGTTCCGCCAATAGCGACTGATGACAATCCCTTGTCGTAAATGCACCAAAGGTCATCTAAAGTAAGCTTGTCAGACGTTGATCCACCTCCAGCGTTTTCATTCGTGGAGAAAGATGCCAAAATGTATTCAGGACGTACAATTGTGGAATAGGTGTTATCTGTGTTCTCAGAATGGTTGCTGTATTGAATGAACTTGCCTGTAAAACGTTTCCAACCGGTAGAAGAAGGGTAAAATGGTTTTTGGCAATATGCGATAAGATTTGAATGAGTTATATCATTTTCAGAACTATTTCCGGAAGAATTTACAACTTTATTGGCGTGGTCGTACCACTCACCTTGATGTAGGTAAACTTTGATAAGAGGCTTGTTGTTTGTATCTGACCAATTGGTTTTATAATAGAAAGACATGGAGTCAGGACATCCGATAAAATTCCAATAAAAATGACCATTACCATAATTAGTGTTGTTGTTGGGTCCAGAATGGCCAGTCAAATCCGAAAAGTTGTAGTTCTTGTAATTTTCCACAATTAGACTACCTACTCGAGTTCTTCCTGACGTGATTGTTCCGTTTGCCAAAACACCTAAAGCGCTGTGTGAAGCGACTTGGAGAGCTGTTCCCGATCCCCCGTGGGCCGCGCTACCCGTCAATTTAAAGTGGCTTGTCTTTCTCGCCGTGCTCTCTCCTGGCCAAGTGTCAAATTTTACTTCGTCAAACGTATGCCAATTGTCTGGCACTTCAGAAGTGCCTTGATCTGTTGTACAATTATGGTCAGTCCACTTTTCGAACCCTGGGTTTGGGAACTGTGTGTTGGCTTGTGTGACTTGAGCGTGTACCGCGCTTGCTATAAGGAATAGCAGCACGCTCATCAAGATTAAAGGTTTTTTCATACTGTTTGTTTTTAAAATATTGTTAGAATTTTTGATGCCTATAATTGGAAAACAAAACGGCGGCAAAAATACAAAATATATGATACGCTCGGTCAAAAATCGCACAATTGGTTTTTTAAACCGCTGATTTTAAGAAAAATAAAAATGTTAAATTTTGTTAACGCCACAGAAATGCAAATGCATTTCTACAATCTGCCTAACAGGAGAACCGCTTCTTCCAGGGTCACTTCCTCCTCAGCGAGGCGGGCGGGGATGTATCCCATCTCTATCGACTTCTCACCACTATATATAAAATAAGTACAGGTGCACTCTGCACAGCACACCCCTTCGGGACTGAGAATCTCGCCGTGCACGATGGCAATGTTGCGGCGTTGCTCCACCAGTTTCGCGTTCAGACGGATGTACGGCCACAAGGTGCTCACCGGTTTGCGGTAGCGCATCTCCATCTTCGCTGTCACACCGGAGGTCTGCAGCTGGTAGAAAACCACCCACCCGCAGATCTCGTCCAACAGGGTGGCCTGAATGCCGCCGTGCAGTGTGTCGATCCAGCTCACAAAGTTCGGGTTCGCCTTCCAGACGGAAACCACCTGCTCCCCGTCCCAGTAGAAGCGCATTTGCACGCCTTGCGGGTTGCCGGGGTTGCACCCGAAACAGTTGTATCCGTGTGTGTTGCCTATCCAGGGGTTGATGATTCTTTTCATAATGGTTATGGGTTATAGGTTATTGGTTATTGAAGCTTTGGGTTATGGTTTATAGTTTATAGTTTATAGTTTTTTGGTTATTGATTGGTTCGGGGCGTTTGAAAAAGGCGCGGCAAAAATATAAAATTTTCGTCTCTACATTACCTATTTTTGTATCTTTGCCGCTCAGTTTTTGATACGGAAAATATGGATGATAGTTTATGTAAATTGTTGATAACCAAAGGTGAACTGAAGCAAAGCATCTTTACGGTGACGTTGGAGACGATGCAGCTTTTCAAGGATGCCGCCAAAAGTTTCGAGGAACATTACCGCGACAACTATGCCGACGACCACGACAGCATTCCGGTGCTCTTCACCAACAAGAACCAGTACCAGTTCATGCTCAAGTTCGGCGGTGATGTGCTGATCTTCCTCATGCACACCAACATTTTCGAGTTCTCTCGCGATCACGAGGTGATGCGCACCCCTTACATCAAAGAAGACAAGGATCGCTCCTATTGCGGTATGATCCAGATATTCAACTTCCTCGGCGACTCCCTGAAGTATGACCGCGTGAACGACCTCGGCTATATGATCGGACGTATCTTCATCAACAAGGAAGGTCATTATTATATAGAAGGCAAACGCGAGCTCGCGCAGGTCATCAACAATTTCAGCAGCAACGAAATTTCTGCGGAGGCCGTCAAGGAAATCCTCAGTTCAGCTATTCGATATACGCTGAATTTTGACCTTTTGGTGCCAAATTATGAGGATATGAAGATCATTACCGTGAATGATATCCTCCAATTAGAAGAGCAAACGAACCTCCTTAGAACTGGTAAACGTCTGGGATTCAGGTTTGAACAAGACAAAAACGAATAACAAAAAATAATTTTTCAAATTTGGCGGAGCATATCAAAAAAAGTGTACTTTTGCCGCGTCAAATTTGACACCTGATGGCGTGTTCGTCTAGTTGGCCTAGGACGTAAGATTTTCATTCTTAAAATCAGGGGTTCGAATCCCCTACACGCTACCACCAAGCAACCTCACAGGTTGCTTTTTTTATTTCCAACTACCACCCCCAATAGCCTAAGTCTAAGTCATAGTTATAGTCAAAGTCCCCATGTCCCCCGCATACCGCGTCATTCCCGTCTTCCTGCCGATGCTGGCCTGCCCGCACCGTTGCGTCTATTGCAACCAGTATGTGATTTCCGGGCAGCAGAAACTTCCATCTTTAGAACAGGTTACGGCGTTGATAGACAGAAATCTACAAACTATTCCGCATGATTGTCACAAGCGAGTCGCTTTCTTTGGCGGAAGCTTCACCTGCCTCCCCGAACCGATTCAGAACCGTTATTTAGACGCGGTGCAGCCTTACTTTCAAGAGGGACGGATTGAGGGCATACAACTTTCCACCCGCCCGGACTATATCGATGACCATATTCTGCAAAATCTTAAAAACAAGGGTGTTACGTTGATTGAGTTGGGCGCGCAGTCGTTAGACGATCAGATACTGGCGCGTTGCGGGCGTGGGCATACCGTTGCGGATGTGGAAAATGCATCCCGACTAATCCGTCAACACGGCATCAACCTCGGATTGCAGATGATGATTGGGCTGCCAGGCGACACGAAAAAGACCGCAATACGTACGGCGGAGCGGATTGTATCGTTCGGGGCCACATGCACCCGCATCTACCCGACGTTGGTCGTGGATGGCACCGCGCTGGCCGATGACTACCGTGACGGGAAATATGCGCCCTTGTCGCTGGAGGAAGCTGTGGACTGGTGCAAGGAGCTTTACCGCTATTTTCAGACGGCAGGTGTCACAGTGTTGCGTATGGGTCTGCACCCCACACAAGATCTTCGAGCAGGGGACCATCTGCTTGCAGGCCCCTTCCATGTCTCTTTCAAAGAATTGGTACTCACCGCGTTATGGCACGACCGCATTGCGGGACAAATCGCCCGGGAGGGTAGGGAGGACATCACGGTGATAGTACCGTCTGGCGAGATGAATTATGCTGTCGGGTATGGTTCCGCGAACAGGAAGGCATTTCCGAAGGCGACGTTTGAAATTAAGAATTAAGAATTAAGAATGAGAGTGTTAATAGTGTCGCCTCCGTAAATCGTTAATCGCAAATCGCAAACAGTAAACCGTAAATCGTAAACCGCACATTTCCAGCCAGTAACAAAAAAAAATCAAAATCCAACCGTTATCTGCTTTATATATATTATATTTGCAGCCGCAAAAAAAGAATCTGTTTTTGCGGTTAATGTGTTTATAATAAAATAGTTACATATATGAAGATTTCTTACAAATGGCTGAAAGAATTGTTGAAATTCAACTTGACGGCGGAAGAGACTGCCGCTTATCTTACGGATTGCGGATTGGAGGTTGAAGGGATAGATACATTTGAGACGGTCAAGGGCGGACTTCGCGGTTTGAAGATCGGTGAAGTGCTCACGTGCGAACCACATCCCAATTCCGACCATCTCCACGTGACTACAGTCAACGTGGGTGATCCGGAGCCATTGCACATCGTTTGCGGTGCCGCCAATGTCGCGGCAGGCCAGAAGGTGGTGGTCGCCACCATCGGAACGGTGCTTTACAACGGCGACGAGTCTTTCACCATTAAGAAATCCAAACTGCGCGGTGAACTTTCGGAAGGCATGATTTGTGCTGAGGATGAAATCGGTCTCGGCACTTCACATGACGGTATCATGGTGCTGCCTGAGGAGGCGGTGCCCGGCACCCCGGCGGCGGATTACTTCAAGGTTGATGCAGACACCATCTTTGAGATAGGTCTGACCCCGAACCGCTGTGATGCCATCTGTCACTTCGGCGTGGCTCGCGATCTCTATGCCGCCCTTGTCCAGCACGGTGTTCCCTGTTCCACACTCGTGCGCCGCAACGCCCGCGAGGTGCAGCCCGTGGCCGGTGTCCATTCCCGCATAGACATCGTTATCGAAAACCAGAAGGACTGCCCCCGTTACTCTGGCGTTCTGATTGATGACATCAAGGTGCAGGAGTCTCCTGAATGGCTGCAGACCAAGCTCAGATCTGTCGGTGTGCGCCCGATTAACAATATCGTGGATATCACCCAATACATTATGCTTGAGTTGGGACAGCCCATGCACGCTTTTGATGCCGACAAGATTGAAGGCGACAAGGTGATTGTCAAGAATCTGCCTGAAGGCACTCCTTTCGTCACCCTCGATGGCAATGAGGTCAAGCTCAGTGCCAACGACCTGATGATTTGCAACGAGAAAGAGGGTATGTGCATCGCTGGTGTTTATGGCGGTCTGCACTCAGGTATTACCGAAACCACCACTCGTTTGTTCTTGGAGAGCGCTTACTTCAATCCTGTGAGCATCCGCAAGACTGCGAAACGCCACGGCTTGAAGACCGATGCCTCGTTCCGTTACGAGCGTGGCTGCGATCCGTCCATCACCGTCTATGCGCTGAAACGCGCCGTGGAATTAGTGCTGGAGCTGGCAGGTGGTTATCCCGTGATGAACATTCTCGATCGCTATCCCAATGAGATTGAGCCTGCGCAAATCACCCTCTACTACGAGGATGTAAATCAAGTGGCGGGCAAGGTGATTGAGAAACAGACGATTACTAAGATTCTCGTGTTGTTGGATATGGAGGTGAAGCCGGCGGGTGATGACAAACTCATCGTGACTGTGCCACAAAACAAGGCCGACGTGACCCGCCCGATAGACTTGATCGAGGAGATCCTTCGTATCTACGGATATAACAACATTGAAATCCCCACAACGCTGACCTACGACATGTCTTGTCTGCGTCAAAATGATAACTGCTATCAGATGCAGACGACCATCTCCAAGTATTTGGCCGACAATGGTTTCTTCGAGGTGATGAACAACTCCTTGACTAAAGCCGAGTATGCCCAGCGTTTCGACTTTCTTGACGAACGAGAGACCGTCAAGTTGCTCAATCCGCTCAGCAGCGAGCTGAATGCTATGCGTCAGAGCCTACTTTTCTGCGGCTTGGAGAATGTGAGCCGGAATGTGAATAACAAAACGGCTGACCTTCGACTGTTTGAGTTTGGCAAAACCTATCGCTTGAACCCGCAATCGGTTGTGGGCGATGATGTTACAGTCCGTTATCAGGAACGCGATATGATGTCTCTCTTCGTGACCGGAAAGTTGGGTGAAGACAATTGGGAGGGCAAGTCTGCCGATGCTGATTTCTTCCATCTTCGCAATATGATTGACAATTTTTTGGTGAAGATCAACTTCCCTATGGAGAAGATCCAGCTCGTCACGGACACAGAGCCTAAAATGTTCGCCCAGCATGTATCATACAAGGTGGACGATGCAACCCCGATTCACGTGGGCATCCTCCGTGCCGATATCCTGCGTTACTTCGACCTGAAAAAGCCGGTTTATTATGCAGAGATTGACGTGGAAGCTGTTAATGCGCTGCGGAAAAATGCAGTCAATTACACACCGATTAACCCGTATCCTGCTGTGCGCCGCGACTTGGCGTTGGTGGTTGACAAAGACGTGACTTATGACACGTTGGAGAAAATCGGCTACAAGTATGCTTCCAAGCTGCTGAAACAGGTTAACTTGTTCGATGTCTTTGAAGGTGCTGCCCTCGGTGACGGCAAGAAGTCTTATGCATTGAACTTCGTGCTTCAGAGCGCCGACCGGACGCTCACCGACGAGGAAATCAACAAGACGATGAACAAGTTGGTGGCCGCATACGAGCGCGAGGTCGGAGCCAAATTACGTTAACAGGACTTTCTTTGCAGAATGCAAATCTACAAAGGGATAGAGAATTTGCCGGATTGGAAGAACCCGGTGGTGGCCGTTGGCGCTTTTGATGGTGTCCATTTGGGACATGTCCGTATTCTGCGTTTTCTTTGCGAGCAGGCGGCACGCGTCGGTGGCACCAGCGTGGTGCTGACTTTCGACCCCCATCCACGTACCGTGCTTCATCCGGAATCTTCGTTCTTTACCATCAACAGTTTGGATAAGAACTTGAAACTTATTGAAAAGCAAGGCGTGGATGCTACCATTGTGCTGCCATTCACGTTGGCGTTTTCCCAAAAGACCTATCAGCAGTTCATTCAGGAAGTTATTATGGAGACGTTGCACGCGCACACGCTGGTCATGGGGCCGAACCACGCTTTCGGGCGTCATCGCGAAGGTCATCACGACAACATTAAAGAATATTGTCACGAACAAAGTCTTCAAGTGGTGGACATCCCCGAAGAGATGTGGCATTCCGCCGGAGTCCATTCCGCCGTCATCCGCGAGCACATCCTCAAAAAGGATTGGGAAACGGTGGATGCGATGCTAGGATATTCATATAAGCTCAATAACCAACAACCAATAAACCTTCAATGTCAATGCCTGAAATAGGTTGACCGTTTTAAAGACCAAAGTCACCAAATCAAAAACGGATCAACAATGGAAAAATTAACAAATGAGGAAAGAAAAAGAAGAAGATTCAGCGAGAGCT
>JAEEGJ010007258.1_pt1 | contig 32029 bp, 25 predicted proteins | sample 8958761 | NCBI WGS metagenome assembly JAEEGJ01 (sample SAMN16246546, study PRJNA631951) | gut metagenome | biome: gut microbiome; feature: rumen; material: RS-attached | host: Bos | place: Iran: Karaj | collected 2018-10
AGTACGAGATCGAGTCGCAATCTGAAATCTGATCAGTTTAAGATCCATTCTGTTGAGAATGGCAATGTTACAGGCGACCGGATTATAGATACAAATTTCAGTGAACAATATAATTGTTGGGATAATCCAGAATATAGCGAACTAAGCCCGAGAGCAATCTTGGGCTTATATATGCCTTAATATCCGGATTGTCTTTTCTTCCACTGAATGTATTTAACTCGTAGGTGTTCCAAATCACTATCGATAGATGAATTGAAGTAAATGTGGGCTTCTGAAAAGGCCTGCCTGATAATCTCGAGAGTTTCATTCTCAGGAATCTGACCTGGAATACTTACATATGTGATGTTATTTAGTTCGCAGATGTATTTCTTAACTGAAAGAACCTTGCTGGAGCAGCATACATCGATCGCCAGACCAATATCAGGAACCAAGGCTGTTATAGGGATTCCTACTGGCTCCTCTGAGTCTGTTATTACTCTAAGGCCCTGCTTCCCTGCATAGTAAATGGTAGCCAGTTGCGGTAGAAGATACCAAAAGTCCTTGGCGAGCTTCTTGTTAACAAGTCTTTGTTCACGCAGTTCTTTTATCTTTTGAGCTATGCAAAAAGGACATATGCGTCCTTTGGCTCTAGCATTAACAACGGCCTGGTATTCATTTCCGCACTTGCTGCAATGCCACCAAACATTGGAGCGGTTCTTATATGTAATTGTCTCAGGAGATATCCCTTTATTCTTATCTGACCATTCAGATATCAGATCAGGGTGAGTCGTAGCAAGGTCGTTGAATCCTTTCCAGACTCGTTGACCCGCACAATAAGGGCAGCCGTGGCCTTCGGTCCTGTCAGCAACACGAGCTTTCCATTCATGTTCATTCTCACATATCCAAAGGACTTCAGCATTTGAGCGTGAAGATACCTCAGAAGGACTCTGCTTATTCTTAGGGGACCATGTCTTGGCAATCTCAGGAAAGAGCGTCTGAAGGTCGTTATAGCCCTCTAAGACCGCTCTGTGTTCACAATAGGGGCATCCGGACCCTAAGAGCGCCCTGTTTTTAACAGTCGCTTCCCATGTATGACCCTTCTCGCAGGTCCACCATACCTTCTTATGGGATCCGCTAGAGACATCTGAAGGAGAGAGTTCATTACTTGTGCCCCACTGGGGCACAAGTTCAGGGTGCTCTTCAGCCAGAGTTTTTCTTCTCATAGCGGAAGATCATCGATGCACATGTAATAGACGCCGATTCTCTTTATCTGATCCTCGACGCTGTATCTTTGCTTATCCACCCGGAACAGTTTTCTTCTGAGCTTGGTCAGAATAACGGCAAGGGTGCCACCCCAAATAATAGTCATATTCTTAACCTCCCATTCTCAAATTAAGAATACGGAGCCAGACAGATAATTACCAATGTGCGATTGAAAGCTGAAAAATCGCCGAGTAAACGAGACTTGGTCTAACAAATCCTTACTATAATTGACATAACCCACATAAAAGCTTACAAAAAATATGTCACGAGGCTTATTTCCTCGTGACATATGGAAAAGTACTTTTTGCAAATGTGCGATTTTACAAGGGTTTGGGAGGATTGGCACCCAATTGGCATCCTTTTGGCATCCTAAGCGGCATCCTTCAAATCCACAAACCCAATAAAATCAAGGGTTTCAGGGCATCAAATTAGTCCAAGGGACGCATGGTCGGGATTGCTCTATAGAAAATGGCAAATTCTCGCAAAATGTCGCAAAACCAGGAAATACGCACATTTCGGTGAGTGGCGTATACAGCCTAATCAGCAAAAGCGGGCAAAGTGATGCCAAAATATAGACTCTCTCTGCTGTCAAAACTGATGTCAATGATGTCAATAATTATACCATGTATTATAGTGCCGAAATGTGATGATCATTCTTCATTTATTCCCTAATTGCAGCTTCAGTATTTGGGGATTAAAACTGGGGAAAACGCAAACCGGTCAGTTTTATAGTGTAATTTATAGCGTAACAGAGTAGGTTATAAAATATGCAATAGAATGGTAGCGGGCACCAAAACGAGAATTATTGTCTGCATCATCTGCACCAAATCAAGATCTTTGTTGCTTCTACTATCAAAAACACAGAACCTATCCCCTCTTCCCCACTGCCATAAATCGCACATTTGCCGAATCAGCTGATTTAAGTCAGAATATCGACAGATATGACGTGCATTTCTTGGTGTGCAGCTCGGCGTCAGGATCACTTACAAGTAAACATTTACAATGCTTTGTCAAGTGTACGATTGCTTTTGCCAAGTTCAGAACTCATTTTTCTCGCATGAAATACGATTTTCACATAACTCTTCATAACACCTGCATAGCGTTATATTTGAGAAAATATTAATTAGTCATAAAAAAATTCAAGGATTCTTTACAGCCCTTATATTATAATTTAAGAGTAATTGTCACAATAATGGAAAGCAGAGTCGGTTTAAGCACTTCTGTCCCATTAATGAACATATAACGAGAGTAGAATATAGAAAAAGTAATAGTTTGAGGTGAATAATGGCTTCTGAAACGAAATTTAGACTTGGAGAATTATTCTGTGGTCCTGGTGGTCTTGCATGGGGAGCAATCAATGCTGATGTTCCAGGAATGAAGATTGTACACGCCTGGGCCAATGACTTTGATGCAGATACTTGCAAAACCTATACTCGTAATATATGTCCAAATGATCCAGACAGTGTGTATTGCGAAGATGTTCATACATTGGATATAGATGAGCTGGGTGATATAGATGCATTGGCATTTGGTTTTCCATGCAACGATTTCTCTGTAGTTGGCGAGCAGCTCGGATTCAAGGGAAAGTATGGCCCTCTGTATACATACGGCATTAGTGTACTTCTTCAATATAAGCCCAAGTGGTTTTTGGCTGAGAACGTAGGAGGTTTACAGTCGGCTAACGAAGGGAAAGCATTTAAACGTATTCAGAAGGATATGATTAATGCCGGATATAAGATTTATCCAAATCTTTATCATTTTGAAGACTACGGAATTCCCCAAGCTAGACACAGGATGATAATCATTGGTATTCGCAATGATTTGGATTTTGATTTTAAGATCCCTTCCCCCGCTCCGTATAAAACGAAATCATGCAGAGAAGCGATTGAGGTTCCACCCATCCCTAAAGATGCTCCAAACAATGAGCTTACTAAACAGTCTGAAATTGTTGTTGAGAGATTAAAGTATATTAAACCAGGCCAAAATGCCTTTACAGCCGATATACCTGAACACCTTCAACTCAAAGTAAAGGGAGCAAAAATCAGTCAAATATATAAGAGGCTTGATCCAGATAAGCCGTCATACACAATTACCGGTTCAGGTGGTGGCGGAACTCATGTGTATCACTGGGAAGAAAACAGAGCCCTTACAAACAGAGAAAGAGCAAGGCTTCAAACGTTCCCGGATGATTACATCTTTGAAGGAAGTAAGGAATCCGTACGAAAACAAATTGGCATGGCTGTTCCGGCTCAGGGAGCAAAAGTCATTTTTGAGGCTATCTTAAAAACATTTGCCGGAATTCCTTATGAATATGTTGAACCGAATCTAAAGGAGTAAACATATGGCCGAACTAAATTACTGGTGGGTCACCAGACCAAAGCGAAAACTTAATAGTATTCCAGAGGTCTTGGCAGCGTTCTCAAATGTTGCCCTATCAGTAAGATGGTCTGCGGCCAGAAATATTCATATACTATTTGAAGATGAACTTGAGAGAGATGGTCTTAAACGTATTGGAGAACGCAGAGATCATTCTGGTTCTGGTGGAAGAACATATCAAGCTTGGCTATCAAGTCTGGGATTGATCTTTATTCAGGAAAGCACTGGAACACCTTTCCTAACTTTGGCAGGAGAAGCCATTTTGGCTGGAAAATCTCCTGTTGACGTTCTAAAAGCGCAAGTCCTCAAATATCAATTTCCTTCTCCCTTTGGAATAAAAACTCACGTTTCTAATAAGTTCAAGGTTCATCCATTTATCTTTTTGCTTAGATTACTTAATGATTCTCGAATTAAGTATCTTACTGAAGAAGAAATTGCCAAAGTTGTTATTACAGAAGGCGTTGATGATTCAGAAAAATGTTTTGAATTTGTTGTAGAAAGACTCCAGGCATTTCGCGAGTCTGGAGACAAGTCTTTAGCATCTGATTTCATTGACAGGCATGCACCTTCAACAGGTCGAGTAAACCTTGATCATCCGTACAGTCATCTTACTGACACTGCCAATACTATGATTAACTGGCTGGAGTACACTCAGCTCGTTTTCCGCGAAGACAGAAAAATGTACCTGTCTCCTGATAATTATGATGAGGTATATTCAATCCTTTCACAGAAAACCACTTTTATAGACAGACCAGATGATCATGAATTCTTCCAAAGAAAATACGGATTAGATCCCTGGCACCAAAAAGATACGAGAAACCTTTTGAAAACAGGCACTGTATCAAGCAAGTTGATTGAAATGCAGCGCATTAGACAGGCTTTCATAGCTCACTCTGTACATAGACCAATTGGCCAGATTAATGCCGATATAATTCTAGAAATAGCTGAAGAGACGGGAACAGATAAGGTGCTTGTTGAAACTGTTTTGTATAAAGAGTATCCATATGGCGCAATTGGAGGATTCCTTTCTGGATACTATGAGATGGCGTTTAAGGGACGAGATGAAGCTACTGATTTTGAGGTCGCAACTACCAGTATATTCAAAGATATCCTTGGCTATAATGCTATTCATCTAGGACAAACGGGAAACAAATCTGCTCCTGATGTTCTACTGATTTCGGATACCGATGGGTATCAGGCAATAATCGACAACAAGGCATACAGCAAATATTCAATTAGCGGTGATCATCATAACCGCATGGTTCATAACTATATTGAGAATGTCAGAAACTATAGTGACTGCGAGTATCCAATTGGCTTTTTCTCTTATATAGCTGGCGGGTTTATTGATACCATTGATAAACAAATACAGTCAGAAGCCAGTGAATGCAACATTCCTGGGTCTGGAATTACTGTCGGGAATTTCATTAAACTGGTTGAACAACATCAACATAACCCTTTTTCACACAAGAGATTGAGAGAAATATTCGGAATTAACAGACAGATTCTGATATCAGATTACACATGACTTGGATAGTTTAAACAGGAGGATAATAAACATGGCAGAGTGGCGTTTCCCATCTAATGATTTTGGAGAGATTAAAGGAATAAATGATTCTGGTGTTGCTATGTTTCGGGGTACACCATTAAAGTCTCTTGCGCGTGAAATTTGCCAGAATTCTCTCGACGCTGCGGTTGAAGACAGAATCAGAATTGAATTTAGTTTATTTGAGATCAACAACACTCAAATACCTGGACATGACGCTTTAGAGGATACGTTTAACAGATGTCTTGATTTTTGGAGCGAACAAAAAGCAAAAGCAACAAAGGAGTTTTTCACTTCTGCATTAAATGCAATATGTGAAGAGAAATGCTATGTGCTAAGAATAAGTGATTTCAATACAAAAGGCCTCACCGGCTCAAGAGGAGAGATTAATACTGATTGGACTAACCTTACAAAATCATCTGGCGCATCTGATAAACGCGGAACTGCCGGCGGATCATATGGCATCGGAAAGTTTGCTCCATTCGTTTGTTCTTATTATTCAACGGTGTTTTACAGCACTTATGACATTAACGAGGAAAAAGCGTATCAAGGTGTGTCACGCCTAGTTACATTTACACGAAATGATGGCGAAAATACGCAGGGAACTGGTTATTTTGGGAATGAGAGAAACACCCCTGTTTACGAGGAATTACACCTTGATCCTTCCTTTGCCAGAAGCGCAACAGAATATGGAACGGATATTTTTATTCTTGGTTATAAATATTCTGGCGATGAATGGGAAAAAGAACTATTAATCTCAGTATTAGATGGTTTTCTTGGTGCCATTTGGAACGACAAATTAGAAGTTGTAATTGGTAATAAAACAATCTGTAAGGATAATCTTGGAAGCATCATTGATGAATACCGAGATGACTTAACTGGATATACAGATCATTACTACAATGTACTTACATCTCCTGATACCAATTGGTTCGAAGATGATTTTCATGGTCTTGGTTCTGTCAAACTAGGAATTCTTATCGGCGAACATGAAGCAGTTAATAAGATTTCAATGGTCCGTAAAACAGGAATGAAAATAATGGATAAGGATCACTTACCAGGACATGTTCCCTACATGGGTTTTATGTTTATTAACGGAGACAAACTAAACACATCGTTAAGAGCATTAGAAAACCCAGAACACACAAAGTGGGAACCAGACAGAGATCCTAATCCGGCAAAAGCAAAACAACTGCTTAAGGCATTAAACGAATATATTCGTGACAAAATAGAGGAATTGATTAGCAACGGAGATGTTGATTCTATCGATGCAGCAGGTGTAGGCCAATATCTACCAGATGATGACGATAGTGCTGACAATAAGACTAAAGAAGAGCAAGTAACAAACACTATTGTTGATATTGATATAAGCCAACCTAAGACACCATCATCTCGCAGTGTAAAGTCACCAAGTGATAACGAATCACAGGATGATGATACAGAACCTGGAACAAAAACTCCTGGTGGAAGCGAAGAAGATTGGCCTCATCCAGGCGGACATTCCACACCTTCGCCCAAGCCACCTATTCCGACTGAAACATCTCCAGGTGGTGATGAACCCATTCCGACAAAACGAAGTGTAATGGTTAATAAGGTTGTTTGTTTATGCATCGATAAGGATAAAGGCGAATATATGATGAAGATTAATCCATTATCTGATGCTGATAATGGGCAAATTGACTTATTTTTGTCTGCAGAAACACAAAAATATCCGGCACCCATTAAGAGTGCCACACTAATTGGGGGAACAGCTGAACTAAGCGGAAACTCAATCAGCGGAATACCGTTCACAGCGAATAAAGAAATCCGCCTTAAAATTGAGTTGGATTACTACGATTATTGTTCGATGGAGGTAGAACTATATGAAATTAAGGCATAAATACTACCCATATCCTGTATTAATCAAAGATGGAGAGTACTACACTGACAGCAATTTCAGTGTCTCTATTTCTCAGTCCTTAGATGGCTATAACGTAAAAATTGTTCTAGAAGCTTTTTTGGATAACCAAGAACTGCAGAATCTTATAGATAAAAGAGTCGTTTCGTATCTTTATCATATTGAATGCCCTCAAACGTGTTTGAGGCGAATAGTCAGATCAAACGAAAAGAAAACTGAATTATTGCTACAAGATAAAGAGGTTAACGGTGAGATCCAAATATGCTCTTTTATTGTGGCCTGTGAGACCATTGAGAAATATACCAATGAATCATTCGCACCTGATTTCCGTGGATGGAAGTTTAATATTGAAAAAGGGTGCGTTATGGCAATTGGAGAGGAATACTCAATAATAGTCAATAAATTACGTGATGACTTTAAGGATACATCTTCTATTTTTTCCATCGTTAAGGATCTGAATCCAAATGCATGTAATATGCAAGTAGATATGGGAAAACCCAAGCTTATAATATCGCTCCCTGAAAAAACTTACTACCAATACATGAATATACAAAACAATGTTGGCATTCAACCTGTAATGCATCAGATGGTCATTATTCCCGCACTAGTATTTGTCATATCAGAATTAAAAAATGCCAAAGATCAATTGTACGAGTATGAAGGTTTGAGGTGGTATCGAAGTTTGTCAAAAGCATGTAGCGGTATAGGAATTAGCTTGGATCCCGAAAGTATTGAAAACATCAATTCGTTAAACGTTGCCCAGCAGCTTCTCAACAATCCAGTCATAACAGGTATCGATTATCATGCTACTTACGGAGGCTCATATGAGGATTAAATACATTACTGAGGATGGCTTGAATACCATTAAGGGAAACATAAAAACCGTTTATAAAGGAGTAATTGTTGAAGGCAACAGTTTATCTGTTGCTCTAAAAGAAGAAGGCATAATTAAGAATACTCCTTTTGAAATAGAGGATTTCAAACTGGATATGTCACAACCGGCAGACTCTGCTCCCTTGACTGATATTGAAAATGTAAAACGTGTTTATAACAATATGAAGCTCCTTTCAGATTCACAGGCTTCGGACGAAAGAGTTTGGGTAGCATATACACTTGAGCATTTTCTTGAATATATGAAATACAGATGGCCCGCAAACAGTGCTAACGAGTTGGCTAATAGATATCTTTTCAACTATTCGCAACAAAGATCTTTATTTAGAAATGGGATTGCTAGGCTTTGGTGGATTGGAAGATGCACCTACGATGAATCTCGTCCAAATCCGTATGAATTAACAGAGTATATATGTAAGAATCAGGATTTAATTGAAACATTTTGCGGACGCAATGTGTTTAACAATCCTTTGATTATCAATCCCGTTCTTTCCGCATTTTTGGATGCGGAACTAAATGGGTACATCATTTCAAGAGAAATCGCTCGTGAAACTGCTAAATACATGAATCTTCTTGCAGGCACATACATTCTAGACATGTTTGAAAGACAAGACATTTATGACAAGGCATACCACAAAATCGTTTCATTGTCCGAGGGATAAAAATGAAGTGTTACAATTGCGGTTTTGATTACGATATAGAAAGGTTCCCGGTGTGTCCATATTGTCTTACACCATCTGAAAGCACTGCTACAGAAGACGAAGTGCCTTCTGCAGATGAAACTGATCCGTATGAAGCAACTACTGATTCTGAACAAATAGAAAGTATTACAAATACAGTGGTCTGTATTGAACCAATTAGTAACGAACTAATAACTCCATCTCGTTCAGATACATTGACTGAGACAATTAAAGAAGACACCAAAACAGAACAGGTCGTAGATGTATATATTATCGATATACCGGAAATGAGCAATCGTTGCAAGAATGCTCTGTTGCGGAACGGTATTAAAACATTGCGCGATTTAAAAGAAAGCATTGACAGCGATGAAATATACAACTTCAAAACTGTTGGCACCGGAATAATAAACGAAGCAAAATCATTTGTTGATTATACTCCAGAAATTTTAACTGATCGAATACCCTTATCACGTTACTTCGGTTCCAGATACACCCTATTCATTTCATTCTGTAATGAAAACGGTATTCAATATGTTGACGAATTGTATGGCATTGATGAAGAAGACTTGAAATGCATAAAAGGTCTCGGAGTTAAGAAAATCAATGAGATATCCACAATGATTACTACATTAAAGAATGATGGACTTGTCTCAAACTCTGCTACTACAGAGAACAATCAATTAGACTCTTCCCCAACTATGTTTACAAATATTGATGCTCGAGTTCAAGGCATCACTCTATCTATAATTGAATACTTGGGAGTGCCTAAAGAATGTGTACGGAGCTTGCACACAAGAGGTGTATTTAAAATCGCTGACATGTGTAATATCACAGAGAGAAGAATTGCTGGAATTGTTGGAAGCGAATACCTTCTGATATTCAAGGCTCTCGAAGAAACACTGTCAGACACAATTCAAAATATTATAGGCAGGTTTCTTGATTTGCAATCTCCCTCCATGGATTTCGACATCATATTGAAGAGATCAGAGGGCTACACACTACAAGAGGTTGCAGATTGTCACTCTATCACGCGCGAACGAATCCGCCAACGCGAAAGCAAATACTTGAAATTCTTAAATGACTATTTAACACCTCTTGTTGATTCATTTATTGCTGATAAAGGGTTCGTAACCGTCCAAGATATACTTGATATATATGATAACGATGACTACGATAAAGTTTTGATATATTGGTGTAATAAATCCGGTTTCTTGGGCTTTTTAGGTTTTGCTGACCTTTATTTGCCTAAGACCATTAGCATTGAAGATATATACTGCAAATTAAACAGTTTGATATCGGACTTTATCGGTGAAGGCGCCCGCATACATGATTTTCGTAACGATATTGAAGAAAAGCTTGAAGAATTCGGATACTATTATTTAAACCTAGATTCGTTTATCGATTATTTATTAACGGCTGGTTATAAACGGCACAACGACTATATTGTTTTGCGTCGTACAACATATGGATACCTATGTGCCAGATTAATTGCAAAACACTATCCTAACGGATTTAAGTTATATGATCCGCAGGAGTTAGATCAACTAAGAGCATATGCCAATCAGGAATATGGTTTTATAGGAATTCCAGACTCCAACAGAGCTATGAGTTCCAGAATTGCTGACTACACCGTTTTATCGGGAAGAGGAATGGTAACTGCACCGGAGAATATTCAAATCGATTTAGAGGCATTAGAAGAGATCAAGGAATATATTGATACCCAACCATCATCTGAAATCTATTATTCCGATTTATATGGTCTATTCGAAGGTCTTATTACCATGCGCAGTAATATAAACAATTATCATTTCTTGCATGGCGTACTAAGGTATTATTATAGCGATGAATATGATTTCTCTAGAGATTATTTAACCAAGCACGGTAACAATCTGTTGTCCGGAAAAGTAACAGACAGAATCAAATCCCTCATCATTGAAAAAGGAAGGCCAGTTAGCAAAAAGGAGATCCTCGCAAAATGGCCTGGAATAACACCAATTGTTTTAGCTAATGCGCTTTTTGATAAGTCTCTCTTTTTATGGGAAACTCATCAGTACTATTCAATTGATATGCTTGTAATTGATGACTATTCAAAAGAAGAATTGAAGAATGCCATTGAACTAGCATTAACAGAACACAAAGGTTATTGCAGCGAAGGATTGCTCTATTCCATTGTTTCGGATTGTTGTCCAAGTTTTATTAGAGAAAACAATATTTTAAACCCCAGCAATTTGTTCTATTCATGCGCTAAACTATTTAATGATCTTTATGATTTTAGGCATCCGCATATTTGCATAAAAGAATTAATACCTGATTTGTCAATGATTAATGTTATTAAGTATTTGCTTAATGACCCTGCAGAAATCGACTACACAATAGTCAAATCACTAGCCTCAGAGTACAAATGGTCGAATGTAACCATCTCCGCTGTGTTTTATGATTTAGCTATCGATTATGTTAGGATTTCTGATTCAGTTTACTCTAAGAGAAACGAGTTTAGCATAAGTGATACCAATATTAGCATCATCAAAAACTATATATTGGAACACATGAGATATGGCTGTTTTTCTCTATTGAACTTTGATGCGTTTGATGAGTTCCCTGAAGTTGGCTATTCGTGGAATGCGTTCCTGCTAAGATCAATTATTGAAAAATATATCAGCACTCTTAGGATTGTAGAATCAAAAGCCAAGGACCGAAGATATGAGCGCGGAATAGTAGTTGATTCTGACAGTAACATTTATGATTACATTGATATCGTTGTTCACACCATTAAATGCAACGGAACCAGTGAGATTTCAGAAAGTAATTTGTTATCACTTTTAGTATTAAATGACTTGTCCTACAAGATTATTCCACAGGAGTTGTACACTGAAAATGAAAGACTTCTTTATAAAGATGGTCAGTTTACGGTGATTGAATGATAGTGCCAATTTTAACGAAGGTAATCAGAAATGAATAAGTACACTTTTTCAACACAAACAGGCAAAGCTTATTATTGCAATTCTATCCCTGGTTTTATTCGCGATAAATCCGATAATATCGTTGGCCAGCTAGTAAGGCATGCTTTTGAGATTAACAAGGCACAATCTGATGCTTGGAATAATCAAATTAGTGAATTGCAGACGCGTTTGGAACAGTGTGGCATGGAAGGCGATATAATCTTCGAATATGATATTGTTCGATTAGGAAAGCGAATCGATGTTATTCTTCTGATCCGCCACATGGTTTTCTCTCTCGAGTTTAAGAATGGCAAGGATGTCTATGATGCTCAAGACGCTCGTCAAGCAGAAGACTATGCATTAGATATCAAGAATTTTCACAAGGAATCAGAAGATTTATATGTTTGCCCCATTTTAATAGCTACAGATGCAAAACCATATCATAAGGAACAATCGATCGACAGTTATCCAGACAAGCAGATTTACTTACAACGAGAGAATATTGAGACTCTGATTCCTAAGGTGACAGAGATATCAGAATTATATGGTGATGACGGGGAAATCGATTTTGAAAAATGGTTCAACTCACCTTATTATCCAACCCCTACTATAATCGCCGCCGCAGTTGAGGCATATAGTTCTCACAATTTAAGCCAGATTGCTCAGTCTGAAGCTGGGCAGGATAATATTGATGCCTGTGAAAAGGAGTTGAATAACATCATACAGTGGGCACAACACAACCGAAAAAAGTGCGTATGTTTCGTAACTGGCGTTCCAGGAGCCGGGAAAACTCTTGTCGGTCTCGATGTCGTTGCTCAGAATCTTGATAAGGGTAATGAGAATCTGAGTGTCTATCTTTCCGGTAACGGACCATTGGTTGAAGTCCTTAGAGAAGCTTTAAAGCGAAGTATAAAAGCGGACAAAAACAAGCAGTGGAACAGAGAAACTGAAGCAGCTGTTAATGCTTTAATACAAAGCAGCTATGCTTTTAAAAAGGATAATTCAACTCATAACAGACCTACTCCAGAAAATATATTAATTTTCGATGAGGCTCAACGAGTATGGAATCAGCAAAAGATGAGTCGGAAGCATAACAATGATCCTGCTATGTCAGTAAGTGAACCTCACCTTTTGTTCAGCATAATGAACCGTCATGATGATTGGGCTGTGATGATATGTTTAGTTGGTTTAGGACAAGATATATATGATGGTGAAGTTGGCATCAATGAGTGGTTTAAATGCGGTATAGAAGTTTTCAAAGAATGGGAGTTATACTACTCGCCTGAGATATTTGGTCAAGTTGAAGATAAGACAATCGATAAAGATATGATTCTGAACTGTGACCGGTGTCATCAGATTTCGGCACTTCACCTTAAGACATCCATCCGATCTTTCAGAGCGGATAAGCAATGTCAATTTGTTGATGCTTTGCTTGATAATAATCCAACCGAAACACAGAAGATTTATTATTCGATTTTCGAGAAGTATCCGATATATATAACTAGAGATATCAATATAGCTAAGACTTGGGTAAGAAAACAAGTTCGCGGATCTCAGCGATGTGGGGTTTTAGCCTGTAGCAGTGCACAGCGATTAAAACCAGAGGGGATTTATGTTCCAACAGAGATAGACGTAAAGAATTGGTTCTTAGCACCAAGTGAAGATCTTAGATCATCTAACCGGCTTGAAATTGTTGCTAGTGAATTCAAAGTACAAGGACTTGAATTGGACTGGACTGTTGTCTGCTGGGATGCGGATCTTAGGCGAACAAAAAAGAATGATGACTGGGATTACTATAATTTCAGAGGATCAAAGTGGCAGAAGCGCAATCAGATTGAACAAAGAAGGTATCTATTAAACTCATACCGAGTTCTGCTAACACGGGCGCGTCAAGGAATGGTTATTTTTGTGCCCCAAGGTGTTGATCCCGACGAAGATGAGACAAGAGATTCAAAATACTATGACGGTATTTATGAATATCTGCTTTCTTGTGGAATTCGTGAACTTGGAGAATAAAGATGAGCGATACTCATACGCCAGAAGTACGAAGCTATAACATGTCTCGCATACGAAGCAACGACACCAAGCCTGAGATTAAGGTAAGAAAATATTTGTTTTCTCACGGTTTTCGCTACAGAAAGAATATAAGAGATCTTCCTGGTTGTCCGGATATTGTTCTTCCTAAGTATAGAACGGTCATTTTTGTTCAGGGTTGCTTTTGGCATATGCATAATTGCGGAAGGTTTCGTTGGCCTTCGACGAATAAGGAATACTGGGAAAGAAAAATCCATAACAATGTTGAGCGTGATCATACAAACAAAGAACAACTTCAATCATTGGGATGGAAAGTGCTGGAGGTTTGGGAATGTGAACTGAAACGCCAATCCATGGACGAAACTATGAGCCAAATAATACAGGAGATATGTGATAGGTGACAAACATGAAATATGACTTCGGAACTGTAAGTGAACGCGATATGGACATGCTGTTCCTAAATGCCTTTGGTACTGATAAGGGCTTTTTGAAGTTGTTTATAGGAAAAACGGATCTTCCAAAAGGAGATTATTTGGTAAATGAGGTATACCTTTCCAAAGCAGATAAAGACGGAGAGTCAGATATTACCGTTATTATTGAATCAGCTGGAAAAAAGTATGGCCTTCTCATTGAAGATAAGATAGATGCTATCGCGATGCCTGAACAACCGGAAAGGTATATCAAACGTGGTAAGCGTGGCATAAAAAACAAGGATTACGATGAGTTTTACAGCTTTATAGTATGTCCTGAGAAGTACTACAATAACAATGTTGAAGCAAAAAAGTATCCCTATAAAGTAATGTATGAAGAGATACAAGATTACTTTTCAAAGAAGTCGGATCCGGTCCATACTGTTTATTTCCAAGAAATCAGCCAGGCTATCGATAAAGCCAAAAGACCTCCCAAGGTTGAGATAAATGCAAATGCTAACCGTTTCTTCAGGAAATATAAGGATTATCAGGAAGAGAACTATCCAGAACTAAATCTAACTACGAAGCGTGATGCTAATGGTTACTGGGCACACTATACGACAAGATTTGGTTTGGTTTTTCTTTATCACAAGATTAGTGATGGAAATGTTGATCTGACATTTAACAGAGCTGCCAAGCACCTTGATAAGCTTGAAACAATAGCAAGCTGGTTTAGGAAATATGGCATCGCAAATGTTAGCGCCGTAAAGACCGGAATGGCTGGGGCACTGCGTGTTACCGTTCCCAAGCTGAATATGAATATTCCTTTTGAAGAAAACGATAACTATGACATAGAAGTATGCTTCAAAACTATTAATGATCTAATTGAAGCTGTAAACGTATTTGGTATAGCAGAATCTATTTCAGAACTGTTGAAAGATAACTAAAGTAGTCTTTCCTATTACCGGTTCGCAGATAAGATGACTTGAAAAAGGAGGATACTATGTCAGGACCTGTAGTGTATCAGAAACAGTATGATGTGTTGGACGCTAATGATAAGAACTGCGTTTTTCGAATCAATATTGATGTGTTAAACAAATGCTTTGGCGCAAATAGGACAAATTATCAGAGAGCTGTTTTTCCGCAAAGGAAGGATGAGTATTATTGGGAAATCAATACACATGAAAAGTTTAAAGTATGGATGCCTAAATTGTATGGGAATAGCTCACTTTGGCAAAATACCGTAAGCGAAGACGGAAATACTATTTATGAGATAGCTGAAGCTGAACGAACGGAAGATTGGATGGATATCAGAAAGCACAATCTTGACTCAATAAGACTGGTGTTTTTAAAACCTGATCCACATAAACCCTATTATTTTGCTGGTGCTTTCATAAACGGCAAGATGGATCATTTACATCATTCGTATATAAGAATCGCTACTAAAGTGCGGCTGATTGGTAATCCCGTGACCAAAGTTGAATTGCTGGATGATTTCAGAAAGAAACCTTCTGATATTGATTATCAAGCGATAAAAAAAGAAGTTGACGAATTAGACAATTACGTAGCAGATCATAATATCGAAGGATTTGAGCGAACCGCAATTGTAAAAGCTCGAATCAATCAGAGCGTTTTCAGAGACAGTCTGATCAAAAAGTATAACAAGTGCTGTTTGTGCGGTGCGAATGCTACAGAGCTATTGGTAGCAAGTCATATTAAGCCATGGAGCAGCAGTGATTCCAAAGAAAAAACGGATGTCAATAATGGATTATTATTGTGCCCTAACCATGATCGCCTATTTGATAGGGGCTTAATTTCGTTCGACAACACCGGTAAGATTCTTATTTCTGATAAGTTAGACGATAACAATCGCATTTTTATGAATGTTAATACTGATATGAGAATTGAGTTATCTGAGAATATGCGTATTTACATGCGTTTCCATCGAGATAACATTTTTGGAGGTTAAGCATGTTGCTGTCAGATCTTATTCCTTTTCTGGAAGAAAACAAAAACAACGTCAAGATTCACTTTGCTCAGCCGGAAGATGCTTTAACTGAATTCCTGATGGGTGATTTCAAATCGTGGCAAGAAGAACAGAACCACAAGAATTTCGAAAAAGACTATATCTTGTCATTAATTCGCTTGGGCGATGGAGAATGGCTCTTTGCCGGAATCTATAAGAGTTTTGGAGCAAAAGAACTGAAGGACTGCTATAAATACAGAACCAGATTAACGGAAAACGGATCTGATCTTATTGGAAGAGTGATAATTGATTACAATCGCGGATGCAGAAATGCGTTTTGTCTTCTCAGCAGCCACATTGATGGCCTTGAGGTTGCTGAGGTCAGACGTGGTGTTTATACAATGCCTTTTCCCGGGTATGAGAACGTTCATGTTTCATGGAAGATGCTTAATGCAGTCATAGATACCGAAGAATGGATGACTCCACTTAAAGAAGTGAAAGGGGTGTATCTTCTCACCGATGCCAATACAGGCTTGATGTATGTTGGCTCTGCCACAGGAGAAAGAAAACTGTGGGGCAGATGGAAATCTTATATAAGGACCGGGCATGGCGGAAACGAAGGCCTCAAGAAGCTTAGCAAGAAATACATAAAAGAGAATTTCAGCTTTGCAATCTTGGACTATTATTCAGCAAAAACGTCTGATGAGGAGATCCGTTCACGAGAGAAATGGTGGAAGAAAGTCCTAATGACATATAAGAATGATTATGGGTATAACCATAATTAAGGCTACATCTATGGGTATTTACTATCGAGTATCGCTATTTAATTACAATAAGATGGAAACGACTGGAGGATTTGTTTCCATCTTAAAAGTTATGCTCCTAATGAAACTCAATCTTACACCTTTGGTAAGTGATGAAGACTTCACTCTAAAAGTAGATGCTTCGAATGATCCTGATGTAAAGAAACTTGGCGGTCTTATGGGCGTTCTTTTGGAGGGTATGCAGCCTCCACCGGAGTATAATTGTGACAAATTGAATCGTTATTGCTTGTTCACTGAAAAAGGCTTTGCAGAAAGAGTAATGTTTTTTGAAGTACTTTCCGAGTATATTGATGATTTTTCACCTGATCTGTCTCTGATATATACAGAAGTTGAATTACCTCCGGAAGTAATTCTGTATCAAGATGAATACCAGATTGTAGTGACAAAGGATACATATGAGGAATATGTTCCATTTGAACATCACTATTTTAACGAGGACGAAGATGACGATGATTATTACGATGATGAAGAAGATGAAGAGTAATCATGAATAAGCCCCGGGAAACCGGGCTTAGTTCGTTATATTTCAGGATTTATCAATCTATCTTATAACCGACAATATCAACACTTACCATATTATTAAAATATACGTTAGGCAAAAACTCTATCTTGCTCGTTCCGAGTTTGCTTAACACTACTTCATTATAATCATTCAAACATATTAGATAGACTTCATGCTCTGTATTAATATATTCAAAACAATAATCAAACACATCAGAACAAAGGGCTATAAAGCTATTAGAATGTTTTAGCGATACATGAAAAGGCAAAAAGAGAATTCCTTTTTCATTTCCAGTCAGCTTTTCTATTTTTGCTTTCATATCGATGAATATAGGCAAATCATACGGACCTTTGTCACGTTGATTGGGAACATCAAAACTTACATCTTCTTTCAACTTAATTACAAACTTTTCAAATTCTTCTTTACTTAAATCTCTACAAAGTTCTTCGCTAAATAGCAATTTAGCATCAAAGATATCCTGGCTATTTAAAGCATCAATGAAATCTGGTTGACCATTAGATTGTTTCGCAGGTTCAATATGTATATAGCTGCTCGGAAAAACAACTTTAGAATCATTCATTATTTTGTGGATAATTTCTTCGTAGGAATCACATAAGCGTATGCTTTTATAGCTATTATCTATTAAACTTTTGGTTCTGATTACTATACCCATACTGTTATTTGTCAATTATTCCTTTGTCGATTATACTGTAGATTTTTTTGACTAAGGAATCTCCTCTGTCTTAAGTATTATATCATCGAAGTTTGACATACCTTACGCGGATTGATGGTGCTTCTGATAGTACTCCAGTGCATTCCTGATGTAATCGCAAGTCTGCTGGTATGATGTGTCTCTTGGAAGAAACGCACGGATCTGATCATAGGGAATATGAAGTTTCTCTTTCTGATTCGGCTTTTCCTCTCGCATGATCGATTCGATAACTTCATCGCTGAGCTTTCCTTCTTTGGAGAATTGCCGGAACCTTCTGGTTTGAGCGTGAGAGGGCGTACAGTCGCATTCCATGATCTGCTCATAGACTATCGCCTGTTCTTCCTTGGAGAGGTAAGAGAGCTCGACAGCGGGGCTCATAGCGATCCTTCCTTCGTCGACCAGCATAAGCAGATCCTCGATCAGGTTTGTTAATCGTATATATCGCGATACTTGTCTTCCGCTTTCTTCTGAGATGACATCTCTTGACTTGTGGACAACTTGTCCACAAGTTGAACCGCTTCTTTTTCCTTGACGCTTAAGAGCCTCCAAACGCATCTTATACGCGAATGCCTTCTCACTTGGAAGGATTACCGAACGCTGCAGATTAGACTCGACCATGAGCACTGTAGCCTCATCGTGAGTCATCTCACGGACGTCAGCCTTTATTGTTGAAAGACCGGCAAGGACGCAGGCAGCCTTTCGTCTGTGACCAGAGACCATCTCATATCTGCCATCTTCTTTGGCTCTTAGAGTAACAGGTGTGATCAGGCCCTGTTCCTTTATGCTAGCAATAAGAAGATCAAGATCCTCGTCCATCTTCACTTTAAAAGGGTGATCCGGGAAGTCATCTATAAGGTCTATCGGGATATCGTATATCTTTGCCAGACGTGCCTCAATGAGCTCGTTCTTATCCATGAACAGCTCTTCGTATGCTGAGAGACCAAGATCCAATTTAGGCTTGTTTCTCAAGACCGGACACCTCCTGCAAGAATTCTCATGCCTTAAGGATATGTGCAGGAAGCAAAAGATTCCATTATGCGAAATTGCTTCAAAAATGTGCGATTGATGTATAGGCGAAAACATAACGTACCTTTGCACGAACAATGAAAGGTTTATACAATCAGGCCAGATCAGGCAAAACCCAATAAAACAAAGGCCCCGAGCAGTACTCAGGGCCTGAAAGGAACTTAAAAATGTGCGATTCTTCTGCGATACATACCGACCTCTACCAAACTGCTGTCTAAACTGATGTCAAACGCTGTCAAAACTATTGACAAGTAGGTCGATTATGTATTATAATATAAGGTTAGTCTTTACTTTTCATCGTCGGGATGCGCTATTAATGGGACACAAACAAGAACATATGTTCGCATAAACTTTGCTCATCCGATTTTATTGGTTTTTCTGAGAAGACATTCTCTTATATGTCTTCACATACGTCTGTTGACTTGGCGTAAATCGGGCGTACGACGGCTGAATGATCGTCTTCATTTTTGCCTGCACTCGAATGTCCGCCACTCAAGTCGTTGTTGTTGAAGAATGCATGAGCAGCCGCCAGTTCCTTTGTAGTGTAATCAGTACTTGCATCAGTATAGATATCAAGTGTTGTCTCGATATCGGAGTGCCCGAGCACTGATTGCAACGCTTTCACTGGCATCCCGGCTTCTACGCAACGTGTTGCGAAAGTGTGTCTTAGCCAGTGATTTGCAAGAGGCGGTATCATTACCGGACCCTTAACTCCGCTGTCTATCTGCTTGAAATTGCAGTCTTTCATGATTCTTCCTAAAGCTCTGTTCAGTGAGCTTTGGTTGAACGGTCCACCGAACCGGTTAAGGAACACAAAGTCTGTTATTCCATCAACAGATATTTCACACTTTCTATCGGTAAGTTCAAGAAGTGCTTTTTGCTTGATAAAAGCATCAATCACTTGCGGAAGCATGGGGATGTATCTATCTCCGGCTTTCGTCTTCGTCGTGTTGATTGCATATCCGCATCTTTCAGTTCCGCCACGATCAAAGTACACGAGAGTCCTCTGAACATGTATCAGTTTCTTTTCAAAATCAATGTCATCCCAGATAAGTCCAGTTTCTAAACATGCTTCGTCAGGAAGGTATTGTAGACTTCGAGGAAAAATCTGCTAATGATCTCTTTAAAAAAGTCATTCAAAAAATAATGTTTACTGATAACAATGAAATCAAGCGTATTGCAAAGGAACCATATACCTTGGAAGCTACTAGTAAATACATGGAGATCAGTAAAATAATCACTAGGGATTCCTTAAGTTCACCGTCATCTATGAGCTTGTTCTTGTTGGCATCGATCCAGGCTTCTGCCTTCTTATCGTCCTTATCCCAAACACCGTTGTCGTTGGAGTCAACAAATACTGCAAACTCAGCACCTGAGAGGGGCTCGTTTGTCTCGTTGTCGACCTTTGTGACCTTTACAGGCTCAGCGTAAGGAGTGTTGGCAGGATGTGCCTCGAAGTTGATAGCATCGTTTACCTCAAAGGCGATATCAGGAGCTGTTAAGTAATAGCCGTTGACGGTTGCAACTTCTCTGAGGATATACTTTCCTGCAGGGATGTCCTTGAAGACTACATTGCCGTCATCGTCTGTATCGACCATTACCTGGTAAGAGCCCATCTCATCCTTATCAAGAGCACCATTGCCGTTCGTATCCTTGTAGAGATAGAACGTGAGATGGATATCCTCGGGGTGATCGCCTGCTGTGGTGATTACTTTCTTTGTCCAGGCATCGTATTTCTTAACGAAGACATCGATGGATATCTTGTTGTATACGAGGACACCGGGAACATCGACACCGAAGAGCGCAACATTATCACGGATGACAGGAGTTGCATTGGTGCCGTCTTCAGAAGAGGCGTGAACGAGCTTGCCGTCGGCAGTATTGGAATCACTGTTGACCCACGATGCTGCCCAGCCTGCGGACTGGATCTCTACAATCTCGTACCATCCTTCAGGAATCATTGAAAGGCTTGCCATACCGGAACCCTTGGATGTGCGGACTGTTACGGTATCAAGGAGATACTTGTCAGTGAACACACCAATATTCTTGGCTTCAGCATCGTTGCCTCTGTAGTAGATAGCGAACTTGAAGTCACGATCGATTGTAGCAGCCTGCTCAACCTTGCGGATCTCAAGCGATGCCTCGATCCTTGTGTTGGTTATGCTCTGGGAGATAACTGCTGTCTCGTTGTTGGAAGCGTGGAAGCTCTTTTCGAAAGAAACGATCTTTCCGCCCTTATCCTTAACGGCCGTGAAGCCCTCAGGAACCATATAGGTATAAGGCACGTTGCTCTTGCCGTTAGCGTAGAAAGTCTTGGGAACATACTCTCTGACGATATAGTCACCCTCAGGGAGCTTCAGCGTCTGGAGACCGTTGCGGTTCTCGGATACACCGTTATACTCCCAATTGAAGTTATATGTTCCTTTGCCCTTGCTGGTAGTGCAAGAGCCTTCAGCAACTCTAATGAGTTCCTTGTTGTCAGTTACGTAGAAGAGATCAGCCTTGATAGTGGAAACATCGCCGGCGACAGTAACTGTCTTGGTCATGTTGAACCACTGGACGTGCTCATCGTTTGTGATATCACCGAAAGCGAACACCTTACCGTCTTCCTTAAGAACGAAAGCCTTGTAATACCTTGTGGTATCAGCCTTCTGGTCAAGGGCCCAACCGGAGTTGTTGGTTGAGATAATCTCGACCTTCTTGCCGTCCAAAGACTCAAGATATGCTCTGTTCCAGACTTCCTCGATCCTATAGTTACCGAGAGGAAGGTGCTTTACTTCATTGATACCGACACGGCAGTCATCGACGCCGTAACCGGTCGAAGCGAGTTTTGTCCACTCGATATTACCCTTGGAATCGACCTTGCCTGAAGCGACGAGGACGTTCTTATCTGTGTTGTACAGATAAAATGTGACCTTTGTCCTGTCGAACGTATCATCAACGGGGATTGCCTTGTTGATCGTGATATCACCGTACTCAACGTTGTTTTTAATGACATCGACGAAAGTTGTGTTGTCGTTAAGAGTTACCTTCTTGGAGAAGTATTTGCCGTCGGCACTTCTTGTCCATCCGGAAGGAGTTGTATAGGAATACTCGATAGAAGTATTTCCGAAAACTGTCTTGGGGATGAACTCTCTGACCTCATAGGAAATCTTTGTCTTGCCTGCATTGTAAACAGCAAGCTCGAGCTCATAAGTCGGAGTATCCGTAAGGATAATGCCGAGATTGTCAGCCATGCGGAGACCCTCAAGAGTGTATCTCCAGCGGACTCTGCCGTCCTTCTCTGATACGCCGGTAGCAATGAGCGTATTATCCGTTGTGTTGCGGAGCTCGAAAGTATAGATGCCATCGATATCCTTTACGATCTCGTTGTCATCCATCTCCTTTGTGAGGGAATAGTAGCCGTTGATCGTAGTCTCATCGAGCGTGATCTTCAGAAGATCGTAGTCGGAGCCGGACTTATCCAGCTTGTGTGAGAAGTAGTTATAGCCGCTGGAAGCAGCACCTTCAACTCCAAATGTTCTTGAAGCATTTCCATCAGACCCCTGATAGATACGCACGCGGAAAACCTGAGTATTAAGCTCATAACCTGCAGGTGCACTGATTTCATAAATACGATATGTGCCGAGAGGGAGCATAAAATCGTTATCAAGTATCTCAGAATCGTAGAGATCCTTGAAGTAGGTCTTGTTTGAACCGCCTGTGGCAGTAAGTCCGGCAAGGTACTCAAGGGACACACGCTGTGTTTTGCCGTTAAGAGCAAACTCAAATACCGTAGTGGGAGTGCCCGATACAGCAGTATCGAATGCGATGCTCTGACCATAGAACTCAAGCCTGAACTTTGCATTGTTGAAGTCAGCTGTTGTATGCTGACCTTCTGTGGAAACCTTGTCCAAGTTGAAAGAGAACGGGTCGACAACAGGAGTATCAGTCATGGGGATTGTAAATACATTACTCTTTACGCTTATCTTGTTGGAATCACCCGTTGAAAGATTCGTTACTGTTATGTCAGCAGTAATAGAACTGCCAGTTACGATCTTATAGATGTCGTTATCAAGCTCGAAGCCGCTGCCAGCTGCTGTTTCTTTTAAGTAGTAGGTTGTGTTGGCCTTGATCTTGTACTTAGTGCTTGTCTTGCCGCTTGCATCAATTGAAAATGTTGCAAGGGAGCCGGAAAGACCTTCACTCTCTGAATAAGCGCTATAGAGAGTATAAGTTGTGCCGTTAAGACTGTAGCAAGAATTGCTGTTTGTCAGAACGGAATAGCCGTCTGTAACGCTCTTTGTTACCGTTACAGATGACTCTTCAACGAAATCCTCAATGTGGAGAACGAGGATACGGTCATTGCCTGAACTGTCTTCGTTGACGGTTACACCTGACTTCTTTGACTTGCCTGCAGTATAAGCAGAACCTCTGGCCTGCCAGAAGTAGGTGCTTGAACCTGCATAGATAGCAGCGTGATGCCAATAGCCGTCACTACTCTTTCCAAAGAAAACAAGGTCGCCCTTTTTAACGCCAAGATCACTGAGAGAATGAGTAGACATCTTTACGCCTGCGGAACTCGGGCTTCCGATACCGTGAAGTGAGAGCCAGGAAGTACAACCTGTAGAACCCGTTGTGGTATAGAGTCTCCAAGGCTTTTCTCCCTTACAGCTTCCGCTGAAGTAGACATAACCGCCGGATTCGCGAAGCTTGCTGATCTTCTTAAGAGCCTGAGCATAAGCCAGGTGAGTATAAGTGATACAGTCAACTTTCTCACCGGAACCTCCTGAACCGGACTGCGCGTACTTGGCACCTGTCATGGCGTCAGCTGCATTTACGACAGCGTTCCTGAAGGCATCAGAGCTTGTATAGCCTGCAGCGATCATCTGTTCCTTGGTTACGAAGATATAAACACCGGCCTTCTTCTTGGTGAGGTTGACTTCAGCAAGATCTGTGTCGGAATCGTCGGTATCAGTAGGATCGTCAGGTGCGATTGTGCAGCTCGTTGCGACGTCACCGATGTTCTTCGCGATAAACTTACCGGCAAAGAGCGCGCTCGCCTGTGATGTTGAAGTTGCGGGAACGTAGTAGTTTACGCAAGATCCGTAGTTGGACGAAGAGTACTTGAAGCCGTCAGCCGTGATGGCACCAACAGTGATGACCCCTTCAATACCGGCAGGAAGATAAGCAGAAGCATCTGCATTATTGTTACCGGCAGAGGCAATCACTGTGATACCGCTTGCTTTTGCTTCCTTAACGAGCTCCTTGAAAGCATCGTATTCACCGTTATCTCTTACGGACAGAGCCATAAGAATAACATCAACGTTCATACTCTGAGCCATTGTTACGGCTGCACAGATATCGGATACATTGCCCGTTCCGTCAGCACCGATTGCTTTGATCGAGATGATATAAGCATCGTCTGTCTCTGAAAGGATATAGTTTGCAATGTTTGTGCCATGTCCATGCTGGTCAGCAACATCATCGCCAATTACGGAATACTTCTCATTGGCAACATTGGAGCCTGTATCGATAACAGCAATCCTTGTTTTCGCATTCGGGTTGATCCCTGAATTTAAGATAAGCTCGATTCTGTCAGCACAAAGCTTAACTGCGCCGTCTTCGGCATATGTGATCTTATGAGCTTCGAAGTAGGATATCGCGCTGTTATAGGAATCCTTATCAGAAAAAGAGATAACATACGTACCATCGAAAGAAACGCCGGTCGCATTCTTAATAACATTCCTTATATCAGATGTTGTCTGAACGATAAGGCGGTTAGCAGATGACAGGTCTGAAACGATGTCACTGAAAGCTTTTGAATCAGTAGCATTAACGATGTTGACCGTTGATCTGGCCTCTGTCGGCTCTGAAGGAGCAGCAGTTTCTGTTGTTTCGGTCGTTTCGGAAGTTTCTGTGATACCAGTCTCTGATGTCTCAGGCACCGTCGTTTCTTCAGAAGCAGTAGTTTCCTCTGTCTCGGAAGTCTTCGTCTCAGTCGTTGTTTCGGAAGTCTCGGGAACGGTAGTCTCTTCGGATGCTTTTGTTTCCTCAGAAGATTCCGTGACGGTTTCCTCAATCACTGTTTCAGAAGGCTTCGTTTCGGATATCTCGTCAGCCATTACCGAAACTGTGGGGAACATCCCCTGCAGCACAAGTAAGGCTGAAAGAACTCCTGCAGAGATCTTGCTTGCAATTTTCTTCTGCATTTGGTTTTTTCCTCCTTGTTGGATTTTTGTTTGTGTTTTCGACTTTTAAGTTGAGCAAAAGAAAAGAGCCTCATTTCTGAAGCTCTTCTCATGCTCTTGAATTAAGTTGTTCTTACGAGAATTTCCTCTGTGAACCTGATACTATTTTGGAAGTATATCCGCCATAGTCCGGGTGTTCCGCCTCTATCGCATCCCACACCATTTGCTCGCCCTCGTTAGTTATGACCCATTTGCCGTTTTTATTTCTCTTACACGGAACCCCGTAAACATACCCGTGATAGCAGTTATCCTGACCTGCCCAGTATTCAACGTCCGCAATGCACTTTGTGTACTTGGGATCGTTTACCGGCTTAGGTGTAGGTGTGGGTTTTGGAGTTGATGTCGGAGCCTTAGTCGGAACAGGTGTTTCCGTAGGCTCAGGTGTCGGAGTTGCTGTAGGCTTGGGTGTTGCCGTTGGTTCCTTGGTCGGAACAGGAGTAGCGGTAGGCTTCGGCGTGTTGGTCGGAGCCTTTGTCGGTTTAGGTGTCGGGGTTGACGTAGCTTTGGGCTGCGTCTGATCCGAATTAACCCTTACGGGGTCAGTACTACGAACAGTCTGTCTTGTCTGTTGTGTTGATTCTTCAACCTCAATGGTTTTCGTAGTTTCCGAAACAACCGTGCTTTCTTCCGAATGCTCAATGTCTGCCTGGCTAAAAGAAGAAGTTGGCGTTGCCTCTTTACTTGATTCACTCATGAATGTTTCACTTGAAGATTCACTCGCAATTGAAGTTTCTTCTGTGCTGGCTGAGCTAAAAGAAAGAGCATTAGAATTGCTGCATCCGCTACAACCGGTCAATCCCATAACTATTGCGTAAATAAGCGCAATAAAAGCTAACTTAACTATCAGGCTGATAATCAGCTTAACTAGTGACTTCATATGGGCATCCCCCTTTCAAATGCTTGGCTAAAAAGAAAAGATGAACGATAGGCTTTACGCTGTAAGTTCGTCTATTCCGTATCCATTTGCCTGAATCTTAAAACACCAAGCGTAAAAAGAGAAATGTGCGATTTTCTGTTTGAACGTCGTATTAAGTTTCCTGATTGCAGTTAACTTAAGCATTTCCTTTTAGCTGGCTATAGATTAATAACTTGAAAGGGTTAGTTAGGGGTATGGGGGAAGGAAGGGAAGCGCTAATTAACACGCATACGCCTTATTAAGAAAGTCGCTTGCGTGAATAAGGATCATCTCGCGGACTGAGTCTTAGGCTTGAGCTTGTATGCTTCGACCATAGACTTCAGTGTCTTGTTATCAACGGTTCTTTCCTCCTTGGTCCAGCCGTCATCTTCAGAAGAAGGCTTGATGGATCTTGTAAGAGTAGTGGAACCGTCTGTGGGGAGCTTCGCCCAGAGTGTCTTGCTGCCGTAGTGATCGCTGTGGACCATCTTCACAGGAAGCACGAACTCTTCCCAGGCGTTTTTGTCCTCGGGGTCAGCGTTAGGGATCTTGATAGCAACCATATCCTTGCCGCTCTTTGAAGTAAAGGGCCTGGCAAGTTTGCGGGAGAACTTGATCGTAAGTGTCTCGACCGGCTGCTGCTCGGGTTCCTGTACCGCTGTGTTGTTGATTTCCTGGTTTTCCATTTGTGTTACCTAACCTTTCTTGGTTGATTTTGAGTTTGCGTTGGAACTTTCGTGCGATACTTCTGATAAAACTCAAGAGCCTGCAAAATATAGTCTCTGGTATCATCGTATGACACGTTCTCCGGAATAAACTTCCGAAGCTGGACATAGGGGATGTGGATCTTCTCTTTCTGGTTGGGTTTCTCTTCTTCCATGATGGACTCGATGACCGCATCAGTAAGACGCCCTTCTTCAGAGAACTTTCGCATCCTGATGGTCTGAGCATGCGATGGAGTGCAATCGCAGCCCTGTGCCTGTTCAAATACCATCTTCTGCTCGTCCTTAGAGAGATATGAGAGCTCGACTGCAGGTCTTAAGGCAATCTTTCCTTCATCGACCAGATCCAAGAGATCAGGGATAAGCTCCGTGAGACGGATATAGCGAAAAATGTTGGCCCTGCTTTCGCCGACATCATCAGCCATTACAGCCGCAGAACGCTTACTTGATAAATTGGTCTCCACTGGAGACCAATTTTTTTCTGGGCGGCCCGGAAGTCTCTTCATAGCCTCAAGACGCATCTTGTAAGAGAAGGCTTTCTCGCTGGGTAGGATCGTCGAACGCTGCAAATTTGACTCAACCATAAGAATTATTGCTTCGTCGCGGCTCATTTCACGAACATCTGCCTTTACATAAGAAAGACCTGCGATTTCGCAGGCCTTCTTTCTTCTGTGTCCGGAAACAATCTCGTATCGCCCGTCTTCTTTGGGTCTCAAGGTAATTGGGGTTATTAGCCCTCGGTCCTTGATGCTCTCAACGAGCTGATCCATATCTTCGTCAAGCCTCACCTTGAACGGGTGGTCAGGGAAGTCATCGATAAGCTCTATCGGGATATCGTAGATCTTCGGAAGACGTCCTTCCTTGATCTCTTTATCATCCTTGAAGAGGTCATCGTATGCCGTAAGGCCGAGATCTAACTTGGGCTTTTCTCTCAAGATTTGTCACCTCCCTCGAAAGGACGGCATAGGCATCTGCGACTTTACCTTTTGGATCGTGAATAAATATGCTTTCACCAACGTTCGGACATTCGGTCGCTCTTACCGATCTCGGGATCTCTATATTAAATACATTAATATTATTTCCCATTGCATCTCTCAGAGCACCGGTGATCTCCCTGGCATTGACAGTGCGGGAATCAACCATAGTCATCAGCACGCCGTCAATCTTAAGATTCGGATTGATCTGTCTCTTGACCTTTGCAATTGAGTGCAAGAGGAGATCCAGACCTTTAACCGAAAGGAAAGACGGTTCACAAGGGATAATGACTGAGTCAGCTGCTACAAGAGCGTTGATGGTCATCATTCCCAGCGACGGCATACAGTCAATAAGGATATAATCGTATTTTTGCTTGAGTGGTTCGATTGTTCGTTTAAGGACCGATTCTCTGCTCATACAATTAAATAGGGCAGTCTCTGTACCCGAAAGACTGATATTGGCCGGGATAAGATCTATATTCTCAAACTGCTTAATTGCTTTATTAATAAGACTATAATCCTTATCTTCTCCGGTCATCTCATTTGCCATGAGTTCAGAAAGGGTAACGTCAAGCGCATCAGCGTCTGCGTTATCAATCTTGCAGCTCTTGGTCAGGCTTCCTTGCGGATCGGTATCTATTAAAAGAACTCTTTTGCCCGAGAACCCTAAAGCAACACCGAGATTGACTGCAGTGGTTGTTTTCCCAACGCCGCCTTTTTGGTTGGCGATGGCAATCACTTTGCATTTGTCTTCCAATGCTTTTTCCTCCTTCGTAGTATTCACCCCGTAAAGTCATAATCTCCCCGTTGGTAATACAGTTAGCCGTTTGCTTTGGAGTTGGACTTTACGGTATGTAATCCGCAGTATTTGCTCTGCACCCCCTGCGGGCTGAGGGAACTTCGTCTCCAGTGGAGTCGAAGTTGTCCTCTATAGGGAAACCGGTAAGGCTCTCGCACTGCTGGCTGCGAGATCATGGGAGTCTCACCCCGGGTACCATCCCGCTGCGCTCATTGGGTGTGACGGCTCTCGGGAGGACTAAGATTCCCGATTCAACGCTCGGCCTGTGACTACGCAGAAGTATCATTATCCCTTTGCACCTGTTATCGCCTCCCTCGGGTTGCAACCCCGATTCTGACTCATCCACCTTATCGCTCTCTTCTCGAAGGAAGGTCATTGCGGGTTTGGAGTCAACTTGGCTCGGTATTTTAACGCCGGTGCAAGGAAAGTACCTTACGGTTTAGTATTCAGTTGTCAATGTCCGATGAAGGGTAATCTTTTCCTCTGAGGGAGGAGCGGATTATGAGTCCCTTCACTACTACTGGACATTGACCCCCGTTTTGGCCCCCCGCTTTTTGCGAAAATTTTGAAAATGTAATATTACATTTTTCGATGAGCACACAAAAAAGGGCTCCGTTCAAGGCGGAAACCCTAATAAAATCAATATTTATTTACTTGGCATGATATAATTCCTATTGAGGGGCAACCCTTAGATAGGATAATTAAACAGTATAGATAACTTAATCATTTGAAAGTGCAAATAAAGGGAGAGAAGACATTATGACATCTGAAGAATTTGTAATGAACTTCCGTAAAGAAAAGGATTACATGTTGAATATGTACTTTGATGAGACTAGTGATTCCTATACAGGAGAATTAATCAGTAATCTCGTTAAAAAAGGTGCAGACACTGCTGAAATAAAAGAACTTCTAAAATCTGTTTTGAATGAGGCTTTTTATACGATACTTATGGGTTTGGATGGAGAAGCATCTTTGGGCGATATGCAAATGCAGTTCAGTATTTATGATGAGGATAATGTGTTGATAGATGACATTGAGAGCTATGCTTACGATGAGTTTATGTCAGATATGTAAATCAGCAGGATATACGACTGAGAAAAAGGAGTTGATCATATGAATACTTTGTATACAGATTCTCTTATTCTTCGCCCGTTTCGCGCGAATGATGCAGAAGCAATGTACAGAAATTGGACATATGATCCAAGAGTAGCAAAATACTGCCGCTGGTTTCCTCATAAAAGCCTGGAAGAAACCCAGGCATATCTTCAGATTTGTTTGAATGCGGAATACTGTTGGGCAATTACTTTAAAAGAGAATGACGAACCGATAGGTGTTATCGATCTCGTCGGAATCAACAGTGTCGGCGTCCCTGAGATCGGTTATGTGCTTATGTATGATAAATGGGGACAAGGGATAATGACTGAAGCGGTAAAAGCCGTTGTTGATGAGCTGTTTAAAAACGGATATAAGAAGGTTGGTGCCTGTCATAATATAGATAATCCTGCATCAGGCCGTGTTATGGAAAAAGCAGGAATGAAATATGTCAGGTCATGCATGGCTCAAAGGAAATTCGGTTCTGATGAGCAATGCGAAGTCCGTTGTTATGAGATATCAGCTGAATAACCTCTAATGTGAATATTCCTGAATATAACTAACTAAGAAGCCTGCGAAAAATGACTCGCAAACAATATTACTCTCTGGATTAAGTAATAAACTTTGAAAGCTCCTGATTGTTCAGGAGCTTTTTTATGCCATGAGTTCTTTGCTTGAGACATTCAGCGATCGCAACTTTTTGTTCATCTCAAAAACAAATAGATCAGATAGCCTATGAACGCACCTGCTGCTATTATTCCCAGAGTGATAAGCAGCTTTTTTAGAAGTTTTCGGGCAGAAGGCTTAGCGCAGGCTACATCCCCGTTGTATCCGTTTATTGCTACATCGTATTTTTTGCCTTTGTGAGTTAACGAAGCAAGATAGAACGGAGCAAGTATGTATTTGTAGTTGGTATCAGAATATTTGGTCTTATATCTTAAGTCTTTATATTTGTCGCCATTAAATACGCGTAACGCATGTTCAGGAATGTTTTTATTCAGTACTTCGGTAATATTATATTGGACTACTTCATAAGCATGTTTAAGTGTCATTGAATTACGTTCTGCATAGTATCCTGCCATATAATCAGGATTAAAAGGCAGTACGGATGACAGTTGGAATTCTCTGATCTTGTCTATCTGATCATTCTGTGTCTTTGAACTGGCAAATACCGTGATGTCGGAGAAAGACGCTTTGTACGAGCCTTTGCAGGTTTTGTAATGAATATCACCTTCGCTGTCACGATAACCGATGTCGATCAAGTAATCAGATACAGTATCAGAATCGAAACTGAAATAAGGAAGATAAACCGGAACCAGATTCTCAAGGGCATAATGTTTGGTATTCAAAATTAAAAGTTCACTCTTCAGATATTCGCCAAAAGATATTCTTGCTCTATTTTCATCTATCGAAAAAGGAATAATACCGCTTGGCCTCATGATGCTTCCGGGCGATGCAACAGGAATAATATTAGTGGAACCGCAGAACGGACAGGAGCCGGATACCTGCGTGGAATCATAGATCAGTTCAGCTCCGCAGTTGCCGCATGAAAGGAGCTTGCATTTATCTCCCGGTGTTGCAAAGTTAGAGTTAAGTATGTCGCTATATGCCACACCCTTGACTTGGACATTATCATGCTTTCCGGAAGTTATCTCTTTGTACTTTCCGCAAAAAGAACAAAACAACTTCTCAGCATTGGGGTTATACGTAAGGGTGCCACCACAATTAGGGCATTTGCGCTCGTTCTCCGGAATGGTGGATGTCATTTTAAAACCGTTATCATCTGCCATATAATACCTGTAAACATAAAAGGCCAAATAAACAAGCTCATTATAGCAAAGGCTTAAGTTGAGTACGAGTAATATTATTTGCTCGCTAAGGTCCTCCGCGCTGCGCTTGTGCGGAATCGCTCGCAAACAATATTACTCTCTGGATTAAGTAATAAACTTTGAAAGCTCCTGATTGTTCAGGAGCTTTTTTATGCCATGAGTTCTTTGCTTGGATGATATAATTACCTTGTTTGAGGGAGTGATCCCTTAGTACAGAAAATAAACAGTAAAAATGATCGAGGAGCTTATGAGAAAGATTACAGCGTTATTGATGGCCGTTGTTACACTGTTCGCTTTTGCTTCCTGCGCATACAGAGTAAAGAATGAGGACAAGGCGGAAAAGGTCTATACGTGCCCTTCGGACAACATGTATGGCCTTGAGAAGATCGTTGTTTTCGAAGACGGAATAACGATGGTCTTCGATAAGAGGATCTGTGATAAGT
>JAEEGJ010007263.1_pt1 | contig 32007 bp, 27 predicted proteins | sample 8958761 | NCBI WGS metagenome assembly JAEEGJ01 (sample SAMN16246546, study PRJNA631951) | gut metagenome | biome: gut microbiome; feature: rumen; material: RS-attached | host: Bos | place: Iran: Karaj | collected 2018-10
AAGTCAAACGCTTTTGCTATTTCTGAGAGCCTTCGTATGCCTTCTGATATCATAGAAGATGCAAAGATGCGCGTCAGCGAGGCGAATACAAGACTAGAAGAAGTCATTGGAAAGCTTGAGGCGGCTCGTGTTGAACTTGAAAAGCAGAAGGAAGAGATAACCCGTTTGCGTATACAGACCGCGGAGCATGAGGAGTCTATCAGAAAGGAACGTGAAGAGCTTGAAGCTGCTAAGGCGGAGGAGCTTGAAAAAGCAAGGCTCCGTGCTATGACCATTATTGAGCAGACAAAAGCAGAGTCCAACGAATTACTTGATGAGCTTGACAAGCTGCGCAAGGAAAAGGAGAAGAAGGATTTCAGCGCCAATGTCTCTGGTATGAAAGCAAAGACGAAGCAGAGCTTTAACAAGATGTATGATACGGCAAATCCAGTGAATAGGCAAGACCCTAATGAGGGCTATGTTTTACCTAGAAAGCTTCGCAGGGGTGATACGGTCTACGTTGTTGATCTTCAGCGCAAAGGAATAATCTCGGGAGAGCCTGATGGAAGCGATTTCGTATACGTTCAGATGGGCGTAATGAAAACAAAAATGAACATATCAAGGCTTAGACTTGAAGAGACTGAAAAGGTCACAGTCGGTAACAAGTCCATACGTCCCAACAGGAAGATGAACAAAGTGGGCGTAAAGGCTGAACGCAGGGGAAAAATGGAACTTGATATACGTGGATGCCCTTGTGATGACGGAGTTTATCAGCTCGATGCATTCATAGATCAGGCAGTAATGTCAAATATTTCCACAGTAACTATAATCCACGGCAAGGGTACGGGACTTCTGAGGCAGGCTGTGCATAAGCGTCTTAAGTCTCATCCATCCGTAAAGACGTTCAGACTCGGTCTCTTCGGAGAAGGCGAGGACGGAGTTACGGTAGCGGAACTGAAATAAAAAGTTGCATCATTTATAAATGTATCATCAAGGGGGGAAGGTTTTGAACAGACTTGTAGACAAGCTTGCAATACTTACTATATGTATGATGAGTCTTTTTATGTCTGACAGCTTTTCCGAGCCTGTTATAGTCACCATTGTGACTATCGCCCTTTCCTCGGCCGCACAGTTGTTAACTGGACGATTCACTGCATATGTCATTATTATGGGTTGTTCCTTGCTCAGCGGAATATTTCCCCTCTTTTTTTGCACTGTTCCGCTTATGCTGTACGACGCTTTGTGGGAGAAAAAATGGTGGCTTGTTCTGCCGGCAGTTGTAGTGCTAATAAGGTTAGACAGCCTAAAAATTGGGCAGCTTATGATAACTGCTGCCGCCACTGCGGTCACGATAATAGTTTACCACCGTATTTCGGGCCTTGAAAAGACAGTTGAAAAACTTACACAGCTACGCGACGAGGTGGCAGGAAAAAACCGTCAGCTCTCAGAACAGAATATGAGACTTGCACAGGCGCAGGACAATGAGATACATCTTGCGACTCTAAAAGAGCGTAACCGAATTGCCCGTGAAATACATGACAATGTTGGACACATGCTTACCCGTTCACTTTTGCAGTCGGGAGCTCTTCTTGTTATAAACAAGGATGAGCAGCTCCGTGAACCATTGGAGAGCCTGCGTTCCACTCTTGACAGTGCCATGACAAGTATACGTGAAAGCGTACATGATCTTCACGACGACTCCATTGATCTCAGAAAGGTCATAGAAGAGAGTATCAGTACAGTTGACAGCAGGTTCACAGTTAGTCTTGACTGTGACACCAGCGGAAGCATTCCCGGAAATGTGAAGCTGTGTATGATAGGAGTGGTCAAGGAGGGACTATCAAACGCTGTGAAGCACTCGAAAGGGGACAGAATAACCATTGTTATCCGCGAACACCCTGCATTTTATCAGCTTATGCTGGAAGACAACGGAAGCTGTTCGGAGATAAAGGAAAGTGGGATAGGCCTCAAGAATATGAGCGACCGTGCTGCTGCTCTTGGTGGAAGAATAAGTTTTACACCGTCTTCCGAGGGCTTCAGGATATTCATGTCAGTGCCAAAATAAAAGAGGAGAATATATGAACATTATAGTTATAGACGATGATAAGCTTGTAGCCTTGTCGCTGAAAACCATACTGGAAAGCACTGGAAATGTGACAGTTGCCGCAATGGGTGAGAGCGGACAGCAGGCGATAGAGCTGTACAGCAGTATTCGTCCCGACGTTATCCTTATGGATATCCGTATGGATGGCATGAGCGGAATAGAGGCAGGAGAAAATATCCTGAAAAATTTTCCCGATGCTCGTATACTATATCTGACAACGTTTTCTGACGATGAATACATAGTCAAGGCACTTAATATGGGGGCAAAGGGTTACATACTTAAACAGGACTTCGATGGTATAGCTCCTGCCCTTGAAGCAGTCATGCGCGGTCAGAGCGTTTTCGGTGAGAAGATAATAACCAAGCTCCCTGAACTAATGGTACCGAAGGAGAAGTTTGACTTTGCGGCTCACGGTATTAGTGACAAGGAGCGCGAGGTGCTGGAGCTGGTAGCAAAGGGTCATAGTAACAAGGAGATAGCAGGACAGCTATATCTTAGCGAGGGAACTGTCAGAAACTATATAAGCAGTCTACTGGATAAGCTTACACTTCGCGACAGAACTCAGCTGGCTGTGTACTATTATACAGAAGTTAAAGGTAATTCCTGATCTGGAATTATTATGAATTATTTACTTGAAAAAATAGATATTTATAAACTGTTTTAGCAACTCAAATTTGTATTATCTGCTTGACATAAGCAGTATTTTGTGGCATAATGAAAATGTATAGCTATGGTATACTCGTGAGGAAGCTCCGCACGTACGGAGCAATAAAAAATGAGAGGAGAGTTTTACTATGCTTAAAAAACTGACAGGCGGTATCGTTTCCGCCATGTTGCTGGCTTCGTCAACTGTCTCGGCTCTGCCCGCAGGCATGATGATGACAGCAAATGCTGCCGACGGCAAGTTCAACTACGTCGACGCACTGGACAAATCCCTTTTCTTCTATGAGGCGCAGCAGGCAGGACCGCTTCCCGAGTGGAACAGAGTTGAGTGGAAGGCAGACTCAGCTATGCAGGATCCTGTTCTCGGAGGCTGGTTCGACGCAGGAGACCATGTAAAGTTCAATCTTCCTATGTCATATTCGGCTTCAATGCTTGCATGGGGACTATATCAGTACCCTGACGGACTTGCAAAGGCAGGTCTCAAGGATACCTACGTAAACAACCTTACATTTGTGCTTGATTACCTTGCTGATTGTGACAAGGGTTCTGAGATAGTATATCAGGTAGGTATCGGTAAGGATGACCATACATGGTGGGGCCCTGTTGAGCTTCTTGAGTACGGTATGGAAGATAACTCGCATTCTATTGCAGAGTCACGTGCAGCTCTCAAGTCATCAAAGGGTTGTTCAGCTGTATTCGGTGAAATGGCAGCAGCTCTTGCAGCAGGTTCAGCAGCTCTTGATGGCAGCATTGATGCTTCCAAGAAGGCTGATTACCTTAAGCATGCTGAGAATATCTACAAGATAGCCAAGACATCACCAAGTGATGATGTTTATAATAAGAGCGATGCACAAGGCTTCTATCAGTCAAGTCACTTCTATGATGAACTCTTCTATGCAGCAAACTGGCTGTACATCGCAACAAAGGACGAGGCTTACCTTGCTGATGCAAAGAGTTTCATGCCTAATCTCGGAAAGATGTTGGGTGAGGGTGATACTCTTGCTTACGGCTGGGCACATTGCTGGGATGACAATATGCAGGGTGCAATGCTTCTTTACGCTATAAATACAAACGATTCCAGTGCTATTGCTCATGTTAAGAAGCACTGTGACCGTTGGGTAAATGGCGACGAAGCTAAGATAATATCAGGCGGACTTCGCTGGCTGAGTAACTGGGGCTGTCTGAGATATGCAAATACAGCTGCGTTTATTGCAACTGTTGCAAGCGATACTATCCTCACTTCAGAGGCTTCTAAGTACACAGAATTTGCTGAGGCACAGGTTAACTATGCTCTCGGTGACAACCCACTCAAGCAGAGCTATGTAGTTGGTTTCGGAGATAAGTATCCTCAGAATCCTCACCATCGTACAGCTCATGGTTCATGGAAGAATGATCTTAAGATTCCTGATAAGACAAGACATATCCTTTATGGTGCTCTTGTAGGAGGTCCTAATCAGGATGGCTCATATAACGATGATCGTCAGGACTTCATAAATAATGAGGTTGCAACTGACTATAACGCAGGCTTCACAGCAATGCTCTGTAAGATGGTTGACAAGTATGGCGGCACAAAGGATGCAAATTTCCCAGAACCTGAAGTACATGACGGTCCTGAGTTCTATGTTGAAGTGCTCTCAAAGGGCGGTGACTCAAGTGGTCAGACTATCAGCTTCAAGGTTACTAACCACTCTGCATGGCCTGCCAGAGTTCAGGACAACATTTCATTCAGATACTTCATGGATCTCAGTGAGGTAATTTCCGCAGGCAAGAATCCTGAGGACCTCGTTATCCGCTGTGACCGTGATCAGTCTGCTATGTATTCTTCAAAGGGCTACAAGACAGCAGAGATATCCAAGCCTATTCAGTACAGCGGCAATATCTACTATATTGAAGTTAATCTCCCTGACGGACGTGTTGTTCTTCCTATTTCTGAGGGACAGCAGCAGTGTGAGATACTCCTTGCTATTGTAATGCCTGACTACGGTAGCGGCTGGGATTCATCAAACGATTTCTCTGCACAGGGTGTAGGCAAGAGCGCAAATGCAGCAGACGGAATGGCAAAGGGCGCTATAACACCTTATGTACCTGTTTACGTTGATGGTAAGCTTTATTACGGTGAGGAGCCTGACGGTACAAAGGCTGACGGTCTTGGCGGCACAGGAAGTGACAAGCCCAAGGCTACAACGACAACAACACAGCCTAAGGAGACAACAACTACTACTTCAAAGGAAACTACAACAACTGAGACAACAACAACTACTACCAGTGAGACGACAACAACAACTGAGACAACAACTACTACATCTACAACAACTACTACACCTACAACAACTCATGATACTAATGTCACAACTGATAAAGGTGATTCACCTAAAACACAAAGCGGTCTCGCAGGCGATGCTAACCAGGACGGCAATATAGATATGGCAGATGCTGTTCTTATCATGCAGGCTCTTGCAAATCCGAATAAGTATGGTGTTAACGGAACTGACAGCAAGCACATAACAGAAGAAGGTGCTGCAAATGCTGACGTTGATACTTCTAGCAAGGGACTTACATCAAATGACGCACTCCGCATCCAGATGTATCTGCTTCACAAGATAACAAGTCTTGATCCAGAAGATTAATAACCGAACTGAAAGCTAACCGATTTTGGTAATGTCTTTTGGTCAAATAATAGCAAACAGTCACAGGATCATATCACATTGATAAATGATCTTGTGACTGTTTTTATATATTGTGCTCCAAAAAATTTTTTCAAAAGTGAAATTTCTTCCTTTTAAAATCTGACTATATAAGTAGAGGAGCAAAGGCCCTCGGGAAAGGAGGCTATCATATGGATGATATATCAATAATTGAATTACTGCAAAAAAGGAATGAATCAGCTATCAGAGAGATCCGTCATAAATATGAACGACTGTGCGAATATATTGCGGGAAATGTTCTTTCTCAGCACGAGGATGTCGAAGAGTGTGTGAATTCGGCCTGTTATGAGGTTTGGAAAAACATACCGCCTGCAATGCCAAACAACCTGAAAAGCTATTTGTGCAGTATTGTCAGGAATATCGCTATAAACAGACTTGAATACAATACTGCTGCCAAACGCAATAACCATTATACGGTATCACTTGAAGAGATATCGGACTGTGTGCCTGCTGATCCTGATGATAATATCAAGCTGTCTGATCTTGCAGAAACTATCAGCCGTTTTTTGCGAACGCAGGATGAAATTCAGCGCAGAGTATTTGTGCGTAGGTATACCTATGGTGATTCGGTTGCGGACATAGCAAGACGCTTCTCCCTGAACGAGAAAACAGTCGCTACTTATCTTTTTCGGACGAGGAAAAAACTGAAAGTATTTCTGAAGAAGGAGGGATATGATTATGAATAAGAATAATTTTATGAAAGCTATGAGCATGATAGACGAAGATCTTATACAGGATGCCGATACTCAGTATACAGGCGAAAAAACATTGGATAATGCTGAAGAGTTATACAGTGAAAGCAAACAAGAAATAGTCGTTTCCGGTGTCGATGTATATCACAGAACCATATGGAAAAAAATACTTGCTGTTGCAGCGACTTTTGTTATAGTTGCAGGAGCTTTTGGCGGTGGTGCATACTACTTTTCTCAGATGAAAAATAGCGACAATAACATTGAAGATAACATTGAGTATGATTCTATATATGACAAGCTTAAAGCAAACAGAGAAAAATATATGATGAATACAGTTTTGTGTGTATTTGACGGTGCAGGTGGCGGTTATCCTCATCTGGGAAGTGAAGAACAAAATGAATTTTTTGAATATATGGACAAGTTTGATCCAATTATTGAGACAGAAAGTATTTCTAAAACTGCAAGGCATCTGAAGTTTAATTTTGGAACAGAAGAAAACATATATTATATTTTTGACCTGTATGAAAATGGAGATTACTCCTGGACAGATACAAGTACAGATAAAACGACTTATCACAGCTTTATTAATGGGAAAAAATCGTTTGATGATCTTATGAAAATGTATAAACTGGATGCTATAAGCTCTGATTTATTCAACTGGAATGATGTTAATGAAGAAGAAATAAAGGGCTTTATTGATGAAAGCTATTCAAGCAGCTTTGATCCGACAAGCAGCCTGATGAATACTGCGGTAAAGCATAAGGGCAGCGAAACAGGAATGTATGAGTATAAAGACATAGATCAAATAAACAATATAATCCTCAGCTGTGATTGGGTCAGAGCAGGTGATTTTGATTTTAGTGAATACTACAGCATAAACGGAATTAGCCTGAGCGAAGACGGATATATGGCTGGATACTATAATGATTTTTTTGTAGTATATAAACTAAAGGATATAATGTATCTTGATAAGCTCAGACTTATATGGGAAGAATGTATGATACCTATGGACGATGCGTTCTTTGATATTGATCCGGATACGCTTATAAATGAATTGCATCAGACATTCAGCAATGCGAGAAATGCATCATGGATAAATGGATGTACAGGCATCCCGCAGGGAAAGCCGCATTATGACACGAAAGTTCGATATTACAGTATTATAAACTCTGTAGAATTTATCGATGAGATAGCTTCACTTGAATGGATTGGTACTACAGAGGCTGAAATAGAAGCTGAAACAGGAGAACGCAAAGAACAAGGTTTTTATTATTCCAACGGTTTTTATACTGTTCATGAAGGAGATAAGACACTTAATATTTATCCCGACGGCTATATGAGTATTCGAGGTATCGGTTGCTATAAGCTGAAAAACGAAAATGATACTGGAAAGTTGCAGGAGATATTTGAAAAGCATCTTCAAATAGATCGGTTTTCTGAATTTGCGGAAGATATAAACAAAGGAATAAATAATTATGGTAATCTTACAGCGAATTACACATATACACGCAGTTATAATGGAGAAACAGATGAAGTAAGCGGATATCTCAGTGTAGATGCCAGAAATGAGAAAATGTACATGACAGGCGAAGGAACGGAAGGTGGCAAAGCAGTTACAATGGAAATAGTAATGAATGGCCATGATATATCTGCTGCAAAAGTAATTGAAAAAGGAACAGGAACAAAACACTTTGTTGGAGTATATGGGTACAGTAACGGATATGTTAGTCCTCCGCCTGAAAATCATTATATTTATTTATGCAAGGATATTGTAAATAACCTTACTCCGAGATTTTATTCAGCATACGCTAATACCAAAGATATCAACATAGACACCGCAGATGATGGCAGCAAGAAAATAATGTACCATGAGACCGTAGGAGACAATGGAAGCAAAACGGACAAAGAGGTAGCTTTGGTTCTGAGTAAACAAGGACAGGTACTTTCATATAGGGAAACTTATCCGAATAGTAGTGTATCATTTGTTCTTGACAATTATGTATTTGATTCTCCTGACTTCATTATTGAAGATGTAGACTCTGTATTTAACAGTATAGAGGCTGAACAAGATGGGGGATACCAATAATAATGCAGATCAGTAATATACCCGATTATTAATATTATTAGGCCGGACTTACAGGTCCGGCCTCTTTAATCAATAAAGCTCCGAAGCACTTTGTGCTTCGGAGCTTTTGTGACATATTCAGATACCGCAATCTTCGTATTCTTTCCACTTTTCGTAGTAAATCTTATTGCTCCAGCTGCGGAAAAGGATGTATGCTGCGGCTGTTATTACGAGGAAAATCGCACCAAGTACCGGAAGCGACTCCCTGAACATTTTCTTTGCGGGACAGATATTATTTTTCTTGCGGTTCATGTTGAATTTCCTTTGTTATTAATTAGTTGGTGCTGTTGTTGCTGCCGTTCATCTCAGCAAGAAGTCTCTGGAGCTCTGCATCTACCTTTGCTTCAGACTCAAGGTCCTTGAAGGTATTTCTAAGTTCATCACCTGTGCCACCTGTGAGGGCATCGCCTGCGATCTCTGTGAATGCAGCAGCCTCTGCTTCTTTGCGAACAACTTTTTCTTCCATTCTCTGGAATTTGTCAAAAGAAGAGTTAGGATCGAAGCTTCCTGCAGCCTTTGCAAGACTCTTTTGTGTGTCTGCCATCTGTGAACGTGCAATAAGCATTGCCTGACGGCTCTTAGCCTCTTCAAGCTTTGATTTAAGTACCTCTACCTGATCGCCGATAGCATCAGTTTGTGCAGAGATGGAATCGAACATTTCCTTATAATTTGCAAGATCTTCGTCAGCCTTAACTTTCCTTGCGAGAGCCTGCTTAGCAAGATCCTGGTCACCCTTTGCGAGAGCAGCCTTTGCCTTGGATTCCCAGTCTGCTGACACCTTCTGAGCGTCTAGGTACTTCTTTTCAGCGAGGCGCTCACTTGCCTTTGCCTTGCCATAATTCTGAGTAGCTTTAGCGAGCTCTGTCTGCATATCAATGATGATCTGCTTCACCATTTTCTCCGGATCTTCAGCTCTGTCGATAAGATCGTTTACGTTTGCCTTGAGAAGGTCTGATAATCTCTGAAATACACCCATTTTTATAATCCTCCTGTTTCATGTAAAAAAGTTTCATAGGCACACCCCTTGTGCCACAAGAACATTATATGTCATTGTGCATTTATTGTCAAGGATAATGCTATCGATTTCATCTGATTTTCATTTATCAGCGACGTTTATGAACACTTTATTACATAATTATTCCTCGTTTTTTACCGTTCCGTTAACAGATGTTCAGCAATGTTGAAAACTGTATCTTTTGCAGAATGATATTACCGAGTTGATGTGTGAGACCGGGGATTGTCCGCCGAAGCGGCTGTTCCCTCATGTTTCTATTTTAACCTGAATGCACGGATTTGTCAATATATTTTTGTGAAAAATAACATCTGATATGATGCTTTTTGACATATAACATTAAGAAATAGTTTTTTACCGAAGCATTGACAAAAATGTGCAAATAATGTAGAATAATGATAATATATTGATATAGGGGGAATGAATATGCCACATTCATCTGGAGGCGGCTCTCACGGAGGTTCACACGGAGGTTCACACGGAGGTTCACGCGGAGGCGGATCAAGGGGTCCGACAATAAGCCGCGGACGCTTTCCGGGTTCAACACGGTATGTTTACTACAGACGAGGAGAACCAAGGTATTTTTATGCCGATAGGAGATTCAAGCCGGGGATTCAGTGGCCAAGGCTGCTTCTGCTAGTTTTTTATCTACCTTTCCTTGTTACTCTGGTTCCATCTGCATTAAAATGTATTCCGATAGCTAAAAAGAATTATAATCATAATATTGTTATCAGTGACGAGGCTGACGTTATCAGTGATGAGCAGACCCTGTACGAATCGCTGGAGCGCTTTATGAAGAAAACAGGCGTAACTCCTTCGGTAGTCACAGTATACAATGAGAAATGGTCAAATAGGACTAACCTTGAAGAATATGCTTATGACCGGTACCTGATGGAATTCGATGATGAGATGCACTGGCTTATAGTTTATTCGCAGGAAAGCTATCCGTCAAGTTCATATATTGATTGGTACTGGGAAGGTATGCAGGGCGACGATACTGACAATATTCTCACCTCTGCAGTAGTTGACAGATTCACAAGTGTTTTTCAAAGCAGGCTGACAAGCAATGACAAGGATATAGGAGCTCAGCTGTCAGCTTCATTCGACGATATTACAGCGAGCTATAAGAAAGGGTTAAATCTTAAAGAGTCAGCTCCTTATTTGTTTCCTCTGGCGTTTGTATTGTTTCACATGTTCTTTATGGTATTTTTTGGGACCTTCAAGTACAGAGGTGCAAAGCCTGCGCCCGAGGAGCCCGATACCTTCGGCCTTCAGACAGCAGGAAGCAACTCATATAATGGAACGGATTCAGGTTACGGCGGTACATCACCTTATCTTCAGACGAGTAAAAAAACAGGCATGACAGGTAATGCATACGGTGGCGGTCAGGCAAGAGAGGTGATTTGCGAGTTTTGCGGAAGCTATTATTCTGCAAGGCTTAAGTATTGTCCTCATTGCAATGCGAGCAATCCTGACAATCTGCTTTGAGTATAAAGATCTATTCTATATTTATAGGAAGTTTCAGCTTTTTATGGCAGAAGCGCCCGTTTACTCTGAACAGATGAAATTATGTAAACAATGCATTGGCAGCTATTGACAATAATAGCAAAATGTGATAAAATATAATTCATTGCAAAAGAAGCTTCGGTTTCAGAGCAAGACTATTGACCACTCCCAGTGGAGTTGAGGCCATACGGACAGCCGGGTCAAATGCCGAACGCCGATTTTTCGGCTGGCAACTTCTGTTGCCTTATTGATTCGACAGTATGTCGATAAAGTTTTTATAAGTTCTCATCAGCTTGTGAAAGGTCAATAAGAGTAGTAAAAGGTAGTACTTGCTTATATAGACTCTGTACCATTAATGAAGTTTCTGTGTTTTACACGTATATTTCATGCACACAAAGGCTGATAAGGTCTTTTGTGTGCATTTTTGTTTATAAAGGTGTGTTTATTATGGAGAATAAGCTTAAACTCTACGGGTTCAATAATCTAACGAAGTCATTGAGCTTCAATATTTATGATGTCTGTTATGCTAAAACAGCGCGTTCTCAGCAGGAGTACATTGCCTATGTAGATGAGCAGTATAACTCTGAGCGTATAACGGATATAATGACTCATGTTACGGAGATGATAGGAGCGCAGGTACTTAGTGTTTCGCGTCAGGACTACGACCCACAGGGCGCGTCAGCCACATTCCTTATCGCTGACGATACAATGATACCTGCCGGAGGTAGCGAAACTGTTGCTCATCTTGACAAAAGTCATGTTACAGTCCATACCTACCCAGAATTTCATCCTGATACCAGCATTGCAACATTCCGTGTGGATATTGATGTTGCAACCTGTGGCAAGATAACACCTCTTACAGCTCTTGATTATCTTATTGGCAGCTTTGATTCTGACATCATTACTATGGATTATAGGGTAAGAGGTTTTACTCGAAACCTTGATGGTGAAAAGCTTTTCATAGATCATGACATAACCTCAATACAGAACTATATAGACGAAAAGATACTGGATAAGTACGATGCTGTGGACATAAACGTTTATCAGGCGAATATGTTCCATACTAAAATGCTCATAAAGGAGCTTGACCTGCAGAATTATCTCTTTAATACAGATGTTAACGAACTTCCGCCGAGACGCAGACTTGAGATTACAAACGCCCTCCAGCGGGAGATGATAGAAATTTTCAGCGGAAGGAACGTGTTCGGAAATGGCTGAGCTTTCTCAGACAAATGCACCTATTTATGAGGCGTTGAGGAAATTCCGCCGCATGAGAATAGTGCCATTTGATGTACCAGGGCACAAACGCGGCAGAGGAAATATGGAGCTTACTGAGTTCCTCGGCGAAGACTGTATGAATGTTGACGTCAACTCAATGAAGCCCCTCGATAATCTTTGTCATCCAGTATCAGTTATAAAGGATGCGGAGGCACTGGCAGCGGAGGCTTTCGGAGCTGCAAACGCTTTCTTCATGGTAGGGGGAACTACATCTGCGGTACAGAGTATGCTAATGTACGCCTGCAAGGAAGGCGACAAAATTATTATGCCGCGAAATGTACATAGGAGCGCCATAAATGCTCTTATCCTAACGGGTGCTGTGCCTGTTTACGTTAATCCTGATGTGAATGCCAAGCTAGGGATCGCATTGGGAATGTCGGTGGCGCAGGTGGAACAGGCGATAAAAGACAATCCTGATGCAAAGGCGATAATGGTCAATAATCCAACATACTATGGTATATGCTCTGACCTAAAAAAAATAACGGAACTCGCTCATGCTCATGGTATGCTTGTGCTTGTTGACGAGGCTCACGGTACACATTTCTACTTCGGGGAAAATTTTCCGCTCACCGCTATGGCGGCAGGTGCGGATTGCGCTTCAGTAAGTATGCACAAATCGGGAGGAAGCCTTACACAGAGTTCTTTCCTTCTTCTTGGGAAAAATGTTAACGCAGACTATATGCGTCAGGTGATAAATCTTACACAGACTACCAGCGCTTCGTATCTGTTGTTGTCAAGTCTTGATATATCAAGAAAAAGACTTGCTCTCGGCGGCAGGGAGATATTTGCTCAAACAGTGGAAATGGCTGAATATGCACGCTCCGAGATAAACGAGATAGGGGGCTATTACGCTTACTCCAAAGAGCTGATAAACGGTGACAGCATCTACGACTTTGATGTGTCAAAGCTCAGTATCTATACGCTGCCTATCGGACTTGCAGGTATCGAGGTCTACGATCTGCTTCGTGACGAGTACGATATACAGATAGAATTCGGTGATATTGGAAATATCCTCGCATATATCTCGGTAGGTGACAGAAAGCGCGATATCGAACGCCTTATAAGCGCACTAGCGGAGATAAAGCGACGCTTCGGCAAAAGCGGTTCGGAGCTGCTCACACAGGAATATATCAGCCCTGTGGTTTCGGAAACTCCGAGAAAGGCGTTCTACGCGGCAAAGCGTTCACTGCCACTTGACGAGGCGGCAGGTGAGATATGCAGCGAATTTGTAATGTGTTATCCTCCCGGTATACCGATACTAGCTCCTGGTGAGCTAATAACCCACGAGATAATAGAGTATATAAAGTATGCTAAGGAGAAGGGCTGCCAGATGACTGGTACTGAGGATATTAATATCGAGAGACTGAACGTCCTCAATCTTTGATGTGCAATAAAACGTGCAGAGCGTTTTATTATATATTTTCTTTATTAGGAAGGAAAAATGGATATGAAAAAAGTAGGAATCATTATGACGCTCCTTATGGGAGTAACGCTCAGTTTTTGTCTGTCTCTTACAGGCAATCTCACATCGGAGGACGGCTTTAAGCTGATACCGTTTCTTGTAAGCTTTGCTGTAAGTACAGTTATCAGTATACTAATAGGCTTTGTTGTGCCTATGAGAAAAATCGAAAGCGGTGCTGTAAAGGCTATGGGCCTCAATGAGCGCAGCCTCCCTGCAAACATCATTTCTTCACTTATCTCTGATTTTATATACACACCTGTCATCACACTTTCTATGATAGTTCTTGCACGCAGAATGGCTATGAAGATGAGCAACGGACACGCACAGCTTCCGCCTTTTGCGATAATGTTCTTAAAATCACTCATTATCAGTTTTGTTGTGGCATTTTTAATTATTCTTATCGTAACGCCGATCTACATAAAGCTTTCTATGAAGCTTGCAGGCGTTAATCCTTCAGCAGGAGGACCTCCCGCTGATAAATCATAATTTATATTTGTAGGGGCAGATACCATCTGCCCATGCAATGATCGATATTTTGTTTATGGGTGGCGTAACGTTGCCCCTACAGCTAATGGCTAATAGCTAACGGCTTAAATCAAAATTTTGCGGAGCAAAATCCTGATTTAAAACGGAGGTATAGTATGGAATTATGGTTCACGGAGAGACATACTCCGAACGTTAAATTTTCAATAAAGGTAGATCATCAGCTTTACAGCGGAAACAGCGAGTTCCAGCGCATAGACATATTTGACTCCAAGGAGTTCGGACGTTTCCTTACACTGGACGGCTATATGATGCTGACAGAAAAGGACGAGTTCATCTATCATGAGATGATAACTCATGTTCCTATGGCAGTACATCCGAATCCAAGGAATATACTTGTTATCGGTGCAGGTGATGGCGGTGTTGTCCGTGAGCTCACTCGATATGCTTCAGTTGAGAGTATAGATCTCGTGGAGATAGACGAACTTGTGGTAGAGGTATGCAAGAGGTATCTGCCCACTACAGCATGCCGCTTCGACGACCCGAGAGTTCATGTGTTCTACGAGGACGGAGTTAAGTTCATACGTCGTTGTACGGATCAGTATGACGTTATTATCGTTGATTCCACCGATCCTTTCGGTCCTGGTGAGGGGCTTTTCACAAAGGAATTCTACGGAAGCTGCTTCAAGGCGCTTCGCGACGACGGCATCATGGTAAATCAGCATGAAAGCCCGTTCTATGACGAGGACGCTGCAGCCATGCAGCGCTCGCACAAGCGCATAGTCGAAAGCTTCCCCATAAGCAAGGTGTATCAGGCTCATATCCCCACATATCCATCGGGACACTGGCTTTTCGGCTTTGCTTCAAAGAAGTATCACCCGACCAATGATTATAACGGAACTAAATGGAGCATGCTCGGCATTAAGACAAGATATTACAATCCGAGACTTCATACGGGGGCTTTTGCGCTCCCATGCTATGTAGAGGAGCTACTTAGAGATGTTGAATAAGAATATACAGACATTTATAGCATGTGACAGTGAATATGAGGAGGCTAAGATAGTTCTTTTCGGTGCAGGTTTTGATGGTACTACAAGCTTTCGTCCTGGAACGAGGTTCGCTCCTTCGGCAATACGCAATGAGAGCTTCGGTATAGAAACATACAGTCCGTATCAGAATAAGGATATGACGGACTACAGTTATTTTGACAGCGGAGACATTGAACTTCCATTCGGAAGTACAGAACGTGCTATAGCGGATATCTCTGCCCGTACGGATATGATACTTGCGGATGATAAGCTTCCATTTATGATAGGCGGTGAACATCTAGTTACTCTCGGATCTGTCATGGCTGTGAACGACAAATATAATGGCCTTTATATCGTGCATTTTGACGCACATGCAGATTTACGCGATGACTATCTTGGTCAAAAAATGTCTCATGCTTGTGTACTCAGACGCTGCCATGAACTGGTGGGCGATGATCATATCTTTCAGTTCGGTATCCGTAGCGGAGACCGCGAGGAGTTTTACTTCGCAGACGAGCATACGGAAATGCATAAATTCAACTTTGACGGACTTGAAGAGGTAGTTGAGAAACTTAAAGGCAAAAAAGTGTATTTTACTCTTGATCTCGATGTTCTGGATCCGTCGATATTCCCTGGAACCGGAACTCCAGAGGCTGGAGGCGTTACTTTTGATGATCTGAGGAAGGCTGTAACTTTAGTTTGCAGTAAGCTCGATATCGTGGGATGCGACGTGAACGAGCTCAGTCCCGTTTACGATCAGAGCGGAGTTTCTACGGCAGTCGCCTGCAAGATCATAAGGGAAATGCTGTTGGCACTTTCGTAAGCAACTGCAGGTATTATTGGGGTGAATGATATGGGAATTGATTTCAACAGCAGTCACAATGACGATTTCACGATAAAACGTGATGTAATGGTTGATAAGTTCCGTGAAAACCATGATAACAAAATGTCTGAAGACGAGATACGAAGAAGATCAAAGTCTATTTTCAAATTCTATATTATGCTTTCTTACTTCTTTATATTGTTTGGACTTGTGTTTTTAGTTTTCGGCTGTTATCGGACATTTTCATTTTTTAAAGATAAGCACGACTGCACTGTTCTTGTTGAAGGAACGGTTGACTCGTTCAACTCTCACAGATTCGACAGTGATGATGATTCTGAGGTGTCATATGCTCCCGTATTCAGTTATGTTTATAATGATGAGAAGCATATACATATTGAAAATAATTATTCGGAGGATATTGATCTTAGTAGAGGGCAGAAGGTCAGCGTGTACGTTGATCCTGACAATCCTGACCACGTTTATATTCCTGATTATAAGGAGAAATACAGTGGAATGGTATCGTTCATTATTATTGGACTTGCTCTTGCTGTATGTCCTGTTGTCTTTGCGGTTCGCAGAGCCAAGGAGGACACCGAGTATTGGATAAAAAAAGCTGAGGATGAGAAGTAAGCTGATAACATCACGATGAAAGGGATAATACGATGGACATTTTCAGAGCGCAGAATGCCGCAGGACTAACTGATATCCGTATGCAGTACCTTCTTGAGGATTTTCCAGAAATGACTGCGGAACAGGCTGAGCATATAAGAGAAAAGCTTCCAGAATACTATGCTGAGCATCTTAACTGTGACTTTTTTGCATATATTGCCGAAGATAATGGAACTATCATAGGATCAGCTTTCCTTGTGCTTATTGAAATGCCGCCAAATTCTAATTTTCCTAACGGAAAGATAGGAAATGTACTGAATGTTTATGTCAATCCACAGTATAGACGTCAGGGTATAGCCAAAGCTCTCATGGAACTGCTTATTGCTGATGCAAAGAATATGAGCTTAGATTATATAGAGCTAAAGGCATCTTCAGACGGCTATCCACTGTATAAGAAGCTTGGCTTTAAGGAAAATGTTTCGGTGTTCAGGCCAATGAAGCTTGTTTTATGATAAAGCTGTGATAATAATGAGCTTATAGAATTTATCTTTAAAGATTCTAGGAGTAAAAGATGAAAAGATATCCGAGTAGAAGACCTAATATTTTAAGTTTGATTCTTTCTTTTTTAGGAACAATTTCAATTTTTTGGTTGGCTTTTTTGTCAATAACTGACGATGAATTAAAAAATGAATGCTATTTTAAAACAACAGCAGTTATTTCAGATGTGATATATGATTCGGATAGCAAAAGTTATTATCCTGAATTTACTTATACTTATAATGGAGAAGAACATATTATTGTCAGCAAGATATCATCACCTAAATTGAAACATAAAAAAGGAAAGACGGTAGAGTTCTATATTGATCCTCAAAATTTAAATAAGCATTATTGTCCAAGTGAATCAAATATCAATACTGGTTTCTTGTTTTTTTTCGGGTTTGGAATTGTTCTTTTGGCTGGATCAATTATCCATCTCATGATATATATATCTACTCTAAAACAAGGTCCTTATAAAAAATTTACGTTATTCTAATGTTAATGCTATATTGCAAAGTAAAATAATATTTAAGATACGGAGGAATTAAAAATGGGAAAATGTATGATTATTGGCTGTGGCGGCGTTGCTTCCGTAGCAATTCACAAGTGCTGTCAGAACAGCGAGGTATTTGAGGGCATTATGATAGCCAGCCGCACAAAGTCAAAGTGTGACGCGCTAAAGGAAAAGCTCCAGCCTACAACAAAGACGGTTATCGAGACTGCACAGGTAAATGCAGATAATGTTGACGAACTGGTTGCTCTCATCAACAGTTACAAGCCAGATGTAGTGCTCAATCTTGCACTTCCATATCAGGACCTTACTATTATGGACGCTTGTCTGGCTACCAAAACACATTATGTTGATACTGCAAACTACGAGCCGCTGGATACCGCTAAATTTGAGTACAAGTGGCAGTGGGCTTACCGTGAGAGATTTGAAAAAGCTGGAATTACAGCTCTCCTTGGTAGCGGCTTTGATCCAGGCGTTACCGGAGTATTCTCAGCTTATGCAATGAAGCATGAGTTTGATGAGATAAACTATATTGATATCCTAGACTGCAACGGAGGAGACCATGGCTATCCTTTCGCTACAAACTTTAACCCAGAAATAAATATCCGCGAGGTTTCTGCTAAGGGAAGCTACATCGAAGATGGCAAGTGGGTTGAGACAGAGCCTATGGAGATAAAGCGTGTATATAATTTCAAGGGCGTAGGCGAGAAGGATATGTATCTTCTTCATCATGAAGAGCTTGAGTCACTAGCTCTTAATATTAAGGGTATCAAGCGCATACGCTTCTTTATGACATTCGGTCAGAGCTACCTCACACATCTTAAGTGCCTCGAAAACGTTGGTATGACCTCTATTGAGCCTATCATGTACGAGGGAAAAGAGATAGTACCGCTCCAGTTCCTCAAGGCTGTACTTCCAGATCCAGCATCACTTGGTCCGAGGACAGTTGGTAAGACCAACATTGGTTGTATCTTCCGTGGAAAAAAGGATGGCAAAGACAAGAACTACTACCTTTACAATATCTGTGATCATCAGGAGTGCTACAAGGAGGTAGGTTCGCAGGCCATCTCATATACTACAGGTGTTCCCGCTATGATCGGTGCTATGATGATAATGACAGGCACATGGAAAAAGGCAGGCGTTTACAACATTGAGGAGTTTGATCCGGATCCGTTTATGGAGGCTCTCAACAAGTGGGGACTTCCGTGGGAGGAGGACTTCAATCCAACTCTTGTTGACTGATTTTAGAATGAAAAAAACTATAATCCTTACGCTTTTTGTAGTATATATCATCTCTGCCGCCTATATGCTTTTCTTTATGAGAAGCAGTTTGTGGGGAGTACTAACTTATGGTGAGTATTTTCATGAGTACACTAACTTCGTGCCGTTTCGAACAGTTGATGAATTCATTGGCTATCTTCGCACAAATGACGATATATACGGAGATATCTCTGCTGAGAATATATTCGGGAATTTTCTTGCTTTTTTGCCTACAGGTCTGTTTTTTCCTGCAATATGGAAAAAGCAGCGGCGTTTTGTAAGATTTCTGCTTACGGCTTCGGCAGTTATAATTGGCGTGGAGATGATACAGTTTATTACTATGTGTGGAGCATGCGATATTGATGACTTTATACTCAACATAGCAGGAGCTGTCACAGGATTTGTGTTTTCAAGAATAAACATTATAAAAAGGCTGACGTTTTTTGACGTCAGCCTTATAAAAGGAGAATAGAAATATGAAGAGTCTTAGAAATATCAAGAAAATTATGGCTGTGGCAGCTGCAACAGCAATGATCATGCTCTCAGGCTGTGGAAAGGAGCTTAACCTCCCAAATCAGAAGGAGGATTCAGTTCAGTCTGGAAACACCATAATTCTTACACTTCACCCTGATCAGGCCCCTATTACCTGTGATAACTTTGAGAAGCTTGTAAACGAAGGATTCTACAATGGTCTTACTTTCCACCGTGTTATCGATGATTTTATGGCACAGGGTGGAGACCCTAAGGGCGACGGAACAGGTGGAAGTTCTGAGACTATCAAGGGTGAGTTCAAGGCTAATGGTGTTAACAATGAACTTTCACATCAGCGTGGAATAGTTTCTATGGCTCGCAGCATGGACTACGATAGTGCTTCAAGCCAGTTTTTCATCTGCTTCAGTGGACAGTATGCAAGTACTCTTGATGGAAATTATGCAGCATTTGCAAATGTTACTGAGGGCATGGAGATAGTTGATGATTTCACGAAAGTCGACCGCGACATGAACAGCAGCGGTGAGGTCGCTGTTCCGAAGACTCCTATCAGAATGGAAAAAGTCGAAATGATTGAGCCTGATGAGAGTGGTGAGCCAAGAGTAAAGATCACCATGAATGACTTCCTTGACGGTAAAAAGTAATATGTTTGATACATCTAATCTGCCGACTCCTTGCTATATAGTGGACGAGTCGGCACTTGTTCACAATCTGGAGATACTGCGCGGTGTTTCACAGCATACAGGCGCAAAGATACTCCTTGCACAGAAGGCTTTTTCATGTTATCATCTCTATCCGCTCATCGGAGAGTACCTTGCAGGCACGGCCTGTAGCGGACTTTTTGAGGCAAAGCTGGGACATGATGAGATGGGAAAGGAGAATCACGTATTCTCTGCGGCTTACCGCGAAAGCGAGATAGACGAGATAATATCATACTGCGGACATATCATATTCAACTCCTTCACTCAGCTTGATAAGTACCGTGATCGCGTACTTGCGGCTGGGAAGAAGATAGGCCTTCGTATAAATCCAGAATGCTCGACTCAGGAGGGGCACGAGATATATGATCCGTGCTCGCCTAAGTCAAGGCTTGGTATAACACGCAGAAACTTTCATATTGACGATCTCCGTGGAGTAACGGGCATACATTTTCACACTCTCTGTGAGCAGAATTCTGATGACCTCGAGACTACGCTTGATGCAGTTGAGAAAAAGTTCGGAGATGTACTTCCGAAACTTGAGTGGATAAACTTTGGAGGCGGACACCATATAACCCGTGAAGACTATGATATTCCTCGGCTTGAAAGATGTATATGTAATATGCAGGAAAAGTACGGTTTGGAGGTGTTCCTAGAACCCGGAGAGGCTATCGCTCTCAATGCGGGTTGGCTTGTTACAGAGGTGCTTGACATTACGGAGAACGATATGCCCATAGCTATTCTTGATACATCGGCTGCCTGTCATATGCCTGACGTGCTGGAAATGCCATACAGGCCGCCTCTTATGAACTCCGGCGAAAAAGGCGAGAAGAAGTACAGCTACCGTCTGGGCTCGCAGACCTGTCTGGCAGGTGACGTTATAGGGGAGTATTCCTTCGATGAACCGCTTCGTATTGGCGACAGGCTAATATTCGGAGATATGGCAATATACTCAATGGTCAAGAATAATACCTTCAACGGTATGCCGCTGCCTGAGATAATTCTTATGAAAAAAGATGGAAGCTTTGAAACTCTTCGCAGCTTCGGTTATGATGACTTTATGGAGAGACTATAATGAATGGAATGAGCATTCAGATGGCAGATGAACTCTTTGAATATGGCAGGACGTTGTGCCAAATGGAAAGATATGCCGAAGCAAAGGATCAATTACTTCTGGCAGATGAGCTTGAACATATGAAAGATACGTACTACTGGCTATATAAAGCATGCAGTGGTCTCGGACAAGTTGATGAAGCTATGAAGTATCTTGAGCTTTGCTATAATGAAAACGATTTTGACAAGAGAATATCTATGCTTTATGCGGAAGAGCTTGTCGAATGTGGTAAAAACCAAAAAGCTGTAAAGGTATTGGAAAAATTAATGAATATCCACGGCTATGACGAATTTGCTGACGAGCTTTTGTACGATATAAAGGAGAAGATGAAATGACCAATATCTATTTTGTCCGTCATGCTCAGCCTGATTACAGCTGTACTAATGCGGAACTCAGACCCCTTACAGAGGAGGGCCAAAGTGATACTCTCAAGGTTGTTGAAGCCATGAGAAATATACATCTTGATTTCGCTATTTCAAGTCCTTACAAGCGTAGCTTTGATACAATAAAACAGACTGCTGATGAACATGGGCTGACAATAGCAATCGACGAGCGACTTCATGAGCGTATCAGTGGGGTGAACAGCAATAATTCTGATATGTTCAGAAAACGTTGGGCCGACCTTGATTTCTGTGAGAGCGACGGTGAATGTCTGCGTTCGGTAATGGACAGAAATATAGCGGCACTCTGTGATATCCTTGACGCTCACAAGAACGAGAATGTAATGGTTGGAACTCATGGAACGGCTCTCAGCACCATACTTCACTATTATGACAACAGCTTCGGAGCTGAAGATTTCTTGCGTATTATCGATTTCATGCCGTATATTATCAGACTTGGTTTTGATGGCAGAGAACTCGTTGAGAAAGAGGAGATACTAATAGTAAAAAAAGAGTTCAAAGGCGGAAGCAACCATTGAACAGAAAGAATTACAGCTTAATCGCTGTGCTTATATAGCAGTTTTATACTTTATATATCTGGGAAACATTTTGAAAGAATAATTTTCTGATACAAAAGTATAAGCTCCTATGTAGACATAACGGTTAAGCTGTTTTTTATTCTATTCTGAAAATTCTGCAATATATGGCAGGTTTCGGTAGAACTCTCCGTAGTCGAGACCGTAGCCGATAACAAAATAATCCGGAATAGTGAAAAGTGAGTAGTCGGTTTTCAATTCAACAACGCGGCGATCGGGCTTGTCGAGAAGAGTCATTATCCTGAGGGAAAGAGGATTCCTTACTCCGAGTATCTTCTTTATTTCATTGAGAGTTCTGCCTGTATCAACAATATCCTCGACGATAACGACGTGATAATTACTGATATCATGTTTGAGATCCATGGTTATCTCAACGTGGCCAGAGGACTGTGTGCCTTCAAAGTAGCTTTTTGCTGCCATAAAGGCAATTTCACAGGGGACTGTTACTGCGCGGCAGAGATCTGCCATAAAGACGAAAGCTCCTTTGAGAATGCTTACAAGAAGAATAGGAGATCCATCATATAGTGAGTTGATATATGCTCCTGCTTTTTTTATTTCTGTGCGTATTTCTTCCTCAGAGATGACCACGTGCTTTATTTTGCTTCTCCATTCTTCGGTACTGTTGAATTTCATAAAAGTTCCTCCAATGCTAGGATTGTGTTAAATAACGATACTTTTATTATACCATTCTGCACTTTAATGTCAAGATATATGTAAGCACCGAGAGATGAGAGCATCTTTGGCACAATATAGAAAGCTTTCCGAAGTTACCTGTGAGGTATTTCATCCTGCAGGTTAGTGTATGTAGTGGTATAAATTAAGCAGACCGTTAAGCTTAAAAAACGCAAGAAAAAGGAAATATACCCAAAGGGAAGAAAATGTCATTGTATAAATCGCCAAATTGAATAGCTATTGCTAAATAAATATTTACAACTATCACTATCCATGCTATAATTATGATGTATAGGTGTATATTCTGAAGTTTCTCTGCGCTGTGAGAAACAAGGTATCCACCGTGGAGGAAAACAGCTTCGCTTTAGGCAGCGGAGTTATTAAAATGAAAAGGAGTAAAAACAATGGTTAGTAAAACAAAAAAGCTTGCTTTGCAGCTTTTTGCCTTTGCAGCCGCTATGTTTGTGCTTCTGGCGTATATGTCGGTATTCCCAATCATGAAAACATACGCTGCAGGTACAGATCTTTATGTAGGCTATTCTGGCAGAAACAACAACTTCTCGACGGTGCAGGCGGCTGTCGACAAGGCTGCAAGTCTCAATCCGTCATCTGAATCCACACGAGTAACGATACATATCGCTCCCGGTACATACCGTCAGCAGGTTATCGTTCAGACTCCATATATCACATTTGTAAATGATGAACCCGAAAAGGGCGACGCAGTACTCACATGGTACTACGGTATAGGCTATAAGTATTACAGCGCAAACTCAAAGGGCTATTACGACGCAAATCTTGCAGCATCAAAGAGCGGCAAGAATGTAGCTAACTATCGCTGGGGTGCAACTGTTCAGCTCTGGCCCAAGGCTACGAATTTCAAGGCAAAGAACATTGTATTTGAGAACTCATTCAACCGATATATAACTCAGGAGGAGCTCAATGACGGCGTTGAGCTCACAGGTGACACTTCTGTTACAAAGATAACTCAGGTGAGAAACAACTGGACAGACGCAAAGTCTAAGGCGGCAACAGAGCGTGCAGCTGCTCTTTCCGTAGATACTGGCTATGCCGAATTCCTCAACTGTCAGTTCCTGTCAAGTCAGGATACTCTTTACACTGGCGGTTCACCGCAGTACTACAAAAACTGTCTTATTGAGGGACAGACCGACTATATCTTCGGCGGCAGCAACGCTGTATTTGACAGCTGTGAGCTTCGCTGGAAAGGATACAGCAGCGGTTCAGTAGGCGGATATATCACAGCCGCAAGAGAACAGGGAAGCCCATACACAGGTTATCTTTTTAAGGATTGTAAGGTAACTGCAAATCCTGAACTTACCGTAAGTGCAGGTTATCTCGGAAGACCTTGGGGACAGACTGCAAAGGTGCTTTTCGTGAACACAACTCTCCAGAACAGCAACATGATAACAGCTGCAGGTTGGACATCCATGAGCGGAGTTGAACCCGAGAGCGTTGATGGCTTCAAGGAAAACGGAACCAAGCTTTCAAATGGTCAGCGAGTTGATCTTTCACAGCGCAGGGGGCATACTGTTTCCGACAGCGACGCTGCGAACATTAACATAAAGAACTATATGAACAGTTGGACTCCTTCATACCTTAATGGAGACAGCGGTTCAAGCAGCAGTGGTAATAATGGTCAGACTTCCTCAAATATTGAGGGTGCTATTAAGACATGCGGAGGATGGTTTGAGACTGCCTTTGTTGAGTGGGACAGCTCAAAGATAGGCAATGATGTAAAGGTAAGCTATGCTCTTGCTGGCAGATCAGACTATACAGCTGTTGATTCTCAGCTCATACGAGGCTCGAGAGTTGATATTCCGGGCCTCAAGGGAAATACTACGTACACTATAAGCATTCAGGGCTCAAACGGTTCAGCAAGCTGCGATGTAAAGCCTATGATGTATGACAGAAGCGGTTACGCACACTGGAATACATCAGAAGCTGTTGGTGCTTACAATAACGACGGTACTTTGAAATCAGGTATTACGGTCATCTATGTTACAAACTCCAACAAGGACACAATAACATGGGGTGGCAAGACGGGTCTCTACAATATTTTCAATGCTGGACCAAGTAATGTTGACTTCAGACTTATTGGTACTATTGACGTTCCATCAGGAGCAAAAGCAAATAATGGTCAGCAGAATGATGGTTCAAATATGCTCTACATGAACGGCGGTAAGAACGTTACTGTTGAGGGTATCGGTTATGATTGCAACCTCAAACAGTGGGGCTTTGACATGAAGCACAGTACAAACTGTGAAGTAAGAAACCTCTGGCTCGGACAGTACCCGGATGACGGCATCTCGATGTCAGGTGGAAGCTCTTCCAAGTCATATCATATATGGGTGCATAACAATACGATTGAAAAGGGATATAACGCTTACGCTGGCAACGGTATCGTTGACGATGACAAGGCAGACGGTGACGGCTCTCTCGATATCAAGTGGGCTGAGTATGTAACAGTTTCTTACAACGTGTTTAAGGATGCTCATAAAACATCTCTTGTAGGTGGTGCCACAAACCATGAGCAGGACTGGATCACATACCACCACAACTGGTTCAATAATACCGAGTCACGTAATCCTCGTGCAAGGATTGCGCACGTTCACAGTTACAACAATTACTTTTACAATAATAAACAGTACGGAATTGGAGCTTCCTTCAATTCAAAAGTGTTCTCTGAAGCCAATTACTACGAGAACACAAAGCTTCCTCTTGATGCGGTAAATATGGGAAGCGATTCTTACTCCGGAACTATCAAGTCGTATGGTGATAAGTTTGTTAGTTGTGATATGGGCAGTGGACTTGCTTATCAGATAGTTAATTCCCGCAGCGATAAAGCTTACATTAACAATCTCAAGGGCGGCGGTGAAAGCTATGATAACTTCGATACTGATTCCTCAAAGATATACGGAAACTACAATGTAACCTCTGCAGATGCAGCAAAGGCAGAGGTAACGACTTATGCAGGTAGAATGCAGAACAAGGCCTATAACTCAGGAACTGTATCCGACGGTAGCGGCGAAGTTCCGCAGATAATTAATGAGTACATGAGAAGCAATCTCATTGCACGATTTGATATCAAGGACGCAAGCTACGGAGCACAGTGGTCTATCGTTGAGAACTACTCTGTTGGAGACAAGGCATTCGGTGACCGTGATCACGTTATCGCCTCTATTCCATGGAGCACAAGTGACAGCGAGCTTATCCGCACAGCCTGCAACTCAAAAAATACCGATTCTGACCTTGCTGTATTGACAGCAGCAAAGGATGTCATCGTTTATGTGGCTCTCGATCAGAGAGTAACTACTCCTCCATCATGGCTTGGCGATTTCACACATCTTAGTGAAGTTGTAGAGATAAATGACAGCGAGGCAATCAGGCCGTTTGAGGTTTATGCGAAGGAACTAAAAGCATGGGAAACTCTTACTCTGGGCACTAACGGAATGAGCGGAGCCTGCATGAACTACATTGCTTTCGTCAAGGAAACAATTGTAGTTAAAACTACAACGACAACTACAACAACTACCACTACTACAACCACAACGACAACAACTACTACAACGACAACTACAACATCAGGCAAGCCGGTTCAGGTCCTGCCTGGAGATTCAAATAACGATGGTGCAGTTGATCTTGCTGATGCAGTTCTTATCATGCAGAGCCTTGCAAATCCTAATAAGTATGGAGTAAACGGCACGGCTGAAACTCATATCACAGATCAGGGACTAGCCAATGGTGATGTTGAGGGAAATGGCAACGGAATAACCTCCAATGATGCTCTCGCTATACAGCAGTATATGCTGAAGCTCATACCGTCACTTCCTATATGATTAATAAGATATTCCTCGAAAATAATAGGCATATGCCCATATAGAAGTTTTGCCCCAAAGCAACTGCTTTGGGGCATCTTATATATTTGACTGCTCAGATAAATTAGACTTTAGCATAGGTACTTTGAAAAGAACTCATAGTTTGTCCAATATTCAATTATTTGTATTATTTCTTTTTTTGAGCTGGAACTAAAAACTTGAAGAGGTGTTTCAAAAGGAAACTCTTTATTTGTATCAACAAGGCAAAGTCTATAATTACCTTTAATATCACCCTCTGGATACCACCCTAAGTCTATCAATATATTTTTATTTTTCAATTGCAACATATCTTCACATAATTCAAAACAATATTCTTCACTATCAGTATCAGGGTCATATTCAGAAAATGAATTATAATTTACAGTCCAACCTGCTGGAATTCGCAAAGGCTGTAATTCAAAGATTTTTATAGTGATCACTACCAATCATATTAAATTCCGATTATGTTAGTAACAATTATATCACGACATTTTCGCGCTGTCAATAGAAAAGTCATGGTACTTCTGACTTTTAATCAGACGTACCATGGCTTAATATTTCTATATGAGTACCGACATATACTTTCGGTGGGGATGTTTAATCGTAATATTCGATTTTGATTTTTGAGTGTACTTCATTCACAACAAATCCGGTAAGATCAGCGTTTGCAAACTTTATTCTTTCAACGCAGCCCGAGATTTTATCGTATTTAGTCGAAGCATGGCGAACTACCAAAATATAACTGTCGACAGCGTCTTTTATGGCAATTGCGTCGCTGACTACGCTAAGAGGTGGTGTATCTATGATTATGTAGTCATAATTATTGGATAAGCGCTCCATTACTTTCTTAAACTTTTCAGAAGAGAGAAGTTCCGATGGATTAGGTGGGATTGGACCAGATGGGAGCAAATCTAGATTTTTTTCAATATTGGTTCGCAAAGATGTGCTATCTGATGATAACTTGATAATAAGGGTTGAAAGACCTGAATTATTGTCAACATTGAATGTTCTATGCAGAGTGGGCGCTCTCAAATCTCCGTCCACAAGAAGTACTTTGCTGTCTGCCTGGGCAAGAGTGATTGCAATATTTGTGGCTGTCATGGTTTTACCTTCACCGTGTTCAGCACTTGAAACAGCAATTATCTTTTTATCAGAATTTGAAATGGTAAATAAGAGCTTTGCTCGTAGCAGTTTATAGTTTTCCGTTATTTCGAACGGTAATAAACGCTTTGAAATGAGAGATTCAGGGTTCAAAAAGCTGTCTGCGTCAGTCTTATTGTTTCTAAAGTGTTTTATTTCACCAATAACTGGTTTGCCGAAAACTTGTGCTAGCTCATCTGTATTTTTAACGGAATTGTTGAGATAGTCTTTTGTGAGAAGAATCATGAACATAGCAAGTAAGGCAGATATCATTGCAATTATAGTATTCTTCGGAAGATCGGGACCAACAGGTTCGGGATTCACCTGAGCGTTGTCAGTTAGATTGATTGAGCCTACTCCGACTGCGTCCCGCACATTGGTAGCGGATACATGTGCGAGAGAATTGCATATATCTGCAGCCAGAAAGGCGTTATTGCAGGTAACAGATACTTTTATGACCGAAGTAAGAGGCGAATATTTTATTGATATTAGACTCCTTATTGTTGAAGCAGGGATAACGCCGTATTCATTTACATATAGCTGTTCTTTTAGATAGTTGAAATCATACTTTTTGAGCAGAGCATCTCCAACTTCGTTCAAAACAGCGTCATCGTTCAGCAGTTCGACATAAGTACTAACTAGCTGTCTTGAGGTCATAATATCATTTACTTTTCGTTTTTTGATTGTTTTGTCTGAGTAATTCTTGACATACAGTGATATATGTGAAGAGTATTCCCGCGGAAGTATATATTTTGTAATAGTGAATGCAGCTATTCCGCTGAACAACATAACGGCGATTATCAGAATAATATGTTTTCTCATAAGCCTAAGCAGTTCACTAACTGTGTATGTTTTCTTCATTTTTGGTTATTGTCCTTTCAGATTTCAATAGATAACCAGTGATGGGGAGAGATCAGCCTTTTTTTATTAGGCTTTCGGGAACCGTAAAGGTAAACAGCATCCATGATAATATGAATGATATCAGATATGCCCAGCTTGAAAGGAGGTCTCCTCTTAGCATAAAGAAGAACATCATAAGTGAAATTGCGTATAATATATCGAATTTTGTTTTTACTGTTGATTTCTTTTCCCAAAAGAATCTGTCCATGAGTTTGGAAATGAAGCCAAATCCGATACCGAACAGAATTATTCCAAAAATGCCGAAATTGATATAAGCTTCTCCAGGCAAAGGACATGATACATTTGTAAAGGTCCAGCCCAGACTCTCGCCCATATAAGCTCCACTGCCGATAGGCTTGTCAGGCCACATATCGCGAGGGACGAAGAAAAAGAATACTCCCAACAGTTGACGTCCCATAGTTATTCCTCTTGCCGCGACGCTGTCTAAAGTAAGCGAGAAGGTTGTGAATGCGTCGTAATCCTCAGCCAACCAGTCTGTTTTTATGCTTTCTACAGTATTTGCCAGAGCTTTCATGGTATCAACGTCAGCGTAATCTGTGTGTCGGAAATTGTTGAGAAACGGAAACAATATCGTATAAGCAAGGACGAACATAAGGATAAATATTCGGTTTTTTCTTAGACTGTCAAACATTAATATGAATAATGAGCCGTAAATCGTAGCAACTGCATATCTAGAGATCATTCCAGGGGGATATGTACACACTAGAAAGCCTAAGCACAATAAAAAGTACAAAGATTTTTTGTAGTCTTTTTTTGCAGCCAGAAGTGATACCAGAGCTGCCATGCTCTGCAAGGCCATGAGAATCTGTTTGATAAGTAAGGTCATAGCAGAGCTTTCACTATAGTCCGTAGCTTCTCTTACGGACATTCGAGAGAAAAGTCCGCTAAATCCAACCAGTTTGACCTTGTTTATGAAAATTGCAAGACTAATAAGAGTAATGATAACAAGTCTTACATTAGTTATGTTGAATTCTTTAATGACTATTTTTTCAGGGTTGAGTTTCAATTCCGAAACTATCTGAGAACCAAACACATACGATACGGTAAAAAGGAATAGTAGGCAATTTGTTTTCAGAACAGTTTCGTTATCGCGGTAGAATATCCAGGGAAATTTGCCAGCGATAAATTGTATTAGCCCTGCATAGTAAAAGAAGAACAGACAAAATGTATAGAATATGACTTTCATTGAGTATGGACGTTCCCATAGCTCTTTCATCAGCAGATAAAGCCACAAAGCGCCATTTATAAAAAATGTGATATATATAAATATATTATTGCGGTCAAATGTTCCGAAAGAAATCGTTATTCCATGTAAAACGAGGAAAGTGATTGCAAGAAGCCAAATGCCGACAATATTTTTAAAGGATAATTCCTTATTCACATAGTTCACCACCTGAAAGATACTAGATAAAATGGAAAAGATCATTGCGTTTTAGGTTTCAAACGCAAAAAAGGATAATATGACCGTGGATATAAAAAAGATCTTAACCTAAAGCAATATGATACGGTCTAAGGTGTATGCCGTTTAGATATAAGCAGCTGGGTTTAGTGAAGCTGTGAAAAAGATAAATAATATTAAAATTGACAATACACTATCTTTAATTATACTCTAAAAATCGCTAAATATCAAGAGTAACAACCAAAGAATTAGGTAAATCTGCATTTTTGACAAAAAGCTATAGGGATATTTTGTCTTGTGCAACACTTTCCATGAGATAGGCAGAATTTGTAAAACTACATAGATACAAAAAATAAAAAGAGCTGTACATAATGTACAGCCCTTGATTATGCTAGATTATTCAGCGTCTTCAGCAGGAGCTTCCTCTTCTTCTTCAGCTTCCTCATCGGAATTCTCAAGAAGAGCACGCATAGAAATGCTGATTCTCTTTGACTCTTCGTCTATATCTGTAATCTTTACGTCAACAACATCGCCGACAGAAAGTACGTCCTTAACGTTCTCAACCTTCTGATCAGCAATCTGTGAGATGTGGATAAGTCCGTCAACTCCGTCAACTATCTGAGCGAAAGCACCGAAGCTTGTGATAGAAACGATAGTAGCCTTAACCACGTCACCTACCTGATACTGTGACTTGAAGATCTCCCATGGATTATCCTCAGCCTTCTTGAAGCCGAGAGAAATTCTGTTAGCCTCTCTGTCGAGATCTTTTATGTAAACCTCGAGAGTATCTCCAACGTTAACAACTTCACTTGGATGCTTGATTCTCTTCCATGAGAGCTCTGAGATATGTACCATACCATCGATGCCACCGAGATCAACGAATGCACCAAAGCTTGTGAGTGACTTAACCTTACCTGAGTAAGTCTTGCCAACCTCTGCTGTTTCCCAGAATCTTGCCTTAGCTTCTTCCTTCTTAGCATTCTGAACAGCCTTGATTGAACCAACAGCTCTCTTTCTGCCGCCCTCTGAAACCTCGATGATTATGAACTCAACCTTCTTCTTAAGAAGCTGATCAAGCTCAGCACCTCTTGGAAGACCTGTGAGAGAAGCAGGGATAAATACTCTTACGCCCATAACTGTAAGAGTGATACCCTTATTAACAACACTCTGAACAACTCCCTCGAGAACTGTGCCTTCCTTCTGAGCCTCTACGATCTTTTCGTAACCAGCCTGTTCGTCAACCTTTCTCTTAGAGAGAGCAGCTGTACCTTCTGCGTCATTTACCTTAATTACAACAAGATCGATCTCGTCGCCGACGCTGACGATGTCAGAAGGCTTCTTGGATGGATCGTCTGTAAGGTCGTCGAGAGCAACATAGCCGGTATGCTTTGTTCCGAGGTCTACGATAGCCTCTGTATTGTTTACGGCGATAACAATGCCTTTAACTTTCTCTCCTGTATGTATTTTTTTGAATGACTCGTCGATAGCCTGAGCAAAATCAAACTCCTCATTCTGATTAGCTGCAAGAATTTCATTTTCTGCCATTTTGGTTTGTACCTCCTTGATTATATAGGCGGGGGTTGATGCCCCAGCGGTAATGCCAATATTTGTGGCATTTGGAAGCTTTAATGACCGAAGCTCGTCCGAATTTTCGATATGATATGTTTTACAGTAGCGGCTGCAAACCTCAAAAAGCTTAACGGTATTTGAACTGTGTCTTCCCCCGACTACAAGCATTATGTCAGAGTTCTTGGCAAGTTCGGCAGCGTCAGACTGACGCGCGTCGGTAGCGTTGCATATCGTATCATATATAACAATATTGGGATCGTCCTTCGGGATCACGTTTAAACACTCACCCCATACTACTATATTATACGTCGTTTGCGCCACAATTGCAAGCTTTTTTTGCAAATTTTTATAATTTTTTTCAAAAAAGTCTTTTAGCTCAA
>JAEEGJ010007264.1_pt1 | contig 32007 bp, 19 predicted proteins | sample 8958761 | NCBI WGS metagenome assembly JAEEGJ01 (sample SAMN16246546, study PRJNA631951) | gut metagenome | biome: gut microbiome; feature: rumen; material: RS-attached | host: Bos | place: Iran: Karaj | collected 2018-10
GGTGATGGTGCAGAGTTTCACCTTCTGCGCTTCGTCGCACCCGGTCCGCTACCTCGGAGCGACTCCGGTCTTCGTGGACTCGGAGCCTGATTCCTGGAATATGGATCCGGACCTTCTGGACAAGGCTATCGCGGACCGCATTGCTGTGACTGGACGTAAGCCGAAGGCCATAATCCCGGTGGCTCTCTATGGTATGCCGTACCGCATCGACAGGATCATGGAGATCGCGGCGAAGTACGATATTCCTGTGATAGAAGACGCTGCGGAGGGCTTCGGCTCCCGCTGGGAGGGGAGAGTGCTCGGCACTTTCGGCAAGTTCGGGGTGCTGTCTTTCAACGGCAACAAGATGATCACGACTTCCGGCGGCGGGGCTCTGGTCTGTGAGGATAAGGCTGCCAAGGACAAGATCCTCTGGTACGCCACACAGGCTCGCGAAGGGTATCCGTACTACCAGCACGAGGCCATCGGCTACAACTATCGTCTTTCGAATGTCTGTGCCGGAATCGGCAGGGGGCAGATGACGGTTTTGGATGAACACATTGCGCACCACAAGCACGTCCAGGCTCTTTACGAGGAGCTTCTGGCCGATATTCCTGGAATAAAGGTCCACAAGGCTCCTGACGCCCGTTTCGATTCGAACTTCTGGCTCTGCACGATCACCCTGGATCCTGGCCTGAAGGTCAAGGGTCAGGAGAATGCCTATGCTTCGGCTGTGACGAAGGCCATCGGCGGCGCCGCCGGAGTTATCCACGCCACGGGTTCTGCCCATACTGACTGCGAGCCGAATGCTAACGTGGAGGCTATGCGCGCCTTCCTGGACGCTGCACAGGTCGAGGCTCGTCCTGTGTGGAAGCCTATGCACAAGCAGCCGGTGTACAAGGAGTCTCCAGCCTATGTCAACGGCGTTTCCGAAGGAATATTCAAGGTCGGGATGTGCCTTCCTGCCGGCCCGCTCGTCACCGACGACGACATCCGATACATCGTCTCCACCATCAAATCCGCCATTGCAGATTAAATGAAGCGACTCTGTTTGTCCATATTCCTGCTGATGTCCTGCTTGATAGCGGGAGCGGAGGGCTTGCCGTTCAGTCCGATCGTGCGGAACTGGTCTGCAAGGGACAGCCATGCTTCGAAGCAGAACTGGTCTGTGTGCCAGGCGGATGACGGAGTGGTATTCATCGGCAACAACAGGTCCCTTCTTGAGTTTGACGGCTACTCCTGGCGGAGCTATGACTTAGCAGATGGCAACAGCATCCGCTTCGTCTTCGCTGATGGAGAGCGGATCTACATCGGCTCCTACCGTGAGTTCGGCTACTGGGACCGCAAAGCTGAAGAGTATGTTTCCCTTTCCGGCATGCTCGAGCGCGACAGCTTCGGAGATGAAGAAGTCTGGAATATCTGCAAGGCCGCCGACGGATCCATCATCTTCCAATCCTTCGGAGCTTTCTTCGTCTTTGACGGAGAGAAAGTCATCCCCCGTCAAGGAATATTCCCACTCAATCTTTTCAATGTCAGGGGAAAGCTCTTTTCGCAGCAGATTGATGGAGGCTTCTTCCATGTGCATGATGACGGGACTTTGGCCGAGGAACTCATCGGCTATCTTGGCCAGGGCCATCAGGTGGTTGCCGCTCTTCCTTATGGGGAAGACGATGTCCTCCTGCTTACATTCAACCAAGGAATCAAGATATGGCGCAAGGATGGTAGGGTTTCTCCGTTTGTTACGGATTTTGAAGACAAGCTGAGGACGAATACCTTCAACCGTGGTTGCAAGACTCGTGACGGCCTTTTCGTGCTCGGATCCACGACCGGGGGAGTGTTCGCATGCGACTCTCTCGGGCATCTGCAGTGGGTGGCCGATACCGGAAACGGCCTCCAGAACAACACGGTGCTGGGTTTCACCTGCGACCGCGACAATAACGTCTGGGTCGCTTTGGATGATGGTGTCTCTTTGATTCAAAATAACTCTGAAATAGCGAGGTATAAGCCATACCATGAAGACATCGGCATGGTCTACGACGTCCTGGACTATGACGGACGTTTCTATGCGGCCACAAACCAGGGATTGTTCGTCTATTCAGGGGGAAGGCTCAAAGGCCTCACCAGCGAGAAGGAACAGGTCTGGTATGTCAAGGCTTTTGACGGCCAGATCCTAGCCGGCAACAACACCGGTACTCTTTCCGTCGTAGGGGAGAATGCTTACAAGGAATTGCGTCCCGGCAGTAAACTGGGCTCTTTCTGCATAAAGAGGGCGTATCTTTCAGACGGCAATGTTTACCTTGTCGAAGGATCCTACTATGGTTTGAACATATACCGGAAGTCGGACGGGGGAAAGTGGACATTCAGGAACAGCATCGACGGAGTATCGCTCTCGCGCCGTGTAGAGGTGGATAACAGCGGCCAGATCTGGTGCCAGCACATCCATGGGGGACTGAGGAAGATTACGCTGGACGATTCCATGACCAGGATTGAGGAAATGGTCGAGTTCAACGAACTTGGCGGAGTGAAGGACCGCCTTTTCCCATTGTTCAAGGTCAATGGTGCAATCTGTTCATATAACGGAGAGGAGTTCTTCATCTATGAGCAGATGCAGGAAAAGTTCGTCCCTTCAGAGCTCATGAACTCGTCTCTTTCCGGCCTGAAGGGCGTCCACGATGTCATCCCGGCTGACGGCAGGAACTATTGGTTCGTCGGGGACGATCAGGCTTTGCTCGTCAAGGTCGAGGGGAATGCCATCAGGCAGTTGAGGGATATCGACTACAGCTTGTTCGGCGAGTATTTCGAGGAAAATTCCTCGATGGTGTATGACTCGGAGGAGAGGGTGTCTTACCTCTGCCTGGCCAACCAAGTCATCAGGATTGCGGACAACCCTGTCTCCAGGGCCGGTTACGAGACGGATCTGTCTCTCTTCTGCCTGAGCGCCCAGAACAAGGACCAGGAAGTCCAGGACGTTCTCCAGGACCCGAAACACAGGTTCAGGCCGGGCTTCAATTCGGTGAGGATCCTCCTTCGGTATCCACGCTATATAAGCGATAACCTGTCGATGCAGTCGCGTCTGGTCGGGCTGTCCGAAAAGTGGAGTAGCGGAGCCTTGAAGATGCAGCACGATTTCTTTGGGCTCAGGGCAGGGACTTACAAGTTCGAAGCCCGGATCTGCGACCAGGACGAGGTGCTGGATTCAATCGAGGTCCCTTTCGTTATAAAGAGACCTTGGTACCTCAGCAACCTGATGATCCTGCTATATCTCCTCCTTGGAGCGGCTGGAGTGATCCTTACCGAGCGCTTGGTAACGTACCTGAAGTCTATTTATGAAGTGCAGGCGGAAAAAGCCCGTCTTGAATCCGCCCTGAAGGACAAAGATAACGAACTGGCCACGATGGCTGCCAAGGGATTGGCAATCGATGACGATAACTGGGAGATGTTCCGCAGGAATCTCGACCGTATGGACGAGAAGTTCTTCGTCAAGCTCCAGAATGCTTATCCGAGCCTCACTTCGGCTGACCTGCGATTCTGTGCCCTGCTTCGGATGAACCTTTCTACGAAAGAGATAGCGAACACGCTCAATCTCACCACGAGGGGAGTTGAATCTGCCCGTTATCGTCTTCGCAAGAAGTTCGGTCTGGAGGCTTCAGACAGCCTCACCGGCTTCATTATCAATTTCACTCAGTCGCAAGGAAAGGAGTCTGAGTAGAGATTCCGTTCCCGTTGAAGGCTTCTATGGTGAAATAATAATCCTTATCCACTGCCAAACTCCTGATTACCAGGGAGTCGCCGCCATAGACAAGCCAAGAGTTGTATAGCTTGTCCGGGGATATTCCCCACCGGATATTGTAGCCTTGCGCTCCTTCCACCGGCTCCCATCTGAGGGTGGCATCCCTCCTGTCGGCCTCCCTCGTTGCCGTGAACCATTTCACCGCTTCCGGCTCTTCTCCTCTTCCAAGACCGAATATCCTGATTTCCGAGATTGCCAGTGACTCTGAAGGGACTTTGACGTTGCTGTACCTGACGTACCTGGCATCTACGCTGCGCGGGAGCTGGATGTAGGCGTTCGGGGCGTCGATGTCACTGTTCCGACGGTCCACTGCTGTAGTCCACTTTTCTCCGTCGAGAGATGTCTCGATGGAGAATCTGTGGCAGAGGCCCGGCAGGCGGCCGTAGAGGCCTGCCTTATGATCGTAATAGTTGATCTGAAGGGCTTTGACGTCGCAGGTGTCTTCCAGGTCGATGACCACCCATTCCTTGTCGGAATTGGTCTCTGCCAGCCAGTAGGACTTGCAGTTCTCGTCGGTCAGGTTCCCGGCCTTGAAATCCTTGGAGGTCTCGGGCCTGTTCCATTCGTCGAAACCTTCAGCCTGCTCTGCGCTACCTTCCTGGAAACTTGACACGCTGACAGGCTTGCCGTACGAGAGCAGCATCCATCCTGTGAACGTGCCCTTCAGCCCCGGTTCGCTTGGAGCGAAGTGCGGGTAGTCGCCATATTCATTGTTGCAGTACATGATGCCGTCCTCGTCGAAGAAGGTTGGGAAGGCGCAGATCCTGCGCTCCCAGTTGACGGTTGCGGAAAGGGACATAGTCCCATAGTGCCATAACTGGCCGCCGGGGCCCTCCACGGTGCTGCCGTGTCCCGCTCCGTTCATGAACCCTCCCGGCTTGTAGCAGACCGGGTTGTGGGCTTGATAGGAATATGGTCCCAGAGGGGTGTCGGCCACATAGACTCCGTCGCCATAGACGTTGAATTCAGTGCCGGGTGCGGCGTACTGCATGTAGTACTTCCCATCGTGCTTTGTCAGCCAAGGGCCTTCTATGTAGGCCTTGATCTTTGTGTCGCCGTGATTCTCTCCGAACCTTTCCCATCCGTGGATTCCGCCGTCCGCATTGAAGAGCGGAACCGTCTCGCTTTCAACCAGGAAGCGGTCCTTCATGTTGAGTTTCTTACCTCGTATCGGGAACACGTTCGAGGAGCCCCAGAACATGTAGGCCTGGCCGTCGTCGTCGATGAACAGGTCCGGGTCCTGGAGATCGTCCAGGAAGGCCGGAACCGGCTTCCATTTTCCGTGGGCCGGGTCGTCTGAATACATTATGGCCATGTTTCCGCTCGGGTCTCCGGCCACATAAAGGAGGGAATCCTTGTAGTTGTGGGCCGCGGGGGCGTTGCTGCCCTGAGGGTACCAGTAGCTCTGAGGCTCGATGAACTCCCAGTTGGTGAGGTCTGTCGAGTGCCAGTAGCCGTAGCTGCGAGTGACGAACATGTAGTATTCCCCCCTGAACTCCACCACTGCCGGGTCGGCTCCGGACCTGTAGGAAAGGTTCCTGGCGGAGTTGTAGGTCATGTAGGTGTAGTCGATGTCTATCGGGTTGCAGTAAGTCGCGCTCATCGATTCTTGCTTTGCCCCGGTACATCCTGCAAGGGCTAAAAGGAGGATGGCTATGCTGTTCCTTATTTCCATGTGAAGGTGGTCTGTTTGTTGTCTCGAGAGTTCGTGCCGATGAAAAGGTTGAATACGCCCGGCTCCCAGTGGTATTTGTAGTCGGAGCCGTAGAAGCTGAGGCAGCCGGTGTCTATCGTGAATGACACTTCCTTGCTTTCGCCCGGCTGCAGGGAAACCTTCTGGAATCCCTTCAGTTCCTTCAGCGGCCTTGAAATGCTTGCTGCAGGGTCCCCGATGTACATTTGTACGACTTCTTCACCCTCGACCGAACCGGTGTTGGTGACTATCACGCTTGCGGTGATGCTGCCTTTGTCTCCGCTGGCGCTGTCGGAAGAAAGCTTGATCTCGCCGTAGCTGAAAGTAGTGTAGCTGAGGCCATAGCCGAACGGGTAGAGAGGCTCGTTGGGGCAGTCCAGATACCTGGAGGTGTAATGGTCTTCCAGGTTCTGCGGGCGTCCGGTGTTGTGGGCGTTGTAATAGATAGGAACCTGTCCGAGGCGGAGAGGAAAGGTGGTGGTGAGCTTCGCGCTTGGGTTGACCTTTCCGAAGAGGACGTCTGCTAGTCCCCGGGCGGCTCCGGCTCCTCCGTGCCAGGCTTCTACTATCGCCGGGCAATGGGCGTCTTCCCATTCGAGGGTGAGAGGTCTTCCGTTGCAAAGCACCAGGACTACCGGCTTGCCGGTCGCAAGCAGTGCTGAGAGGAGCTTCTGCTGCGCGGGATCGAGACCGATGTCAGCCTTGCTGCAGGCCTCTCCTGACCAGCTGCGAGGCTCTCCCAGCGTCGCGATTATGACATCTGCGCTCCGCGAGACGGAGACTGCCTGTGAGATGAGCCTTTCATTCTCGCGTGGGTCGCATGGAAGTCCGCTGGATTCCGCCAGCTTGGGATTGTCGGTGAAGTTGCAACCTTGGGCCGAGACGACTCTTGCTTTGTCTCCCATAGCCTCCTTGATGGCTTCGATGATGGTGGCTGATTTCTGGTCGCACGTTCCGCTCCACATTCCGAGCAGGTCCTGGGTATTGTCCGAAAGGGGACCGATGACCGCGATGGTGCCCTTTTTCGCGAGTGGCAGCAGGCCGTCGTCGTTCTTCAGCAGTACGATGGATTTTGCGGCTATCTCGCGGGCGAAGTCCACGAATTCGTCGGTCAGGGTATTCGCCTGCGAACGTGCTTTGTTGACATATTTGTACGGGTCGTCGAAGAGTCCCAGCTTGTATTTCGCTTCGAGGACTTTGCGGCAGGCGCGGTCGATGTCCTTTCTGCTCACCAGGCCCTCGTCCAGGGATCCTTTCAGGGTGGTTATGAACCCGAGAGTCATCATGTCCATGTCCATCCCCGCCTTAAGGGCCAGAGCTGAGACTTCCTTGGTGTCTCCGAGACCGTGCTGGGTCATTTCTCCGATGGCGTCATAGTCGGAGACCACGAAGCCGTCGAAGCCCCATTCGTCCCTGAGCAAGTCCGTGAGCAGCCATTTGTTGCCGGAGGCAGGTATTCCTTCAATCAGGCCGAAGGAGGACATTGCGGAACCCGCACCGGCTTGGACTGCTGCCTTGTACGGGGCGAGGTAGTCGTTGTACATCTCCAGCCTGCTCATGTCCACGGTGTTGTAGTCGCGGCCTGCTTCAGCTGCCCCGTAGAGGGCGAAATGCTTGACGCAGGCGAGGATCGTGGCTTCGTCGGAGAGGTCTTCTCCCTGGTAGCCCCTGACCATGGCGGCGGCGATCTGCGCGCCCCACCATGGATCCTCGCCAGCTCCTTCAGCAATCCTGCCCCAGCGGGCGTCTCTCGCGATGTCCACCATCGGGGAATATGTCCAACTGACTCCGTTTGAGCTGGCTTCAATCGCTGCTATCCTTGCCGACTTCTCGATCAGGTCCAGGTCCCAGGAGCAGGAACTTGCGAGCGGGATTGGAAACACTGTCTGGAACCCGTGTATCACGTCCACACCGCAGAGAAGTGGAATCCCAAGGCGGCTGGAGTCGACGGCAAGGGTCTGGAGGCGCCGCAGTTCGTCGACTTCCGTCCATCCGGTGGCAGTCAGCAGCCCTTCCTTGATGATATCGTCGATTCCGTTCGCTCCGCTGAGGACTCCTGGAATATCTCCTCCCGAGAGGTTCAGCTGGCCGATCTTTTCCTCGATGGTCATCTTCGACATAAGGTTGGAGATGAAGCGGTCCATCTCCTTGTCCGGTTTCCCTGCTTTTTCCGTGCATGCCGCAACTAGCAGGGCGGCGGCTATCATCATAATGATCTTTTTCATATTCCTGTGTATGTGAAGCCTAATTTTTCAAGTCCTTCCTTGACTTCCGGTGCTCCCATGAAGAGTTTCCAAAGGAGTCCAGTGCGGTGGTTCTCGATCATTGGGGCTATGGTGCACTGGTCGATTGCGAGATAGCGCATCGGGTACCAGTGTTTCTCTGCGCTGAAGGCGTCGTAGAAGCCGTATTTGCCCCAGACGGCGCTCATGTCGAAGTAGAAGTGCTTGAGGGCTGCCATCGACTCTTCCGGGGTATATGGGAACGAGCTGAGGGCTGCGGTTGGTGTGATGACTCCGAGGTCGGTAGTGTAAGGCTGGTGGGCGGCATAGCCGTCAGGGGAATAGCTGGCGGTGAGTCCCCAGCAGTTCTCTCCGTAGCCTTCGTGGTGGAGTGGGTTCCGGACGCAGTAGAGATAGTCGGTCCTGGCGTGGTTGCAGACCAGCTGCCAGTAGTCGGCGTACTTGTCCTTGAGGCCCTTCGGGCAGAGTCCGATGTAGGAATAGTGGGACCAGAAAAGAGGCCCGCCGTGCTGCGGATTGCCGTTGTATCTGAGCACAAGCGGCAGACCCATGAATTCCACGTCACTCACGATGTCTCCGCCCCTTGCCCAGCATTCGTGGTAGGCTTCAGGATCGATCGGGTGGGTAGGGGAGCCGGCTCCCATTACGTAGGTGACGAGGCATTCGTTGTAGCCTTCGATGGCGAAATCCTTGATCCACTGGTATTTAGGACTCCAATGCCAGTACAGTTTGTCCGTGGTGCCTTTTTGGTACCAGTCCCATTCGATTCCGTTCAGGAGTCCGGTGATGTCGGAGGCGAGTTTCTTCTCGGCCTCGTTGCCATCCTTGATGTATTCCCTGACAATCATGAGGCCCTGGGCGAGGAAGGCGGTTTCCACGAGGTCGCCGCCGTCGTCGTCCGTCCCGAATGGCTTGACTGTTCCGTCAGCATCTTTGAGCCAGTGCGGCCAGGCTCCGTGGAATCGGTCTGCCTTTCCGAGGAAGTCCACGATCTTGGCAAGGCGGGCGACTCCTTCTTCGCGGGTGATGAACTTGCGCTCCATCGCCACCACGATGCCGGCCAGGCCGAAGCCGCTGCCGCCCGTGGTTACCACATCGGCATCGTTCTGAGGATATTCACCATCCATGTGGATGCGTTCCGGCGCGAGGCCGGAGACCTTCCCGGCACCTTCCCACATATAGTTGAAATGGGCTTTCTGAATATAGTCCAGGAATTCGTCATCATCCTTGAACTGTGATTCCGGGTGTTCCGGATCCCCGCTGATGTTGTTGCTGCCGTTGCCATGGCATCCGGCCATCGTGACGGCAGCTATCATCACCGCTGCAGCTGTGAATATCCTTTTCATATCCTTACTTTATTGCGTTCAGTTTTTCGAGACCTGCCTTCACGTCCGGATGGCTCATGAAGAGTTCCCATATTTTCCCGGTGCGGTAGTTTTCAATCATCACCACCGAAGGTCCCTGGTTCAGGCCCATGTAGATAGGGGAGACCCAGTTCAGGGTTGGGTTATAGGCGTCATAGAAGCCGTAAGGGCCCCAGAGGTATCTGCCATATTCCCTGTACATCTTCTTCATTGCCTTCAGGGAGGCTTCCGGGGTGTATGGCATCGAGGCAAGGGCTCCTGTCGGGGCTATGGTTCCGTCGTCCTGGTGGGCCATAGGCTCGTGGGCGCAGTATCTCCAGACGCCGTCGCATGCTGTCAGGCCCCAGAAATCCTCGCCATAGCCTTCGTAGCCCTGAGGGTTGGCGATGCAGTAGCGGAGATTGATTTCGGCGATGTTCCTGTTATTCTCGAAGTAGTTTGTCCACCGGTCCGTAAGGGCATGAGGGTCGAAGCCCTGGAAGGAATAGTGGGTGAAGAACAGAGGTCCTCCGTTGGATACTCCTACGTCCAGTTTCACGCCGAAGAAGGAGTTGCCGTTCCAGTAGTCTTTGCCTTCCGGACGCTCGCTCCATCCCATGCGGTATTCCTGTGCGTATTCGTCAGGGCTCGCCCAGCCTGTGTAGTACATTTCAGGCTCGACGGCGTGGGTTGGGGACATTATGGCGAGGAGGTAGGTGATCATCGTTTCGTTCCAGCCAATCAGCCTGTGGTTGATGATCCACTCCTTGTCAGGTGACCAGTGCCAGTAGAGGAACGGGCTGTCCGGGTAGCGCTTGTACCAGTCCCATTCAATTCCTTCCCAGATGGAGTCTATCCGCTCGCGGATGGTGTTTTCCTTCTCATTCTCTCCATTGAAGTACTGCCTGGCGGCAAGAAGTCCCTGGGTCATGAAGGAGGTCTCCACGAGGTCTCCGCCGTTGTCCCTCGGCCCGAAGAACGGCACGGTCTTTCCGGTGCGTCCGTCCATGAAGTGCGAGAAGGCTCCGTGGTGCTTCTCTGCCTTCGTGAGGAAGTCCGTGATCCTGAGGAACCTGTCGGCAGCCTGATCACGGGTGATGAAACCGCGCTCCACGCCCACCAGGATGGTCATCATTCCGAATCCCGAGGCTCCGGTGGCAATCATGTAGTCGTGTCCCGGAGTGTTCTCGAGGGAGAGGCCGCTGTGGGGATCGTTGGCCTCCCAGTAGAATCTGAACTGGGCTTCCTGGACCATGTCCATAAGCTGCTCGTCGGTCATCTCTCCTGTGGTCTTGCATTTTACGGCCTTCGAAAGCTTGCCTTCGTTGCCGGCGAAGTCCACGGCGCTGACACGGTAGCTCCTTTCTGTGTCCGTGGTGCCGAGGTAGTCGGTGTAGCGGTCGTCCCACCTGTTTGCGATGCCGATCTTCTTCCAGTTCTTTCCATCGGTGCTGGAATAGACGTTATAGAAATCGAACGCCGGGTCGCATAGCTTTGTGAACCTGAAGTCAATGTGCCTTTCAAAGCCTTCAATCTCAGTTATTTCCGGAGCCTTCAGGGATTCCGCGGCAGGGTCTTCAACCTTCAGCATCCTGATGTCGTCCAGGTAGATGGTGTTGCTGCCCTTGGTTTCACCTTGGCTGAACACTACGGCTGTCTTGTAGAGGTCGCGGTAGCTTCTTTCGACTTCTTCCGTGTTCTCTACCGACTTGAATGAGATGTTGAATCCTTCAAGGTCTCCGAGCGGGATGCTGACCTGGATCCAGCCGTCGCGCTCTCCGGCGATGTACTTGGACATCGGGACAGCGTCGGTGGCGGTGCCGTTTCCCTTCCTGAAGGATACTGCAGGGAGGTTCTCCCTGTTTTCGGTTTTGACCAACATCTTGAGGCAGTCGGGGACGAGCATGTTCTCCTGTCCGCGGAGCTGTTCGTACTGGACTTCGGCTTCCCAGTTTCCTTCCTCTGCGGAGAAATAGCTGAGCCTCAGTGAATTGTCAGGGCTGTAGCTTTCCTCTTCGGAAAGGGGGATCTTGCCTTTGACGTTTTCGACTGTGGAGGCTCCTTCCTGCCGGACGTTAGAATGGTAGAGGTAGCCGTCTGTCCGGCCGTTTCGGAAATAGACGGTTTCGTAGACGGTTTCCTCGGTCGGGAGGACGGTCGGGCTGTCGTTTGAGCCGCAGGAGCACAGGACCGCTCCTGCCGCAATCATTGCGAATAATTTGCAGTTCATCTTATGGTTGTTTTATTCGAGGTTGAAAGTCTCTTTGTTGGTCGTCCTGCTGTCGCCTCCGATGAAGACATTGTACTCACCAGGCTCGGCGCTGCACTTGAGCTGGTCGTCGAAGTGGAGGAGCAGGTCGGTGGTGATGTCGAAGGAGACGGTCTTGGACTCTCCTGCTGAAAGTTCAACCTTCTGGAATCCCTTCAGTTCGCGTACCGGGCGGGTAGTGGATCCCACGATGTCCTGGATGTACATCTGGACGACTTCCTTGCCTGCGACCTTGCCGGTGTTAGTGACTGTCACGGTGGCTGTGATGGTGTCGTTGCCGTCGGAGGACTTCCTGTTCAGTGTGACAGGGGAATATTCAAAGGTGGTGTAGCTGAGGCCGTAGCCGAACGGGTAGAGCGGGTCGTTGTCCACATCGAGGTAGTTCGAGCGGAACTTTTCGAACCAGTGGCCTTCCTCGAGCGGACGGCCGGTGTTCTTGTGCGCGTAATATAAAGGAATCTGGCCGACGTTCTTAGGGAAGGTCATCGTGAGCTTGCCGCAAGGGTTGACGTCTCCGAAGAGTACGTCTGAGATCGCGTAGGCTGCCTCGGAGCCCCCGAACCATACGTCTAGGATGGCCGGAACGTTCTCGGATTCCCACTGGATGGTGAGAGGGCGGCCGTTGAAGAGCACCAGGACGACCGGCTTGCCGGTGGAGACCAAAGCCTTGAGCAGGCGCTGCTGGGCGTCAGGGATGCCGATCTCGGAGCGGCTGGAGGATTCTCCGCTCATCTCGGAGGCTTCTCCCAGGGCTGCGACGATGACATCTGCCTTGTAGGCTGTCCTGATGGCTTCGGTGAGCATTTCCTGAGGGCTGCGTCCGTCGCGGTTCATGCCGCGGCCGAACATCGTGGCTCTTTCTTCATATTTTTCATCATCCATTAGGTTGCTGCCTTTTGCGTAGAGGAAGTTGACTTTGTCTCCGAGGGTTTCCTTGAGGCCTTCGAGCAGGGAGTGGGCTTCGTTGTGCTTGGCTGCCACGCTCCAGGTTCCCGGCATGTTCTCGCGGGTGTCGGCGAGAGGGCCGATGACGGCGACGGTGCCTTTCTTGTCGAGAGGAAGGAGATTTCCTTCGTTCTTGAGGAGGACGAAGCTCTCAGCGGCTATTTTTCGGGCCACTGCGCGGTTCTCGTTGGTGTAGATGCTCGTGGCAGCCCTCTGGGGGTCGCAGTATTTGTATGGATCATCGAATAGGCCGAGCTTGTATTTGGCCTCGAGGATGCGCCTGCAGGCCTGGTCGAGGGTCTTAATCGAGATCTTTCCGTCGTCGATGGCTTTGTGGAGATGCTGGAAGAAGCCTTCGCTGACCATATCCATGTCAACTCCTGCCTCCAGGGCCCTGAGGCTGACGGTTTCGAAGTCGCCGATTCCGTGGGCTATCATCTCGAATATTCCTGTGTAGTCGGTCACAACGAAACCCCCGAACCCCCACTGGTCTCTGAGGACGTCCTGCATCAGCCACTTGTTGCCGGTGGCCGGGACTCCGTCGATTTCATTGAAGGAGACCATCACGCTGCCGGCTCCGGCATCGACCGCTGCCTTGTACGGTGGGAAATAATCATTGTACATCCTGGTCTTGCTCATGTCCACGGTGTTGTAGTCGCGTCCGGCTTCGGCAGCTCCGTAGAGGGCGAAGTGCTTGACGCAAGCCATGATCTGGTCGTTGGACTGGAGCTGGGTTGCCTTGTCGGCTCCCTGGTAGCCTCTTACCATAGCGGCTGCAATCTGGCTGCTCAGGAACGGATCCTCTCCGTTCCCCTCGCTGACGCGTCCCCATCTCGGGTCCCTGGTGAGGTCCACCATCGGGCTGAAAGTCCAGCAGATACCGTCCGAACTGGCCTCGACTGCGGCGATGTGGGCGGATTCCTCGACTGCTTCAATATCCCAGGTGCAAGAGAGTCCGAGAGGGATAGGGAATACGGTTTCGTAGCCGTGGATTACGTCCATCCCGAAGATGAGCGGAATTCCCAGGCGGGATTCTTCGACTGCGATGCGCTGCACCTCGCGGATCTTTTCCACGCCCTTGAGATTGAACAGGCCGCCGACTTCTCCATTGCGGATCCTGTCTGCTCCGGCGTTGCTGCCGGCCTGTCCGGTGACGATTTCACCGGTCACAGGGAGGTTGAGCTGTCCGATCTTCTCGTCGATGGTCATCTTGGACATCAGGTTCGAGACGAAGGAGTCCATCTTCTTTTCTGTGCTTTTCTGAGACTGACCTGAGCATCCTGCAAGAAGGATGGCGGCTGCCGCTGCGGCAAATAGTGTTTTCGCTGTGGTCTTCATATGATTTTGCTTTGTTTTGTTTCTTTCTGCATAAAAATATATTGATAAGGCGGTAAGATGAAAAATCGGCCTACGGTTTATATACGTTGACGAAAACGTAGTGAAAAAGTACCCACTTTTTCCGGTCGCGTAATCGTAAAGTAGTCCTATTGTTTCGTTTTATATAAAGGACGGATAAATTTGTGGCGACACTGGAAAAACATTAAAACAATATCAATTCCTTTCTACAACACTTTATGAAACAAAAACTGATTTTGTGTCTCTGCATGATCCTGGCATCGACAGCAATGTTCGCCCAGAATCTTACCGTACAGGGTACGGTAACAGAGCAGGCCACGGGCTATCCGGCTCTTGGAACCAGCATCCAGGTGAAGGGTACCACAAACGGTACTGTCGCCGACATGGATGGCAACTATCTGATCAGCAACGTTCCAAGCAACGCTGTTCTCGTATTCAGCGCTATCGGCATGGCTACGCAGGAGATTCCTGTAGGCGGCCGTTCCTCCATCAACGTTGCCCTTGTCGAGGATCACCTCATGCTTGATGAGACAGTCGTTATCGGTTACGGTACAGCTAAGAGCAAGGACCTCACCGGTTCGATCGCTTCCGTTAAGGCAGACGAGATCGTCTCGACTCCTATTTCCAGCCCTATGGGTGCTCTCCAGGGCAAGGTCGCTGGTGTCCAGGTCGTGAATTCAGGCGCTCCTGGTTCCACTCCTATCGTCCGCGTGCGTGGTGTCGGATCCTTCGATTCCGGTTATCAGGGACCTCTCTATGTCGTGGACGGAATGTTCTTCGACAACATCGACTTCCTTGACAACACCAACATCGAGTCTATCACCGTCCTGAAGGATGCATCTTCCGCAGCTATCTACGGTGTACGTGCAGCTAACGGTGTCATCCTCGTCACCACCAAGAACGGTGTCAAGGGCCAGACCAAGCTTACCTATGACGGTTACTATGGTGTGCAGAAGGCTACCAACCTCATCAAACTCGCCAACTCCGCCCAGTACGCTTCATTGATGAAGGAATATGGCGACCTTACTTCCGTCAACGAGTCCATCAGGCTCTGGGGCGGCAGCAACGGCGTTCCTTCCACCGACACCGACTGGTACGATGAACTCCTCGGGATCGGTACCGTCACCAATCACAGCATCAATCTCTCCGGTTCAGGCGAGAAGGCTTCCTATGTCCTCGGCGTCAGCTACTATGGACAGGACGGTATCATGAAGGCTCCTAGCAATTATAAGAGGTATAACATCATCAGCAAGGGAGACTACACTCCTTACAACTGGCTCAGGCTCGGTGCCAACATCACCGTCAGCAACGGAACCAACGTCAACGGTCGGAACTCTGCTTTCCGCAGCGCATTCATCCTCCCTTCATTCATCCCTGTATATGACCAGAACAACGCGGAGGCTTTCCCTGAGAAGTACGGCTCTCCTGTCGCAGTAGGTCTCACCAGCGGTTATTTCTCCAACCCGGTCGGTCTTGCCGACTACTACGATGTCAAGTCCACCAACCTCCGCGTCTTGCCTTCAGTCTATGCAGAGGTCTCCTTCATTCCGGAGAAACTCAAGTACAAGTTCGCAGCAGCCCAGGAATATAACCTCCTGAACTCCCGCTCATATTCTCCTGTGTTCTGGATTTCTTCCAGCGACAACAACGCGAACAACTCCCTGACCAAGACCACTGGCTTCAACTACAACACCATCATCGACAACACCCTGACCTACACCGACAGGTTCGGAAAGCACGGTCTTACATTGATGGGTGGCCAGTCTGTCCGTTACGAGAACTACAGGATGATGAGTTCCACCACCAAGGACCTCCAGGGTGACGGAACCGAGCCTTATCTCTATATCTCCCTCGGTGACCCTTCCAAGGCTACTACTACCGACTACGGCACAAGCTACAGGGGAATCTCCTTCTTCGGCCGTGCAAGCTATGACTATGACGGCAAGTACCTCGCCAGCGTAACGATGCGTTGCGACGGTTCCAGCAAGTACCAGGAGAAGTGGGGTTACTTCCCATCCGTTGGTCTCGGCTGGGTCGTTTCCCAGGAGCCTTGGATGCAGAACCAGCACATCCTCGACTATCTCAAGCTCCGCGCAAGCTGGGGTCTCCTCGGTAATGACAAGGAGCCTGCAAGCGACGGATTCGCTGGCATGGAAGCCGGTTACAACTACGGATTCAACAACTCCGGTTACGGCGGAATCGTCCTTAAGAACACCTTCAGCTGGCTGAAGTGGGAGGTTGTACGTGAAATCAACGTCGGTGCATCCTTCTCCACCTTAGAGGGCCGCCTGACCGGTGACATCGACTGGTACAACCGTCTGACCAACAACGCTGTCGTCACCAACACCATCCCTGTCACGATGGAGACCGTCCTCGCCAACTCTGGTAAGATCCTCAACAGGGGTCTCGAGCTCGAACTTGGCTGGCACGACCGCGCAGGTGATTTCTCTTACGGGATCAACCTCAACGCTACGACCCTCCACAACGAGGTCAAGGCAATCCAAGGTGACGAAGTTGACTACATCCTCACCGGTACTGCAGAGTTCCGCCAGATCATGAAGGTGGGACATCCAATGAACTCCTACTATGGCTACAAGACAGACGGAATCTGGTCTTCGGACTCTGAAATCACTTCTGCCGGCCAGCTTGCTGCCGATCAGGGAGCACAGGTAGGTTACCTGAAGTATGTCGATGCCAATGGTGACGGCCGCTTCAATTCTGAGGACCGTACCTTCCTCGGTTCTCCATATCCTAAGTTCACCTACGGTGGTGACATCAACCTCGGTTGGAGGAACTGGGACTTCGGAATGACCTTCTACGGTGTCAACGGAATCCAGCTCTGCAATGCCAAGATGGCGATGCGTTACTGGGCCGGTGCTTCCATGAACTTCACCTCTGCATTCGCCGAGGATCACTGGACTGCCAGCAACACTTCCAGCAAGAATCCTTCAGTGGCAGGTCTCCTTGCCGCTGCCAATGGTAACATCAACGACTACTTCATCGAGGATGGAAGCTACTTCCAGATCCAGACTCTCCAGCTTGGCTACAACTTCAGGAAGCTTTGGGACAAGATCGACGCCCGCGTCTACTTCCTTGCCCAGAATCCTCTGACAGTGTTCAATTACAATGGTTACACACCTGAAATCCCGGACGCTACCGGCCTTGACAGGGAGACTTACCCTATGGCCCGTACCTTCAGCCTCGGTGTCAGGATCAGCTATTAATTTTAAGGAGGACAACATTATGAAGAATATTATAAAGCTCGCCCTTGCAACTGCAGCTGCAGCCCTCATGCTCCCATCCTGCAATGAGTGGATAGATATTCCTGTAGAGGCCACCGTCCCTGCCGAGACCATAGACTACACCAGGCAGGAAGGAATCCAGGAACTCGTGACCGGTAGCTACCGCAGGTTCATGACCCAGGGAATCGCCGAGTGGGAGATCGTCATGATTCTCGGTATCCGTGGAGACGACCTCGATAAGGGTACCAACCCTAGCGACCAGGCAGACTTCAACGATTTCAACGCTTACAACTATTCCAACGCAGCTTCATTCTGGGCTCTCGGTAACACCTGGAACATGATGTATGCTGCTATTTCAGACTACAACGAGGCTCTCGAGGCTCTTCCTGAGTTCACTCAGAGCGGGGCCAGCCAGGCCACCATCAACGAGGCCATCGCCCAGGTGACCGTTCTCCGTGACTACTACTATTTCCGTCTTGCACGTATCTTCGGAGACATTCCTGTCTTCTTCAAGAATGCTGACAAGAACGGTATCAAGAAGACCCAGCACGACAAGGTCATCGCCAGGCTTCTCGAAGATGTCATTGCAGTAGCAGAGGACCTCAAGGACTGCAAGCCTAACGAGCATCCGCTCAAGGGTTCCGTTACCAAGTACACCGCATATGCTGTCATCGCCAAGCTCGCAGCTGAGATCCAGGACTATGACACCGTCCTCAGCTACACCGACAAGATCATCAGCAAGTACGGCAACGCCCTCTATCCTGACTATCATTATCTCTTCACCAGCCAGGCCAACCTCTGCGACGAGAACCTTCTCGAGGCTCAGAGGCCTGCACGTCTCTCCGAGGCCAATCCTTGGACGGGTTACACTGACTTCCAGGGCCCTGGTGCTACCATCACTACCAAGGACGGTGCTTCGATGGGCGGTGGCTGGTCATTCTTCTGCCCGACCGACAAGATTGTCAACCTGATGAAGAGCCGTGGTGAGACCGTCCGTCTCGAGACCGACGTCATCAATGGCGGCGAGGACACCTGGTACGGCGACCATGTGGGAACCAACGTGTTCAGCAACAGGTGGAACGGAAAGGTTTACAACCCATCAGGCCTTTGCTTTGAGCTGGCTTGGGGCAATGATGTCAACGTCCGTGTCATCCGTTACGCCGACATCCTCCTCCTCGCTTCCGAGGCTAGGGTCAAGAAGGGACAGAACGGTGACCAGTACTACAACTGGGTCCGTGCTCGTGCCAACATGCCTACCAAGACCAACGTGACCTTCGAGGAGATCATGGAGGAGCGCTTCGTGGAGCTTTGCTTCGAGAACGGTGAGCGTTTCTACGACCTCGTCCGTACCGGTCTGGCAGCCAAGGAACTTGCTTCCGAGGGCTACGACGACACCAAGAAGTACTTCCCGATTCCGCAGACCGTGCTTGACGCTACGGCTACGATGAACGATCCGGCTGAATAAACGCTTTTTTTACTCATAAACAAGAATGGGCCTGGCTGGCACTTCGCCGGTCAGGCCCTTTCAATTAAACGACCGACTAATGAGAAAGGTAATTTTCATATTTACTTTGGCCGCTTTGCTGGCAGTCTCTTGCCAGACAGGGGAAAAGGAATATGCCTGCGAGGAACCTATCAAGCCTGTGGGCATAGTAAGCGGCCTCAGCAATGACGATCTACTGGAACTTGTCCAGAAACAGACTTTCAGGTTCTTCTGGGATTTCGGGCATCCGGTTTCAGGACTTGCGCGTGAGCGCAGCAATACCGTCAAGGGTGCATATTATTGGGACTATATCAATGAGGCCTGGGACAGGCCTAACTTTTCCGAGCATACCTATGGCCCAGAGTCGATCGCAGTCGGAGGTAGCGGTTTCGGAATTATGGCTATGACAGTAGCTGTCGAGAGAGGCTGGATAACTAGGGAAGCCGCCTTGAACAGACTTCACAAGATAGTCGAGTTTCTCCTTCAGGCAGAGACCTTCCACGGTGCGTATCCTCACTTTATGAACGGCGAGACCGGAAAGCCAATCACATTCGGCCGCCAGGACGATGGAGCCGACATAGTCGAGACCTCGTACCTGATGATGGGGCTCTTGACCGCACGGGAATATTTTAACGGTGATACTCCTATCGAGCAGTATCTCAGGGGCAAGATCACGCAGATGTGGGAGACTGTCAACTGGTCATGGTTCGAGAAAGACGGCAAACTTTTCTGGCACTGGTCTCCGAACCATGGTTTTGACATGAACTTCCCGATTTACGGATGGAACGAATGCCTGATCACTTACATCATGGCTGCTTCCTCACCTCTTTTCCCTATATCCAAGGATGTGTATGAAAGTTGCTGGAAGGCCGGTGAAGGCTACAGGAACACAAAGGAGCATTACGGAATAACATCTCCTCTTGGAGACTGGGGCGAGAGCCTTTGCGGCCCTCTCTTCTTCGAGCATTACACTTTTCAGGGTATCGATCCTAACGGCCTGGTTGACGAAGAAGGAGTGCACTATTTCGAACAGGGGAGAGCGCATACGCTCCTACACAGGGCATATGCTATCGCCAATCCGGACAACCACAAGGGTTACGGAGCAAACTGCTGGGGCTTCACCGCAGGCGACAGTAACAAGGGTTATGTGGCTCATGATCCGGGCACCGATCTCGGTGTGATCCAGCCTACCGCCGCTCTCAGTTCGTTCCCTTACACGCCGGAGGAGTCCTTGGAAGTGCTCAAGCACCTCTATTATGAACTCGGCGACACCGTTTGGGGTGAATATGGTTTCGTGGATGGATTCAACCCGGAAACCGGCTGGGCTTCGAACACCTGGCTCGCTATAGATGAGGGCCCTATAGTTAATATGATCGAGAACTACCGCACTGGGATGCTATGGAAATTGTTCATGAATATCCCTGACATCCAACGTGGCCTCACCAGACTTGGATTCAACAGCCCATATATCAAATAATCCTGAGTCAGATCTCCAGATCGGCTATTATCGGATAATGGTCTGAGAAGTCGGCCTTGCGGTCGACTTTTATTTTTTCTACCTGTATATCAGGGGAATATAGCAGGTGGTCCAGCCGGAATCGAAGGATCCCTTTCTTGAAAGTGAATCCCGGTCCGGAGCCGTGCGTCCACCAGGCATTCCGGAGTCCATATTCCTGAAGCCCCTTGAGAGTAGGGGAACCGGACAGGTCGTTGAGGTCGCCGCAAATTATCATCGGAGTCGAGACCGTATCCAGCGCCGGGCGTATCGTCTCCAGTTCTTTTTCGCGCAGGTCGTATCCCCGCTTGATTCCGTAATGGCTGCTCGTGAAGTGGAGGTGGACCAGCGTGACGTCCCTGCCACCGATTTCAGCCGTCGCCATCACCATTCCGTCGCTGCCATCCGCGGCAGTCGGACTCGGAAGGCGCTTGACATCCTTCAGAGGGAAGCGGCTGTAGAGGGTGAGTTCCTCCGGCTGCCTGCCGCGGGGAATCTGGTGGAAGATGCCGTATGGATATATCTTTGAGAGGGCGGTGTCCAGATCACGGTCTACATAGTAGAGGTTCTCCGGGAGGAACAGGATGTCGGCGTCCTGCGAGATAATGTAGTCGATGAAGGTTGAGTCGTGCTTGTGCTGGAACCTGTCCTCGGCGCAGGTGTTGTATTCGAATATCCTGATTCTGGTCCCGGTGGTGTCGATGCTGTCGCGGGACTTCCCGAACCTCACCGGGATCTGCTGGGTGGCTGAATTGAGGATGGCCGCAGCCGTGAGGAATACGAGTGCCGCAAGCCATTTCTTCCTGAGCGCCAGGATTATGGCGAGGAAGCCCAGGAAGCATATTACGGGTATGGCGAGAAGGATCGACATACCGCAAAGATACCAAACTTCTGATGGAAAATTCCGGGAGAATTGTTATTTTTGCAATCCTATACGCATTCTGACCCGATGAAATCATTCAGGGAACTGGTTGACTGGTATTTTTCCAAGAGGACGCTTCCATATTGGTGCATCCTGATCCTGGATTGCTTCATAATCCTGGGTTGCAGCATCGTGGTGTACTGGTTCTTCTTCAGGACCATAGCCCTCATCAACAATTTCTGGCCTCTGATGCGTACGATGGTCATCTACATCGCCGTGTGCGTGGTTTTCTTCAGGGTTTTCCGGACATATACGGGCATTCTCCGGTTCTCATCTTTCACGGATCTGCTGCATCTGGGACTCGCGATGGGCAGCGCCTACCTGGTTGTGCTCTTCATCCATTACCCGCTCAGTAATGTCGATACCCGCTACTTGACTCCTCTGGCAGCAAGGCATCTCCTTGTCATCTTCGGTGGTGCGACTGCTTTGATGTGGATGTACAGGATGGTAATCAAGTCCATCTACGACACATATTTCCGCACTGACGCAGCCGAGAACGTTCTGATCTACGGCATCCGTGCCGGCGGTATCGGACTGGCGAAGAGCATCCGCGGCGAGAAACCGGCCCAGTACAAGCTCCGCGGTTTCATTTCACATGACCCGTCCTTGTCGGCCAAGCAGACGCATCTGCTCGGAGAACCGATATATGAGGCTGACGACAGCCTGCCGAAGGTGCTCAAGGACAAGGGGATATATGCCGTACTCGTGGCCCCGGGGCGCATCGAGGGATTCCGTGATGACACCGCCTTACAGGATTACATCCTTGGTGCGGACGTCAAGATACTCATGGCCCAGAATGCGGTTGAATGGGACCAGAATGAGCCAGGGAAGAGCAAGAGTGCTAACCTGAAGCCGGTTTCCATCGAAGACCTTCTGCCGCGTGATGAGATCCAGGTTGACCTTGAATCTGTACGCGAGGAGCTCTCTGGCAAGCGAGTGCTCGTCACCGGATCTGCCGGAAGCATCGGCAGCGAGATAGTCAGGCAGGTGGCATCCTTCGGCCCGGCCGAGATGCTGCTGATTGACGCAGCCGAGAGTCCTCAGCACGACCTGCGCCTGATGATGAAGCAGGAATTCCCTGACGTCAATGCCCGCGTGGTAGTGACTTCGATCACCAAGGCGGATCGTATGGAACGTCTGATCTCCACTTTCAAGCCGGACTACGTATTCCATGCCGCGGCTTACAAGCATGTGCCGATGATGGAGGACAACCCTTCCGAAAGCGTACAGAACAATGTCATGGGTACCAAGGTCATAGCTGACCTGTCGGTCAAGTACGGAGTGAAGAAGTTCGTGATGGTTTCCACCGACAAGGCGGTCAATCCAACCAACGTGATGGGCTGCTCCAAGCGAATCTGCGAGATATATGTCCAGAGTCTCAACGCCGCCGAGAGGGAAGGTAAAGTAAAGGGCAGTACCGATTTCGTGACCACCCGTTTCGGCAACGTCCTGGGATCCAACGGGTCAGTCATTCCGATTTTCGAGAAGCAGATCCGCAACGGTGGTCCGGTGACCGTGACCGACCCGGACATCATCCGCTATTTCATGCTTATCCCTGAGGCATGCAAGCTCGTGCTGGAGGCAGGGACCAAGGGACAGGGCGGAGAGATATTCGTGTTCGATATGGGCAAACCGGTCCGTATCGTGGACCTGGCCAAGAGGATGATAAAGCTTTCCGGTGCCGAGGGGGTCCAGATCCAGTTCACGGGCCTGCGCGAGGGTGAGAAGCTCTACGAGGAGCTCCTGGACGACAAGGAGAACACCAAGCCGTCGTTCCACGACAAGATCCGCATCGCAACCGTGCGGGAGTACGATTATGATTCAGTGAACAAGGAGATTTCCGAGCTCGTCTCCCTTGCCGGGGAATATGACGACCTCAAGACCGTCGCCGCGATGAAGCGTATCGTCCCGGAATATGTCAGCAACAACTCCGCATTTTCCGTGCTGGACAAGAAGTAGGGGATATGTGGCCGTTTTCCAGACACAAGTCAGTTCTCAAGTCCGGTGTCCTTCAGGGGATGACGGACTGCCATTCACATATACTCCCCGGTGTTGACGACGGCGTAAAGACCATGCGGGAGTCCCTTGCTATCCTGGACCGGTACGAGAAACTGGGGATAGGGAAAGTCTGGCTCACACCGCATGTGATGGAGGATATTCCCAACAAGCCTGCTTTCCTGAAAGAGCGCTTCGAGGAGCTTAAGGCAGCCTACAAGGGTGGTATCGAGCTGCATCTCGGTGCCGAAAACATGATAGACAACCTGTTCGAGGAGCGTCTCGCGGCCGGTGATCTGCTCACCGTCGGGGCCGACGGACGCCATCTGCTCGTGGAAACCTCATATTTCACACCGCCTTACGGCTTCTATGATACCGTCGAGGAGATAAAGCGTCTGGGGTATTATCCGATCCTTGCGCATCCGGAGAGGTATGTCTATATGGACCAGAAGGACTATGAAAGACTCAAGGGAATGAACGTCCTGTTCCAGATGAACCTGTTCTCCCTCGTCGGGATGTACGGGAAGGGTACCCAGCATGTCGCGCAGGAACTCCTGAAGAGAGGGATGTATGACTTCGTGGGCACCGATATCCATACGATATCGATACTGGATATGTTCCTCAATGCGTCGCTCGATGCAGATTATGACCTTCCGATTTGGAATAATTCCTTGTGATTTTCAAATAATTTTTGATTATTTCGATACTTTTTGTAACTTGTCAAACGTTTTAGGTAATATTATCTTTAAAACTGAAACAAGTTATGCCAGAAAAGTTACTTCTCTTGGGTGATGAGGCCGTGGCCTTGGGTGCCCTGCACGCGGGTCTGTCCGGTGTCTATGCCTATCCTGGGACACCTTCCACTGAAATCACCGAGTATATCCAGAACCATCCGATGACCAGGGAGCGGGGAGTCCACAGCGACTGGTGCACGAACGAGAAGACGGCCATGGAGGCTGCCCTCGGCGTGTCCTATGCCGGAAAGCGGGCGCTCGTCTGCATGAAGCATGTCGGAATGAACGTATGTGCGGACGGATTCATGAATTCTGCCGTGACGGGCGCGAACGGCGGCCTTGTCGTAGTCGCCTGCGACGATCCGTCCCAGCATTCTTCGCAGAATGAGCAGGATTCCCGTTTCTATGCTGAATTCGCACAGGTTCCATGCTTCGAGCCGTCCAATCAGCAGGAGGCTTACGACATGGTCCGTGAGGCGTTCGACTATTCGGAAGAAAACCATATTCCTGTCCTCATGAGGCTTCCGACGAGGATGGCCCATTCGAGGGCTGTGGTGCAGGCCAGGGAGCCGCGCGGGCAGAACGAGATGCATTTCCCTTCAGCTGACAGGGCGAAGTTCTGGGTGACCCTTCCTGGAATATCCCGTGTACGCATCAAGGAGCTTGCGGACGACCAGATCCGGTTCCGCCACGATTCCGAACTTTCAGAGGATAATCTTTACACGGACGGCCCTGACCATTCGATGGGAATCGTCGCCTGCGGTATCGCATACAACTACCTGATGGAGAACTATCCGGAAGGCTGCCCGTATCCGACCCTCAAGGTCACCCGTTATCCATTCCCTAAGCAGCTCCTCCAGAAGATCACCGAGACTTGCAAGACCATCCTCGTGATCGAGGAGGGCCAGCCTCTGGTCGAGGAGAAACTCCGCGGCCTGCTCTACGAGGAAGCCGATGCTGCCATAAAGGTGAAGGGACGTCTGGACGGATCCCTCCCGAGGACCGGCGAACTCAACCCTGACCACGTCCGCAAGGCGGTCGGCCTGCCTGCGAGCCAGGAATTCGAGGCTTCCAAGGTCACTGTTCCGCGTCCGCCTGCACTCTGCATGGGTTGCGGCCACAGGGATTTCTACACCGCATTGAACAACGTGCTCAAGAAATATGAAGGATCCAGGGTATTCGGTGACATCGGTTGCTACACCCTCGGATACATGTCGCCATTCAATGCTATCCATACCTGCGTGGAGATGGGTGCATCGCTCACGATGGCCATCGGTGCCGCCAACAGCGGTGTGTGGCCTTCAGTCGGAGTGATCGGAGACTCCACCTTCACCCATTCGGGAATGACGGGCCTTCTGGACGCCGTCAATTCCGGAGCTGACATCACCCTGTGCATCTCCGACAACCTTACCACCGGCATGACCGGCGGCCAGGATTCCGCCGGTACCGGCAAACTCGAACGGATATGCGAGGCCATCGGTGTGGCACCGGAGCACATCCGCACCATAGTCCCGCTTCCGAAGAACTATCCTGAGATGGAGGCGGTGATAGACGAAGAACTCAACTACCACGGCGTGTCAGTGGTCATCTGCCGCCGCGAGTGCATCCAGACCGCAAAACGCCACGCTAAGCTTGCAAAGAAGATATGAAAAAGGATATGATACTTTCAGGCGTCGGAGGACAGGGAATCCTTTCGATCGCCACCGTCACCGGTTGGGCTGCCCTTGACCAGGGCCTGTATCTGAAGCAGGCAGAGGTCCATGGAATGAGCCAGCGAGGTGGAGACGTGCAGAGCAACCTCCGTCTCTCGACGGAACCTATATTCAGTGACCTCATCCCGAAAGGGGAGTGCGACATCGTCGTTTCCCTTGAGCCGATGGAGGCTCTGAGGTACCTGCCATGGCTTTCTAAGTCAGGATGGCTCGTTACCAACACCACTCCTTTCGTCAATATTCCTGACTATCCTGCGATTGAGGACGTCATGGCTGAGCTTTCCAAGCTGCCTAACGTCATCACGCTGGACTGCGATACGATCGCCAAGGACTGCGGTTCTCCTCGTAGCGCGAACATGGTACTTCTGGGCGCCTGTGCAGGCGTTATCGAGATCATCGAACCGGACAAGTTCCGGGAGGGGATAGTCAGTGTGTTCTCGCGCAAGGGCGACGCCATTGTCGAGGCCAATATCGCTGCTTTCAATGCAGGACTTGAACAATCCAAAACCATCAAGAAATGAGAGTGATATCCAAAGAAAAGCTGGATGAGGTCCTGGACGGGATGCTGATCAAGGACATCGCCCATGCCACCATCAGGCAGTGTGTAAACGCTGCGCAGGAACTCGAGCGGATATCGGGTGAGAATTTCGTCCATCTCGAGTTCGGTGTCCCCGGAATCAAGGCTTCCCAGTTCGGAGTGGACATGCAGAAACTGGCCCTGGATGCCGGAATCGCATCGGTATATCCTCCGACGGCAGGTATTCCTGAGTTCAAGTGGAACGCCTCGGCATTCATAAAGGCCTTCGTCGGGATAGACATGTATCCGGAGTGCGTGATCCCTACCGTAGGGTCCATGCAGGGCTGCTTCAATCTCCTTCTCGAGTGCTCCCAGTTGCATGAGGGCCGCAAGGCGGTGATTTACCTGAGCCCGGGTTTCCCGTCGCATTTCCTGCAGGCGAAGATTCTCGGTCTTGACGCGCGTACTTTGGACATATATGACAACCGCGGCGACAAGCTGGGTCCGGCACTTGAAGAGTTGATGGCTGACGGGAAGGTCTGCGCCATGGTTTATTCCAACCCTAACAATCCTGCGTGGGTTAACCTGACGGAGGATGAGTTGAAGACCATCGGAACGCTCTGCACCAAGTATGACGTCATCGCCCTGGAGGACATGGCCTACATGTGCATGGACTTCAGGAGTGACCGGTCGAAACCGTTCCAGCCTCCTTTCCAGCCGACGGTCGGCCGCTATACGGATAATTTCGCCATCATGATATCGGCCTCCAAGATATTCAGTTATGCTGGGGAAAGGGTCGGGCTTGTAGCTATTTCGAAGAAACTCTACGAGCGGGAATATCCGGAGTTGAAGGAAAGGTACGGACTTGCCTCTTTCGGAGACAATTTCGTGCTGACCTATATCTATGTCAATACTTCGGGTTGCTCCAGGTCTGCCCAGAACGCGATGTCGGAGATGATGGAGGCTTCCGTCAGCGGCAAGTACGACTTCGTCAGCGAGGTGAAGGAATATGCCCGCAGGGCCCGCCGTTCAAAGGAGATCTTCTTCAAGCACGGCTTCTCCCTCGTGTATGACAAAGACCTCGACCAGGAAGTCAGCGACGGTTTCTTCTACACTATCGGCTACAATGGCATGAAAGGCAGCGAATTGCTCTACGACCTCATGCGTTGCGGCATCAGCGCGATCACTCTTACAGCCACGAGGAGCAAACAGCAGGGAATACGTGTATGCGTGTCCATGCTCAACTCCGATGATGATTTTGTCAAACTTGACGAGCGTCTGGGACTGTTCGTCGATCTTCAGGAATCCCAAAACGTCCAATGATGAATTATGTATCTGCAGACGAGGCCATGGGTCTCGTGCAATCCGGCGACTGGGTGTTCTTCCAGGGAAGCACATCGGTTCCGATCATCTTACAGGAGGCTCTTGCCAGGCATCATGATCGTTTGCGCGATGTCAAGATAGTTTCCGGTTTCAACGTGACCAAGGGAGTTGCGGCTTTCTGCAAGCCTGAATATAAGGAATCGTTCGTCGTGAACAGCCTGTTCCTGTGCGGGGACCAGCGCCAGTATGTGGCCGAGGGCTATGGAAGCCTGATTCCGGGCTTCCTGAGCGATCTTCCGAAGCTTATCCGCAGGGGAGAGATCCCTATCGACGTGGCCTGCATAAACTGCTCGCTTCCTGACGAGAACGGCTATTGCAGCTACAATATTTCCGCGGACCTTGCCCAGCCTGCAGTCGAGGCGGCTCGTGTGGTGATCGCCCAGATCAACAAGAGCATTCCGTATCTCTACGGTACTGCGATGATCCATGAGTCCAAGATCACAGCTGCTGTGGCTTGCGACGACCCTCCTGTGGATATGCAGTTCGGGGCGCCGACGGAGATCGAAAAGGCCATCGGTTCCTGGATCGCGGCTGAGATTCCTGACGGGGCTACTCTCCAGATCGGTGTGGGCGGCATCCCTAACGCAACTTTGAACGGACTTACGGACCATCAGCACCTTGGTCTCCATACCGAGGCTATGACTGACGGCGTATTCCGTCTCATGCAGTCGGGAGTCATCGATAATTCCCGCAAGAAGGTCGAGCCAGGCCGCAGCGTGGCTTCCCTGGCTTTGGGTTCCGCCAAGATGTACGAGTTCCTGGACCACAACGAGGACTGCATATTCTATGACGTAGGTGTCACCAACGATCCGTTCCTGATCCGTCAGAATCCGAATGCGGTTGCTATCAATTCGGCCATAGAGATCGACCTGACCGGCCAGATCTGCGCAGACAGCATAGGTGAGATGATATTCAGTTCCGTCGGCGGCCAGCATGACTTCATGTATGGTGCATCCCTTTCCGAGGGCGGCAAGACGTTCATAGCGATGCCTTCCCGTACTTCGAAGGGGCGTGGGAAGATCGTTCCGACCCTCACTCCGGGTGCCGGTGTCGTGACGACACGTTTCCAGACCCAGTACGTAGTAACTGAATATGGCTGCGTCTATCTCCGGAACAAGAATCTCGCGGAGCGCGCCAAGGCCCTCATATCCATCGCCCATCCGGACGACCGCGAGGCCCTGGACCGCGCTGCCCACGCCCGCTTCGGCAGGGTCTATCACCAGCTTTCGCTGAAGCATTAGCCGTTTGGCGTTTTATTCGCCGTTTTTTCGAGGCCCTGGTTTTTGAACCTGGCAGCTAACGGCTTGATTTCGAATAGATTGATTCTTTTAACGGTGCCGATTTCGGTACCGTTAAATCATTTATCTTGTTGATTATTAGTATATTGACTGCCAGCGCAAGTTCGATGCAAGAACTTGTTGATGCATTGCGCAGGTGCATAGGTTTCTTTTCGTAATAAAAAGAATAGACTGTCAATTCGATTCTGCGGCAGAGGTTCGAAATTCAGTTTGCTTCCGGTATAGCCCAGCTTCATAACCACCTTGAGCATTTTCCGATAATGAGAATGGTCTCCATATTCATCTTCAATATCATATTCGGAGCCTGCATTGGAATCGATTGCGGTCAGTAGTCTTTCATAACTTCCATATAATGATTCCAGCATTCTGTAGTCCAGGAAGCCGTATGCTGCAAGGATATGATCTATGACCTGTTGATGTTCTTCTGTGTTCAAGTCATTGAATATCATTCTCAATGCACGATAATTCAGATGAAGGGCATTATTAACGTAATACTTGACTCTATCCAAGGAATACCTCATAGCTTTCCTGCATCTGTCTCTTGCAATGCGTAATGAAAACGGGTTTTGGCAATCCTTGAATGCAAGAAGATTCCATCGGAACGCTATAGCTTCCTTGCAAAGCTTCCCTGCAACTGGGTTGTTGAATACATAAGCTACACATCCAAGGATAGTCTTCGATTCTTTTTTGACGGATCTACCGAAAGATTTCTGGAACAAAGGACCGGATCTGTTGTATTCATGGTTGTATTCTCTGACGAAAGTGGTTTCGATTTTATGTATGAATGCTCTTAATGATTCCATATCTATCCCTTTGACAAGGATGTGGACATGATTGAACATGGGACAGAATGCTATGATACTTATCCCCATTTCCCGAGCAATTGTCCCGACGATTGATATGAGTACGAGGAAGTCTTCAGTCCGGTAGAATACACCGTTGCCATTGCGGCCTTTGATGAAGACATGTATTGCTTCCATAAGCCTTCATAGTTAAGTTAGGCCAAGATAGAGATTATCATGGAATCCTGCAAGGAGGAAAGGTGACTCGTCGAGATTTATTGTTATATTTGGGAAAAGAACGTAATCACCATGGATCAGATGTACAGGATCGCCATCATCGGTGCCGGCAATATGGGAGGCGCAGTCGCGCTGGGATTGAAGCATTCCTCAGGGGATATTCCGCTCACTGTCACAGCAGCGCATTCCGAGACTCTTGAGAAATACGCCACCCTGGGTATCGACACGACGCTTGATAATGTTGCAGCTGCTCAGGGAGCCGACGTCGTTATCCTGGGTGTTAAACCATGGATCGTCCAGTCGGTCCTTTCGGAAATAGCACCGGTCCTTTCCGGGAAAGTCCTCTTATCCCTGGCCGCGGGTATCCCTGTTGCACAGATGGCCCAATGGCTTTCCGGGACAGGAGTCAAGGCTGCATATACAGTCATCCCGAACCTGGCTGCCGAAGTGGGTGAGAGCATGACATTCGCTTCGGCAATCATCGGAGGGGAAGATGACTTGGTGTTATCGATCTTTGACAGACTCGGTAAGACGCTCATCGTGGACGAAAAGCGCATGAATGCAGGGATGATGCTGGCATCATGCGGAACTGCATTTGCACTTCGGTATGCGCGTGCGGCGATGGAAGGAGGGATAGAGCTGGGGCTTTATCCTGCCGAAGCCAAGGCAGCGGTTTACCAGACAATGAAGGGTGCCGTGGAATTGGCCATGGCCCACGGGACGCATCCTGAAGCCGAGATCGACCGTGTTACAACTCCGGGCGGAATCACCATTCGCGGGCTTAATGCCATGGAAGAGGCAGGATTCACGGCTGCGGTCATCGCAGGTCTGAAAGCCTGAACCATTCCCAGAGCAAAGGTGACAGATTACAGTTGCCGCTTGAGACGGTTGACAGTGCGCGGGACATCGGTGGCGGCAAGGGAGCCGCGAATGCAGATGACTGATTGACCGTGGAGGATTATCACCAGGTCCGAGACCGTTTCTCCGTCCGGCGAAGTCGTTCCGAAGACTTCGTCAATCACATCTTGGCCGTCTTTGTTGGAATATACCAAATTATTAGGAGATAGGTGTTTACCTATCTCGTCCTCAATCAATTCTTTAGTACTTTCGAGGCACTCTCCGTAGTCCAGGATGAAGACTCCGCTGACCCTCCTGAACGCTTTGATGACCATTCTCACCCATGGGTCGGAGATGGCAGCCTTGCCGAATGTCTTGCCCATCGACATGGCTACGCGTCCGACCTTCATGAAGGAGACATTGTCCCGCTCCCCGAACAGTTTCATCAATCCTGTGATTTCGGTGAAAGCCTTGCCGTGGTTGTCTGAGGCCTGGGTGGCAGACCCAAAAGGCACTGCTGCTAAGAACAACAGTGCCGTCAAAACGATAGGGATATGCTTCTTAGGCCTCAAGGCTGTCAACTTCGTCGAGCCAGAGCTTGGCCTGCGCGTCTGAAACCATCCGGAAGTCGCCTCTCGGGGAGAAACTGACCTGGCTGATCTTCGGACCGTCCGGCATGCAGGACCGTTTGAACTGCTGGGTGAAGAACCTCCAGCAGAATTTCCTGAGCCACTTGAGGATGGTCTCCCTGTCGTATGATCCTTCGAACGCCTTGCAAGCGAAGAAATAGATCTTGGACGGGGAATATCCGTACCTCATGAAGTTGTAGATGAAGAAATCGTGAAGCTCGTACGGACCTATCAGATCCTCCGTTTTCTGCTTGATCCTTCCCTTTGAGTCGGCTGGCATAAGTTCCGGACTGATAGGCGTTTCCGTAACGTCAACCAAGATCTCGGACGCTGACCTGCAACCTTTCTTGGCAGGCTTGTTGAACACGTTCTCGGCAGCCCACCGGACCAGATGCCTGATCAAGGTCTTCGGCACCGAAGCGTTGACTCCGTACATGGACATATGGTCCCCGTTGTAAGTGCACCAACCGAGGGCGAGTTCGGACAAGTCGCCGGTACCGACCACGAGACCGTTCTCCTGGTTGGCTATGTCCATCAGGATCTGGGTCCTTTCCCTGGCCTGGGCGTTCTCGTACGTGGAATCCATTACCTTCGGATCGTGTCCGATGTCCTTGAAATGCTGCTCCACCGCTGGCACGACGGAGATCTCCCTGGATGTGACTCCGAGGGCTTCCATTAGGTCCACTGCGTTGGATTTGGTACGTTTGGTGGTTCCAAGTCCCGGCATCGTGATCCCGATGATATCCTTGCGAGGAAGTCCGAGCTTGTCGAATGCCATGCAGGTCACCAGGAGGGCCAGTGTGCTGTCCAGGCCGCCGGATATTCCCAGGACTGCAGTCTTGCATCCCACGTGCTGGAGGCGCGTCGCCAGGCCGGTTGACTGGATGGCCAGTATTTCCTTGTGGCACTCTGCGACCTCTGCCGGGTCTCCTGAAGGAAGGAACGGGTGTGCATCGACTTTCCGGTGCAATTCGGCGGAGAAGTCGGTCGGAGCGGCCTTCCCGAGATCGAAGCAGGCGTACAGGTTGGAATATTCGCAAGCCGAAGTGCCGTCAGGAGCCATTCCGCGGAAGGAATTCTTCTTTTGGCGCAGCAGGTTCAGCTTCTCGATATCGAGGTCGGC
>JAEEGJ010007265.1_pt1 | contig 32006 bp, 18 predicted proteins | sample 8958761 | NCBI WGS metagenome assembly JAEEGJ01 (sample SAMN16246546, study PRJNA631951) | gut metagenome | biome: gut microbiome; feature: rumen; material: RS-attached | host: Bos | place: Iran: Karaj | collected 2018-10
TCGCCCTGCTTCCGCAGGGTAAGCCGGAAGCTGCCCGCCGCGCCCGCGCCATGGTTGCCAAGATGGATGAACTCGGCTTCGGTAACTGCACGAACACCCGCGCCTGCGAGATGGAGTGCCCGAAGCATGTCACCATCGACCATATCGCCCGTCTGAACCGCGAATATTTGAAGGCGCGCTTCAGCGAGTAAGAGATTATCCCGTCAAAAACAATCAGGCGACCCGCAAGGGCCGCCTGATTTATTATAATAAGGTTTCAGTGCACTAGAATGCGTATCCGATACCGGCCATCAGTGTGTTGCCAATCGCCTCGTTGAGGGTAATGAAGCATACATCCAGATGGAAACCGGAGAACTTGGCACCGGCGCCCAGGGAAAGGTATGACGGGATGGGGGCCTTGTCCGTTCCCAGATGATAGCCCGCCCGGACGAACACCATGTCTTTCCAGGCATACTGGGCGCCTAAACCGGCGCCTATTCCGCCTGTGAAGAAATAGTCCGCATCGGCCCGGAAAGACAGGCCGGCAGGAAGGGTATATCCTATTCCCAATTTAGCGGAAGAAGGCAGATTGTATTTGTTTTCCTGGCTGTCTTTGATGGAAGGTCCCATGGATGTTACACCGGCCGTAGCCTGCAGACCTCCATTGACATAGAGAATGAAAGCATCTGCCGCCACCGTGCTGCTGGAAGAATTGGCTGCAAGGGTCTGTGAAGCCAGTTTTACCTGGACGCCGGCCGACAGGTTGTCGGTAAACGCATAACCCAGACCCGCACCGACCAGCAGATCGGAAGGCCGGAATTCTCCCGTTTCCTTGCCGGAAGCATCCGAAATGGCATAAGGCTGGCCCATCTGATAGGCTGCCGTAACTGAAATACCCAGTTTGTCGCCCAACTTGATACCTGAAAGGAGATTGAGGTGTGTCGCTTTCACCGACGAAGGAGCCCATAGCTGCAGACCTGCCTGCACATCACTCCCGGAAAAAGGAATGACTGCCGGGTTACAGAGGGGAGACAGGGATTGCGCTCCGCCCATGGCACTGGTGACGACATCGCGGTCAATGGCCAGGAACGGGAAAGCCGTGGATGGTTTCGCGGCCTCTTGCGCCGCCGCGGAAACGGCCAGGACGAATCCGAGGGAGAGAAATATGATTTTCTTTTTCATAGTCCGTTACAGTTTTACTATGGTTTTGGTGAACGTCTTGGAACCATAGTTCAGGGAAAGGGAGTAGCGTCCGGGAGCGCAGGCGCCCATATCGATCGTGGCCGGTTCGAAGGCGCTGACCTGAAGGGTTCCGTCATAGACTGTCTGGCCGCCGGCCGCAACGATCTTGACCTGCGTGGCCGTCTTCTCCAGTTCCGGGATGGAGATATAAAGGACATCTTTGCAAGGGTTCGGATAGGCCTGATACTCGACGGCAGGGTCTTGCACCAGCACCTTGAAGGACTGCATGGCTTTCAGTCCCCTTGCATCCGCACCGGTAAGGGTGATGTCTGCGATACCGTAACCCAGCGTCGTACCATAGAGCGTATTTTCCTGCTGATTCAGCTGCAGGATGGAGCGGTCCGAAATAGAGATGGAATATTGTAGTGTCTCCCCATCCGGATCATCAATGAATTCAGACATATCCAGCGTGAACTTCTCACCGATCTGGTGGAAAATCATATTCTCAATATCCTTGACGACGACAGGTGCCTGATTTTCCAGAATAGTGTAAGGGATGGCGAGGCTTACCTTCAGACCATAGTTGTCTTCAGCTGTGATAGATGCCGTGTAAGATCCTGGTTCATCTGCGTTTCCGGAAATCTGAAGGATATGGCGGTCGTTGGAAGCGCCTTGGGACCAGGAAGCCGCATCGCTGCCCGTTTCATAAGTCACTTTTACGGAATGGCCGTCCGGGTCGGAAACCGTATAGGGGATGGAAACCGTCTCATGGGCGTGGATCCGGTAATCTCCCGTATAAGAGGTCGTAATAACCGGCGGATTGTTCTTCAAGGTCGTTACCCGCTTTTGGGTTGAGGCTTCGGAAAAGTTCCGTCCGTAATCATAGCCGGCAAGGGTTACATAATAAGGCGTATCGAACTCTAGATTCTCTATCCGGGCCGTCATGGTATCCCCCTCCTGCAAATCGTTCACCAGTGCGATGGCGGTCGAAACACCCTCTCCGGGATTGGCGGGGTTCAGATTGGAAAGCGAAGACTGGCTGGCATAAAGCACATATCCTGTGGCGGGAATACCCAGAGAATTAGCTGTGACTTTCCATGTAAGTTCAATACTGTTGGAAATCGCCTTTGCCTCGAAGGAGGGGACGACGTCCGGGGTGTCGGAACTGCCGTGAATGATAGCACCTAAGGCGTCGACCAGCGGACCGACATTGGCGTTCATGGGAAGGATATCAGGATTTGCGCCTTTCAGGAGACGTTCCTTGAGCATATCTGCCGTAAATCCGGGACCGCCGGCATAGGATACGACGAGGGCTGCGACACCGGTAACATGTGGACAGGCCATGGAGGTTCCCTGAAGGTTCGTATATCCTCCGGGAATCGTACTCCGGATGGAAGTTCCCGGTGCGGCGATATCCACCCAGTCACCGAAATTGGAAAAATCGGCCCTCTTTCCTTCCGGGGTTGTAGCACCTACGGCGATGACGCCTTCGTAATCGGCGGGAGCGCCATACTGAAGTCCGTCATTACCGGCGGCAAAGATGACGACACCGCCTTTCATGGGAGAACCCGGCAACTGGTTTCCGGCGTTGTCGCACCCCGCATACTTGACGAAGTAATCCACAGCCGCCTTCTCGGCCGCGCTGATCTTCGAATTCTTGGCCCGTTCCAATTCGTCTCCGTCAATGACACCGTCATTGTTTGTATCCACCACATATCCCCAGCTGTTGTTGCTGAGTACGGCACCATGGTCGGCTCCCCACTTGATGGCCGACGGCGTGTCACCACCTTTTTCCCCGAATATCTGGCAGGACATGATCCGGACTCCTTCGACACCTTGGGCGGCATTGCCGCCGGCAATTCCAGAAACGCCAATTCCATTGTTGTTTACCGCGGAAATGGTTCCGGCCACGTGGGTACCATGGTTATCGGGATCGATGGCATAACCACCGGTCGTGAAATTCTTGCTTCCATCCGGTCCGCCCGGCAGGCAGTTGGCGGCCAGGTCTTCATGCTGCAGGTCCACGCCGCCATCGACGACGGAAACGATGACCTTCGAACTGCCGGTCGTGTAGGATTCCCACACTTTCTGGACATTGATGTCCGTTCCTTTGCCATTGATATAGTGCCACTGCTGGGCAAGTCCGGGATCGTTGAAAACGGACATGGAACGGATCCGGCGCTGCGGCTCATAGATTTCGACGCCCGGAAGGGTGCTCAACGACGCTTCCGCCCTTGTCAGCGGCTGTGTGCTGTCGTATGTGATCTTGTACCAGCGGTGCAATCCTTCCTTCCGTGTCCGGGGCTCGAATTCCCCGGCGTCGGGGAATAACCGCTCCATGGACTTCACATTCAGATTCCGTAGCGCTGAACTAAGTTCTCCCGCCCTGGTAGGTACCTGTTCGGATCGGAGATTATCTTCGACAAGCGCTGTCATCGGCTCGGAAAGGAATACATAGGCGACACCTGGGACATAAGGGGAATCCTGTACGGCAGCAGGACTCTCCGCGACCGGCATTTCTTCTTGTCCGGCAGTCTCCTCCGTCTTGGCACAGGACACTCCGAGAAGGGCCGCTGCGGCCAGGATAATCCAAGTTTTCTTCATAGCTTTTTAATTCAGATGATCGGCCAGGAAATCTCCGGCCTTGAGGATGTCATCCATCCGGTTCCACTTGATCTTATTCTCTTTCAGGAAGGCCTTGGCAAGTTCCTGGTCCACGCCCGGAACCGCCAGGAAATCGCGCTTGGCGGCGAAGACCTTGTATCCCTTGGCATAGATGTATTTCTTGGTGTTGAATGACAGGATCTTGCCGTTCTCCTTCTGGTTCTTGAGTTCCATATGGTTGATGTTGCTGCTTGAATTGGTAGCGCCGATTCCTTCCAGGGAACTCAGGGACATGGTGCCGATCGTCGTGGATGAGGAACCATAGGCGCCGCCGGTTTCATTCAGCGCTGCATAATCGATCATACTCTCTTCCAGAACCAAGCTTTTGTCGCTCTTGGCCAGAACCTTGAGCATCGCCCCGGAAACGTTCTGGTAAACATCGGTGCCAATCTGCACCATCAGGACGTCGACCATATGCGCGGCCTTGATATACCCGTCCTCCAGGAAATGAAGCTTATGGTCGTCCATATTGATGTTGTACTGACCTTTCTGCTCCTTGCCGCTGGCAAGGACAAGTGTCCCCTCCTGAAACTCGCTATAGGCATACGGCCAGGTGGTCGTCGGGGAATAACCCTGCGCATGGCTCAGGCTGATACCCGAAAGGCAGGCGACAAGCGTGATGAGAAAACGTTTCATTTTTACACTCAATTGATCGGTTGAACCGTAAATATGCAAAGTTAATAAAAAAAAACCAGCACCGTCAACAGGCGGTGCTGGAAGATGAAAAACGTTATGTTCCTTTAACGAAGGCTTTTCACGACAAAGTCGTTGATGACCGGCCTTCCGAAGCTGGTTTTCGCTGTGGTGGAAGTCTCGGGAACGGTATAGTCGGCGCTGGTGCGCACAAGCATTCCGTCCGTATAGTAATCCCATGTGCCCAGCTGATAAAGGACGATGTTGATCTGATCCATCAGTTCCATCTTTCCGGCTTCGGGAATACTGAAGCGGAAGTCTTCATAGGCCGTTTCGCCCACCTTGGCAGCCAAAACATAGTTTTGCCAGCCATACTGGTTCAGGACACCGATTCCGATTGCATCGTAATGAATGCTGAGAATACCGCCATCCAGGTCAACGCTGGCAGCGAGCGGATCACCGAAGGCCTCGAATCCGTCAATGTCATCGACAGCCGTGAAATCCTTGAACAGGTCATAGATCAGCACGTCTGTTTCGCTCTCTCCCTCGGGATCAGGGGCGATGATGACGGTGGATTCCTGAGGACCGGCATAATGGGTCTCTCCGGAGAACGTATACGTACCCAGGATATCGGTTATGTCGTAGTTGTAGGAGTACAGATAGCTATGCTCCAGGGCGGCATTTCCATTCCCATAGATATCGACGAAAGAGCCTTCACCGATCTTGACGGTAAAGTTGTCTCCACCGGAGATCTCAAATCCTTCGGGATAGAAAACGACAACCCCCAGGGAACGGGAATATCCCCAATCCTGACCGGCGGCAAGCTTATACTCGACCGTGCTGGTCTTGGCCGCGGACGAACTGACGACGGTGATGGTAGCGTTGGCTCCATCGGCCATCTCGTACACTTGAACCCCCTCGGGAATCTTATAAGACTGGTATTCCTCGCTGGGAATGGCCATCGTCTTTTCCGGATCGTCCACCAACTCGAAGGCCTTGACGGGAATCCGGCCGTACAGGCCGCCGAATCCCATGGTGCCGCTGCTGGTAACTCCGGTAATGTGATTCATGGCAGGAAGGGGATTGCCCACGGCATCCACGAACGCACCCTCCGGGAAAGCGACGGTGAAATAGGCACCATCCGGCAGCGGATTGGTTCCGTCAAGCGTCACCGTGAAATTGGCTGCCGCTCCATTCATGCTGACAGAAACATGGGCTTCGCCCATCTCTCCCGTGCTGACCAGCTTTCCTTCTTCGGAAACTTCAGAAAGATTGTAAGCATAGTATTTAGCCGTAGCGGGCTTGCTATCCTTGTAAGTGACTGCTTCGGAGAAAGCAGCTGCCACGACGTTTCCGCTGCGCTGGACGGCCACGATAGCGGGATTTCCGGTATCGCCGGTCGTGAAGGCTTTGACGGCGATGGTGCCGACCACACCGGTGGTGCTGCCGGCAACGGCATAAACCTGGTATGTGGTATTGGGATCCAGGTCGTCAAGGACGATGGTCGTGGAGGCGTTGGCGGCATATTTTACCAGTCCGTTCGCCACGGAAGAATACTTGTTGGCATAAAGGGCGTCAGGGTCCAGTTCAGCAGCCACAGCACTCTGGTCAATGACATAGGAATAGTAGGCGGCGGCACCCGCAGGAGCGATGGTGACCGTTGCGGTATAGTCCGTTATTTCGGATACGGTAATCTCCACTTCAGGAGCTTTTACCACCTCATCGACGTGGGAGTTATCCTCCGGCAGCGGCGAGCACGAGAAGATCAGTGCAGTACCGGCGACAAAGGAGGAAAGATATGTCAAAATTCTTTTCATATTGCGTTCAGATTATTTTTTGGTCAGCGTGAACGGATCCCAAGCCTGCACATAACCGGCATTCTTGATATAGCTCATAATGCCATATTCTCCACTGGAGAAACCGGTAGGAGTCTTGGTAAGCGTGATGGAAGGCTGATCATAATACACATACTGCGCATCACTGGCATAGATCTTCAGATTCTCACCGTTGGAATACGTGTAACCCGTGTCCACAGGCAGGGGAATCACGATGGTGGAAAGATCGTCGGAGACCTGGCCAATAATATCGAAAGGATACTCGGGACCCACCCAAGTCTGCGTGGCAGCCATGAGGTCGGGGAAGTGGACCACCGTCACGTCGTCCGGATCCTTCTCGATGGTGATCGTACCGGTCGAAGAGCCGTCGGCAATGATGTATTCGCCCAGGATGGCGGAAAGCGGATGGTCCAGGTCGTTGATGGTGAACCGGCAGGTCTTTTCGTTTCCGATCTTGAGGCCGTTGGCATTGTCAAGGCTGATGACAACCACCTTGTCTCCGGTATAGCCTTCATCGCCGCGGATAGGAAGGATGTCCAACTCGATGTAAGCGGTGCGATCCTTGCCGTCGAAGGAAAGGACGGCGCTGGGATCGACCAGCTTGAAGTTCACACCCTCGACTGCGGTCGAAGCCTGGGTGTCCACGGAATAGGACACGGTGGTGGCAACCGGCTCGATGGAAGCGATGGTCACGGGAATCTTCACCCGGCCGGCCTCCTCGGTCGCGCTCATCGCCGCCCTGTCAAAAGCGGCAAAGGAGTCCTCGGCTTTGAAAACGGGGGTTTGGTTCAATCTGCTGCAGGAGGCGGCCATGAGAATGACGGCGCCTGCAAGTATGATGTTGTTCAGTTTCATATTACTTTCCTCCTTGGATTATTTACCATAACCCTCGTTCTGCACCAGATTCGGGTTCACGGTGAATTCGCGGGCGGCAATCGGCATGGCCCACCTGTAGTCGCCAGCCTTGATTTCAGTAGGGATGGAAGTACCGGAAACGTCGGTACGGGTCATGTCGCGGCCGGTACGGGCGAGGTCGAACCACAGGTGGCCTTCCCAGGCAAATTCCTTGGCGCGCTCCAGATATACATTGGCCAGGGTCGGGGACAGGGGGGTCGCACCGCGGTTATTGGCCACGATGGCGAGGTCGTCCGCAGCGCTGGCGCCGCTGACATTGGCTCCGTTCAGGATGGCCTCCGCACGGGTCAGGTACATTTCAGACAGGCGCAGCACGATGATGTTGCTGGCGTCGATCGTACCCAGGCCCTTTCCGAAGTACTTCATGGTGAAGAGTCCTTCTCCGTCAGGATCGGTGCTGACAAGCGTCTTTCTCACATCGCCATCCTCATAAATCTTGAGAAGGTCGGAAGATGCGCCGCAGTCTCCGTAGCCGTTGTAGCAGGTCAGTCCCCAGACATTCTCGTTACCACCGCCATAGCTCTGGGTGGTATTCACGAACACCTCGAAGATGACTTCGCCGGCGGAACGGTTCTGTTCGGTCCAAACGCAGTTGGTGCCGAAAGCGACCTTGTCGGCGGTCCACATGCTGTACTTGCCGGAATTGATGACCTTGGTGGCGTAATTGGCCGCCTCCTGCCAGTTCTGTGTGTACAGATAGGCGCGGCTCAAGAGGGCCTGGATAGCGGTCAGGGAAACCTTGGAATAAGGATCGGAACCACCGGCACGCACATAGTTCGGATCGATGATGCGTTCGGCCTCCAGCAGGTCAGCAATGATCTGCTCGTAGGTCTTGGCCACCGTCTCGCGGGCAGGCTGGGCCTGCGTATCCACGGTAGTGATGACAGGGACACCCAGATGAGAGGCACCCGAGGTGTAGTTGTACGGCATGGCATAGGTACGAACCAGGTCGAAATGTGCCAGGGCGCGGAGGAAAAGGCATTCTGCCTTGAGGTTGTTCTTGTCCTGATCGCTGGCTTCAATACCTTCCTTGTCAAGGTTGTTGATGACCTGGTTGGCAGACAGGATCACATAATAAGCCACGCTCCACAGGCCCTTGGTGTTGGTCTGGGTGTAGTGGACCGAATACTGGTCGGTGTAACGGCCGGAGTCGTATTTCTTGAGGGCGACCCAACGCTTGCCGTTCATGGTCTGCATCTCGTTGGAGAGGATGAATTCGGCACCATACCAGCTGTTGGAAGCGAGCGGAGAATAGGCGCCCGAAGTTGCCATGTCAAGACCGTCGAAAGTAGACAGGGTGAGCACGTCACTCTGGGCCATTTTCGGAGCTTCCTCCAGAAAATCCTTTCCGCAGCTTACAAGAGAGAAAGCGGCAACGGCTGCAATGATAATATACTTTTTCATACGCATTCCAAAATTAGAAGGTGATTTCAATACCACCGATGAAGGACTTGGTCAGCGGATAGGCGCCGGCCGTGATGCCGGTCACGCCCTGCTCGGGATCCCAGTAATCCACATCGTTGAAGCAGTAGAGGTTCAGACCGCTCAGATATACCCGGAAGTTGTTGACACCGATCTTCTTGGTCAGGTTCTGAGGCAGGGTGTAGGAGAGAGTCACGTCCTTGATACGCAGGTAGCTTCCATCCTCGAGCCAACGGTCGTTGTACCAGTCGTTGGAACCGGAGGTGTTGCCGGCGACGGGTTTGGGATCGACACCGACGTCTCCGGGCTTTTTCCAATAATTGGTGGCCGAGGCGAACTGGTTCATATCCATGATTGCACCGTCGGAGTGCAGATAGTGGTTTTCGTTCCAGATCAGGACCTTGTTACCCGCCTTGAAATCGCAGAAAGCGCTCAGGGAGAGGCCCTTCCACTGGACAGAGGTGTTGAAGCCACCGGTCCATTTAGGTTCCGGGGAACCGGCATAGTACTGACGGGCCTTGGAATACTGGTTGGTAAGGGAGCCGTCCTCGGTCACCCACAGGGGTTCGCCGTTGGAAGGATTCACGCCATAGTAATCGTACAGATAGAAGGTGTACATGCTCTTGCCCACCACCTGGCGGGTGGTCGTTCCCAGGAACTCGTCACCGCCCAGGTCCAGGATCGTGGTCTTGTTGTAAGCGGCATTGCCACCCACGTTCCAGAGGAAATCCCGCTTGGAAATGAGGTCGTAGCTGAGCTGGAGCTCGACACCTTCATTCTTCATGGAACCCACGTTGGAGAAGATGGAGGAGAAACCGGTGGTCTGCGGAATCTGCTTCGTCAGGAGCAGGTCCACGGTCTTGCGGTTATAAACGTCGATGCTTCCGGAGAGGCGGTTCTTGAAGAAAGCGAAGTCCATACCCGCATTCCAGGTAAGGTTGCGCTCCCAGGAAAGCTTGGGATTCTCCAGCTGGGAAGGGAGGTAACCGTTGATACCGTTGTAGATGGTGGCGCCATACAGGCCGTAGGCACGGTAAGCGGCAATACCGTTGTTACCGTTCACACCATAGCTCACGCGGACTTTCAGGAGGTCGAGCCAGTTGACGTTCTTGAGGAAAGCCTCGTTGGTGGCATTCCAGGAAGCGGAAGCGGACCAGAAAGTACCCCATTTGTTATCGGAACCGAAAAGGGAGGAACCGTCCGTACGGATCGTAGCCTGCGCAAAATAGCGGTTGTCGTAGTTATAGTCGGCGATACCGAAGAAAGAGAGCATGGTCTCGTTCGTTTCGCTGTACTGGATTTCCGTAGTCTCCTGGTTCAGGGAACCGATGAAATACGGCATGTTGGCATCCGCTTCCGGCGTGTACATTTCGTACTGCGTGCTGGTGTAGCGCATGGCTTCCTGGCCCAGGACGGCATGTACCGAATGATAGCCGCCGAAGATATTGGAATACGTAGCCGTGTTGGACGTGGTCAGCTGGATCAGCTGTCCGTTTCCTTCGTCCAACTGGTCGGCATACTGGGCGCGGTGGGCCATCGGGCTGTAATAGTGACGGGACTTGGTGAAGAAGGTCTCGACCGAGTTCTTGGTTTCCAGGTCCAGGTTCTTGACGGGAGTCCAGCGAAGGTTCGCGGTTCCGTTGATATGCCAGTTCTTGTCCCACTTGTCGTCATAGGTGGCGGAAGCGCGGGCGTTCTCGCCGCCGTTCAGGTTGATGTTGGTCACATAAAGACCTTCGTCGTTGGTCGTCGGATCCCAAGGGAGCCATCCCATACCGGACCACAGCGGGTTGGCGGAATAGAGGCTCTGCATCGGAACGTCGCGCTGGGTGGTGTGGGCCAGGTTGAAACGAACGCCCATCTCCAGGTTGTCCAACAGCTTGTAGGAAGTGTTCACGCGGCCCTGAAGCTTCTGGAAATCAACACCGTAGAACACACCTTCATTCTTCTGGTAAGAGAAGGAAGAATAGAATTTGGCGCGGGAGTTACCTCCGCGGGCACCGATCTCATACTCCTGCAGGTTGCCGAGACGGGTGAATTCGTTCACGGCATTGGAAATATGTCCGTTGAGCAGGGAAAGGGGACGGTAGTAGGAGCCGCTGGGATCATCCGGATCCATGCCGGCGTTGATGATGGCATCACGCTGGTAGGTCAGGAGTTCCTGGGCGTTCATCATGCGGAAACCGCTGTCGCTCTGCAGCCAGTTCACACCGTATTTGGCACGGGCGGTAAACTGAGCCTTGCCTTCGCGGCCGCTCTTGGTCGTCACCAGGATGACACCGTTGGCGGCGCGGGAACCGTAAGCCGCGGCGGCGGCAGCGTCCTTCAGCACGGTGATGGACTCGATGTCGTTCGGGTTCAACGCCGTAAGGGCGCTGGAACTCTGGGCATTACCGGCGAAGTTCTGCGGTCCGGAAACCACGGGAATACCGTCAACGACCCACAGCGGGGAATTGGAAGCATTGATGGAACCGTTACCGCGGATGCGGATATAGGTGTTGGCACCAGGCTGTCCGGAATTGGCGGTAATCGTAACGCCGGCCAGTTTACCGGAAAGGGCGTTCTCGAGGGAAGCGACCGGGGCCGAAGAAATGGTCTCGCCCTTGACGGCGCTGACCGAACCGGTGACCGCCTCGCGCTTCTGGGTACCATAAGCGACGACGATGACGTCATCCAGCAACTCTGCGTCTTCTTCCAGGATAATGGTAATGGAATTACGGCCGTTCACGGGGACATTCTGGCTTTGGAAACCCAGATTGCTCACCATAAGCACACCGTTGGAGGGAACAGTCAACTTGAAGTTACCCCCGGCGTCAGTTAAGGCATAGACGGTGGAGCTTCCCTGGAGCACGACATTCGCTCCAATGACAGGCTCTCCCGCCGTGTCCACCACCTTACCGCTCACGGCGACATTCTGTGCCGAGGCGGCGATTGTGGCCAGCATCCATACCATAACCGTGAAAAAAACATAAATTTTTTTCATAAGCATGATTAAGATTAGTTAAACATATAATATATAATCGGTATACGATATAAGTCGCCTTCCAAACGTGGGAGACGAAAATAAGGCTGCAAAGATTGAAAAAATAATTCTAATATGCAAAAACTGAAAATATTCATTTTTCGGCAAAAAACGCGAGTCTTGCGCCGATTTTCTAATAGTCTTAAATTTATTTCTCTAAATATACTTATAATTTTTTAAATAATCACAACAATATTTTATATAATAAAATAACGCAAGATTTAAAATCCACTATACTAATATTATAACAACTCTCTGATATTTCGGAATTCCGTCTGTTTTTTGGGGTCTCCAAACCCATTATTTCCGGGCACAGGGCATAATTGACCGGCAGGCAATGTCTGCCAGCTCTTTATGCGTCATTTCAAGCCGGGCGCCACCATCACCGTGGAGCCTTGGCGCAGCGCCGCCTTCCCGGTGATCAAGGACCTCGTGGTGGATCGTCAGGCCTTCGACAAGATTCTCCAGGCCGGCGGTTTTATTTCCGTCCGCACGGGTGCCGCGCAGGATGCCAACACCATCCTAATCCCGCACGATGACGCCGAACTGTCGATGGACGCCGCCGCCTGCGTCGGTTGCGGCGCTTGCGTCGCGACTTGTAAGAACGGTTCCGCCATGCTGTTCGTGGCCGCCCGCGTCAGCTCCCTCGCCCTGCTCCCGCAGGGCAAGCCGGAAGCCGCCCGCCGCGCCCGCGCCATGGTCGCCAAGATGGACGAACTCGGCTTCGGCAACTGCACGAACACCCGCGCCTGTGAGATGGAATGCCCGAAGCATGTCACCATCGACCACATCGCCCGACTGAACCGCGAGTATCTCAAGGCCCGCTTCAGCGAGTAAAAAGGTTTGGAATAAATAAAAAATCAGGCGGTCCGTTCGGGCCGCCTGATTTCGTCATGAGATCCGGAGACTACTCGTCACCGGCGAAACCGGTGTAACGGTAACCGTGGATATAGAAGCTGTCCCAGCCATATTCAGGACCGTCAGCATCATCGGAGAAGCTGATATAGAACTCGATGGCATCCGCGGGCATGCCGCTCGGGGTGGTGGCGCCGTTCTTGATGATTTTACCGCCCGTGACGTTGATGACGCAATCTTCATAAGCGAGATTGTCGACATTGCTTGCGGAGAAAGTCATAGCGGCCGGATCTGCGTTCACTTTGATTTTGAAATCCCAGAAGGGATCGTCCCGGTTGTCGGTGAGCAGCATTTCCGTGGCAATGTTGGAGGCTGTGTTGGACGTGAACACGTGGACGTTGCCCAATCCGTAGACGTCTTCATACAGCACCTGACCAGCGTTCGCGGCGTCGATGGTAACGTACCAATCACCAGCCATTTCGACGCAAGCAGTATTCTCGACGGGATCTTTCTGGCAAGAAGTCATGATTCCCATCGCAAGAATTCCAAAGATATAGAATACTTTCTTCATAACCGTTCAGTGTTTAGAGGGTGAAAGGAGTCAGTGTGACACGAAGACCGTCGAAATCGTAATCGAAGATGCCGGTTTCGAAATCGTAACCACCCGTGATGTTGCCATAGTCGAAACTACCCTTGAAATACCAGTCGCCGATCTTCGTGACGTTGAAAGTTCCGTCCTCGTTGAGGGTGAACTGCGTATCGGCATGGAAATCATAGGTAGGCTCGTAACCCGGATAACGGCCGGCATAGTAGAAACCGCCGCACATGTCGTCGATTTCATAAAGACCGTCGGAAATCGGTTTGATCACGGTCGGGATGCCGTTGTATTCACGGGCGCCCATCCAGCAGTGCGCAACGTAGATGTTGGCGATACCGCCCGGGTTCAGGACGTAAACGTCACGGGTGGTGGACCAGGAACAACCGTCCGGATTCGTTGCGCTGTAGGTTACGGAATAAATGCCGGGAACGGCAGAATTCACGTTGGAGCTGACTTTTACGCCGGAAGTATAGTCTTCACCGTTGAGAGAAGCCGTGTATCCGGGTTCCGAATAGCTTTCTCCGAGCTGGACGATGTAAGGGTTGTCGCCCTGCAGCGAGATGACGGGATAGTAGGTGATCCGGGTCAGGCCCTTTGAAGTCTTTTCGCAGCTCGTGGCCAGGACCAGGAGCGCGGCGGAAAGGAGAAGTATCAAATTCTTTTTCATAATCGTATCCATTTATTTTGCCCAGAACACCTTCTTGGTCAGAGGCTGTTCACCCGGATAATTGGAATTGTAGAGTTTGGAGGACTCGGCATACGGGAAACGCTGCACGAGCTGGTTGACGCCCACGTCACTGTTCACCTGGTAAGGAGTGTACAGGTCACCGGGAGCGAGCACGGTGGGATCGAGGCTGTCGGAACCGAAGCTGTAAATATCCTCGGCCTTCTTGCCTCCGAACGTCGGATAGCCAAGCCGGCGCATCTCGCACCAGGCTTCGAAGTTGTTGATGCCGCTCAGGGCAATCCACTTCTGGACGCCGAGCGTCTTGTCGGAGCCGTCATAAGGCCATGCATCGATGGCATCTTCAGCACCATCCACACCGGCGGTGGCGAAGGAAGCCTGGATGGCCGCCTCGTAGTAGGACTTGGCCAGATTCTCGTTCTTCGAGACCTTCGTATAGTACTCGGACAGGAAGAAATAGATTTCGGACAGGGAAATCAGATAAACCGGCGAACTGTACTTCATGTTGGGACGGCAGAAAGCGGCGGCCTTGAAGTTGTTGGAAGTGCTCATGTTGTCACCGGAGATGCTGCCCCAGTACTGCTTGTTTCCGTTCGGGCTGAAGAAAGCCTGCAGACGGGCGTCGTCGTAGTCGGACATGGCCCTGTACAGGGCGACATTCAGGGCGACGTTGATCTGGGTGGAGCCGAAGTAGGTGGCGAACTCTTCCTGATAGAAAGGATTGCACTTGCCGGATTCATCCGACTGGAAGCACGTGAAAGCGACGTCTTCGGTCGGGAAGTTGCCTTCCTGGACCAGGGCGGTCAGCTGGGAATCCACGCTGGCGACGGCGCGCTCGCGCATGAGGAGCTTGAGTTTGAGAGCGTTGGCGAACTTGATCCAAGGCGTGGCGTCCTGGCCCGGATAGAGCAGGTTCGTAGCGACCGCAGGCTGGCTGGGAGCCTTCTCGAGAGCTTCGTCCAATTCGGCGACGAGACCGGCATAGACGTCTTTTCCATCGTCGAACTTGGGATTCAGGTTGTCCTTGCCCTGCTGGGCTTCGGAATACGGAGTCTCGCCATAAGCGTCGATGAGAGCCTGATAGGCGAAGACGCGGATGCACGTAGCAGCCAGATAACTGCCCCAGGCCTCTTCTTCTTCGGCCTTGTTCTTGACGAAGGTGGCATTGCCGATGGCGGCGCGGTTCAAATCCGTATAAGCACCGTTCGTACTGGTGGAAGCAATTTTGAACTGGCTGTAAGTGACATAGTTGCTCGTTCCGAAATAGTGGGCGTACTGCTCGGAGAAGTAACCGCCGAGAATACGGAACAGGTCACCGTACCGGGCGCTGAGCGCCATTTCTGCGGCCGGAAGGGCCATGTCCATGGTCGCCAGTTCCTCACCCGGGGAGTTCGGAGAGTGGTTGATATCCAGATAATCCTTGCAGGAAGAGAGGGAAAGGACGGCAACCGTTGCAATGATGGTAAATATCTTTTTCATGTTCGGATCCTCCTTTAGAATTTGATGTTGAGGTTGAAACCGTAGATACGGCAGGTCGGGTTGACGTAGGTCTCGCCGAACAGACCGCCGACGTCGGTTCCTTCGTTGGTGGTTTCAGGATCGACGTAGTAGTTATTCTTCGCGGTCCAGGTGTACGCGTTGTTCACGAAAGCGGACAGGGAGACGCCCTGGAGCGGTCCGATCCACTTCTTAGGCAGCGTGTAGGTCAGCGAGATGTTGCGGATCTTCACGAAGTCACGGTCGATGAAGTAGAACAGACGGCCTTCCGTTCCGCCGTAATCGTCGAAGTAGGTCTGGTAGGAACTGTCACTGAGATAAATCGGAGTCGTGTTCTCGACGAAGGTGTTGTCCTCGATCATCTGTACGGAGTTCGGAATGACGAACGGACGGCGCTCGTTGTAGGTGGTGACGAAACCGTTGCCGGTGAACTCCATGATGTTCTTCGAACGGGAGAACATCTTTCCGCCTTTGCGGATGTCGATGGCTGCGCCGAGGGAGATGTTCTTGTAGGTCAGGTTGGTGGTGATACCGCCCGTCCAGTCATAGTTGGCGTTGTATCCGGTCGGGGTGAGTTCGTCGCTCATGACGATCTGGCCGTACTCGTCCACGATGAGTTTGCCGACGTTCTTGCCGGTGGGATCATAGTCAGGATTGGGAATCTCCTTTCCCGTTTCCTTGTCAATGCCCAGAGACGGCTGGTCGGAGACATATCTCGGGAGATAGGTCCAGTAGGAACCGAACGGCTGGCCGACCTCGGCGTACATGTATACCTGATCCTTCACAGAGGAAGTGGAGAAGCCGTCCAACTGGAGTTTGTCACCGATTTCAGCCGGCAGAGATTCGACCATGCTCCAGTTCTTGGCCCAGTTCACGGAGAGATCCCAACGAAAATCGCGGGTCTGCACGGGAATGAAGTCGAAGAGGAGTTCGACACCCTTGTTGCGGACGTCGCCGGCGTTGGCCACCATCGAGGAATAACCCGTGGCAGGCTCCGTAGAAATCGAGAAGATCTGGTCGGAGGTGAGCCGGTTGTAGTAGGCGGCGTCGATGCCGATGCGGCCGTTGAAGAACTGCAGGTTGGTACCCACCTCGAACTCGGTCGTCATTTCCGGCTTCAAGGTCGGGCTGGCGATGGAATAGCCGCGGCGGAACGCGTTGATACCGTTGATCGGGAAAGCGGCGATACCGCTGCCGTAGGTACCGGAGAAGGAAGCCTGCGAGAAGGTCGGGTAGATGTTGTATACACCGGCGTCGTTACCGGTCTTACCATAGGCGAGACGGACCTTGCCGAAGGAGAGAAAATCGTTCTTCGGGAGCCAGTTGGTGAAGATCGCGCTCAGAGTGACACCCGGATAGAAATAGTTGTTGTTGTCCAGCGGGAGGGTGGAGGACCAGTCGTTACGGGCGGTGAGCTCGAGGAAGACGGTCTCGTCCCAACCGAGGGTCACGTCGCCGAACAGGCCGATCAGGCGGCGCTTGGACTGGCTGTCGCTAAGGGTGGTCTTGCTGGCACCGTTGGAGAGGTTCCAGAAACCGGAGTTGATGGTCAGGATGTCGGTCTGACCGGTCATCGAGGTGTTGTACCGCTCGTTGACGTTGAGACCGAGAACGGCATCGATGCTGAACCGCTCGTTCGCGAACTTGTCGCTGTAGGAGGCCAGAAAGTCGTGGTTGATTTCGTACTGGCGGTAGTACTGTGCATAGACGGAGCCGTCCTCGTTCATGTTGGTCGGGGAGTAGCCCATGTCATCCCAGATCAGCGCATCGTCCAAAGAAATCTGCGGGGCGCCGGACTTGTAGTCATAGTCGCGGTGATAGAAGCTGTACCGATAGGTCAGGGTCACGGGCTTCACGGGTTTCACGTCCAGCTGGATCTTGCCGAAGAGGTTGTTCTGGGCGGTATTGTTATACCGGTTCTCGATGGCCCAGTACGGGCTCGTGATACCATAAGGAGTCAGGTAGGCTTCCGGGGAGTTGAACGCGGCCGGGAGGTCCTTGAGGTCCACCATGGAAATGTCGCGCGGGAACTCGTACAGACCGTCGATCACGGAAGTACCCTGGAACATGCCGACAGACTGGGTCTGGGAAGTGGCGAAGTTGATTTGGGAGGAGAGCTTGAGCCACTCGACCGGCGTGTAGCTGTTGCGCATTGAAATGGTATTGCGGCGATAGTGGTCTTTGTCGCTCGGGATGATACCGTCATCATCGGCGAGAGAGTAGGACAGATAGTAGGTCATGCTCTGATCCTTGGAAGCGCCGCTCATGGAGATGGAGTGCTTCTGGTTCATGCCGATCTCGAAGAAGTCCCGGACGTTGTTCGGAACGGCCTCGAACTTGTGGATCAGCTGCTGGCCGTTCCAAATCGGGCCGTACAACTGCATGGAGCCGTCGAAATGCGGGCCCCAGGAACCATTTTCAATGAACGTCTGGGTGCCGTTCCAACCCTGGCCGAACTCGTTCTGGAAGATCGGAAGGAGGGAAACCTGGCGGGCCTCGAGACCTCCGCTGTATTCGATGGTGAAGTTGCGGTCCATGCCGCGCTTGCCCTGGCGGGTGGTGATGACGATGACACCGTTCGCCGCACGGGAACCGTAGAGAGCGGTAGCGGCCGCGCCTTTCAGGACGGTCAGGCTCTCAATATCCTCGCTGGAGAGGGTGCCCATACCGCCGACGACGATACCGTCAACGACATACAACGGCTGGTTATTGCCGTTGATGGAGCTGTAACCGCGGATGACCACGTTCACGGAAGCGCCCGGGTCGGTCGTGGTGGTCGAAACCTGCATGCCGGCCACCTTGCCGGAAAGGGCGGTGGTCACGTTGGTGGCATGCTGGCCGGCCAGCTCTTCGTTCTTCACGGTCGTCGCCGCGTAACCGAGAGTCTTCTCGGAACGGGTAATACCCATGGCTGTCACCACGACTTCATCAAGCGTCATGGTATCCTCCTCCATGGTGACGTTCATCTCGCGCCCGGTCACCGGGACTTTGAGAGACTTCATGCCGAAGAGGTAGAAGGAGAGGGTTTGTCCCTGTCTTGCGCTGATGGTGAAAATACCGTCAGAGCCAGTGACAACGCCCAATGTCGTGCCGTCCACGACCACGGAGACGCCGGCTACCGGCTCACCATTCTGGTCGGTGACTGTGCCGGTTACCTGCTGTCCCTGTGCGTAGGCCGCCGAGAGGACAGCCAGGAGGCACGCCAAGAACAGTTTTACTTTTTTCATAAGCATAAACGTTGGTTAAACATAATAATTGACTGATAGTTATCTTCTGATGCAAGATTCACTGCAAAACGGTCCTTAATAAGTGATGTTCAAAAAGATGAATGAGAAAAACTTCAATTACAAATCAACAGTCATGACAATTGCATACATCAGAGTAAGCACGCAGATTCAAACCTGCCAGGGCCAAAGATTTGAAATAGAGAACTGGAGCGTCCGCAGCGGAATCTCCATCAACTGCTGGGTGGAGGAAAAAGTGTCCGGAATGAAAAACCTGCACGAAAGGACGCTGGGCAGAACGCTCGTAAAAATGAGAAAGGGGGATATGCTGGTCTGCACGGAACTGTCCCGGCTTGGGAGGAACATGATGATGGTCATGTCCATCCTGAATTACTGCAGTGAAAAGGGAATCCGGATACGGTCCATCAAGGACAACTTTGAATTGTCCGAAACCATTCATTCCAAAATCATTGCTTTCGCTTTCTCCCTGGCGTCTGAAATTGAAAGGAATCTGATTTCCCAGCGGACCAGGGAGGCTTTGGCCGCGAAGAAGGCGGAAGGAAAGAAACTGGGACGTCCCTGTGGAAAAACGAAGCAGCGGATCCGTTTTGAGGAAATGCTCGACGACATCCTCCGGATGCGGGAGGACAAGTTACCTTATAATATCATAGCGGAGCGTGTCGGAATCCATAGAAACACGCTTTGCAGGTACCTGAAAGAGCAGTCAGACAAAGAAAAATGAATAAATAAAAATTTTTAGTTTAAAATTATAAGGGGCGTCAAACTTTCGATTTGAAAGAAATAATGCCCTTATTGTAAAATGATTATTTTAAACAATCCCGAGTATTCTTTATGAATTGCAAGGAATGAATATATTACAAGATTTGCATAATTCGTTTTTGTTTTATTTCTTTGCAACTTGAATAGTAGTGAAAAGGACCGTTTTGTGTTGCTTCTAACCTAAAAGGTAACAAATTACTATCAAATAAATTTATGTTTAACCAAAGTTTCTTGCTTATGAAAAAAGTAAAACTGTTCCTGGCGTGCCTGCTTGCCGTCGCCACGACGGCGCTGTACGCACAGAACATCACCGTCAAAGGCACGGTTACCGACGCCTCCAACGGTGAGCCCGTGACGGGCGCTGCCGTCGTCGTGCAGGGAAGTGCCACTTCCTACGCATTGACGGACGTTCAGGGTGCTTTCTCCATCAACGCTCCGAGAAACGGTGTCCTCGTCGTCAGCAACATGGGTTACAAGACCCAGTCCGTCGAGGTGAACGGCATGACCGTCGTCAACATCGCCCTCGAGCCGGATGCTGAATACCTTGACGAAGTCGTCGTCACGGCCCAGGGCCTGACCCGCAAGCAGAAGGCCATCGGCTATTCCGCCCAGGTCATCAACGATGAGAAACTGAACATCACCCACGCTCCGGCTCTCGGCAACGCCCTGGCCGGTAAAGTGGCCGGTGCTCAGTTCTGGGGATCCGCCGGTTCCACCTTCAATGAAGGCCGTATCATCCTCCGCGGTCCGACCTCCTACAATTCGCAGGAAGGTAACGAGCCCATCTATGTCATCGACGGTGCCATCACCGGTTCCGGTTCGGTGAACATGGACGATGTGGAGAGCATCAACGTCCTGAAGGGACCTGCCGCCACGGCCCTGTACGGTTCCCGCGGCGCCAACGGTGCTGTCATCATCACCACCAAGCGGGCTCAGGAAGGCTCTTCCTTCGTGGAGTTCACCCAGACCACCGCGGCCGAAGTGTTCTATGACCACCTCAAGTTCCAGAAGCTCTTCGGTGGCGGCTCGATGGCCGCTCAGGCTTCCTCCCAGTATGCCAGCGCCGGCGGCAACGTCGACGTGAACGATCCCGTCTGGTGCTTCACCAACAACGGTATGAAACTCGATGACGGTACCTTCATCTATGACTACGGTGAGGATGTGAGCTGGGGTCCGCGTTTCGATGACAAGACCCTCTATCGTACCGCCCTCTCCTGGGATCCTACTTCCGAATACTACGGCAAGACCGACACCTGGAGCTATCGGATGAATCTCCGCGACCTGACCCGCGTCGCCTGGACGAACAACACCAACGTCGCCTTCACGAAGGCCACCAAGGGCATGAACACCCGTGTGTCGTTCAGCAACGTGGACCGTCCCGGTATCTTCTACAACTCCAAGGCCGTCCGCCGTTCCTTCAGCATCTCCACCCAGCTGAAGCCCACCTCCTGGCTCAACGCCGACATCAGCTACCGCTACCGCTACCGCAACAACCAGAACGCGGAGCAGGAAGGTTATTCCGCCAACGGTAACTACATCTGCGACTTCGTGCAGTGGGGTCACACCAACGTGGACATCTCCCAGCTCAAAGACTGGCAGCGTCCCGACGGCAGCTGGCGCACCTGGAACATCGTCAGCAAGGATAACATCGCCGCCAACTTCCATGACAACCCGTTCGCGGTGATGGAGAAGTACACCTACTCCAGCACGAGCCAGAACCACCTCCTCTCCGGTGACGTCTACGCCACCCTCCCGTACAACTTCCGCATCGGCGCCCGTATCAACGAGATCATGTCCGGCTCCCTGTACAACGAGAGGAACAGCGAAGGCTCCATCAACTACGACCCGTATTTCCGCACCTATCAGACCAACACCAACGACCTCACGGCCCAGGGTTATGTGATGTGGAACAACCAGTATTTCGACAACCGTCTCGCCATCGAGGCCGCGGCCTTCGCCGAGTCCCGCCGCTATGACTACTACTATCTGAACAGCTCCACCAACGGCGGTCTGACGGTTCCCGGTTTCTTCAACCTCGGCGCTTCCGTGAGCACCTACAGCACGAACAACAGCGAGACCCACTATCGCACCCGCTCGTTCTTCGGCAACGCCACCATCGGCTGGGATGACCTCATCTATGTGGACGGTTCCATCCGTTACGACCTTGATTCCCGTCTGCCGGTCCAGAACAACGCTTACCTTTACGGCGGTGCTTCCCTGTCCTTCATGGTCAGCAAGCTCATCAACGCCCCTTGGCTGAACTTCTGGAAGATCCGCGGCTCCCTGGCCCAGGTGGGTTCCACCCTCGGCGCCTACGCCGTGACCCCGGTTTACAGCGTCAACACCAAGTTCCACGGCCAGCCTACGATGTCCGAGCCTACGACCCAGGTGAATGAGAACATCCGTCCGACCATCTCCACTTCCTACGAGGTCGGTACCGAATTCAAGATGTTCAACAACCGCTTCTACGGTGACATCAACCTCTACCTCAAGAACACCAAGGACGACATCATCAACGCCGGTGTCATCGGTTCCTCCGGTTACAGCACCCGTACGATGAACGCCGGTCTCGTCCAGAACAAGGGTATCGAGATCCTCCTCGGCGGCACTCCGATCCGCACCAAGGATTGGGAGTGGAACCTGAGCGGCAACATCTCCAAGAACATCAACACCCTGGTCGAGCTCTTCGGCAACCCGGATGACGAGTACACCTGGTATTCCAACCGCTTCTATTACAACTACACCATCAAGTCCCGCGTCGGCCAGCCGGTCGGTATCATCCAGACGGATGCCCGCTGGACGACCAACGACGAAGGCAAGCTGATCCTCCAGAAGCTTTCCGGCGCCAACGCCGACGCGATCGGCGAGGTCCGTCCTGTCTGGGAGGTCAATATTCCGAAGGAAATCGGTAATGTCCAGCCTGACTTCACGGGCGGCTTCACGACCGACCTCCGCTTCAAGAGCGTCACCCTGAGCGCCGCGCTCGACTTCGTCATCGGCGGTCAGTTCATCTCCTGGACGAACATGTGGGGTAACGGTTCCGGTCTGCTCGAAGAGACCGCCGCTGTCAACCAGAAGGGTGTCAACGTCCGTGAGCCTGTCCAGGTGGGCGGCGGTGTCTATGTGGACGGTGTCGATGCCGACGGCAATGCCCTGTCCGGTTACATGGATGCCTACTACTACTACTACTACAAGTATCGTTATGGCAATGACTGCTGGCTGTACGACCGTTCCTACCTGAAGCTCCGCGAGCTCTCCATCCGGTATGACGTTCCCCAGACCCTCGTTGACAAGCTCAACATCGGTCTCCGCAATGTCAGCGTGGCTTTCGTCGCCACGAACCCTTGGCTGATCTATTCCGCCGCTCCGAACCTGGATCCTTCCGAGCTGGGTGGTGCTGAATACAACTTCCTGGAAGGCGGTCAGGCTATCTCGACCCGCACATTCGGTGTTACGCTGAAGGCTTCCTTCGGCGAAGGCCGTTCCCGTCGCTAAATTATGGTCAATTTAATTTAGGAGAATGTATATGAAAAAGATATATGCCCTTTTGACCTCTGCCGTGGTGGCTGCTCTGCTCGTCGGTTGCGCCAAGATTCACGATTTCGGTGACATCAACAAGAGCCCGAACTCCCCCTCCACGCCGTATACGAATTACATGTTCACACAGGCGCAGAGGTATTTCTACTATTTCGTCACGGGTAACGCGACCAACGCTTACGACCCTTGGCAGCAGCAGTGGAACGGTTATCTTGCCGAGTGCAAGAACAACCAGTACGGTCCGCTGGGTACCACCACCAACTACAGCGGCGGCAACACGATGTATCTGCAACCGCTGAAGAACCTCCACTACATCATCGAATGGAACGAAGATCCGGAGAAGAAGGATCAGCCGAATGTGGCGGCCCTCGGTACGTCGGCCAACCAGATCGCGGCCGCGAAGACCCTGATGGGCTTCTACTTCATGACCCTTTCCGACATCTACGGTCCGATCGTTGTCGACGAAGCCTTCCAGGGCGCCTCTGACGAAAACTGGAAGCCGAAGTACAACACCCAGCAGGAGGTTTATGAATTCATCGACAAGTCCCTGTCCGAGGCTTTCGGCCAGTTCGATGCGAGCGGCACCCTGGACGCCGCCGCCGACGCCAGCTTCGGTGGTGACATCTCCAAGTGGAAGAAGTTCAACGCTTCCATCCGTATGCTCGCGGCCATCAAGCTCTGCGACGTGGATCCCGCTACCGGCAAGTCCCGTTTCGCCAAGGCCTACAGCGACGGCGGTATGGTGAATGTCTCCGACGGTCTCTTCCACAAGCACGATGACCTGAACTGGAACATGATGTACTACTGGTGCAACCCGGATTATGCCGGTGCCGGTTTCGGCATGGCTCCGAACATGTACATCGTGGACCAGATGAAGGAGTTCAAGGATCCCCGTATGTTCAAATACTTCGATATCGAAGGCTACAAGGGCCCTCGTGACCCCGAAGTGTTCCCGCGTGACCAGTACACTTCCTTCTATGGCGTTCCGTTCGGCCTGGAGAGCAACACGGCCGTCAACAACTGGGTTGACTGCTGCGCTTCCATCAACAGCACGATGCTCGCCATGGACGCCGCTCTGCCCGTGATCACCGCCGCCCGCGTCCTCCTCACCGAGGCCGAGGCCGCCTATCGCGGATGGATCTCCGCCGATGCCAAGACCCTCTATGAGGCCGGTATCAAGTCCTCCTTCGAGCAGTGGGGCGCCGACGGTGCCGATGCTTACATCAGCAGCCCGGCCATCGCCTACAATGCCTCCAACGGTCTGGAGCAGATCGCCATCCAGCGCTGGATCGCCGGCTATCTCGCCGACGGTATCGAGGCCTGGTCCGACTGGCGCCGTCTCGACATTCCGAAGATGTTCGTCGGTCCCGAAGCCGCCAGAACCGGTAACACTCACTTCCCGTATCGTCTCGCTTTCTACAGCGGCCACGATCCTGAGCTGAACTCCGAGAATTACGCCGAGATCATCAAGAAGGACGTCCGCGGCGGTGAGGACACCGTCAACGGCCGTGTCTGGTGGGATGTCGCTGACAACACCGAAGGTGTCATTCCTGCTGAGAAGTGCGTTCCTTCCGTGGTCATCCCTCCGAAGTGGGAAGCCCGCGTGACCGGTACCCTGCAGTATGGTTTCTACTACTATTCCGGTGATCCGCTCTTCGAGCCTCACGAGGCCACCCTGTATGAGGATGTCAAGCATCCCGGCAAGTGGAAGATCGCTCCGTACGGTGACAATTCCGAGCTGCTGCTCGACTACGACGCGGCGGACAATTCCTTCCACTATGGTGCTCAGATTGTCGGTATGATTGACGGCTCCGCCGTCCGTGCCGCCGACTGGGATACCGACCAGGGTACGGACCACGCTGACGATCCTTCCTATCGCGGTTACTACGACGAGGAGGAAGGCGCCTGGCTCTTCATGACCATCTGGAGAGTTCAGAACGCCGAAGGCAAGTGGGGTCTGACCGCTTACGGTTACGATGCCCTCATTCCGAACGAGTAGTATCGGAACTTGACAAAACGAAGTCGGGCGACCCTTCCGGGCCGCCCGATTTTTTGTCATTCCGAGGAGGTCGAAGACCGACGAATGAATCTACTCAACCTCAAAGGAGAACTCCTGATAAACCGGCTTCCCGTCCTCGGTGAACCCTTCGGCGACCGCCTTGAATCGTCCCGCATAACCCGGGGTGTGGATTTCGATGCGGTAATCGGAGCCGGCGTCCAGGTTCAGGACGGGGTGCCAGTAGAGGAGCTGGCGCAGGTCCTGCCCCTCCCCTTCCGGAACGGCGCCGTTGTAGGCGACCGGATAGGAGACACCCTGGAAGTCCACCACGCGCACGTTGGCGGGGAAATGAAGGGCGGTCACATAGTTCTTCTTGGAAATGAAGTTCACCAGTCCGTGGAAGACGAACTTTCCGCAGACAAAGGGCTGCATATAAATGTCGACATCTTCGAGCAGCATCGCGTCGAAACCCAGAAGGGTGTTCATGTCGCTCAGGACTACGCCGTCCATCATCACGAGGATGTTTCCGGTCTTCTCGAACCGCGACTGCACGGCGTCCGAGATGACCAGCTGCAGCTCCCACTCGTCCTTTACCTTGCGGAGGCTGAGTTCCGGGATGAATTCCACCAGGATTTCACGCACCGAGGGGAAGCGGGTGTAGTCGTCCAGGTGATACCGGCGGCATTCGACGGACTCCAGGAGGAGGTCCTTCCTGTGGGTCATGAAGGAAGTCAGCGTGTCGATGCGGAGAGCTTTTTCGGCGCGCAGCGCGGCCTTCCTGGATACGAGATCCTGCCGCTGGGACGGGCTCAGGCGGAGTTTGGGCAGCGCCCCGGCATCGGGCCGGATGAACGGGCTTTCAAAGTCGATGTAGCCTCCTTCCCTGTCCAGGTTGGACACTTCACAGACAATCTCCCGGTTTCCATAGATGTTGGAGGTATAATACCGGATGAGATCCGATCCGACGGCGCGGCCTATATAGAGGCTGGCGGGGTCTCCGGCCGTGGACAGCGTGGCGTCGGCATAGCTGTCTTCGCTGTCCATCATCGCCCCCTTGAGCCGGGCGGTGATGATTTCTCCGTCGTATTCCGTAACGGCCGCCGTGCCGGGTCTGGTCCGGACGCTCGCCGGAAGCGTATTCAGAAAGCTTTCCGGGGTGTTTTCCCGGGCGGCCGGGAGGAGGTCGTCCTCATGCCGGACGGACAGGCTTATCGACGCCTTCGGACCGGCGTTGCTGAGGATGAGGGCGGCCGTGGCATCTTTCGGAAGCCGCGTCCGGGAGGAAATCTGCAGGCTCCCTTCCGGGGCTGTTTCGGGGCGTTTCAGGGCGTCGTAGGCCGCTTCGTCCAGTAGCTCGACGCCGTCCGGAACACGGGCGGTGGAGGTGGTGTTGAAAACGGACAGGATGCGGGAACCGGCCATCCAGGGTGTTCCCTCCTCATCGGCGTTGACGGCGGTATAGGCGACGAGCCGGTAGGTGCCGGTGGGCGTGGTGACGGGAATCCGGAAAGATCCGGCGCCGCGGCCTTCCAGAAGGCCTATTTTGGCCGTACAGGCCGTTCCCCCTTCCGAGACGAGTTCCAGGTAGGAAACTGCGCTTTCGTTCGAAAAACGGCCGTTTCCGTCCAGACAGGTCAGGGAGCACCAGACGGCGTCTCCGGCGATATAGACTTCCCGGTCAGTGGAGACATAGATGCGCTCCACGGGAACGGCGGCCTCCGCCAGAATGCAGGCGGAAAGGACCCAAGTCGTGATGATCAGCTTTTTCATAATTCGTCCCAAAAATCAGGCATGTCCTGGGTTCCGCCCGCGGCGATGCAGTCATAGCAGGAGGCCCATCCCCATCCGTACGGGCCTTTCTCCGTGTCCCCGTCCTCCAGATGGTTTTCCACGAGCGGCATGTATCCCATGTCGTAGAAATCCAGCCAGTAAGGCTCCCCCGGCCTGGCCGGCCATTGCTTGGGATAGGCCAGGTCATACAGGTTGAACGGGCGCGTCAGCAGGTATCGGCTGTCGAGCCAGGCCCGGGCGGAGGAGGAAAGGGCGACGGTGACAAAGCCCATGACCATCTGCTCCGGATCGGTTTCGCAGCGGAGGTTTCCGGCGATTTCTCCCGGATTCGGGGTGAAGAGATTGTCGCCGGACTGCGTGCTCTCCTCCAGGTGGCTGAGGAATTTATACGTGTCCTTGTCGATGGTGCGGGCCTTCACCTGGATGCTGTAGCGCCGGTGGTTCCGGTTGTCATACCGGGAGAAGGAGTGCAGAGGGTAATTCTTCAGGGCGGAAGCGGACATTCTCGTATAGTCGAGGGGAATCAGCGTGCCCGGATTGACACTCTTCCAGCACCAGTAGCGGTCCCAGGTGGTAAATATACGCTCCGAGACCTGGTTGGTGGCGGGATCGTATTCATAGGACGGATAAAGATCCGCATGGAACCGCCAGGTTTCGTCGAAGGAAAGGAGGATATAGCCCGTCGCGTCGGAACCGCCCTCCAGGGATACGAGGACCGAGACGGTCGTCTTGTCGTACTTGAAAGTGATGTTCTTGATGACGGGCGGGGCCAGCGGCTTGACCCAGTCGCTGGAATACAGCCGGTCCGCCGTCTGGATGCATACGCGGTATTGCCGGTCGGCCGGCGCATTCTCCGTAGGGAGGGTGTATTCGGTCATGGGGACATAGGAGGTCGTCATTCCTCCGGAAGAGAGTTTCCCTTCATAGACGTTGCCGCCGTCATCTTCGGCCCAGACGCGTTGGACCGGGATCCGGGTGCTCCCGTCGGCATGGTCGGGCCACAGGGAGACCATGGTTCCGATCCGGACCGTGGAAGTTTCTCCGACCAGGACGTTTCCGTCCACGACGAGAACCCCTTCCGGAGCGTCCTCAAGATCCGGCTGATAAGGATAGATGCAGGCCGTCGCCAGGGAGAGGACGGCAAGGAGGGTCAGAATCTTTTTCATCAGAACAGGATGTTGAGGTTGACGTACGGAATCTGGGTGGCGAACACCGACAGCATGTAACCCTTGGCGCTGCCGTCGTTCTTGAAAAAGACCGAGTACGGATTCTTGCGTCCGGTGACATTGTATACGCCGATGGTGATCGTCGTGTGGAAGGCGGCCTTCAGGTAATGGCCGGGGTCGATGTTGAAGGCGACGTCGGTCCGGAAGTAGTCCGGAATCCGGAAGGAGTTGCGCTCGGCGTAGGCCATGCGCCACTTGCCGCCGTACCAGTACATGCCGAGGGGCACCGTGACCGGCCGGCCGGTGGAATAGTCCACGTTCACCGAGAAGCTGTACCGGTGCGTCAGGGCGAAGTTCGTCACGAGCTTGAACTCGTGCGGTTTGTCATAGGGGGCGTTGTACCAGCCGCCTTTGGCGATGGTTTCATTGCCGCGGTCCTGCATTTCCTTGAGGTGGGCGCGGGAATAGGTGTAGGAGAGCCATCCGGTAAGTTTTCCGGTGGTCTTCTTGGCCATCAGTTCCACGCCGTAAGAGCGGCCGTACACCGGGAGGAGGTCATCGGCCAGGTCCGGGTTCATGGACAGCTGCGCGCCGGGCTTGTAATCCAGGGCGTTCCGGGTGTTCTTGTAATACAGTTCGGCGGAGAGGTCGATGCCGGTGTTGAGTTCCGTCCAGTACACGCCGCCGGCGCCCTGCCAGCCCCAGGTGGGTTTGATGGCGGCGTCGCTGAGTTTCCATGTATCCATCGGCGAGACCGCGGAAGTGTTGGAAATCAGGTGGATATACTGGGTGAGCGAGTTCAGGCCGGCCTTGAAGGAGAGGTTCTCCGCCGGCGAGTATTTGGCGGCGAGCCGCAGGTCAGGAATGCCAAAATAGGTCGACGCGTCCTTCAGGGCGAAGAAGGCGGAAACACGGACGCCGCCCTCCAGGGAAAGCTCATCCGTCGGCTTCCAGGTGTCGGAGAGATAGAAGGCCGGCTCTTCGGCGTTTTCGCGCTTCAGGGTTCGCGCCTTGACGATGGACTCGGCCCCGAACGGAGTCAGGATGCCGGGATCCAGCATGTAGTGTGTCATGTGGAGGCCCCAGGCAAGTTCGTGGTGGAGGCCCAGCTGCCGTTTCCGGTCCATCCGGACGAAGACCTGGCGGATGTAGGTGTCCAGGTCGTAGGCGCCACCTTCCCATTCATGGGCGGCCAGGCGGTTCGTATACCGGTCGTAACCAGCGCTCAGTTCAGTACGCCCGATTTTCGACCTGTGCTTCCAGGCGAGGGAAGCATTCACGTTGTTGTATCGGAAAGTGGTGTCACCGCCGAATGAGAACCGGTCGTTGGCGTAATAGCCGTACACATGGAGGGAATTGTTCGCATCAAATCGGTGGGTGAAGCCCAGGTTCGCGTCCGCGAATCCCGCCGATCCGCCGGCGTAGGCGCTGTTTTTCGGCAGGCGCTTCATGATCCAGTCGGAATAGGTGATCCGGCCGCCGGCATTGATGGAGGTCTTCCCCTTGACAATCGGGCCTTCCACCTGCAGCCGGCTCGTCAGGACGCCGATGCCGGCGGAACCCTTCCACTGCTGCATGTCTCCGTCCTTGGACTCCACCTTGAGGACGGAGGACACGCGGCCACCATATTCGGCCGGAATCGAGCTCTTGTACAGCTCCACGTTGGATACGATGTCCGGGTTGAAGGCGGAGAATATGCCGAACAGGTGCGTGGGGTTGTAGATGGTGCTGCCGTTGAACAGGATGAGGTTCTGGTCGGCGCTGCCGCCGCGGACGTTGAAGCCGCCGGAGGCCTCGCCTACGCTCTTTACGCCCGGAAGAGTGAGGACGGCTTTGATCACGTCCCCCTCTCCGAAAGCCGACGGAATCTTGTTCACCGTCTTCACGCTCACCTTTTCCACGCCCATTTCCGTGTTCCGGTGCTGGGCCATGCTTTCCGCCGAGACGACGGCTTCCTTGAGCATCGTCACTTTCTCCGTCATCATGACGTTCAGGCCGCCGTCGGACTGGACCATGACGCGGAGGGCGAGGTCTTCCTTTCCGTCCGCGCTGAAGTTCAGGACATTTTCGCCGCCGGGAAGGTTGATGGAATAGTTGCCGCGCCGGTCCGTCCGCGTGTAGCTCTTCGTGATGTCGTCAAAGACGACGACGCCGTACATGGGTTCGCCGGTTTCGGCTTCCGTGACATTCCCGTGCACGCTTTTCAAGGCGTTGCCCTTGTCCATGGCCGGATCGCCGATGGTGTAGACTTTGTTGCGGTAGGTGGCGAGGGCGGGGGTGTCCACATATTGGACCGTGGTCGTATCTTTCTGTTTTTCAGCAAAATAACCCTCCGGGAGCCCCGTTCCTGTGCCGGGTAGGTCAGCCGTGGTGACGGCGCCGAAGACCGGACTTTCCGAAACGGTGCGCCAGCGGACGGAATCGACATTCAGGATTGGTTCACCCGCCGGCTCTTTCAACATTTTTTTCAGCGTGCGGCCGCTGATTTTCCGGACAGCGCCATTCTCCAGGACGAAATAAGCCTCCTCCAGCTGGAAGAAATTGGGGATGGTGGGGCTGTAGTCTTCCTTGTCTTCTCCGATGCTCCGCCAGGAATTGCCGTTCGCATCGAACCGGAGGGTTTTCTTCACCCGCCTCAGAAGGGGCTTCTGTCCGTTCCGAATCACTTCGAAGAAGCCTTCCGGCGCTTCCTTCCAGCCCAGGTACTGCAGGTTCACAAACAGGGTGTTCCCCATCGTGAACCAGGCCACTTGGTCCGTGTAGACGACTACGGCGCTTGCGTTTTCCAGCGGGCGGACCTGCAGTTCGTTCATATAGGCGTCCACGTTCAGGGAGATGTCCTCGTACTGCTTGCCGTTGTACCAGACCGTACCCTTCTGGAATGCTTTGTGGTCCCAGAAATAGGTCCCGTTGTATTTGAACGGGTAGGTGCCCGGCAGCTTGCCGCGGAAAATGCCCGAGAAAACGGCCGCGTCGTTCTCGCTTTGCGCTGCGGCCGTTCCGGCCAGGGAGAGCAGCGCCAAAGCGATGAGAATCATTCGTTTTACCATAGGAAATTGTTGAAAGGATAGCGGCCGGCGTGGATTTCCGCCACCATCTTGTAAAGGTCGTTCCTGAGTTTGTCGATGCCGATTTTCTCCTTGGCGGAGATGAAGATGCACGGGGTCTTCTCCTGGGCGATCCAGCTGTTCTTGAGCTCGTCCAGGGTCCGGTTCCGGGCCTCTTTCGGGGTCAGGGAGAACTCGTCATAGGGTTCGTAGGTATAGGCGTCGACTTTGTTGAATACCACGAAAACGGGCTTGTTGGCCGCGCCGATGTCCCGGAGCGTCTGCTCCACCACCTGCATCTGCTCCTCGAAGTCCGGGTGCGAGATGTCGACCACGTGCACGAGGATATCGGCCTCCCGAACCTCGTCCAGGGTACTCTTGAAGGCTTCGACCAGCTGCGTGGGGAGTTTGCGGATGAAACCGACGGTGTCGGACAGCAGGAACGGGCAGTTTTCGATGACTACCTTCCGGACTGTCGTGTCCAGGGTTGCGAAAAGCTTGTTCTCCGCAAAGACGTCGGACTTGGCGAGGAGGTTCATCAAGGTGCTTTTGCCCACATTGGTATAGCCGACGAGTGCCAGGCGTACTAGGCTCCCCCGGTTGCTGCGCTGGGTGGCCATCTGCCGGTCCACCTTCTTCAGGTCTTCCTTGAGCTTGGAGATGCGCTGCTTGACGATCCGACGGTCGACTTCAATCTGGGTTTCACCCATGCCGCCTCGGGTGCCCATGCCGCCCCGCTGCCGCTCCAGGTGCGTCCACATGCCCGCGAGCCGCGGGAGCATATAGTTGTAATGGGCCAGTTCCACCTGCATCTTCGCGTAGGAGGTCTTGGCCCGCTGCGCGAAGATTTCCAGGATCAGACTGGTCCGGTCGATGACGTCGCAGCACTCGATGATCTTTTCGATGTTGCGCTGCTGGGTGCCGGTGAGTTCGTCGTCGAAGATGACGTACTGGATTTCGTTCGCCTCGCAGTATTCCTTGATTTCCTGAAGTTTTCCCGTGCCGATGTAGGTGGCTTTGTCGGGCCGGTCCATGCGCTGCATGAACATCTTGTCCCCGATGGCGCCGGCCGTCTCCGCCAGGAACTGGAGCTCGTCCAGGTACTCCTGGACCTTCCGCTCCCCTCCTTTTTCGAGAACCACGCCTACGAATACGTCTTTTTCGGTCTTATATTG
>JAEEGJ010007267.1_pt1 | contig 32002 bp, 31 predicted proteins | sample 8958761 | NCBI WGS metagenome assembly JAEEGJ01 (sample SAMN16246546, study PRJNA631951) | gut metagenome | biome: gut microbiome; feature: rumen; material: RS-attached | host: Bos | place: Iran: Karaj | collected 2018-10
TGGAAATGGGAACATACCCATGCTGAAGCCCCGAAAGGCTTTGTGGATGTGGATGAAAGTGCTGTGGAGAGTGATTCGTTTCATGGTGTTACAGCATCTGAATTAGAGGCTGCACATGATTATGCAGAGAGTAAGGATAAAGCATGGAGAGAGAAATATTCTGAAATGGAAAAAGCTGAAAATAAATATGGAAAAAACAGCTCAGAATATAGAAAAGCGAAGGCAGAATGTGATGCAGCTGCAAGTGAGTTAAAAGCTGCTCAACGAAGAGTGACGGACATGGCAGGGGATTTTAGAGGTTTTGTAACTGAAGATATTACTTCTGAGGATGTAGGGTCTTTCCATGGCTTTAAACCTTCCTATACAGATGCGGAGATAGATAATTTAAGGAGCAAGGTCTCTGATGCAGAGTACCGAAAGAACTCTATAGCGCATGAATTAGAGAACTGGAGAAGCAAGGAGAGCCTTCTTAGAGGTGATAAAGATCACCTCAGTGATCATGCACATGCTTCAGCAAAAGTATCGGAGTATGAAAGAAAGCTCGAAAATGCCAATTATGAATTGAAAGAAGCAAGGGCAAGGTTAAATAATGCGCTTTGACAAGGCTCTTATAGATACGACTTCATGCACATAATGAGAACAATTTTGTAGTAAGATGTTTAATATTAATGGCCGTGAGATGTAGATATGACAAAAGAAGCAATTGATCAGATATACGACCGAGCGCGTCATGGTGATGTGTTTGCTCAAGCTCTGATGGGGCAAATCCTCATGGAAGGGAAGTATGTGCAGGCAGATAGGACGAACGGCATCGGGTGGCTGCGAAATGCTGCCCAATGCAATTGCCTATATGCGCGTGACTTGCTGAACGATGAGTTGAGTAGGCCATTTCAGCCAAATAGACAACAAGGTGCAGGACAGCAACTGCAGAATAACAAAATGACTGATGAACATGACTATATGGCTGAGTTAAATAGCTTGATAGGATTGGACGTTGTAAAGAAGGAAGTGGAGTCATTACGCAATCTGATAAAGATTCAAACGATGAGAATGCAGCAGGGACTTCCGAATACGAACATGAGCTATCACATGGTATTTACAGGAAACCCTGGCACCGGCAAAACAACAGTGGCGCGTATCGTAGCTGGAATCTATAAGGAGCTTGGCATATTGAAAAAAGGCCATCTTGTGGAAACAGACCGTTCTGGGCTGGTGGCTGAATATGTTGGTCAAACAGCACCTAAGACCAATGCCAAGATAGACGAGGCGTTGGATGGTGTGTTGTTCATAGATGAAGCCTATACACTTGTAGGAAGTGAGAATGATTTCGGCGCAGAAGCGATTGCTACCTTACTTAAACGTATGGAGGATAATCGTGACAGACTTGTTGTAATCTTGGCTGGATATACGAATGAGATAAAGGGCTTTATAGACTCAAATCCTGGTCTGCAGTCACGATTTAACCGTTATATACAGTTTGATGACTATAGGGCAGATGATTTATTGGGGATTCTTCGGTTGAACCTTAAGAAGTCGCGTTACAAGATTAAGCGTGATGCCTTTGAGTGGATGCACAGTTATATCAACAATAAAGTGATGATGAAAGACAATCGGTTCGGGAATGCCCGCTTTGTCAGGAACGCGTTTGAGAAAATTGTGCAGAACCAAGCTGATAGATTAGCTATGCAATCTACCATCAATAATGAGGAGCTGACAATTATAACTATTGAGGACGTTAATAAATTGAAATAATATGGACGAGATTTTGAAAATGTTTGGTGGAACCGAGAATTTGTGGGCTGCTATACGAGAGAATGCCGCTAAGGTAGGTTTAGAAGCGACGAAGGTTATGTTGGAACTATTCTATGTACTGAAGAGTCCTGATACAAGTATGCTCAACAAATCGCTCATTGTTGCAGCCCTTGGTTATCAATTGCTGCCAGAGGATGTCATGCCACGTAGCAAATTTGGCTTACTTGGTTTTCTCGATAACGGAGTGACGCTTGCTTTTGCATATAATCGGGTTAAGTCATCAGTAACTCCAGAAATAGAGCAACATGTGAATAGTGTCCTCCGCAGTTGGTTTGGGGGGGATGATTGGTCAACTCAGCAAGTCTCGTATTCCATAGATAATAGCCAAGAAAGGGGCTATACTCCCAATTCTACAGAATGGGATCCGCAACAGCGAACATATAATCGCCCGTCCTCAGACGGTCAATCGGGGAATAATGCCAAGCCATCAGCGCAAAAGCCTGTTTGGGACGATGACGAAGATGTTGTGATTGATTAATATAGTATAGATTGAATAAGATATAACTAAACAATAAAAAGATTATGGGACTTTTTGATTTTCTTTTTAAGAGCAAGGAAGAACGTAAGAAAGAAAAACGGGTAAATGACGTTCTGAAGCGTACCGATGATTTTATTGAGCGTACAGAGAAAATGCTTTATGAGATGAAGAAGGATGATGAACGATGGAGAAGAGGTTTATAAGATGAATGGTTCAGACTTCTTTAATAGTCCGCTTTTCAAGGCGTTCAACAATCGCCCGACGATGGATGAGTTTCTTGCATTGAGTAAGAGATTCTGCCGTTTTGGATTGTCGCAGGATGACATCAGGGATGCCATCAAGTCGGCATGTGACTTCTTTAATATTCCACAACCAAGGATGATTCAAGACCTTACGAATCAGCTTGGAGGGCAGACGATGTTTGTAAATTGGGATCGAGGAAGCTATTATGACGATGTTCTGTGCTTCAATATGCAACAGCTCATTGACATGAAAGTGGACTCCAAAGATGCCTTCAGTCTGGTGATGACGCATGAGTGTGCTCATAGAGTTTTGCAGAGGACTCAGTTCTATGGACTAAACAATGGCGCATGGGAACAAGAACTGTGTTGCGATTATTTTATGGGAGTCAGGGCCGGACTGTGGAACATGGATGTGTCGAAGATAACGGTGGGTCTGGCATTGACTTCTGGAAGTACGACTCATCCAGAAGGAATGTTGAGGGCACTGTTTATCAGGTATGGACAGTACCATGTCAAGGAGATGCAGCAGCAAGGAATCCCCCTGACCATACAGAATCTGATAACGGAGTTTGACAAGTACAGGCTCCAGGTATTGCCTGATATTCAGAAGGAGCAAAGAAAATATTTCAGATTCTGAAAGAAAAGTGTAAGATACCGTCGAACTGTCTATACCTTGGTTTTATGAACGTAATAGATCTGATTAACGAGGTGAAGGATTCCGAGAATCCCTATCGGGAGGCAATGGTGAGAGACCCCATGTTTTGGGTGAAGTTCGTCAGACGACATAAGGCAGGTATCATTGATGCATTGTTCTTAGACAAGGACTATGATATTAAAGAAGAGGATATTAAAGGAACTATCAAACAGGTGGTTGACTTTTTTGAATTGCCGGTGCCTGTTGTAAAGGAAAGGGCAGTGACGATAGCCGAGGTGATGACCAGTGAGAATGCTGCAGAGTGTGAGCTGTACTACAACTGGGAAAAAATGGAAAAGTCTGGCATCAACAATAGGGAAGCACTGAAACTGGCATTCCTTCACGAGCTTTCGCATCAGTACCTGTACTATACTCGTTTCCTGCTGTTTGAGAATGAGTTGTGGATACAAGAACTGGCCGCAGACCTACTAGTGGGAGGGTTTTCTGTCTTGAGTGGCGATGTGGCAACGGGAAAGTATAAGTATGTCGTTTCAACGCAGAAGGCAAGCCTGACCCATCCTGAAGGAAAACTGAGAGAGGAGATTGTGGTCTATGGAAGAGAATATGTTGAACAACTACTGCGGCAGAAGAGATACAATGGAATTAAAGATATTTTGACAGGTCTTCCTGCTTTTGTCTATTCCCACTACAGCGAACTGCAAGCGTCATGGGAGGCCATCACATTGGAAGACATGATGAAGGACGAAGAGAAATCTGTTGAATGGCCTATTGACTACGAGTCATTGCCAGACACAAACCTGCTGAAGCAATATTGGTTGAAACATAAAGATGATAAAAAGAAAGAAGACGGGACATGAGAGTAATGGATAATAGCCCAATAGATGTTCCTGCCGTTGGAAGACTGGTAAAGGAAACGTATGCTGTCGGACAATTGGCCGACTGTTGTCTGTATGTGCTACCGTCGAACGCAAGTTCAATGGTAGAAAAGGCCAAAGAGGTGTTTGATGGCTTAATGAAGTCCATGGGAGCAGACAAGTTGTTGAACAAGTATGACTTTGAAGTGCTTGACAGGTTGCCAGTCCTTGACAATCATCCTATGTTAGGTAATGCCATCAAGGAAGAGCGATGCCAGTTTGTTATGTCACTTTACACTCCGAGTAAGTCTGATAAGCAGTATCTTTTGCTGAAATCAGAACAGGAAAAACTGTATAGTGACATTGCTATGATGTTTTATACTTCAGAGAGGATCAGCAAAAACAGCGTGAATGAACTGCTTAAGGATTTTGCCTTAGATACGCCAGCGGTGTTTTGTGAGGGAGTGAAAGAGGCTGCCAAGTCGGAGAAGTTCTGGAAGAACTATTTTATCTCTATTGCCAGTGATATGCTCCATCCTACATTCGGGATGAGAGCATCGCTGCCAAAAATCCGTGAGGTTCTGAAGATAGATGGTATCATCACCCATCAGAAAAAGGGCGAGATGATTGACCGTATGATGGAAAACATTAACAAATTCCGCAGGAAAAAAGACAAACAGGCAGAGGCAGAACTGAACTATGTCTTGAGCAGTCTGGACATAGAATCACTGAAACAGGTTCTGACCAAGATGTCGAAAAAGCAGCTGGAAACATTCTGCAAGACAACCAATCCTAAAATCTTGGCACAGGAGTCAAGGATGACTTTGGAAATAAACTATGTTGGTGAAATAGATCCTAACTGGAGGGCAGATGGATACTATCGTTTGTTTCTGCGTAAAGACCTTGACAAAGTACAGGTACATTTCGGACGCAGGGAGGCTTTTGTCCTATACCTTATATATATTATAGACAGACAGGAACGCGACAGGGTGGACTCACTTAACATTGAGGATTACAGAAGTGTATTTACCGCCCTATATAAGGCTGCGTATGGTCAGGACGAAGGTAATACCCGCTTTGACAAACTTATTGGACGTGGAAAAGATGAGGATGGGAATCGCATGCCAGCGCAGATAAAGCATTGCTATTCAGACATCCGTATGGCTGTTAGCGACGGTTGTGAGAAACTACGCGAGTTGCCAGCTCCGTTCATCCTTGCCGATGCAAATGACCACCTATATGTGCATAAAGACAAGATCCTTGTTCCACGTGATTTGACAGACTTGGTAAGATAGTCTGAAATGAGCCTTGAAATATAAGTTAAAAAACCAAAAAATGAAAATGTAAGTTGTTGATATAATATGATTTAAGGTTAGTTTGGGATAGACAGTTTTTTACTTTCCCATAAGGAGAAAAATGCCGAAATTTGCATCGACAAAAGATGTAAAATTCGGCATTTTTCGTGCCACAAACTTTAGACGAACATGAAAGCAAAGAGCAACAACAAAGGCATTGACCCCGAACGCCTGAACAACATCGGGGCAGAGAGTGATGAAATCATCAACAACCTGAAGAACGATCCCAAGTACTGTCAGCGCTTCTTCTATGGCGGCAAGAAGGAGAAGTGCATCATCGACAGCATGCGCTCCAAGATGTTGTATGACCTGCTGAAGGACTACAACGTCGTCATGGCTCCTGACACTTTCAGCACCATTGTCTATCTGACATTGTGGGCCAATGGTAGTTGGGCCCCCCTCGCCACATACGAGAAGCGCTGCACCTTCTTCGCGTGGCTGAAGCGTGTGGCTAAGAACGCTGTCATGGAGCGCCTGATTGAGGAGCATGAGATTCCTGACGTGCGCTCCCACACAGTGGGCAATACCCGCCTGACCCTGCTCTCCCAGCCGCAGGACAAGTGCAAGATGGTTATCGATGACCTTATGGTTGGCAGCAAGTATCACAGCCTGCTGACTGCCATCTACGTGGATCGCCTGTCCGAGGATAAGATTATGAAGCGTCTGCACATTAAGAATGTTGCGGATTTTGAAGAAGCCAAGAAAAAGGGCGAATACAAATTGAAGGATGCTTTGCTTCGCTCAGCTTCCTACTATGTGGAGGATGTACTTCACGAGAAGTCCAAGCATGTGGTCACCGTTTCTTCGGAATTCGTGGCAGACCTGTCTGAGTGGTGCAAGGCCAAGACCGGTGTGAACCCTCTGTCTGACGTGTTCGGAACAAACCTCACTGACGAGGAGGTGTGCCAGAAGACTGTTGATTTCTTGTACGACTTCTCAGAGAAGTTGTGGCCAGAGAAGGTTGGCAATCCCAACGAGACGGATGAGAAGATCATCAAGAAGAACAAGGAGAAGGCAGAAAACAACAAGCGCGATCGCCTGATCTGGTGCGAGCGCTTCATCAAGAACACGCCTCCTGTGGAAGTTGCAGACAAGGTCAACCATGACCGTGGATGGCTTGACACCCGCTACTCGCGTCTGAAGGAGAAGTTCGAGAAGGCCATCAAACAGTGGTGGTACTCTCACGCTGCATAACCGATAAACAACGAGATGACCATGATGGAGAACTATATAATACTTCGCAAGGCCGTTGAGCAGAAACTGTTGTCGGAAGAAGACTGCGCACGTGCAGTCTATCTTCTGACAATCTTCATAAAGAAGATGCAGTATGAGTCGCATGGAGGTGGGCATTTTAACATCAATCCTGATACTGTACTCATTTTGAAGGAGCAGGGAATAGAAGTAAAGGTAGAACTGCTTGGTAAGGATGCACCACACTTGGCTTCCAATGGAAACCCAGATTTCGACACGGAAGCACTTAACCACTGTTTCCGTGCACCGGAAAGTTTTCTGGGACTATTTACTCCGGCTTCAGATGTCTATTCTATGGGAATGTTGCTCGCCTATATGATTCAGGGTTTCTATCCATATAAGATTAATGAGTCCATGTCGAGGAGTGAAATCATGAGAGTAGTTAAGGAGACTGAGCCTACGCTCAAAGTCTCGCCCCCAATAGATTTACTTATATATAAGGCAATAGACAAGAAAGCGGGCAAAAGATTCAAAGATGCTGAAGAGATGGGGTTCTCGTTGATGGATTATTTGGGCATAGAGAAACCTAAGAGCTTCAGTTGTTTCTCAGACAATAAGAAACGAAAAATCGGGATAGGGGAAGATGGTAAACGAATAGGAGGGAATAGGTGTATAATTGACAAGGAAGAAAAACCACAGACAGGACAGGAGCCCAGAATACAGGTGAACATAGAACCTAGAGATGGTGAAGGATTTAAGGCCGTAGCAGGTATGGCAGATTTGAAAAAGAAGCTTCGTTGCGATTTCGTGGATGTGGTTTCGAATAAAGAGTTAGCAAAGGAATTCGGAATTCTACCTCCTAACATGCTCTTCTATGGGCCTCCAGGAACGGGTAAGACTTACATCTCAAAGCGTCTTGCGGAGGAAACTCAACTCGCATTTTGTACCATTAAACCATCTGACCTAGCTTCGGTATGGGTTCATGGTAGCCAGATGCTGATCAAGCAGCTATTTGAGAGAGCGACATCATTGGCTGAGAAAAACGATAGAGGTTGTCTGCTGCTTATTGATGAGTTCGATAGTATTGCCCCTAAGCGCACTGTTGAAGACAATAGTCATCAGGCAGGCGAAGTTGCGGAACTACTGACACAGCTGAACGACTGTGTGGAGAAGAACGTGTATGTGATAGGAACAACTAACCGTCTGGACGCAATTGATCCGTGTATCCTGCGGCATGGAAGGCTTGATTCGATTGTTTATTTTAATATTCCAGATTTAGAGTGTCGCAAACAGCTTTTTGAGATAGAATTGCTGAAGCGTCCGCATGAAGAAAATATCAGCATTGACGAACTAGCCAGATTAACAGAAGGATATACATCGAGTGATATTTCCTATATGGTGAAGGAAACGGCAAGGAATGCTTTCGAGGCAAGTCTGATGACGGACGATAAGCATGTTGTGAAAATCAGTGAAAAGATGTTGAGGGAAGTCATAGCGGGAACACGCCCATCCGTAACCCGTGATGACATGAGACGCTATGAGAAAATGCGTGATGACTATATAAAACACTCTAAAAAAGAAAGACCACGGATAGGTTTTCTGCCCTGACAATGAGAGATGGGATGAAAATGCGCAACTTTAGAAATAGGAAGTATTAACATAAATACCACAAATTATGAGTAAAGAATTAGTATTGGAGAAACTAGAGAGCTTAGGCTTCTCAGTTGTGGATGCCCATGAATTCGGCTATGTATTCAAATACGAAGAGTTGACACTCCTTTATATGCCAGATGATGATGAGAATTTCCTGCGGTTTGCCTTACCATACATCTTTGATGTGACTGCGGAGAATAGACCATTTGTCTTGGAGGTGGCCAATGACACAAACATGACCATTAAGTATAGCAAGACTTGTGTGTTTGGTGAGAGCGTTTGGGTCTTCTATGAGTATAGGTTGTTTGGAGATGACAACCTTGAGGCCATCATTGAACATGGTTTACTGCTGCTTCAGGCTACCGTGGGATTGTTCCATAGGAAAATAGAAGGAGATAACGATTTTCCACAAGCGGAAGATGATAGTAAAAATGAAAATGAGGAGGGGAAGGTATGAATAAGAGTTATGAACTGGTTAAGAAGATTATTACAGAGCAGAAATACAAACTTGTGGAAGAGGATGGCGAAAGCTTTATTATACGCTATCAGATGAATGTCATACATATCTGTCCAAACTCAGAGGATGATACTTTCGTCTCTGTTGTCCTATCCAACTTTGCCGAGGTGACAGAAGAGAATTATGCCGAGGTCGTGATGAGGTGTCATAAGCTGAATGAGCAGATGAAACAGGTAAAGTTCTATACAGTTAAGGATGTTATCATTGCCGCTTCCGAGTTCTATTATATGAAGGAAGATGATCTCTCTTTCCAGATAAAACTGGCATTGAGCAGTTTGATAGCGGCAAAAGTAAATTATAAGAAATTAGATAAATAGGAAATACAATGGAAGCAATTAAAGAATTGAAAACAAAATATAGTTGTCAGCAGACAAAGGATGCGGTCAATGTTAGTAAAAAAGAATATGTGGAATTCGTTGACAGGTGTCTTGATAATGAAGATTTTATAAAAGCTGTGAACGAACTGTTGCCTTTTGACAATGTTGCCCAGGCGAAACTGAAGATAGTTGATGACGCTTCACCAGTCAAAAGTCTTGGACTATCAATCATGCGAATGGATCCAGAGGCCCCACTATTCTCGCTTGGCATCAGTATAGATCTTTTAGGCGGTGAGGAAAACAAGGCAGTCAATTCGACCATCTTCATATCTGCCTGCCGGACGTTAGAAGAGTTGAAGGAGTTAGTAAAGACAGATGTTTTCTCGATGCAGGTAAAAGAGTTTTTTGACATACAGATAGAAGAAAGTTTTTCCGGTCAAGATAAAGACCTTTGATAGATTTGTAATGATTCGGTATATCTCTTATATCAGTTAAACGAAACGATTATGAGCAACAATGTTATTAATTACGCTCTTTTATGGGAAAAGATTAAAGAGAATGCAAAACGTATAGGTCGTGAGGGTGTCAGACAGGTCTTACTGATGTACTTCGTACTCAAAAATCCGGACACACCTCGGTCAGAGAAGATTCTTATCTATTCGGCTATTGCCTATCTGGTATTTCCGGTAGATTTGATACCTACAAGACGGTTCCCTATCATTGGGTGGCTGGATGAATTAGTCAGTGCAACTGTTGCAATCCAAAAGCTCAGACGTTATATAACTCCGGCAATTGAATATGAGGTTGACCGTATTCTTGACAACTGGTTCCCAACGTATGCGGAGTATGTCGAATTAATTGACGAATGATGTGTAACAGATAAAAAAGGAGTAAAGATGAAGAAAGTTAGTGTGAGCCTGTTCTTCGCAGTAATGTGGAAGGGTGTTTGTCAGGCATTAGGATGGTTCCTTGGGCTGTTCGGTTACAAAAAGGATGGCAAGTTTGCCAAGTGTGTCTGGGGGCTGTTTGCCACTAGTGGTGCAATTATCATGGCATTTTTTGCACTTGCCATTGTCTGTGCAGGTGTTGAAGTGGCATACGAGCATTGGTTTAAGGGTCATGATTGTGATGATGAGTATTGCTATCACTCTGAGTATGTCAACCGCGACATCTACTTCCATAATACGGAAGATGGCAAGGGGTATATCTACAATAAGCGCACGGGCGAGAAGTTGATAAAACATATCGCGTGGATTGCAAAGCCGCTTGGGAAAGATACGCTTGTTTGCTACAGTGATGGCAAGAAGCGTGGCTACTTCAGCAAGAATACTGGTAAAGTGATTATTAAGCCTAAGTACGACCATGCCTGGGTGTTCTCCGATGGGCTGGCCAGTGTGGATGATAATGGTTATATCAAGTTCATTGACGGGACGGACAAGGTGGTCATTGACCAAAAGATGCCATATATTCCTAATATGGAAGGTTATGTGTTCCACGCAGGTTATTGTGTGGTGGATTCAGGGGATGAAGAAAAGCTATATGGTCTTATCGATAAGACGGGTAAGATTGTGCTACCCAAAGAGTATAGTTTCATTAGCCCGACTAATGATCTTGAGTTGTGGCGAGTTCAGAAAGGAAATGAGAACGGAGTCCTGAATAGGGACTTGGAGTCAGTTATACCCCTTATGGAATGCAGTATATACATTGATGAAGGAACTATTGATGTCACAATGCCCAATCATACAGTACGCAAGTTCGACTACCAGGGACAGCTTATCAATGACTTCTATGTTACCAATGTGTGTGCTTTGGAATATGAGAAAGATGAGATTTTATATCAGACCAGAACACATGATGACGAAGGGAATGAATATGCTACTCCGTTCGTGGAGTCTTATCGTCCAAAGGCGATTGCTCGCTTGTATGTTTATAGCGCTGGAGGGCATATGGGATTAATGACCTCAGGCGGACATGTAGTAACCATGCCACTCTACAAGGATATCGATGCCATAGGATATGATCTTTATCTCTGTACATCGACCAACTATGATAAGGTGATTGTCAACGGCAGAGGAGAAATCGTAAAATAATTGTTAAATAGCCAAACATCTATTTTTCGCAGAGCCAGTATTCTGAGCAGCCGTTCACCATGCGGTGACGGAAGCTGAAGCGGAAGCTGTTCATGGCCTTGCCCAGGACGGTGGGTGTCGCCCGCTTGGCATCGAAGTAGGCATAGCGGTTGGCGAAGGTTGACAGGATTTCCGTCGTTCCCCACCAACGACCCTCGCCGTCTTTGGGCTTGCGTAAGGTCTCGTTAATCATTTCTACTAGATCGACCGTTCGCTGATAAGGCACGTTCTCCTCAATCAGTGTCTTTATCTCGTCATCGTCCAGCCAGAAGCGCTCACCACTATTAAATAGATGCAGTGCCTGGGCATATAGCTGACGATGATTAAGATTATCCGTAAAGTCGATGTTCATGCCTGCAGGAATGCCTATACAGACGAAACGACGCGAACCTGTGGGGTCCACCAATGGCTGCTGCTGATTCGTGGTACCTATAAAAGAGGTATAGCGACGATACTGCTTGATAGTCTTGCCGTAGGGTGGGCGGAACTTGACGTCGCTCGACGACAGCAGATACTTCAGCACAATCTGTTGCGAGTTGGTAGTCTTGTCGAACTCGTCGATGTTGATGAGTGCAAACGACGTCAGCGCGATGTTCAGGTCGAACTCGTTCTTGAAGTTCAGCTTGTCGTTGTAGTAGTCACGCAATTCTGGTGGTAGCAGAATCTTGCAGAATCGTGTCTTGCCGCAACCCTGACGACCAATCAGCAATGGCGTCAATGCATTGCCCGTCAGCTGCTTGTCGCTTTCGCGCCACTGTGCCACCATACCCACCAGCCAATATCGCAGGTACTTCTCCCAATGCGGCTGACTGGTAGGCACCCGTTCCGCAAGTGGCTTGATTCGGTCCTCTCCGTCCCATTGTGGCAGACTGTCCAGCCAGGTGTTCACGGGGTCGTATTGCTCGATACGCGTGGAATCGATAAAGCGGTTTACGTCCTGGTCCCATGACTTCAGTCCTAGTTCGCGAGCCTCGATGGTCATATCGTTGCGCACTTCAGTGGTCAACGGTTTAAACGTCTGATCCTCAGAGTATTTCATACGATATTCTGCTACGCCCGTCATCAGGTTCTTGCGCATGTCGTAATTCGAGGTAAGGAACATTTCCGTCCTCATTGTCTGCAACGTCTCCTGCGGCACGCTCTTCATCGGCTTCACCTTGTGCTTTTTCTGGTATTCCTCCATCAGCTGAATTTCGTAAGTCGTCGAAAAGACGCTCTTCACCAGTTCTGGGTCGTTGTGAAACAGCGGATGCTCCAGCGTCATACCCTGAGCGTGGGCCAGAGGAATGCCCTGTTCCAGCGACTTGCGAGCTATCTGCTGCAACAATTGCATCTGGCGGTCCTCGTCGGGCAAATCAAAGTAGCCGCCCAACACCTCGCGCAGGATGAATATCCAGTTGAAGTGGTAGGTTCGCTTGATGGTTCGGCCAGGCATCAGCAGGTCGCTCTCCCACGAAATGGGCGTCGGCTCTGACTGGTCGTGCTTCTCCGTATCGGCCTTGAAGGGACGCGCATCTGGATTGAAGTACATCTCAGGGTCGGCACTCAGATAGATGGTTCGCTCCAAATTGGGCTCCAGATACTCGATGTCCAGTCCGAATTGGTTCTGATACGCCCTGCGTGCCGTCTCATACAGGTTCTTATGGAACTGCCTGATCTCAGTCTCATTCTTTGGCAATCTTCCATCTTCCATCAGCCCTCTTACATCTTCCTTCCCAAACAACTCTCCTCGACACACGATTTTCACCGACTTTCCAGATGCCCCCAGGAATGCCATCACCGTCTCGTCCATTCTTGCAGCCTGATTCCTGATGCCGACAGCATCCTCGTACGTCTTCAGCCCGTTCACCTCGACCACCACCAGTCCGTTGTACTTCAGTCCCTTCTGCATCTCCTTGTAGTTCACACATTCTACGGCAAAGAGTAGTCGCGGTAGGTTCACTGTATGCTGCTGGTCGTCGAGCGTAATCTGTCCGTCGTCCATCCTTTGCGGCTTATAAAACTGATATTTCAGACGCAGGTTGAACACCTTGTCTTCTTCAGGACTCTTGCGGATCATCTCTGCCAGTTCCGACAATTCAATACGCTTGATGACCTCTTTCTTTCTCGATATTTTCAATATACTTATATTCATGATATTCAATGTTCTACTAAATGATTACAATTAGCCTGCAAAATTACTGAATTTACTTGGTTTCTGCAAATATTCGCAGAACTTTTTTCTTCTATTATACATCTATTAAACTTCTACTAATAATCTATTTTATTTCTATAAACACTCCATATTTATTCCCAGTGTGGGAATGTTTTATTCCCAGGCAGGGAACATTTTATTCCCAGTGTGGGAACAATCCAGTCCCCTTAATTGGAATTGTCTTAACCCTTAATGGTGATGGCTATTCCTTTTAAGTCTGAAATAGAGTAGGGTGTCAGTAGATGTTAAGTAGATGATTTATAGATGTATTGTAGATGAAAAATATTGCATAAATCATTAATAAATAGTTGTTTACATGCTTATAGTAGATGTTAATGAAGATTTGTATCTTTTAATCAAAGTCCCAAGCTATTACGTAGTGGTCAAACTTAATGCCCTCGATGCTGCCAAACTTGGCCAGAACAGCCAGAATCTCTTCCTGCTTTTGGGGCGAGAGCATAATCTCGCCGTGATGCGCCCGATAATATGGTCCATTTCCGCCACCGAATAATGCATGCACACGCTGGCGAGCCTCAGCCCTTTGTCGTTGAGGCACGTTATGATAGAGTTTCGTGAAGCCCCAAGCTTTCTTCACCAGCTTTTTTTTCACGGAAGCATCGGCACTTGCCATCCTCCCACGCAGTAGGAAAGACAGCCGAGCCGCTGTATCGATCTTTGGGCATCAGCAGTCTGGCCTGATAATGCATGCACTTGTCTTTATCCCTACACTCACGATTGAAACACAAGGGATATCCCCAGGGTATATCTTTCGCTTTCAGTTCTTTTTCTTCTTCTATATCCATAACTATATCATTTATAGTTGCTCATTGAGAGCATCGTTGATTTGACTGCAAAGTTATGAAAAGCCGAGAGCAAAACAAAAGATTTTAATTTTTTTTATGCCGAGACGGAGTAACTTCGCGACTTTTGTCGCAATATTATGAAAAAAGATATCCATAGGTGATAGATTTAGGTTACTTTTTCGTCTCTTATCTCATAAAGATAATGAATTTAAATTTGATTAAGATGAAAAAGTATTTATTGTATTTTGTTGCACTTATGGGGCTGGAATCTTGCCACCAGCGGTTGGACTATGGTGTCAGTTGGGAGCCTGGAGCTGAGGAAGAGCAGTGGACCAAGGATAGCTTGAAGATAGAATTGGAATGGATGGGTGACAGCGCATATATGACTGCTACGGTTAGTGATAAGGAGGGCACGCTGCTGGCCAATATTTCCAGACAAAAGGACGAAGACTTCTGCACGGTTATTAAGTATTTGCGGAACGATACGGGAGGCGTGAGAGGCTTCTTGGTCTATCCCGACTGCTATCCGATGGCAGATAGACGTGACGAGGCGAAGAGAAAAGAGATACAGACGGATGAACTGGAGAGGTATAAGGAGATGCTGTGGGATGAATTTTACAAGAATAACCATCCCTGTGACATTGGTTTGGCCTTGGCTATGGATGATCGCGAAGACAGACCATACGCAGCCCGGTACTATTTTAAGTATGACGGGGAACTCTTGACGGAGGTGTATGACCCAATTTCCGAACAGAAGATTCAAGCAGGAACTGGATCTTTGGAGTATGAGATACATCGGCAAACGATGTATTTGGAAGGAGGTACGTCTATCGGTGATGTACAATTGGTCTTTACTTATATTAGCGAGTATGAACCTGGCTGTTTTACATATAAAACATACGCAGGGTATCGTCCTTTGGAGGAAATGGAGTTTATGGGATATGCGATGAAGAAGCACACTATCTTCCGTTCTGACAGGCCAGAACCATTTGTTACAATGACGCACGAGAAAACAGGGACACAGCAACAGTATCTGCTAACCAGTGACTATGATGATAAGACATTGGCTTCGACATACGTTGATGGTGTTCTACAGAAGGTGGAGAAGATAAGTCAATGGGGAACTGTGCTGCAACAGGACTTATACTTTGAATCTGCTGACAAGAAAGCTTATATCTGCTATCTGAAAGACTACAACTATCAGACCAAACAATTGGTGAAGGTTGGTGAAGAGCGAATCCCTAAACCTGTGTTCTTAATGACGCACAGGGAAAGAAAGGAAATGCAACTTGATGGATATCTGCATGTGATGTGGGGGCGTTTCGGCATTGATAGTTATATGGAAGCTTTCAGGTATTGCAGGTCAGTCGAAGATGATGAGTAGAAGTTGGGTAACTATCTTCGAAGAGTGTGATTCTTTTCACATTTTTCTTCGATAAAGCGCAAAATCTCGAGTTTTATTATTATCTTTGTAGCGCTTATCACAAGGAGGTGATTAGGTTGATGATTATATTTACTAATAAAAATGATTTGTCTGATAGTTTTGTGGTTACTTTCTGCTCTCTTATTACATTAAACAATAAATACAAGGAAGAAAGATGGAAGATAATTTTGCAACAACAAAAAATGGTCATCAGTTAGTTGATTTCTATGACCCAGAGACAAATACATTGGATATACGCTCTAATGGGGCTTACCCTTCAGGCGTACTCAGTAATTTATGCAGCAATGGATTCCGATTTGAGGGGATGGTATGCGGCAGCATGGAAGGCTTTCTCCAGTCATTGAAGCAGAAAGACAAGGACAAGCAGCGTCAGATATGCTCTATGAAGGGTGGTAACGCTAGGAAGCATAGTGTCACGTCTTGGCAGACCGACCAGATAGTATGGTGGAAAGGTATTGCAGTAGATCGTCAGGGTGAGGAATATCAGAGTCTGTTGAGAAGGGCATATCAGGCCATGTTCGACCAAAGTGAACAAATGTAAGGGAATAATAATTTTTGGTTATGAGTATTATTGATAAGAATTTTAGAATGGGCTTACGACAAGAAAGTGACGAAGATAAGGTTATTGATTTGTCGGACAGCGGCCAGTATCCTGCATGTGTGTTGGCAGATTTGGATTGTGTATTCGCATTAGGCGATGACAGTGAGAACTTTCTGCATTTTCTTCATGGGAAATGGACTAAACCCTCATTTCACTGGGGATGGGATGATATTACACATGAAGAAGCTGTGAATAGCGGCTTCTTGTTCCGGGCTTATAGTATGATGAACACCCAATACAGGAAGCGGCGTGATGCCTTAATCGCATCTGAAGGATATAGGTTCGTGTGGAAGAACAAAGACATAGAGCCTGTGCCAGGTTTACTGTCTGGAGAGCAATTGTGTGATATGGCGAATCGTTGTTTGGAAAAAGACTTGGAGGATGCTAAATACATCAATGCTTATGAGGAAAGGGATACAAGACGTTGGCGGTTGAATCCTACTTTCGAAGACTTGATGGCAGATTGGGTGAAGAGCGATGATGAAGCTGACTACTTCCACAGAGATATGGGCTATGGCATGCTGCGTTTCCGTAATCGCTCATATGGTAATAAGCAGATCTTTATTGTCAACCCAGCCTTGAAGAAAGTTTATCCCATCTCGGAACCTAATGGTAATCTGGTCGGGTTTACCCTCGATGATATTGATTGGGACAATGTCAACCAGTTGGAGCATAATTATGATGCCAAAAGACTTGTTGCCGATTATGGAGGATTAAGTATTGGAGATTATCAAGATGGTTTAGCCCGTGTTGACTGGATGTTATATCCCGATGGGCAATACTTTGCAGATGAGGATGGATTCGGAATGGAGGATAATGATGAAGTGAATATTTCTGCCTACATCGATACACAATGCCGGGTTGTTGTCAAGTTCCAAGATATGGAAGATACCGGAAAATGTAGAAGACTTCGTGAAGAGGCGCTCAAAACTTTGTCTAAGGCTGTTTCGCAAGAAGATGTATAAAGTGGGCTATGATTATGAGAAAAATATCGTTGGTTCAAGTTCTCATCGTATTGGTTCTTTGTTCTTGTATGAACAAAGCAAATAGCGGTTCATTAACAATAGGCTTGGAGCAAAGGGATTCGCTATGCTATCCGACAGGTTCTATTTCAGTTGATAGTACTGAAGTTCATATTTGCGCCTCTGAGGACGGTAATATGAAGTTTTACAGTTGGAACACCGGAATGGGTGGAACGTGTCCTGACTTTGCAGTCCTATGCCAGTTCCGAAATAAGGATGGAGAAATTAAGATAGAGGATTTCTGTGTGAAAGAAGGGGAACCTGCATGGGTGTCTAAAGTCCATTCCATAAAGAGGAATGATGGCACGACTTACTATATTACGACAAGAAGCCACCGAGCATCCAGCAATGATGGCTATATGTGGATGGATGCTTTCGTGATAGACCAAGACACGCTGAGAAATGTGAGTGTTCTTGACTGTAGTGATGACCTTGATGAGTGTGGATTGGAAATCAATTATCTAATCTCAGATTGGTATTATAAGACCAACGGTGAGGGCTGGGACTGGCTATTCGAGTACGATACTGATACAAGGAATTTGTATGTCCCACTGACATTATATGAAGACGTCTCTCCACCAATCATTAGTGACAGGTATAAAATGTATTATTTCGACGGGATGGAATTCGCTGATAAAGGCGAGGTTCCACATAAGGGGCTGCACAAGTCACTGTGTGACTATAATCGTCTTGCCAGGTTCTTTAGAACAAAGAACTATATCATCCGTGTCGACAAGATGGCCAACGGCGACTACCGCTATGCATCATGGAAATCATCATCAACCATAAGTGACAAGCCAGAACTTATCGTTATGGGAGGTAAGTACAATGAAGAGAAAGATTGTTATACCTTCTTTAATGAAGGTGTCGAGTATATTGCAGGCTATAGTGAGGATAAGCCCTTACCAGAAGGTGGTTTTGAATACCATGAGTTCCTTCTCGTGAAGAAGGGTGAGAAGATAATCGTGAAGGAAGAACGTTTATCAATTGCAAACTAATAGTACACTTTAGTCATTTATATAATTATCAATATGCCAGTAAATAGAAATACTTTATTAAGGTACAAGACCATTGATCGCATGCTTCAGAGGGGACGTATGGTAACTCTTGACGAGCTGATTGAAGCTTGTGACAAAGCATTGTGTGATGTCAATGGCTATGGAGAAGTAAGCCGACGTACTATTCAGCATGATATTCAGGAGATGCGCTATTCGCAGGCTCTTGGCTATTATGCGCCCATTAAGGTAGTCGACAAGAAGTTCTATAAGTATGACGAATATGGTTATAGCATCACCCAAATACCTATTTCTTCCGAAGATATGGCTCAATTGTCAGAGGCTGTCGATTTGCTTAAGCAAATGAGTTCCTTTAGGGGTTTTGATGGTGTAGAGGATGTCGTGAACCGATTGGAGGACTATGTAGCTTCCATGCGTTACAAGGTAGAACCCGTCATTTTGTTAGAAAGTAATGAGCGCCTACGTGGTTTGGAATACATTACAGACCTGCATGATGCAATTATGAACCAGGAGCCAATAGAGATTACCTATAAGTCGTTCCACTCGCCAGAGGCACAGACCTTCTGCTTCTCCCCTTATATATTAAAAGAGTTTAGAAATCGATGGTTCGTCTTTGGTGACCGGCATGACTTCACCTACACGCCTCTTTGCAATTTAGCTCTGGACCGCATTGAGGGAATCTCTAAAGCTCCCAAGGGAGAGCGCTATATAAAAGACAGAGAATTTCATCCAAGTACGTTTTTTAAGGACATGATAGGCGTGACAAGAAACGTTGAATCGCCCTTAGAGCATGTTACATTTGTTGCTTCTGTAACTGAAGCCCCATATCTAAAAACTAAACCTCTTCATCAGAGCCAGATAGAATTGGAGACTTACCCAGACGGCAGCGTGCTGTTCAGCATTGATGTAATCCTGAATCATGAGCTGGAGCGAGACCTGCTTGGCTACGGGGAAGGAATAACAGTTCTTTCACCTCAACGTTTGGTTGAAAGGATACAACGTCGTCTTATAACTGCTATTGAAAAATATAAGAGGTAAGCTATATTAATTTTTTGAGGGTGTTCAAAGATGACACCCTCTATTCGTCGTTCTTTCTTAAAATGAAACTGTAAATCAAACCGTTTTCAAAACATCGGACACCTCGGCCAGTGTCCTCAGGAGTCTATGACCTCCTGGTTTTGACAGGGCAGGCTTATAAAGCCATTCTGGTTTATTCCTTTGGAAAGGGGGCAGCATCCTGCTGTCAACCGACCTTCCTACTTTGGAGACCATTCTTCAGTTTTTGCTTTGCCATAGTCATTATGCCAAAAACTTTATTCCGTTCAGAGCTTAATACTGCGAATCTCTTTCAATGCATTACTGCCTTGTTCGAGTTTTTCGAGGATGTCAAAGACACAGTCGTTCCATCCGGCAATCGTATAAACATCATCAGAACCTGCCTCCACGGGAGTAGTACCATATCCGGCAAGGTCAAAGATGTATAGCTTTGCATTAGGATTGACAAGCCGTTTATACTTCTTCCACTGCTCAGTAAACATGGAACCAAAAAGAATCTGTCCATCTGTAAACAGAATCACTTTGTCTTCCATATCCCGGTGACGAGTCATCCACTTCAGCACCCCAAGACCATTGGCTGGTTCATGATTGGCGGATAATCGCCAATTCAATTCAACAGCTTTATCACATGCCCGTTCTCCTCGATAGAGTGGGTATGGGGTGAATTTGGTCGTCAAGCGACCAATTAGGACATTTTTACATTTCCATGCTAATGAAACTGCCTGGAAAGCGGCAATATCCATAAGTGTGACTTGACTGTCTTTGCTGACAGGTCTACTTCTCATGGCAGGAGTCATACCAGCGGCAATCAAGACACGGGTATTTTTATCGAATCCCTTAATATGGTCTGTAGCCCACTCTGCAGCAATATCAATAGTGTTACGAAGTCGCCGAAGCTTTGCTTCATCAAGATCGTTCTCAATCCATCGGCGTGTGTGCTCGAAGTTATTCATCTGCTTATTCCACGATTTCCCTTCCTCCCGGAGTCGCCTGTGTACTTCCTTCAGATTCCTTGTCCTTGGCCTGAAGACCCAGCGACGTTTGCGAATATGCCTTGAGTATGATTGATGTTCTTCGTATTTGATTCCATTCAATTCTGAACGATATCTTAACAAAGCCTTTTCGTTGTTACTCAATGGCGTCTCTATGCGATAGCTGATTTTTGTAAGAGTTTCATATTTTGTAATATGCTTTATCTCTTCTCTGTGGCGATACATATTCATTCTTCGTATGCTTTTAAGGTAATATTTACGTCCTTTAAAGCACCAGACTACATATCTTCCTAACTCGCGCCATGCAGTATAGAGCCTAAACGGCATCATGCGACTTTTTCGGAGTGCATCTATATCCATAATCTGCTCACACAGATTAATGAATGCTTTATCGCTTATAGCAAGTGAATACATCCTTGTGAGGTTGCGAATGAGGGCCATGTAGCCCAGACGACCGCTGTCGATCATTGCTTCCCACATCTCTCGCTCTGCATCCAGTTTTTCTCCGTATGAGCTATAGTGACGCTTCATGATTTCTGCTTTCTCATGCTCCCATGTGTATGGTGGCTGAAGTTCGTCCTTGGCAATCCGATTGAAGATTTCTTGTTGTTTCTCATCCCTGGCCTTTGGATGAACCAGGAAGAGGGCATCGCGAAGCGTAATCTTCTTCTCTTTGTCTTTCGGACTATAGCAGAAGCTATATTTGGCAAACTGATACTCATCAAACCTGTTGAAGGCGGTGCGTAGACCACGTATCAACTGAGCTGATATACCTTTCAGGTTGTCTTTCTTGTTTCGCCACTGGTAACAGGCTAAAAGCTCGGTTATTTCGTCTGCTCGCATTATGCACTTTCCTACTGCCTTACTAACCAGAGAATCACCACGGTGTATTTGTGCCAGTTCTACCAGTAATATAAGGGGTATAGTGCGCAGATTCATCTGCAGGCGTGCATAGACAGCAAGCTTAGCTGTAAACCTATGGTCACACTTCCCAACCAGATGTCGGATTCTTCTCAGACGCTCATTGCCGCTCTCATAGAATGTTCCGTTCAGTGCCAGTGTATTAACTACAGTGGTGTAGAGCTCCCATTCGGGAGAAAGTCGGTAGAGATGTCTGTCGAAGTTCAAGTTTTTGCCTCCGGCCATGATGGTCTCCTTCGTATTGAAGGTACTCATGTGTAAGAATCTCTTTTCTTTTCTGAGGCATTTTATTTTAATGTTAATAACTGAAACCATCTTTCGCACCACTAAAGGGCTGGGTAGCATGGCCGCATGCGAGTTGATGGGGAACTTAAAATCGGGGGGCGAAATGGGCGTGAGGTGAGACTCTGAAGTTATTATTACATATTAGTAATAAGCTTCACAGGGGCCTCAGTGAATGTCTCCCACAGGAACAGCATGCTTACGAAAAGCTTAAAGCTGTTCGCTCTGGCGCGATGTGTATATTCCACCTTTTAGTGAAATAGCAGCGCATTACGCCATCATGCCAGGCGGGATCCACTGAGTTCGAGCGGTGATCCATGCTCGCATCTGCCGAATCCTCTCACTGGCGTCAACCTTGTCCCGACGGGTGAGTGCCAAACAGTCATTGTTGTTACCCTTATTGAGAATAAGGTTCCAACTTGTCCGCAACTCTTGTTTGTTTTTGTCGATGAATTACAATTGCTACCTGGCGCAAAGGGAGGTGCCCTTTCGGCAGTCCCGCTTATTGCACCACTTACGCTGCATAGCAGCACAACAGTTTTCATAAGACGTGTCGTTTAAGTTGTTTACTAAGTTTATATCAAAGATCGCTTTCTGTGAATAGTAGAGTGGTGTAGTTCACATTTCTATCTTTATCATATGAAATGAAAACACCTTTTTCGAAATCTGCTGCAAAATTACATGTGATGTGCGCAAGTTTACTGCGTAGTGAAAAAAACTTGCTTTTTATTGATAGTTATGGTCAGTTTCTTTCTCAAATCTCATGTAAGGGATAAGTAATAATTGTTGAATGAATAAAGATGTACGACTATGGAGAAGATTTACTACAAGGAAATGATGGAGATGGCACATAGATTGTTCCACGTGATGGAGAAACGAGTCGGTGCTAAGGATATGAAGAAGATATATGAGGCTTTCGAATTTGCTCGCAAAGCACATGATGGGCAACTGCGCAAGTCGGGCGAACCCTATATCATTCATCCCATTGCTGTGGCAATGATTGTGGCTGTTGAATTGGAACTGGGTGCTAATCCAGTAATAGCAGCGTTCCTTCATGATGTGGTGGAGGATACAGACTATACCATTGATGATATCCGTCAGCGTTTCGGTGATGATGTGGCTTTTCTTGTCAGTGTGGTGACTAAAAAGAATACCGGGGACTACGAGATCTCTAAGCAAGTAGATAACTACAAGCAGATGCTCAATTCTATCCACTATGACATTCGTGCGCTGCTGATAAAGCTTGCCGACCGTTTGCACAATATGCGTACGCTTGGCAGTATGCCGCCTCACAAGCAAATGAAGATTGCTGGTGAGACTGATTTTTTCTACGCGCCTCTAGCTAACCGTCTCGGATTATATCCTATCAAGATTGAGTTGGAGAATCTGAGTTTCCGTTATCGCTGTCCTCATGAGTATAAGAATATTGCAAAGCTCATAGAGAGAGACCGCCTTCGCCATGAAGGTCGTCTTGCTTATTTTACAGATAAGATTCGTGAGGTTTTGCGCAAAGAGGACATAGAGGCTCAGGTCTATGTAGACTATCGCCCGCCATATAGTATATGGCGTAAGATGCAGAAGTCTGGTGATGATTTCTATCACATTGCGTTCCGCCATGTCGTTGAGATAGTTTTCGCTTGTGATAATAATGAACAGGAAAAGGATTTAGTATTGAAGATATACTCACGTTTGACAAGTGTTTTTAGCGAAAAGCCTTGTGGTATTGTTAACTATCTTGATGTCTGTAAGGAAAATGGATATCAGAGTTTTCATGTGCAATTGCTTTCTGATTTTGGCCGTTGGGAGGAAGTTCATATCAGTAGTGAACGTATGGTGCGCAATAATCAGATAGGTGTTGTTGCCGAACGTAGGGAGGATAGCGTCCGTCTTTGGATTGAGAAATTTCGTTCTGTGCTAAAGGACCTGGAGTTCCACCCAAAGGATTCCGACTTTATACTTGATGTGTCGCGGGCGTTTTACAATGACAATATTATGGTATTCACACCGAAAGGGGAAGTTATAAATCTTCCTAAGGGTGCAACTGCCCTTGACTTCGCTTTTGAAATTCACAGCGATATTGGTGAACACGCCCATTATGCTCGCATTAACGGTCAATTGTCCTCTGTCAAAACAAAACTTCAGCGTGGTGACATTGTGGAGATTGGCATTAATCCAGATATAAAGCCAAATATCAGCTGGAATGATTGTGTACTAACTTATAAAGCAAAATGCTTTTTGAGGAAATATTTTGCCAAACAAGAGAAACCTCAGTTTCATTTCTGTCCTCACTGTCATCCTATTCCTGGTGAAGAAGTCATTGGCTTCATGGAAAGTGATGGAACGACCACCGTACATAAGCGTAATTGCCCTGTTGCCATTCAGTTGGCTTCCAAACAGGGTGACTCTATAGTTTCTGTAGATTATCAGGAGCAACCAGATGTCCTCTATCCTGTCAGTATTCAGATTTTGGCCATTGATCGTCATCATCTGTTAAGCGACATGACCAACTGTATTACACAGGAACTCAATCTTTCTATTGATGCATTAAGTACAGTAACAGTTGATTGTATAGTCAATTGTACTATAACATTTGGTGTACATTCTTTCCTTGAGTTGCAGGCAATCATCTCCCAAATTTCCGCAATTAAAGGGATCGAGGAGGTAAAGATGATAAACAACAAATAAGAAATTGTAATAATCATGAAAGGACTAATAAAACTTTTATTCACTGCCTTTTTGATGTCGTCTTGCCATCAACAGTTGGACTATGGTATTAACTGGAACGATAATGATGAGACGGAGCAAATTACCAATAATGGCTACAAGGTCATAGTTGAGCGGATTGAAGCCAGTAGTTATCAGAAAGCAGAAATTTCGGATTCGGCAGGTTGTTTTTTGGCTTATATTACCAGACAAGAGGGTGACGATGTGTGTACAGTCATTAAGTATCTTCACAATGATAGTGGTGATGTGCGGGGGATATTAGTCTATCCCCGATGTTATCCGATGCCTAAAAGAGGAGGAAATGCTCTGAAAAAAGATAGTAATATCAATGAGCTGGCAGAATATAAGGAACAGCTTTGGAAGGATTATGAAAGAGATAGCAACCCCAACGATATAGGACTCGCATTGGTGTTTGAGAAACGAGAGGACAGGACTTACGCAACTCGCTATTATTTCAAATATGAGGATAATGTATTGGTTGAAGTCTATGACCCCATAAGTGAGCAGTTCATTAAGGCCGATGAAGGAGAAAAGATCGACTATCAAGTAATGTCACATGAACTGTTGTTGACAAATGATTCAGTCATTGGAGACGTTATGTTACACTTTATGGTAAGACCTGTAGATATATCGGATAACTATAAAGTCAGGATGTATTGTGGTTATCGCCCGATGGACGAATTGGAATTTAAAGGGGGGATAATGGTTAGGCGCAAGATATATCGGTCTGACCGTCCAGAAGTGTATACTATGGTGGAAAGAATAGACGAAGGTAGAAAGCATGTGTATAAGCTGACGTGTGATTACGATGATAAGACATTGGTTTCGACATATGAGGACGGTATGTTGAAGAAGGTCGAAGAAGTGAGCAAATGGGGCACAGTTCTTCAGCAGGATATATTCTTCAGGTCGGCAGATAAAGAGGCATATATCTGTTACCTCAAAAACTATGATTACCAGAAAGGACTTCTTGTTAAGGTTCAGGAAAATCGTATTGACAAAGATGAGTTTTGGGGAATGTCAAATGAAGAGAGTGAAATGAGTCTGCAACCACAGATGGAAGCTATGTGGGAGCGTTTTACATATTTAGTCTATGGAATAGATGATTGAAATTGAGATTTGAAAAAAATATCAGGAGTTGTGATAGCGGGAGACAAAACTGCGCTCTATGATAATGAACAACAACAAAAGGAAGTGAAGGAATGAACGCAAGAACAAATGCAGAAAAGGAATGGCTCCGCAAGCTAACAGCTGGTAAGGTGGAAGTGAAGGAAGAAAAGGCTGCTTCTCAAAAAGCGGCTGCTCAGACAGAGGTGAAGGAACCAGCACCCAAGCGAAGCAACGGGTTTAAGGATGTGGCAGGCATGGACGAGCTGAAGCAATTGGTAATCGAGGGTTTCATCAATGTGCTGAACAATCAGAAGGATGCCAAGGACTTCGGAGTAACACCGCCAAGCTTGTTACTCTACGGTCCATCTGGATGCGGTAAGACGTTCTTTGCAGAGAAGATTGCCGAGGAAGTTGGTGTAAACTTCATGAAAGTTGTTCCTGATGACATTGCTTCGACACTTGTACACGGATCTCAGGAAAAAATAGCGGCTGTCTTTAAGTCTGCGGCAAAAAATGCACCAACACTTATCTTCTTCGATGAGTTTGATGCGTTAGTGCCTTGTCGCTCAAATGATGACAGGAACTACCAGAATGGTGAAGTTAACGAATTCCTGTGTATGCTTAACAATGCATCTGAAAAAGGGATATATGTCTTGGCTGCAACCAATCACCCGGAACGAATTGACAAAGCCGTTTTGCGAACAGGGAGGATAGATGAGCTGATTTACGTAGACATGCCGGATCCTAAGGCCCGAGAGAGTCTTTTCCGCCTTGCTCTGTCGAAGTTGCCCGTAGATGAAAATATTGATTATATAAGGTTAGCAGACATGACAAAAGGGTACAACTGTAGTGATATAATCTATATCATAAAGGTGGCATCGCGCAAGATGTTCAATGCCAGTATTCTGGAGAAAGACCAGCCTCGCAAGGTAATTACCCAGATGCTATTGGAGGACATCATCACGCACAAGGCTCCATCGGTAAGCAGTCGTGACCTTCGTGAATACGAGCGCTTCCGCAGTGAGTTTTCACCAAAGGATGATAACTGTAAGCACCAGACAATAGGTTTTCATTAAACAACAATAATACTATCAATTAAAAGATTAAGTTTATGAAAGAACAGATTATGAACACATTTGCGACGATGGGATTTGTGCTTGAAGAGGTTGAAGGATTCGGTTATGGTTTCAGTTATGAGGGGAATAACTGTCTCTATATGCCCAGCGATGATGATCAGGAATTTCTGAATTTTGCAATTCCCACAGAATTTGAGGTTACAGAAGATAACACTCAGCCCGCTCTCATGTTGATGGATTGTTTGAACTCAACGTTGAAATACGTAAAAGCCAACAGACTTGGCGATAGAATTTGGGTGTTCTATGAGCGTGAGTTATATGGTGGTGAGGATCTCGAGAAATTGATGCTTCATATGATTCTTCATTTGGAAGCGGCTATGGACTTTTTCCACAATGCAATGGCAAACATCAAGAAAGAATTCGATAACTCCGATGATGATACTTCTGCGAGTGATACTGAGGAAGCTGCTTAATATATAAAAATAGGAGAGAAATAACGATGAACAAGAAAGAATTAATACTCCAGATTTTGGAAAAAATGGGCTATAAGCCTGAGCTTGACAATGATGGCGACATTATGTTTCGTTTTGAGGCGAAAACTGTTTTTGTGATGACAGGTGACGATGATGAGAAGTATTTGTCTGTGCAACTGCCGCAATTCTATGAGGTTGCAGAAGGAGAAGAACCGCTTGTTTTGACTGTTTGCAACAGGATGAGCCGTGAATTGAAGTTGGTTAAAGTCTATATTGACCAGACTTTCAAGAACGTGACAGGTGCTTGTGAGTTTTTCTATTCCAATGAAGAAAGTTTGTCAGATTGCCTTGCACACTCTCTGAGGTTTTTGGGCATTGTGCGTTCAAGATTCAAAAGGTACAAAGCAGAATTAAGTGAAGATTAGGTAATAAAAGAAAGGGCTAAATGATGAAGGAATTTATTGTAATGGTGATATTAGCCATGTTTGTGGCAAGTTGCTCCGAGCAGCAACTTTATGATGAGTTTTCAAGTGAGAACGTTGTTCAATTGAATGAACAAAAGCTCTCAGAGTCCTCCATGTTGAATTCCTATCTGGAAAAGGCCAGATGGGGTGATGGTACTGCATTCCTGAAACTTGCGGAATGTTACCATGACGGTATCGGTGTGAAGCCTGATTTCATGGGCACTCTGACTATGCTTATGATGGCAGATCAATATGGTGTTACTAGTCGTAGCATTGGAGAATATCTCATGTCGCTGCCTAACACGGATAATACAAAGATGATATTTGAAGCCATAGCGGAACTGGATAGGAAGAACAGTTTGCCATCAGACAGTATCATCGATGTACTAATTGCTAAAGGATCGGCAGACGGTTATGCCATAAAAGGAATCCTTCAGGTAGAGCGAGGTGATACTCTTGCTGGTCAGCATTCCATTCAGGCAGGTGCAGAAATGGGGAGTTCATTTGCAGAACTATTGTTATGTGCCTTTCCTACTTCAGAGACAGGAAAAAGGAAGTACATGAATATTGATATGCTCAAAAGCATGTCTGATAGGTCTCCTATAGCTAACAAATTGTTGGGTGACATTTATTCTGGTTATGATTATGGTAATACTAGCGATATCAATGAATCTCTGGCAGCGATGTATTACAAGAAAGCCGATGAACAGGGATGTCTTGGTAAACGCCCAGCTAGGTGGCTAATTAACTATTATGACCGTGTTGGGATTCAGATTGATGCCAAAGAAATGGAGCGCCTTCAGATTTTGAGTGGCCATATCAGTGCCCCAGACGAATTTGTTCCTGATTCTGTGTGTATAGATCCTGATTATCTTGAGATGGACTCTGTGGCCATTTCCGATTAGAATCTACCGTATATTAATTGAAAGCAAAATTGGTGGAAATCAATGAAGTATATGAGGTTTTTGGTCGTTGTTTTGGTACTGTTGCTGGCAGGAGGTCTTTTCTGCATCAGTCCGACTTCATGCAATGGCAACAGCCAGCCTGCTACTGATATCACTGAGGATGACACCTTAGTATATGAGGATATTGCAGAAGATGTCGAAGAAGAGAATGTTATCGACAGCGAATACCATTGGGAACCACCTATCATTCCCTCGTTTGTCAAGAGGCTATTTTCAGACACAGAGTGGAGTGCTGATACGATTTGTGTTGTTGATGGGAAGGCTTATTATATGGCATACGATGATAATGGTCGCACTAATGTTCTATATAATAAGGATAGAATACTTGTTGCAGATCCGACATTGAGCATACTTCCATACGACAAGGATAAGCATCTGTATCATGCAAGTGTCATAGGCAAGGATATTTTGGTGGATTTCTCAGATGATAAGAGCCTGCAGGGGCTATCAAAACTCACAGTTTCCTTGCCGGATTTCACAACGACCTATTATAATGCGTTAGCTGATTTCTGTGAAAGGGTCCACTATAGCATATCTGTTGATTTCCCAAAACGGTCAATTGCTCATTCTGATGCGATTACAAAATGGCTCGTTGAGAAGATAGCGGATTCAGAGGACATGAATGGCGAGCTGCCGCCGTTGAATGCCTATTATATTAATTATGCTAAAAAGACGAATGTAGGATGGCGGTACGATGGCGACATCCATAACCACAAGCGTATTTGCAAGTTCGCCTCTGAGGTGTATTTTGCATTTGTCAAAAGCGATTACAGTATGAATGAGATGGATATTCCATCATCATTATTTTCAGCGTTGTGTCTGAAATCATACGTTAAGAACAATCGTTTTGTCACTTATCAGCAATTCACACACGGCTATTATGGAGGAGCTCATGGTTATTATACAGAGTGTTTGATTTCCTACGACCACGTTCACGGACAAGAGGTAGACTATAAATACTTGTTTAAGGATGGTAACATGAAGGATATTGTAGATCTTCTCAAAGAGGAAGCCAAGAAATCTCCAAACTATCAGATATGGGAACCTAATATCGACGAATATGCATGCGTTAAGGATGAAAATGATAAACCAACGGGACTGCTCAGGTTACCACAGCCAGGTCTGTCAGATGAAGGTGTTGTTTTCTCATTCCAGCCATACGAGATAAGCTGTTTTGCAGCTGGTGCGTTTCATTTTACGATTCCGTACAATAAGCTGAGACCTTATATGACAGACGCTGCAAAGTGGTGCTTGAACATGAATTAGAAAACAAAGGAATATGAAGAATATTTTAGTTTTTATCGCCATTATGTTGATGGCAAGTTGTGCAAAGATGGAGTTTGAGGATTTTACTGACCCCCCATCCGTATATAAGGAAGTTTTTTTAGATGAATTCTCGGCCCTTTCGAAAGAAAACAGTTGGGAGGTCGTTTATCTGTATTTCTTGGATAAGCAAACCAAGAAGCCCAAGGCCAAGTATCGCAAAGCATTGTATGAGCCACGATGGTATTATTATGAGCTTGACTCTGTTGAGGAGTACAAGGTCTTGTCAGATGTTGCCCATCCATATCTCATGCAGGGCAATTATGAGTTAGGAGAAATAGGGAGAACGTTTTCTATTTATGGAGATTCCATAAGGATTCATCGTTGTGGTGACTATCCCGTAGAAAACCCGAGGTATTCTCTGCTTGTTGTGACGAGGAAAGAAGGACAAAGTAAGTAAGATAGGCATATGCAAATAGAAAAGATTACAAAAACACTGATTCTTCCTTTCTGTGTTATTGTCGCATGGATTATGCTTGGGGTATGGTTGTATTCTTGTTATGTGGGAACGAATGGTGGTCAAATTACAGCCAAAGGAGAGAGAGGAATTATCACCGATAGGAATGGGCTGCTGTTGGTAGCGAATGACACAACGGGCCAAGACTCTATATTAGGCTTTGTCCAAAGGACATATCCCCATCCTGCCGCTGCTCAATTGTTGGGCTATACCAGTATGGCTACACCCGCCGATATTCTCTACGATGATGAGTGTGACAGAAAAGATGTCTTTGGGAGAACAGGCTTGGAAAAAACTTATGATGGTGTATTAAGAGGCAAGAATGGTGAATCTGGGAAGAACCTAAAACTGACCATAGACTATGAACTACAGAAGTATGGTGAGGAACTAATGGCAGGCAAGGTGGGAAGTATTGTGGCTATTGAACCTTCTACTGGTGAAGTGTTGTGTATGGTGTCTTCACCAGGCTATAACCCACAAGCACTTGTCGGAACAAGAGCCTATACGCTACGTCATCAATTGCAACAAGACAAGTATAAGCCCATGCTGAATCGTTGTGTTATGGGGCAATATTCACCTGGCTGCGTGTTTAAGGCAGCCCAAGCCCTGGTGTTATTATCTGAAGGTATCATAACACCAGAAACAACCTTTTCATGTGTCAGAGGGTTCCATGATCATGGATTAAGCATACCATGCCATGGCCATAGTTCGCCACTTTCAATAGTAGCAGCAATAAGCACATCATGCAACGGCTATTTCTGTCATGGCTTTCTTGATATGATAGGACATTCTAAGTATGTCTCTGTGCACAACGCAATGACCAAGTGGAGTGAATATATGCATTCCCTTGGATTGGGATATCAACTTGGTGTTGATTTGCCGAATGAGCGTCGTGGTCTGATACCCGTAGCGGATTATTATGAAAAGGCATATAAGGGAGCATGGAATGGTAGGGCAATTCTGGGTAATGCCATCGGTCAGGGAGAAGTAAAAGCAACTCCGCTTCAACTTGCGAATCTCTCCGCGATTATTGCTAATGGTGGTTCTTACTTTATTCCGCATGTCGTAAAGCGTCTTCAAAGCGGGGATGTTGATGCAAAATTCAAGTCGATGAAATCGTCGAAAGTTACCAAGGAGGCGTGTGATGTAGTTGCCCAGGGTATGAGGATGTCTGCCATGGGAGGTGTGTGCAAGGTTCTGTCGAGAATGCCTATTGAAGCATGTGGTATGTCTGGTGCAGCATCCAGTAGCGGAAATGAAAACTCCATCTTCATAGGTTATGCTCCTGTGGAAAATCCCAAGATAGCAGTGGCTGTGATAGTTGAAGGTGGAGGTTGGGGCGGTAAGTTTGCAGTGCCTGTTGGCGGTCTTGTTATGGAGCAATACTTGAATGACGGCTTATCAGAAGAATCAAAGAGACGTTCAAAGGCATTACAAGAGGAACATATAGAGTATAATATGGATTGAACGAGAATGAAAGAAGTGGTGGACTTGCTCACACTTTTGTTGATGAAAGAAACAACATAATAATAAAGTATCGTATGAAACAGTATTTCTATTTGGTTATCGCGCTGATGATGGTCGGCTGTACAGACCAGTTTATGGTGGATGAGTTGGCAGGAGAATATGCAGAGCAGACTCCTGTAAATGAGGTAGTAACCCTTATGGAGAAAGCACGTTGGGGTGACGGTCAGGCTTATGTGAAGTTGGCAGACTGCTACCGTGAAGGTAAGGGTGTTCAGCAGGATTTTATCACTATGCTTGGCATGGTTTCTTTTGCTGATGAATATGGTGGTATCGGGCGTATGGAGGATTATCTCTCGGCCCTGCCAGAGGATTCGGAGTACAAACTGGTGTTCGACGCGATGGAAAAGTT
>JAEEGJ010007268.1_pt1 | contig 32001 bp, 31 predicted proteins | sample 8958761 | NCBI WGS metagenome assembly JAEEGJ01 (sample SAMN16246546, study PRJNA631951) | gut metagenome | biome: gut microbiome; feature: rumen; material: RS-attached | host: Bos | place: Iran: Karaj | collected 2018-10
AAATGTCAGCGAATTCGTTCCGTTGCTCGCCGTTGCAAGCTGCTTGTTTGTTTCTCTGTTCCATTTCCGACTCCTTTCACCCATAAGACGGATGAATCGGGTGATTTGCTGCAAGAACTTTTATTTTTGGAAGGGAAAACGGGCTGCCGGGGTCGTCAGCCCCTACGCAAAAAACGCAAATAAAAACGAGGGGGTGGCTTTCCCCCTCGTAGCTATATCATACGGAATCGGCTTATTCTTCGTCTTCTTCCTCTTCTTCGCCGTCGTCGGCGTTCAGGAAGGAGAACAGTCCCTTCTTTTTCTTCTTGGGCTTTTCCTCTTCCTCGTAATCGTCGAGTTCGTCATCCTCCTCCTCGACTTCCTCAATGCCGAGCATGCGGGCGAAGAATCCCTTCTTGCGGGGCTTCGGCTGCTCCTCTTCCTCTTCTTCCTCCGCAACCGGCGCGGGACGCTTTGCGGGCTGGACCTTCTGCGTACGCGCGGGCTCCGCCTGACGGCGTGCGGAAGCGACCGTATCCTGAACCGGCATCGAGATCGGCGCGGGATCGGGTTCGGGGATCACGAGTTCGGGCGCGACCGGTCTTTGACGCACGTCGAGCTCCTCGCGGTTTCCGTTGATCATCTTCATGTAGTCGTTGAGATAGCGCTGCACATCCGCAAGGATGTCGTCCGCATAGGCGCGCGCGCCGTTGCAGATCGATTCCGCGTTCTCCTCCGCGGCGCGCTGCAGATCGTCCGCGCGCTTCAATGCCGCCTGATAGACGGAATTCTCGGAAATCAGTCCTTCGTATTCCGCGACCGCCTGACGGTAGACATTCTCCGCCGCCTCCTGCGCCTGTTCGTGCAGTTCGTTCGCCTCGTTCTGTGCGTCCGCAACGATCTGGTCCGCCTGTTCGTTCGCATCGCGCAGCATGTTGTCCTTTTCGGCCAGGATGCCGCTTGCCTTGCGGATATTCTCGGGGATCGTCGTTCTGAGATCCTCCAAAAGTGCGCCGAGCTCATCCGCGTCGATGATGCGGCGGTTTCCCGCGTTGCTGAATTTCGGTTTCGGGCTCTCCTCCACAAGCTGTTCGATCTTCGAGAGGATGCTGAAGATCTTCATCGTCTGTACTCCGTTCATTTCTGCCTTGCCAACCTTTCCCGTAAATAATTGATATTGCAGGACGGCACCAGTCCCTCGATGGAACCGCCCAATTCTCCGATTTCACGCACATTCGAACTCGAAAGGAACGAATGCGCGGGGTTCGCCATGAAATACACCGTGCGGATCTCCGGTCTCAGATGGCGATTGACCGCATCGATCTGGAATTCGTATTCGAAATCCGTGATCGCGCGCAATCCGCGGATCAGGTAATGCGCGTTGATCTGCTCCGCATACTCGACGAGCAGCCCCGAGAAGGAGCCGGACCGCACGTTTTCGAAGCCCTCGGAGGCGATGATGCGATCGATCATCTCCACGCGCTCCTCCACGCTGAACACCGGCGACTTCGCGCTGTTGTTCAGCACCGCCACATAGACGAGATCGAACAGCCCCGCTGCGCTTTTCAGAACGTCCAGATGCCCGATCGTGAAGGGATCAAAGCTTCCCGGATACACGCCGATCTTCATTCCCTGTCCTCCTCTATGAGCGAATAGCCGCACCTTCCGAACTTCTTCGACCGTCTCACGCGGTACACGCCCTCGATTCCCTGCGGTGCAAGGTCCGCCGCGTGTTCGAGAATCACGAGACCGTCCGGCTTGATCAGTCCGCTTTCGAACAGCCGCCGCACCGCGTCCTCCGAGATCCCTTCCCTGTACGGCGGATCCAGAAACGCGAGATCGAACGACGCGCCTTCCGAACGCAGCCGGTCGATCGCCGCCGCATAGTCGAGATTCAGCACCCGCACGCGATCCGAAAAGCCGAGCGTTTCGGCGTTTCTTCGGATGATCGCCGTGCACTGCGCGTCGCGGTCGTTCAGCACCGCAAGCTTTGCCCCGCGCGAGCACGCCTCGAGTCCCAGATTGCCGCTTCCCGAAAACAGATCGAGCACTTCGGCATACGGAACCGAAAACTGCACCGAGCCGAAGATCGCTTCCTTGACGCGGTCGAGCGTCGGACGGGTTTCCATGCCCTCGCGCGTTTCGATCTTTCTTCCGCGCGCCGTTCCGGAAATGATTCTGACCATAGAAACCCCTATATCTTGTATTGTGTATCCCATTTTAGCACCAAGGTCTTGAAAAAGCAAGTGTTTTTGAATAATTTGTTAACATTTTTTCGATAAAATATGAAGACGTAGAATTTGCACAGTTTTTACGTGAAAGAATTGACTTTTTGCACGCATTCTTGTAGAATTGCGTACGGGAAAAGAGAGGTGTTTTTATGCTTCGCAGTACGTATGCGGTCATCCATCTGCCCGCGCTTTTGAAGAACATCCGTTACGCAAAGCGCTCGCTCAGGCCGGAAACGAAGTTTCTGGCGGTCATCAAGTCCAACGCCTACGGCCACGGCATCAAGGAGGTCGGGCGCTATCTCGAAAAGTCCGGCATTGTCGATATGCTGGCGGTCGCCATTCCGGAGGAAGGTCTCCTGCTTCGCGCGTGCGGCGTCACGCTGCCGGTGCTGATCCTCGGCGTCACCGATCCGGATCACATTACGGCGGTCGTCGCAAACGACCTTACCCCCGCCGTCTTTCTGCCCGAACAGATCTATGCGCTCGAGCGCTGCGCAAAGGCCGCCGGCAAGGATGCGCACGCGCACGTCAAGCTCGACACCGGCATGCGCCGCATCGGCGTGCTCGACAACGAAATGCTCGACGCCGTGCTCGACGCGTTCGACAGCTGTCCGCACGTCAAGATGACCGGCGCGTTCACGCACTTTGCGAAGTCCGAGTCCGATCCGAAATTCACAATGCTGCAGGCGGAACGATTCAACGCGTTCATCGACCGCATCCGCGCCCGCGGCTATTCGCCGGTCGTCCACGCCGCCAACTCCGGCGCGACGCTCGACTTCCCCGAGCTGCAGTACGACATGGTGCGCTTCGGCATTGCGCTGTACGGCTACCATCCCGATCCGCGCCGCACCGAAAAGACCGGCCTCACCCCCGTGATGTCGCTGATCACGCACATTTCGAACCTCAAGACGCTGCCTGCGGGCGAAGGCGTCAGCTACGGTCTCCGGTACACGACCGCGCACACCACGCGCATCGCGACGCTCCCGATCGGCTACGGCGACGGCTACAAGCGCTGTCTCACCGGCAAGTCCGACGTGCTGATCGGCGGGATCCGCTGTCCGCAGGTCGGTACGATCTGCATGGACCAGATGATGGTCGACGTCACCGAGGTCCCGAACGTCGCCGTCGGCGACGAAGCCGTGCTGATCGGCCGTCAGGGCAACGAAAAGATCACCGCGGACGATCTCGCCGAGAAAGCGGACACGATCTCCTACGAGATCCTGCTCTCGATCTCCGACCGCGTCCCGCGCGTCTACGAAGAATAAGCATTTGCGATTCCGCCGTCCGAAAGGGCGGCTTTTTTCTTGACGGAAGGCTTCAAAACACGGTATAATAGCCGCATGAAGGAACGGATCAAAAAGGGAATCACGGCGTGGAAACGTCCGAAGGCGTGGGTTGCGGCGATCATCGTGCTCGCGCTTCTCTTAGGCTGCGCCGTGTTTGCCGTATGTCTCAGGCGTCCTCTTGCAAAGTACAATCCCGATCGCGACGACGCCGCGCAGGTATACTTCACGCACCTTGCGCTTGCCGCGGACAGCAACCGGCAGCTGTTTGAGACCGGCTCCGTCTCCGAAGCGTATGCGGAAAACGGCGCCGGACTGAAATCCTATTCCTACGCCTACGCGAAGGTGCTCGAGGTGCTTTCCGACGATTCGCACGAGGACGCAACGACCGAAAACGTGCACGTCGGCTCGCAGGAGCTGCTTGTCGAGATCACGACCGGCGTCCACAAGGGGCGGCGCGTGCAGCTCACGAACTTCATGAGCAAGCTCTTTGACAAGCACGCGAAAGCGGGCACGTCGCTTCTTGTGTTCATTCTGACCGACGCGTCCGTGCTCGACGAAAACGGGCTCCCCTCGATCTCCCTCTCCGTGATGAACTACAACCGGCAATGGCTGCTGCTCGGGCTCGTCGCCGTGTTTCTGATCGTCGTCGGGCTGATCGGCGGCAAGGTCGGTCTGCGCTCGATCCTCGGGCTCGGCTTCACGCTCGCCTGTATCGTGTTCCTGCTCGTGCCCGCGCTGCTGCGCGGATACGCGGCGATCCCGCTGACGCTGCTTTTGTGCGTCGTTGTGACGGTCGTGTGCTTCCTGCTGCTCGACGGACTGAGCCGCAAGACCGTTTCGGCGATGCTCGGCACGGTCGCGGGGTTCACGGTCGCCTGTCTGTTCGCCTTCCTTGCAAGCCGCCTCGCGCATCTGGACGGGCTCGAATACAATGTCGCCGATTCCGACACGCTGATTCAGGCGAAGTATCAGGGCACGCTGATCAATCTGCGCGGGCTGTTCGTCTCCGGCATCGTGATCTCGGCGCTCGGCGCGGTCATGGACGTGGCGATGAGCATCTCCTCCTCGGTCAACGAGCTCAAGACCGTCAATCCCGACCTCGGCTTTGCAAAGCTGTTCCGCAGCGGCATGCACATCGGACGCGACGCGATCGGCACCATGACGAACACGCTGATCCTCGCCTTTACGGGCGGCGCGCTCGTCAATCTCATTCTCATCAAATATTACAACTGGGACTGGAAAGCGATCCTGTCCGGCGACTACATCACGCATGAGGTCATCACCGGCATTGCGGGCAGCATCGGGCTGATCCTTGCCGTGCCGCTGACCGCGCTGATCGCATCGGCGCTCTTTGACCATGCGAAAACCGAACCGAAACACCGCAGGGAGAACCGTCTATGATCAAAACGGTATGCATCGTGAGCTTATCCAGCGGAAGCATCGGCGAGCCGAAGGTCCGCCACGAGCTGGAGATCGGCGTCCGTCGGCTCGAATCGTTCGGGCTGAACGTCAGATTCGGCGCGCACGCGCTGATGGGCAGGCAGCATCTCAATGCGCATCCCGAGGATCGCGCCGCCGATCTTCTGGCGGCGTTTGCCGATCCGGAGGTCGATCTGATCCTCTGCGCGATCGGCGGCAACGATACCTACCGGCTCGCGCCGTATCTGTTCGATCACGACGAGCTGAAAAACGCCCTGTCCGATAAGCCGTTCCTCGGCTTCTCGGACACGACGGTCAACGATTATATGCTGCATAAACTGGGGCTTCATACATTTTACGGACAGGCGTTTCTCTGCGACGTCTGCGAGCTCAGTCCCGATATGTTGCCCTATACCGGGCGGTATTTCCGTGAGCTTTTGGAAACCGGCACGATCCGCGAGATCCGCCCCTCGGACGTCTGGTACAAGGATCGCCCGTCGTTCGCGCCGGACCAGATCGGCGTGCCGCTTCCGCCGCTGCGCGATCGCGGCTTTGAGCTGCTGCAGGGCGATCCTGTCTTTTCGGGACCGATCCTCGGCGGCTGCATCGATTCGATCGGAGAGATGCTCGACGAAGCGATCGACCATACCGCGCTGCGCACCATGACCGCCGTCTGCAGACAGTACGGGCTGTTTCCTCCGAAAGAGGACTGGAAAGGGCGCATTCTGCTTTTGGAATCCAGCGAGGAGCAGCCGACGCCCGCGCAGTACCGCAAAGCGCTCGAAGCGATCAGGCGGCAAGGCGTGTTCGACGTCGTTTCGGGCGTTCTCGTCGGCAAGCCGATCAACGAAATGTACTATGACGAGTATCAGCCGATCCTTAGGGAGGTCATCGACAATCCGGCGCTGCCGGTCGTGTACAACGTCAACGTCGGGCACGCGCTGCCGCGCTGCATCGTGCCGTTCGGCGTTCGCGCCACGGTCGACGCCGCCAATCAGCGGATCACGTTTGCGCCGTAATCACGCGGTCGGACGGATGCGCCCAAGGCGCAGCGGAAACCGCTCAACCAGTGCCCCGCCCGCAAGCAGCAGCAAGAGTCCCGACGTCTGCGCCATGAAAGCGTCGCCGCTGCCGAGCTCTAAAACCGCGCTTTGAAAGAGCGTATAGTCCCCCACCGCACGACAAAAGAGCATCACAAAGGGCGCCGCAGAGACGGCGAGCGCCTTTGCGTTGCGGTCGCGGCAGTAGAACTGCGCAAAGACGGCGGCGGGACACGCAACGAGCAGTCCGAGCTCCGGGAACAGTGGGAACGAATCCATGAGCTTCCACCCCGCAATCCCCGCAAACGCGGCGGCCAGCGCGGCGCCGATCGGGCGGTCCGTCGGACACAGCACCGATGCGCACAGCACAAATGCGCACGGTGCGGCATACGCGTGCACAAAGGTCTCCCGAAGCGGCGGCACATACGTGAGCGCAAACAGCGCGGGAAGCGCGGCAAGCACGGCGATCTTCCGTCTGCGTTCGAACAGCGCGTCGAACCAGCCGCCCGCAAGCAGCAGCTCCGTGATCAGCAAACAGATTCTGGCAGTCCACATAAAAAACACATATCCCCCGAAAACAGAATTGTCATTCTGAACGCAGAGAAGAATCTCCGGACGCAGACTTGTTTTTCCGTTCTGAGATCCTTCGGCAAAGCCTCAGGATGACAAGGTTTTCGGTTAGGATATGTGTTTTTCGGTTTTCGATTCGTTATTTCAAGCGCTTGCCTTCGCCGTAGACCGCGACGATGTCCTTGGGCTCGGCGATGTAGACCGCGCGGTCGAAGCGCTCGCGCAGACTGAGCCGTTCGGTGTCGGGATATACGCGGTCGTCGATCACGACGGCATGCAGCCGGTCGCCCTTTTGGAAGCCGGGCTTTGCGCCGAAATACAGCGCGCCCGCGGTCGTGCCGAGATAATACCCCTCCGCGACCGACAGGAACGGCACCGTCCAGCCCGATTCGATGCGCTTGTTCTTCGACGCGCGAATCGACATCTGAATGACGTTGAGCATCGAAAGATGCGCGCCGCCCGCGATATCGCTGCCCAAAACCACCTTAAGCCCCTCGTCGAGCATGGTACGGACCGGCGCGATGCCGCTTGCGATGTTGGTGTTCGAGTCCGCGCAGTGCACGACGGTCACGCCGTGCGAGCGGATCGCTTCGCGCTCGCGCGCGTCGCTGTAGACGCAGTGCGCCATCAGCGTGTCGGATTTGAACAGTCCGTATTTGTCGTAGGTCTCCCAGTACTGCGCGCAGTCCGGATGCAGCGAACGCACCAGCTCGATCTCGCTTGTGTTCTCGGAAAGATGCGACTGCACCGGCAGATTGCGCTCGTTCGCAAGCCTGCCGAGCCATGCCATCAGCTCGTCCGAGCACGACGGCGTGAAGCGCGGCGTCAGCATCGGACGGATGCGGGAAAACCGGTCGCAGGCGTCGAGCCAGCGCAGTGTTTCGCGCTTGCTCTCCTCCGTCGTTTCGCAGTAGTAATCGGGGCTGCTGCGGTCCATATTGACCTTGCCGACATAGCCCGAAATGCCTCTGCGCTCCAGTTCCTCCATGAGAATCAGCGTCGCGTCCGTGTGCAGCGACGAGAACATGCACACGCGCGTCGTGCCGTAGCCGACGAGCCGTTCCGCAAGGCTGCGGTAGTGCATGCGCGCATAGTCGGGATCGGAAAAGCGGGATTCGGTGCGGAACGTGTAGGTGTTGAGCCAGTCCAAAAGCGGCAGGTCCATGCCCATGCCGAGCATCGGGTACTGCGGCGCATGCAGGTGCATATCGCAGAACGACTGCATGATGAGCGCGTCGCCGTAATCGGCAAGCATCCCGCCCTTGAACCGTTCGGGAAGCGTCTCGAAGACGCCCTCGATCACGCCGTCGGCGTTCAGCACGATGTATCCGTCCTTCACCGCGTCAAGCTCGCCGAGTTTCGGCACGGTCAGGATATTGCCGTGCAGCACGTAATATCGGTCCTCGCTCGCGGCGCGCGTGTCGATGTCGTCAAGCTCCGCAGACGGCGCTTCGACCGTGACGAGCCGATCGGGATGCTTTGCGATAACCTGACTGCCGCCGACGTCTCCGGAAAGCGCAAGCAGTTCCGGGAACAGATCCTTCGGAAACAGCACGGGATTGCCGCGTCTGCCGTTTGCCGCCGGCGCCACGATGCGCGTGGGATCTTTATAAAACGCGTCTAAAAGCGCATTGACGGTCGTTTCGGTCACGCGGGGCTGATCCCCCACCGCATACAGAATCCCGTCCGGATCGCTCTTTACGGCGCTCTCCGTGCCGATCACGACGCTTGAAGCGATGCCGCGCTCCGGATCCGGATTCTCGGCAACGATGTACTCCATGCGCTCGGCGACCATGCGGCGCTCCTCCGCGCCGGTCTTCAGCACGACGGTACGCGAAACGAACCGATCGGAAAGGCGGTCATAGAGCTCCAGCGCATGCAGGAGCATCGGCTTTCCGTCGATCGGATACGCAAGCTTGTCGCTGCCGAAGCGCTTGCTGCTGCCGGCAGCCGTCAATACCAAAGCAATTCTCATTTTCTGTACCTTTCCGAGGGTTTGCGGAAGACGTATCTGCCGCGGTACGGCTCGACGAGCTTCCCGTTCTCCACGACGAGCTCGCCGTTCAGAATCACGTCGCGCGTGCGTCCGGCGGCTTCCATGCCCTCGTAGGGCGAGTTGTCGCAGGCGTGCAGATTCGTTTTCCACGAGATCGTATGCGGCGCGTTCGGATCGAAGATCACAAGATCGGCGTCGCTGCCTGTCCGCAGCACGCCCTTTTGCGGGAACATGCCGAACAGTTTCGCCGCGCGTTCGGAGAGCAGCAGCGCCATCTGCTCGGGCGTGATCGCGCCGGTCCTGACCGCATAGGTGTAGACGAGCTCCGCGCGGTTCTGTACGCCCGCGCCGCCGTTCGGGATCTTCGTGAAATCGTCCTTTCCCATCGCCTTTTGCGCCATTGTGAACGAGCAGTGATCGGTGCCGATAAAATCGATATCCTTCTTTTTCATGCCGTCAAGGATCGCCGCGCGGTCCTTCGCTTCGCGAAGCGGCGGCGACATCACGAACTTCGCACCGTCCGGATCGGCGTAGCGTTTTACGTCAAGCGTGAAATACTGCGGACAGGTCTCGGCATAGACCTCGACGCCGCGCTTCCGCGCCGCACGGACTTCCGCAAGACCGTCTGCGGTGGACAGATGCACCACCCATGCGGGCGAATCGGAAAGCTCCGCAATACGCATCAGCCGCGCCACGCCCTCCGCTTCGACCGCCTGCGGACGCGTGACCGGATGCGCCGTCGGATCCATATGTCCCTTCGCCTTTTCCTCCGCGATCCGCGCCTGCAAAACATCGTAGTTCTCGCAATGCACGCCGATCACGCCGCCGCGCGCGCCGATGAATTTCTGCGCGTCGTAGATCTGCCCGTCGTTCACGCGCATCGCGTCATAGACCATATACATCTTGAACGAGGAGATCCCCGCCTGGAACATGTCGTCGACCTCGGCTTTGCGCGCGTCATTCCACTCGGACACCGCCATGTGGAAGCCGTAGTTGCAGGAACTCTTTTCGGCTTTCTTATGCCACAATTCGAGCGCGTCATGCATCGTCATGCCGTGATCCTGTGTTGCAAAGTCGAGCACCGTGGTCGTGCCGCCGACGACCGCCGCCCTGGTTCCGGTCTCGAAATCGTCCGCGGTCACGGTCACGCCCAGATCGAGGTCGAAATGCGTGTGCGTGTCGATGAATCCGGCAAAAACATAACAGCCGGACGCGTCGATCACACGGTCCGCTTTTGCGTCGATATGCACCGCGATCTTTGCGATCTTTCCGTCCTCGATGAGCATATCCGCCTGTTTTCTTCCCGTCGATTTCACGATCGTTCCGTTTTTGATCAGGATCCGCATAATGACCGCCTCCGCACAGATTTTTACGAATATTATATTATCACATCCGTGCTGCTTTCGCAAGCGCATTGCAAAGAAAAGAGGTTCCCCCGCCGTTTCGGGAAGAACCTCTTTCGGTTTCGCGGTTGTTATGCTTCCGGAATATCGATCTGTATGATGATCAGTTCGCCTTCGAAACGGGTTCCGTCGCAGCGGTAAACGCCGTGATCGATCGATCCGTCCTGCATCGCGACGTCAACGACATACACCGTTCCCGGCTGAAGCTCCACCGGCATATCGGGAATACAGATGAATCTGTCGCCGTCTTCATCCTGTTTTGCGGAATAGGGCGCAAGGTCCTCGAACGCGTTTTCCACGCTCCAGACTTCCAGATACCGGACCCCCAGCGTCGGCGCATATGTTTCGAGATTGATCGTTCCGTAATAGTCGCAGTCATATTCCTTTCCGGCAATTACCATACGGTCCGTCCGGATCGGATCGCCGTACCGCAGGTTTTTGACATGCAGCCGATCCCCGTACCGCGCGGCAAGCTGCTTTGCCATGCTGTCGACCTCTCCGGAAGAGTCCATGGCGTCAATATCCGTATGCTGCCAGCCGTAGATCCCCATAATATCCCTGTCGGCGAGCCGGTCGAATTCCCGGATAAAGTTTTCCGCCATGCAGTTTTCCCGGTAAGCGTACCGATGGAGACTGTAGAACTTCTTTCCCTGTTCGATAATTTCCTTCGCGCGGGCATACTCCTCCGAATCCTCCCTGCCCGCCTCCTTCAGCATATCGAGATAGCGCGCGCCGATGGTATCATACTGATGCCCGACGTCCGTTCCGTGAAAGACGGTTTCCGGATAATCCTGTTTGATCTGCCTGAAAAAGCCGAGATAGTCCGTCGAAAACGCCAGGGTCCCGATCCAATCCCAATAGATACCCTCCAGAATCCGATCCGAATCCTCATGCATCCAGATGTTCAGCAGTTCCGCCGTGTAGTACGGCATCTCAATGAACAGATCCCGGTTGCCTTCTGCATAGAATTCGCCCCAGATCTCGAGCTCTTTATTCAAAAACACGGGATTGGAATGCTCTTCCCCGTATAAGAAGATCTGTCCCTTTGACGGTTCCGGCGCGGGCGTCTCCTCGATTTTGGGTTCCGGCGTTTCCTCGATTTCCGTTGCCGGCGTCTCCTGTGCTGGCGCGGCCGTTGTCGCAAAGGAAGGGTTCGCTTCCGTCTCCTTCGGCGCGGTGCAGGCTGAAAGCAGCAGGCAGAAGATCAGCAGAATCACAATTCGTTTTTTCATGGAAATGCTCCTTTACCGTTCTTTTGATCGGAAACAGACGCAGATCTCTTTTCAGTCCGTTTTCTGTTTCCGAATCCATTATAATACAGCGGACGCGTGTATTCAACCGTGCTCTGTCCGAAATACCGCCTTTCATTTCGCCCGATTCCCGGCATCAGAACCGTCGGAAGCGGAACGCACTGCCCCGTCCGCATAAAAAAGCACCCGCCTCGGACAGAGGCGGGTAATGTGTTTGAGACGATTATCTCTTGGAGAACTGGGGTGCGCGGCGGGCTGCATGCAGACCGTACTTTTTGCGCTCCTTCATTCTCGGATCGCGGGTAAGGAATCCCGCTTTCTTCAGCGTGCCGCGAAGCTCCGGATCGGCGGAGAGCAGCGCGCGGGAGATGCCGTGACGGATCGCGCCCGCCTGGCCGGTCGTACCGCCGCCGTAGACGTTCACGTTCACATCGTATTTTTCGGAAAGGTTCGTCAGAACCAGGGGCGCACGGACGATCATCTTGAGGGTTTCGAGACCGAAATACTCGTCGATGTCACGCTTGTTGATCGTGATGTTGCCGCTGCCGGGGAGAAGACGAACGCGCGCGACGGACTTCTTGCGTCTGCCGGTGCCGATATAAGCGATCTTTGCCATAGTCGTTCTCCTTTCCGATTACTTGAGCTCCAGCATTTCGGGCTGCTGTGCTTCGTGATTGTGGTTCGGACCTGCGTAGACGCGAAGCTTCTTGAGCATCTTGTCGCCCAGCGGGCCTTTCGGCATCATGCGGCGGATGGATTCGTAAACCGCAAACTCCGGCTTGGTCTGAAGCAGGGTGCGATAGTTGACTTCCTTGATTCCGCCCGGGAAACCGGTGTGACGGATGTAGGTCTTCTGATCGAGCTTTCTGCCGGTCAGACGGACTTTCTCAGCATTGATGACGATCACATGATCACCGCAATCAACGTGAGGCGTAAAGATGGGCTTATGCTTACCGCGAAGGATCGCAGCGACCTGGCTGGACAGACGGCCAAGAACCATGTCCGTCGCATCCACGACATACCAGCTGCGCTCAACGGTTTCGCCCTTTGCCATATAAGACTTCATGGCGATTCCTCCAATATATAAATTTGTTAAATCTTTGCTGCATTGCGGCGTCCTGTTGTCGGGGCTGTGACACATTTCCACCCAATGGCACATCGAATATACTAACAAAACAAGTCAAGTCTGTCAAGCAAAATTTTCAGGTTTTTTCGATATATTTTAAGAATGTGTGCCGCGGTCCCCCTCTTTTGACCGACTCGCGCCGATACGGCGCGGCATTGCCACGCGCGGGCGCGTGTGATATACTGATAAGGAACAGATCAGAAAAGATAATATATTATCCGATTGCTGTAACGAAATGCGCTGCACCGACATTTACGATGCAGAAAGGAGGTGAGCGAGTGATGGATCTGGAAGCCGTCTACCGGGAGCATTCCGCTTCCGTATACCGATTTCTGTACGCAAAAACCGGAAGCGCAGAGCTTGCGGAAGAGCTGACGCAGGAAACGTTCTATCAGGCGGTCAAGTGCATCGACCGTTTCGACGGATCCTCAAAGATCACGACATTCCTGTTCGGCATTGCGAAGAATGTCTGGCTCAACGAATACCGCAGAAGGAAAAAGGCGCCTGTCCCTCTGCCGGAAACCGAAACCGTCACCGCACCTTCCGCCGAAAGCGACGTCCTCGCCAGAATGGGTCGCGAGGATATCCTGAGATCCATCCACCGCATCCCCGATCCGGGGCGGGAAGTCCTCTATCTTCGCCTGCTCGGCTCCCTCTCGTTTTCCGAGATCGGCTCCATTCTCGGGCAGACGGAAAACTGGGCCCGCGTTACCTACTATCGTGTCAAACAGCAATTGATTAAGGAGATTGAAAGTCATGAAAACGAAACTGAATTGTGAAATCGTAAAGGATCTGCTTCCTTCCTATATCGATCATCTGACCTCGGCCGCGGCCACCGAAGCAGTAACATCGCATCTGTCCGAATGCGAGAACTGCCGCAGGGTCTATCGCGAGATGACGAACACCGAACCGCCGATTGCGGAGCAGCCGGAGATTGACTATCTCAAGAAGGTCCGCAATTCCCGCCGCCGCATCCGCAACGTTGCAATCATTGCTGCTTCCGGCGTGCTTGTACTCGGTCTCGTCGCCGTGTTCATCACGACACGTTCCAAAAAGAAAGCAGAGGCGGACGCGCAGACGATCACCGAGCTTGAACAGCAGATCGAGCTGCCCACCGTTCTCTATGACGCGGAGACCAAGGCGCTGGTGATCACCGGCGCGGACCGCTACGACGAGATGGTGATTCCCGATGAAGCCGAAGAAGCGCAGACGCTCGACGTGCAGGACGATCAGTTCCATATGTCCGTCTACATCCCGCTGCTGCAAAACGGCAATGAACCGCTCAAGACCTACCTTCCCTCTTACATCGATCGAACCGACAGAAGCATCCGCTTCCTCCGTTCCTATCTCAAAGAAAACGCGCCGGGTGTTTATCCGTCCGACCGTGCGGACAAGATGGTGGAGATCAGCATCCGCAATGACAACCGGCTTGCCTATCGCAATGAGGCGGATCGTATTTTGCTGAACCTTGACGATTATTACTGGCACCGTGAGGAATTATACCTGTTTGCACTGATGGACACCGACCGCTTCGGTTGGGAGCAGTTGGGATATGCATGGTATGTCGGTTCGGCTCTCGATCCGTATTCCGAGCTGCTCCGGATCAGCAAGTTCGACGATACGCTTCCCTATTCTGAACTGTGTGTAAATGCAGGCATCGATTTCGAACAGTTCACCCCTGCAGATCTGAGCACGGTCAACGACGCGATCGCCCGTGTCATCATCGACCGCGGCCTGACCGGTTGGGGCACCGCGTATGAGAGCATCGCTCTGAGCCGCACCGCTTTGTACCAGGTGGGAACCGCAAGTTTCATCACGCAGGATATCAAGATGAGCGTACTCTCTGCCGAATCGTTCGTCGCCTGGCTTGACAGACAGTACGGTTTTGAACCGCTCACCGCGTTCTGTTTCGGTCAAAAGACCTTCGATGAAGCGTTCGGCACCGACTTTGACACGGCGTTCAACGGGTGGCTGGCATGGCTCGTCGAAACGTATCCGATGAATTGAATGAAAAATTCAGCTGCCCGAGGGAACATTCCCTCGGGTATTTTTTTTGCGTTTTCTGCGCACAATAGACGCATCAAATTCATTTCGGAGGTTCTATGCCGCAACATACCGTTATCTATCCGATCTGCCCGCACGGCTGCGGCGGCGAAAAGCTGCCCGCAGACCGCGAAACGAGAGCCCCGGAGCGCAAAGAGAAAGGCGTCCGCCCGTGAAACAGCCGTTCGACGCAGAAGCGTATCAAAAAGAAGTCGCGCGCCGTGCGCCGAAAAGCCCCGCCCTTTTGCAGTGCCTCAAGGCGTTCCTCGTCGGCGGTCTCATCTGCGTGCTCGGGCAGGGCATTCATGATCTTACGCTTCTCATTCCGCTTTCGGATCAGGATGCTTCGACCGTGAGCTCGATGACGCTGATCTTCCTCACCGCGCTGCTGACCGGGCTCGGCGTGTTTGACCGCATTGCGTCGTTTGCTGGCGCAGGCACGGTCGTTCCGATCACAGGCTTTGCAAATTCGATCGCCGCGCCCGCCATGGAATACCGTCCCGAAGGCTTCGTCCTCGGCGTCGGCGCCAAGCTCTTTACGATCGCGGGACCGGTCCTCGTCTACGGGATCGGCGCTTCGATCCTCGTCGGGCTTCTTTCCCTGCTGTTCTGAATCGACTCTCTGTGAACCGGAAGCTGTCCCGCTGAACTGCAGGGCGGTCGCCGTGCAACAAAAAGCGGGATCGCTCCCGCTTTTTGTTGCTTCGGTTTATCGCAGCGCTTTCAGCCGTTCGATCTCGCGGCGGACGTAATCGACCGTCTCGCCGCTTGCCGTGTTGCAGTCTTCTTTGAGGATCACGATCTCGCGTTCAAGCGCTTCAACGCCGCGCATCGGATCTCCCATGCGCTCGCACACCTGCGCGATCGCTTCCAGCGCGTCCACCATCCGCGGCGGCTTCTGGATCTCCATCGCCTTTTCGTACATGGCGATCGCCTGCTCGAATTGTCCCGCGCGAGCGTACACGTCGCCCATGGACAGCCAGGTCATCCACTCCTCCGGGTACTGTTCACACATGCGGCTCCAAAGCTGCATGGCAAGGTCCCGGTTCCCTGCGAACCATTCGATATTGCCCTCATAGAGCGGCACGCGGAAGGTCATCTCATACTTCGCCATGGTTTTGACCGCTTCGCGCGCCTCGTCGAAGCGCTGATCCTCGATCAGAAGATCCATCAGATACAGATACGCACGGGACGCGTCCGGATGCGCCTTCAGATGCGCCTTCCAGAACTCGATCCCCCTGTGATGCGTCCAGCAGTACCAGTCCGAAGCGCGCCCGCCCATTGCCTGATCCAGTTCGCCGTACGCGATGCGGTTGTAGGGATCGCGGCGGATCGCTTCCTTTGCGGCAAGCTCGGCGCGTTCCCTGCACTGCCCGGCAAGGTGGTTCTCCATGTCGGCAAGCAGGGCGTACGGCTTCGGGTTATCGGGCTCCCTCATGCCCTTTTCGATCAGAAACCGCCGCTCGGTCTCGACGACTGCGGGATCAAACACCTTAACGTCCCAGATCATGTTCTGAATACGGTCCATGCGCGTGTCGTCACTCAGCGCAAACAGCGCGTCGATCGTCACGCCGAAATATGCGGAGATCTCCGGCAGCAGGGACATATCCGGCAGCGTTTCGCCGCGTTCCCAGCGGCTGATCGCCTGTCCGGTCACACCGAGCTTTTCTGCGACGGTCTCCTGCGTGAGCCCGCGCGCGGTGCGAAGCTCCTTAAACTGTTTTCCAAATTCCATTGTTTTGTCCTCCTGTTTTGTTCTGTTCACAGGATAGCAAAACGGCGCCGCCATTTACAGCGCGCCGTGCAACAATCGATTCAACCGTTTGTTGGATCATCCGCCGATCATGACGCCGACGTCGCCCAACAGAAGGAGACGCAAAACGCCAACAAGAATGAGGTGTGCGGGGTAGTAGATATAGAAGAGCCACTTCATCCCTCTCCAGCTTCCCCGCTGCCCGTTATAGAGCCGCAGAAGCGGGATCGACAGCGCCGTCATAAGCTGCAGAATGCCGTACACCTTGTCGATGCAGAAGAAATAGACGATCGCGTACGCCGCCGTCCAGACCATCATCCAGATCATGCGCTGCGCAAAGGATTCGCGCTTTCCCCACAGATACAGGATCGCCATGACCGCGATACAGCTCCAGTCCGACGAAAAACTGACCGCAAGGATCGGCACGAGCATCAGGAATTTCAGCCACGTTTTGACCCCGGAATCAAACAGCCGGATCGTCATGAGTCCCCAGAACAGCGACCAGATGACGCTTGTCTGGTTGAAGACGCTCTTCACGAACGGCAGGAATGAAATGCCGAACGCAAAGCAGTAGGCAAAGTGCGATACGAGCGCAAACAGCAGCAGACGCAGCGCGTATTTTTTGAAATCATGCGTATGCAGGTAGCCTTCCGCAATGAAGAACCACATGATCGGCGCGGTGATGCGTCCGATCGCGTGCAGGGCAAGAAGCCACCACATGTGCTGATATCCCGGGAACAGGATCCACAGTACATGGTCAAGCGTCATCGCCGCGATCGCGATCAGCTTCAGCGCGTTGCCGGTCAATCCGCATTTTTTCTCTGTTTCCACCGGTCTTCCTCTTTTCCATTTCCGTTTCGCAGGATCAGGTCTCAGAAATCGTGACGGAACCCGTCATGCGTCGTCGGTTCATTCGGTGAAGGCACATTCTCACTGTAGCCGAACATCACGGCGTCGTACCACGGACGCTGCGTATCGGTCTCACCCTTCTTGTAATGACGGTTCAGCGCCTCACCCATGAACACGACACCAACCGATGACCCGCCGTCCAAATTGAACGCAACGGTGCAGCCGTATTCCACAAACATACTTGCGAAATATTCCAGCGAAATACTGTAGGAAAATCCCGGCTGCCGTCCTTCGGTCGCGATGGCGATCCAATGTCCCGGTTCGATCATGCCGAGCCCGCAGCGCGGATTGGCATGGCTGACACGTCCTTTGTAGTGTTCTTCCGCCACTTTTCCGTCTACCACGAGGATCGGACCGAACCCGTAGGTATCCCGAACTCCGTGATCCATCAACACGCGCTCCGAGCATTGTCCCCGCTGGATTACGCTGAGCGACATATCGTTCTCGATGACGAGCGTCGCAGCCTGGTTGAAGTTGCAGTAAAGAACGCCTTTCCTGAGCAGACAGCCTTTTTCTTCCCTCTCGTCCCTGTCAAGGTTGTCGCCGGTGATTGCAAAGACCGCTTTTTCAAGCCGTGCATACTTCCACGGGTCAATGAAATCCCGCAGTCCCGAACGATAGCTCGAATAATCGCGCATGCGGATATCGGCTACATAGTAGATGAGCGGACGTTCCTTCCCGTTTTCGTCAAACGTGGTGTGGATCTCCTTCACATCGATGGCAAGCGCATTGTTCTTATACCACCAGTGTCCGTTGTCGAAGTCCAGCTCGTATTCCTCGCCGTCGCCCTGCAGATAGTATTCGTCGTCCGGACGCGCCGTCGGCGCGGGCGTCGGCTCCGGCGTCGGCTCCTCAGTCGGTTCCGGCGTCGGCGCTTCGGTCGGTTCCGGCGTGACCGTTTTTTCCGTCGGCTTTGCCGTTACTTCATGGACGGGTTCTTCCGTCGGCGCTTCGGTCGGTTTTTCCGTCGCTGTGACCGCCGCCGCTTTCTGCTGATCGGCTTTCTTTTTTTGGTCCATCAGCAGGAATCCGGAGATCAGCAGTCCTGCGATCAGCAGAATCAGACAGATCAGGATCCTTGCTCTTGAATGCTTTGACAGCAGGAAAAACGCCGCTGCCGCGATTGCAAGTCCGATCACCGCAGGCAGCCACCAAAGCGGCGTCTTCTGCACCGGATCGGCGTGTTCCGAAGACTGTTCCGAAACGGGCTCCTCCGTCGCTTTGACCGTCGGCTCCACGACAGACTCGCTCGTCGCTTCCTCGGTCGGTTCCGGCGTCGGTTCCTCGGTCGGTTCCGGCGTCGGTTCTGCCGTGGGAACAGGTGTCGGCGTCAGATCCCGGTAATTCTCGAACGCATCCGTCGAAAGATTCTCCAGAAGATCGTCCCCTTGATCCTCTCCGACCGCGCTCTTCTCAAGCTTGAACCGAACATCGCCCGGCAGCTTTCTCCGGTAAACCTGCTCTTCCAGATAATTCTTATACAGCGATTCGGCAAACGCCGCGACGCTGATCTTGTCATACGCATACAAGGGCTGTTCGCCCGAAACGACCGTCTCGCCGGAATCGGAAAGCGTATACAGTTTGCTGACGGTAAACGGTTCAACCCCCTTCGTAAACGAATTTTCCGTCTCCGCGTTATCTACGGCATTGACAACCTCCTGCGCAATAAAGCCATCCATAAAGCGATCGCCCTCCGACGCCGGATCAAGTGTGATCACGATCTTCGGGCGATAGCTGCAGATCTGGTTGACCAGCAGTTTTGTCAGCTGTTCCCGCTCCGTTTTGAGCACATAATACGCTTCAAATTCGTTTCTGATCGTTTTTGCAAGCGTTTTCCCGAAGGCGGGCATTCGTTTGACCCCCATCTGCCGGAGCACCTGAAGACACTGCGTCGACTTAAACCCGTCTGCCGCCATCATATAGATGATCTGCGCGGACAGTCCGTGCTCACCGCACAGCAAAGGCAATACGCCGCCGAGCTTTTCAAGCTCGTCGCCGGGCGCGTTCAGATACACCAGCACGTCGACCTGCTCGCTCGTATCCGGGAACGGAAGCGCATAGCCATCCGCCGCGGGGTACCATTCGCCGATCGTCAGCGTGCGCGATTCGGGGACGATCGTCACCTTATCCGTGTTCTCTTCGATCGGAATGGTGCAATACCCGACCGCGGTGACGTTTCTGGCGGCATTGATCCTGAAGCCTTCCGCGTTAAAGAATGTGATCGAGTACCGCTCGTCCGCTTTGTAGAACGAGAAAACCAGTTCCTTGGCGCCGGACGGCACGGTCATCGCCGCGCTTTCGCTCACCTTCAGCGTAACCGTCGTAAACGGATCGTCGTCGTAAAGATGCGAAACGTAGGAAGTAACCTCGTCCGGAACGGTGTATTCGCACGGCAGCGCGTCTTCCGCGCGCGAGGGTGTATCTTCCGCAAGCGAAACCATCGGCAGCGTCATCACAAGCACCAGAATCAACAACAGGAACCGTTTTGCAAGTTTCATCTTCATCGCATTTGAATCCTTATCCAACAAAATGAATGAATTTTATTATACCGTAATATGCGAAATAAGTCAATTATTGCGTGGCTTGCCGCCGCATGTTATCCCCGGTGCGCTCAGTAGGCGTTTTCGAGGATAAAACCATTCTCCTCCGGCAGCGCCTTCGGATAATCCCACCGGTTGAACCACGGCGAATACAGCTTGACCTCGATATGCCGGTCCTCCGGATAGAACGTCAGAATCCGCATGTATCCCAGCCCTTCCTCGACGTCGTCCTGTACATTGAACATCAGCGTATAGAAGCAGCGGTCGCTTTCCCCGTCTCCGTCGTCGTCAAACAGGTCCTCGTGCCGTAAAAAGCCGTCGTTATGCCCGCACAGAAGCATCTTCGCGTTCGGCGTTGTTTCCGCAATTCGTTTCAAAAGCTCCTTCGCCTGCCCGCTGTGCACATTTTCCGGCTGCAGTCCGTCGTGCATCACAAACAGGACCACCGCATTCGGATGCGCCTCGATCACAGAGGAGACCCAGCGCCACATGCCCGAGCCGTTGACCTTGTACCCGAATCCGAATACGAGGAACTCGTCCCCGCCCGCCGTGAAGGTCTGATAGGCGCATTCGCCGTTCTGGAAGGACTGTCCCTCCTTCAGCATCATCCGCGCGTACGGACGCTCATAGAAAAGCTTTTGCTTGTTTTCGCTCGAAACATCGTGATTACCGCTGACCATGATGCCCGGGATCTGATACAGAATCGGAATCAGCGCAATTGAAGCGTTGTCCCACATCGTCTGCGAACAGCCGTCCACCACATCGCCCGTGTGAACGAAAAATACGATGTTCTGCGCTTCCCGTTCGTTCAGGATCCAGTCGCGCATGCTGTTGAACACCTCGGGATAATGCCGGGTCAGGTTTTGCGTATCGCTCATCCAAACAATTGAAAACGGCGTCGGCGTGGGTCCTTTCTGACCGGGCGTCGGCGCAGGCGTCGTTTCGGATTCCGGCTCCGGCGTGACCTCCGGCGTCAGTTCGGCGGTCGGTCCGGGTGTGGAAAGCAAGACCTGCTCAAAGGTCGGTTCCGGCGTCGGCTCGACGGTCGGCGCCTCGGTCGGGACCTCCGTCGGGGTTGGCGTCGCCGCTGTCTCCTTCGGCAAGATCGCTTCACAGCCGAAAAGCAGGATGCTCATCAGCAAAACCAAACAAACTGCCGTCAATTCTCTGCAAATATCGCGTTTCATGTACTGTATTATAGCAGGGTTCGGCGGAATTGTCCACCGAAATCCCGATCATCGGCGCAGAATCCGGCTTTGATTTACATCTTTCTTACAAGTTATTCTTAATGATTTGACATTTTGGACGAATTTACACGGTAAAATATACCTATCAACAATCGTGAGGCTGTTCTATGACGTATCTCTATACCGCACTTGCGTTTCTGCCGTTTTCGGCGATCGCGGCGGCGATCCTGTATTTGCCTGCGGCGATCCTGCTGCATGTCAAGCGAAAGCCGTATCCGTTCCTCCGGCATCTTGCGAATTATCTACTGATCGGATACCTGATTGCTTTGATCTACGTTACATTCTTCTGGGCTTCCACAAACATCCCTCTTACGCTTTCCGAGCGTCTGCACCTGCTGCCCGGCGATTCGTTTCTCTTTGCGCTGCAATGGGACGGCGGGCTGTGGTCCAGTCAGATCATGTGGAACGTCTGTCTCTTTATGCCGCTCGGCGGTCTGCTGCCGTGCGTGTTTTCTTCGCTCCGCAAGGGCGCGTGGAAGACGGTGCTGATCTGCTTTGCGCTCTCGCTCTGCATCGAGATTCTGCAGTTTTTCATCGGACGCGTCGCCGATGCAGACGATCTGATCTGCAACACCATAGGCGGCGTCTTCGGCCGCGCGCTCTATACCGTCGCCGCTTGGGCGTTCAAAAGGGTCATGGCGTTCGATCCGATCTTCACCGATCACGCAAAAACACCCGGGCACGTCGCTGCGATTATCACCATGATGCTGATCCTGATCGTACCGAGCGCGCTCGATCTTTTGAACGCCGCCCTGCCCTACGGACTGTTCCCGGTTGCATAGCCTCCGGAGCGGCATCGTTGGGGCTCGCCTGTCACAAATCGCCCTCTCGGAGTGTCTTATCATACAGAACCGATGAAGGAGGTTATTCTATGAAACGAATTGTTTTTGTTTGCCTGACCCTTGCGCTGCTCATTGCCTGTCAGCCGACGCCGGAGCACGACGTTGTGATCAACAAGGCGGAGATCGACGCGGAAGAGGTCTATCTGCAGACGGCAGCGCCGGTTTTGCCGAACGCCGAACCGGAAAGCGACAGCGGTGAGCCGAGCGGCGAGCCGTCGACCGTCGTGCCGCGCATCACGCTTTCCGACCGCATCAGCGCGCCGGAGCACTGGACGGAAGAACCGTTCTCGGCCAATATCCCGTTCGGTTCGACGCTGACCGTACACATTGATGCGGACGTGCATGTGCCGGATGTGGAGCGTGTCGGCGTCTATACGGTCAACTTCGACGTTCCGTTTTCGGAGACGCAGCAGAAAGGGCTGATCCTGAAATACCTCGGCGAACAGGCACAGCCGTTTTGCGTGAACGAGAACGGCAAGCCGCAGCGCAAGTGGCAGATCGAGGAAGAGATGAAGACCTTCAAGTACGAGCTGGAGCAGTATCAGCAGGCGGACGATCCCGAAATGCGGGAGGTCATGACACGGCAGACCGAGGAGCAGCTTGAACAGGATATGGCGCGATACCGGGACGCGCCGGACGATTTGGCGCATCTTGCATGGGACGGAAAATGCCTTTCGGGGCGCGGAAGTGATGCGGGCTGGATCTCGCTGTACGCCGCGACCGATCAGCCTGCACATTACCGCAAGCTGACCTTCAGCGCTTACGTATTGGAATACCTTGATGAAACGATCCCGCTTGCGGAGAATTTCACATTCTCGTCCTCCGCAGCACAGCAGCGCAGCGCAATCGCTGCGTCCCCGCAGACTGACGGAGAACGCGCCGCAGCGGCGCTTGCCGAGGATGCGCTGAACACGCTCGGCGTCGGCACGTTTACGGTCAAAAACGTGTCGCAGGGGCTGGACGGCTTTATCATCGGCCGCGATAAGGCGGAAAACGGCTACTTTGTCCATCTTTGGATGACGAAGGACGGCGTCCCGATCTATAACTTTCAGGCGTGGAGCGGCGACGATCCGGCGCGGGAGCGTGCGGAAAAGGCGGGCTATCTCGAAGCCCGCGATTACAGCGTATACATGCCGGAGCAGGTGACGGCTACCGTCGGCGTGCGCGGCGGCAGGCTCGCAAGCATTTCCGTTCAGGGGCTGCACCACGAAACCGGGTGCGTCAACGACAACGTACAGCTTCTGCCGTTTTCGGAGATCGCAAGGATCTTCCGCGAGCAAATCGTCTATCACTATTTTGTCGGCAGCGACGACGCAAAGGATGAAAGCGACTGGAACGAGCAGCTGTATGTGACCGACGCGTACCTGTCCATGATGCGCGTGCGCAAAAAGGATTCTGCCGACGAATTCTATCTGCTGCCGGTCTGGGATTTCAGCTTTTATCGCGAAAGCAAATGGACATATTATCCCGATGAAGCGACACGCGAACGGCTGCGGGACTTTTCGCGCAGCTATTCGACGCTGACGATCAACGCCGTCGACGGCAGCATCATCGACCGAAATGTGGGATACTGAACGCAAACGCCGCCCGTAAGCGAATTACGGGCGGCGTTATGTATACGCTTGTTTATTTGATCGGCTCGAAGTCCGCCGCGCCGTGCTTGCACAGCGGGCAGATGAAGTCCTCGGGCAGCTCGTCGCCCTCGTAGACGTAGCCGCAGACCTTGCAGACCCAGCCCTTCTTGCCCTCGGTCGCGGGCTTCGGCTTGACGTTCTTCTGGTAGTAGGTGTAGGTCATCGTCTCGACGCGGTTGATGACGCGCGCTTCGGTGACCGAGCAGATGAACATGCCGTGCGTGCCGAGGTCGATGTAGTCCTCCACCTTCAGCGACATGAACGAATTGATGTAGTGCGGCAGGAACACGAGTCCGTTGTCCGAGCGCAGCGGCGAGCAGTTCGCGAACTTGTCGACGTTGCGTCCGCTCCGGAAGCCGAAGTTCTCAAACACGGAGAACGGCGCTTCGATGCTGAGGCAGTTGACGTTCATGATGCCGGTCGACTTTACGACGTGGTGCGTGTAGTTCTGCTTGTTGATGCACACCGCGACGCGGTTCGGTTGGCTCGTGAGCTGCGAAACCGTGTTGACGATGCAGCCGTTGTCCTTCTTGCCGTCGTTGCTCGTCACGACATACAGGCCGTAGCCGATGTTGAACAGCGCGGTCAGATCGTTCTTGTTCGCGGTCTCGTTGTTGCGCGCCTCGTATTCCTCGCACAGCTCCTCGGCCATGGCTTCGATCTGCTGCTTGTTCTCGTCGTTCATCGCGCTCATGATGCGCACCTGCGCCTTGGTGAACTTCAGATCCTTGCAGGGCTCTAAAATGCTCTTCATGACCTTCGCCGCCATCGGCGCCCAGCTGCCGTTTTCGATGATGCCGATCGTGCGTTTCTTGTAGCCGCGCTCGACCAGATGCTCGAGGAACGTCCGCATGAACGGGAACACGTCGGCGTTGTAGGTCGTGGACGCAATGACGAGCTTGCCGTAACGGAACGCATCCTCCACGGCCTCCGCCATGTCGTCGCGCGCAAGGTCGGTCACCGATACCTTCGGGCAGCCCTTTGCCTTCAGCTTGTCCGCAAGGAGCTCAACGGCCTTCTTCGTATTGCCGTAGACCGAGGTGTATGCGATCACGACGCCCTCGGATTCGACGCCGTAGCTCGACCAGGTCTGATAGAGGTTCAGATAGTAGCCGAGATTCTCTTTAAGAACCGGACCGTGCAGCGGGCAGATCACAGAAATATCAAGGTTTGCCGCCTTCTTCAGGACCGCCTGCACCTGCGCGCCGTACTTGCCGACGATTCCGAAATAGTACCGCCGCGCCTCGCACGCCCAGTCCTCCTCAACGTCCAGTGCGCCGAACTTGCCGAAGCCGTCCGCGGAGAACAGGATCCTGTCCTTCTTGTCGTAGGTCATCAGGACCTCGGGCCAATGCACCATCGGCGCGGTCACAAACGTCAGCACATGCGCGCCGAGCGGGAGCGTGTCGCCCTCGCCGACCACGAGGCGGCGTTCCTCAAACTCCGTGCCGAAAAAGTTTTTCATCATTTGAAAGGCCTTTGCGGACGCCACGATCGTCGCGTTCGGATACTGGCTCGCAAACGTCATGATGTTCGCCGAGTGATCCGGCTCCATATGCTGCACGATCAGATAATCGGGCTTGCGGCCGTCGAGCGCGTTTTCGAGATTGTCGAGCCATTCATGCTTGAAGCGGGCGTCGACCGTGTCGAACACGGCGATCTTGTAATCCTTGACGACGTAGGAATTGTAGGCCATGCCGTTCGGAACGACATACTGTCCCTCGAACAGATCGACCGCATGGTCGTTGACGCCGATGTACAGCACATCCTCGGTCACATGATTCAGGTTCATATCTTGTCCCCCTATGGTTATTTTTTACCATCTTAACACAAACCGCCCGCAGGTTCAACACCCGCGGGCGAATTTGATATGGATTTTGTGCGGGATGCGCTACATCACGTATTCCGCGGCGTTGATGACCTTGAAACCGGCGCCCGGCTCCGTCATGCCGGAGAACGTGTCGCCGCCGATCGAAGCGACGTCCTTTGCGACCGCCCCGATCGCCGCCTCCTGCTCTTCGCTGCAGCAGACCTGCGCGCAGTCGGCGATGGTGAGCCGCTCCAGGATCAGTTCGGGCGATACGTCCTTTGCGATATGCACCGTGGCGCAGTCGGTCACCAGGATCCCGTCCTCGTATTTTTCGAGCAGCGCTTTGTCCACGGTCGCGCGGACCTTGTCCTCGATGATCTTGCCGACCTTCTTTTGGATGATAAGCTCCTGATAGTGCGCGTCGACGTCCTCGAACGCGTCCAAAAGCGCCTCGGGCAGCTTCACGTCGCCGTTCACATACAGGTATTCGATCTGCGGAAGAATGTCAAGCGCGTCCTCCTCCACGGTCAGATCGCCGTTGATGTACGCCTTTGTCCCGAACTTTTTGAGAAACCGTTTGTTCATGTGCGCGCCGAAGCCGAAGAACTGCGTGCCGTCCGGCACGATCAGGATATCCGTGTCCTCCGAGAGCATCGGCGTCACCGCCTCGGCGAGCGATTCCGCGATCAGCGCGGTCTTGGAGGCAAAGCGCACGTTCATGCTGCGCAGCTTTTCCGTGTCGAGCGCCGGATCCGTAAAGATCAGCCGGCGGAACGCCCAGTAGAGCGCGTTCTCTTTCACGCGAAGCGGGAAGGTCTTGTCGATCACGGCGTTGCGGCTCAACCGGACCGCACCGTCCGGGTAGGCGCTGACCGATCCGTTGACGCTCAGGTTGTGCAGCTTTCCGGAGATGCTTTTCGGCATCGTGACCGCGCCGTTCACCCTGATCTGGTGATATTTTTGCGCCGTCTCCAGCGCGTCCTCTGCAATGTTCAGCACGCCGTTGACAAACAGGATCGCATTCTCGCCCTCTGCCGGCGCGCGGTCCGCCGTCAGATCGTATGCGCCGTTCTGGCTGATGACGCGGACGTTTTCGCCCGAAGGCACTTCGATCATCGTCGCTGCGTTCATCGCAACATTGTACCGGTTGATCAGGTCCTTTTTCTCCGGCGTCACGATCACCGTCGCCGCGTTGACCGCGATCTGTTCATAGCTCTTCAGCGTTTCCTCCGACACGCTCCGCATGTCGCAGACCACACAGTTTACCATCATCTTTTTCATGGTTGTTTCCTCCGATTCCCATTCTGTTTTTTCAGGTGCAAAGCTCTTTTCTGAGCAGTTGTCTTGCCCGCGAGAGCTTGGTCCGGACGGTCGCCGGCGGCATGCGGAACAGTTCGCCGAGCTCCGCTGCGCTGTAGCCCTCCAGATACCGCATTCGGAACAGCGTCTGCATGTCGGGCGGCAGTCTGCTCAAAAGCAGGTACGCCTCCGTCTGTGCAAACCCGGATTCCTCCGCGCCTTCGCCCTCATAGAGCAGCTGCCGGCGCTTGAGAAAGCGGGCGTTCCGTCTCATTTCATCGAGAAACAGATTCTTTGCGGTGCGGTAGAGCCATGCGCGCTGCTCCTTTGCAGAGAGCGCGAAAAGCCGGTCCGCATGCTCCAGAGCGCGCAGGAACGTTTCCTGCGCAAGGTCCGATCCCTTCTCCTCGTCGCGGTACAGCACGGAACAGAATCGGGCAAGCTCCCCGAAATGCTGCGCATACAATTCGTTCATCGGCTGCCCTCCTTTCTCATGCCGTTCACCTATAGAACGAACGGGACGGTCAAAGTGTTTCAATGCATTCGCATCTTTTTTTACGCGCCGAAGACCCACAGCTTCAGCGTCGCCGCCGCTTCGCGCAGATACATGCCGAGCATATAGATCGGATAGCCGTCCGATCCCGCGGCGCAGTCTGCGCGGATGCCGAGCTTTGCAGCGATCTGCTTGGCGCGATACATGTGGTAGGGGCTGGTGACGATCACGACGCGTTCAGCCGTCCCGCCGTCCGCTTCGATCGCCGCTTTGGAGAACGCAAGGTTCTCCTTTGTCGAGGTCGACCGGTCCTCCGTGAGGATCCGGCCTGGATCGACCCCGTGTTCCGTGAGCCAGCGCCGCATGCATTCGGCCTCGGAGATGTCCTCCCCCGCGCCCTGTCCGCCGCTGACGACGGCCTTGGTGCGCGGATTCGCGTCGAGGTAGCGGAGCGCGCCTTCGAGACGGTGTTCGAGCGTGATGGACGGCGTTTCTCCGTAGACGCCCGCGCCGAGCACGATGATGTAATCCGCGTCCGGCTCCGGTTTTTCGGTCGTCGCGCGAACGATCGGGACCAGCAGCACCAGCAGCGCGCACAGCGCAACGCCGGAGAGGATCGACACAACGATCTTCAGCGGCTTCTTTCCGAAGCGAAACACCGTGATCAGAAGCACGATCGCAAGCGGCACGGCGGACGCGATCCGATAGCCCGCCTGCGGGAACGTCCAGAGAAATGCAATGAACACGGCTTCGGCGGCAAGCACGATCCAGTACATCCGGTCGCGCTTCCACGCGGCAAGCGCAAACAGCACGGCAAAGCCCGCGCAGAGCACGCGATAGCGCGGATGCACGCCGAACCACACGGCAAGCGCCGTACAGAGGATCAGCAAAAGCCCCTGCGCATGCCATAGCGTAAAGCTGCGTTTTTGTGTTGTCTCCCGATCGATCTGTTCCATTGCCGCATACCCCCAATCTGATATCCGGATTCTATCACAAAGATGTAACCGAATTGCGGCGAATCTATGAATTCTTGTTCCGATTTCGGGCATACTCGAAAAAAAGGAGGATGCGTATGAGAAAACGGATCGGTGAACGGACGCTGCTGTTTCACAGCGAGCCGCGGGTACGCAGCGCTGCCGCGATCGTGGCGAAGAACGAGGGCGAAGGCGCGTATCAGGGCATGTTCGACACGGTGCTCGACGACGACAAGTGCGGCGAGGACAGCTTTGAAAAGGCGGAATGCAGGATGTTTCAGGCGGCGGCGCGGCTCGCCTGCGAGAAGGCGGGCGTCGGGATCGGACAGGTCCGCGCGATGCTCGCGGGCGATCTTCTGAATCAGCTGATCACCGCGAATTTCTCGGCGCGCGAGCTCGGCGTGCCGTACCTCGGCCTGTACGGGGCATGCTCCACGATGGCGGAATCGCTGCTTTTGGGCGGCGTACTCTGCGACGGCGGCTACTGTTCGCCGGTTCTGTGCTGCGCCAGCAGTCACTTCTCGACCGCCGAGCGGCAGTACCGGTTTCCGCTTGAGATGGGCACGACCGCCCCGCCGACCGCGCAGCGCACGGTGACCGGCGCAGGCGCGCTGCTGCTGTCCACGCAGCCGATGCCGATCCCGGTGTTCTCGCACGTCGCGCTGACCGCCGCCACGATCGGGCGTGTCGTCGACCTCGGCGTCACCGACATGAACAACATGGGCGCGGCCATGGCCCCTGCCAGTGTTATACTAACACCATGTCCGAGACGTCCAAAAAACGCAGCAATTATCGGGGTTTTTGGCATTTCTTGTTGCAGAAAGGAGGTCTATTTCCGAAAAATCTTTGGTGTGATGTAAACACCATAAAGGGCGTCCGGATAAATGTAGTTTCGGAGGCATTTTTATGGCAAAACAAGGCTCGAAGCCGAGGAAGAAAAAGATCCGCTGGCAGCCGATCCCAAAGCCGCCCGAGGGCAAGATCACCTATCTGCGCTCGCCGAACGATCAGGCAGCGGAGATCTGGATCACGGTCTTTCAGATGCAGCACAAGCGCAAGATCCGCGCCTTTCTAAAGTGCGTGGACGAGCACGACGACGGGTATCACCCGATCTCCTACCAAATCGAACGCGGCGTCCGGTATCTATGACCGGACGCCCCTTCCTTTCAATCACCACAAGCTGATCTCTCATACGAACAAAGCGCAAAGGAGGAACCGTACATGAAGCCATTGATCAAAGACGAACGCACCGGCCTCACTTATGAACTGGTCGGAGACTATTATCTGCCTGCCGGCGAGGACGACTTTCCGCCTTTCGGCATCTGGGGTCGCCGTCGCATCTCCTATCTCAAAGCCCACCGTCGCGATCTGTATGCCGACCTGCTGCTATCGGGTAAACTGGAAGAGCATCTCTCTTCGATCGACGCCGACGCTGCCGAGATGGCATCCCGCCTCACCGCCCAACTCGCCCACGCCGAAGGCGTGACCGAAGATCTGAAAGCCGCCGATCCAATGACCTGGGTAGGACGCATGAACAGCATCCGGAACCGAGTAGCGGAAATCGTCAACCACGATCTGATTTACACATAAGACCAATCGCCAACAGCCGCCGAAGACCGGCGGCTGTTACAATAGTGGCATTAGAGATTTGCAATGATAATCCTTTATTCCTTTTCCTTCATCAACTGGAGAATGCCTCCCTTGCATTCAATAAGAGAATCCCACTCATCTTCGGAATAAAGATTCTTATGCTGCTTTAACAGTTCCATCGCTATCTCAACAGAGTATTCGTGAGAGGATACTGTTTGCTGTATCAGGGGTATCTTTTTCTGATCCATCTTACAAATATTCTTTAATACTCGATCACTAATGGATTCAAATCTTTTTGCTAAAACATTAATCATTTTACATGACAGAGTTATTGATCCCTGTCCATAAGAATTCTTTTTTAGATTTGCAGATATCGCACCGGTAAGGTGTAAAGCAATTCTCTTAAAGTACAACTCACGCGATGATGTCTCCAAAGCTTCAGAAATAACCCTCTTTAATCCTTCATTTTCTTCACCATCGACGATAAACTTTAAATTCATGTTCAATATCCGTGTGGTTATTGTTCTTTCAGCTGGCAATACAATATAGAGTGATAGATCCGAAAAAACTCTTCCTAATAAAGGAAGCTTAGAAATTATGTTTCTTTGACATGAATCCAACGATTCTATTACATCTGCAATTTCCTTTATTTCGCTACACTTCTTCATCCCAGTATATATTGCCAGTGCTTTAAAATTATCTGCCTCTGGATTAAGCATAAATTCGTTTGAGAACTCTTCTAATGATTGATTATCCGGCATAAATCCTTGAAGTTCTTCAGAAATGCTGTTACCAATAGCGGAAAAAAACGGTTCTGCAAGCAGACGATCAATTTTCCTACAGTAACCTGGGTATGATAAAATTTCCTTCTTCAATGCGGCCATAGTTTTTGTTTCGTTAGCACGCCGAAAACTATAAATTGCCCAAACAAGTGATGCTACAGCAGCTAATGATCCTAATGCAGTTATAGCCGTGAAAAAAAGATTCCAGTTCATAATTATCCCTCCTCAATAATATATATCTTCTCTTTTTTTGATTGTCTGTCCTTTTGATGTTTTCTCTGTTTTATTATGGCCTGATGTATATTTACTTGGTGTAATTCCAAAAATTTGATTAATATCACCAATAGATAATGAAGATGGGAATTCTTTTTCACTTTCCAAATAATAAACAATTGTTTCGAAGATATTGCGCATCAAGTGCTCAAGCGATCGAATCCCAGGTTCATTTGTAAAAGAATCAATTATGTACTCAGATGTCTTTCGAGGAATTGATACAACATCTTGTGTAAGGAAGTATTCATTACGTAACCTTGGCAATACATGTGAATATAGTATTTCAACTTTTTCTTTTTTTGAATAACCACTTAGTTTAATAGTTTCTAATCTATCTAATAAAATGGGTGATAAATTACTTGTACTATTCGCAGTTGCAACAAATATAGCTTGGCTTAGATCAATTGGTATTGTGAGAAAATCATCAATAAAGTCTTTCCTATCACTATCCAGTATATGTAGCAATGCATTTTCAGGAGATCCATGTTGCGCTGATTCTCCCATTTTATCTATTTCATCTAATAAAATTAATGGAGAGAAATTGTCAGCCTTAATTATAGACTCAATTATTTTCCCGGGCTTAGAATCACTATATATACTATTTGTGCCTCTCAAAAAATCTGCATCTGATGCTCCAGCTAATGATATTTTCACAAAAGTTCTTCCCATTGCACTTGCTATGGCTTTAACAATTGAGGTTTTTCCTACCCCAGGAGGTCCTACAAGTAAAAGAACAGCTCCGTAATTTACCCCTATTCTTTTTTGGCATGCTATATACTTAAGAATTCTATCTTTAACTTCAACCATCCCATAATGAGTACTATCTAGTATCTCTTTAGCATTAATTATTGTTTTATTTTCAACCTCAGTCTTACCCCACGGAATCTTTGCTATATACAGCAACTGAGCATCCTTAAGATCACCGCCCTTTGATTTGCGAAGGAAATCCCTTATTTCTGAAGGCATTTTATAAAAAATGCTAGAGGAAATGAACTTCCTTACTTTAGGATTTAGTTCATTATATTCGTCACCGAATCGACTTTGAGAAAACTCTTTTACAAATGCTTCTTGTATTTTTTGTGAATAACTATTGAATGCTTCAAAAGTCAATAGCTCTCTAATTTCCGGTAATAGTGTATGATACCCGTTATCTCTCTCATCTATCATATTATCTTATCCCCTTTATGTGCGTCTATCATTATTAATAATGAATCATAGAATTATAAGTTTACGCTTTATTAGTTGATGTTATTTTACCCTTTTATGTTTAAATCCGCACCATGTAGTGCATTTGCTATAAGATGATTATTCATAATAAGCGATTACCGATAATACCGTGATCTGCTACGGATACGACGCAAATCCTGAACGCATTTCTCAAATTCATCGTAGTGCTTTCCGTGAAGCTTATCGTTCAATCGTTTTACCTGAATAATGGGGCGAAACGTTTCGAAAACATCGCAGAAAAAGCTCCCGCCCATTCGATTGAGAATTCTGATGGAATAGATCTTC
>JAEEGJ010007269.1_pt1 | contig 31998 bp, 27 predicted proteins | sample 8958761 | NCBI WGS metagenome assembly JAEEGJ01 (sample SAMN16246546, study PRJNA631951) | gut metagenome | biome: gut microbiome; feature: rumen; material: RS-attached | host: Bos | place: Iran: Karaj | collected 2018-10
GATCAAAACTATGATCAATGCATTCGGATGCGGTTTTTCCGAAGGCTACGGCAACGATTTCGATATCACCAAGCTCCGCTATAACAAGATCATAATCATGGCCGATGCCGACGTTGACGGAGCACATATCTCAACGCTTCTTCTTACTCTTTTCTACAGGTTTATGCCCGAGCTTATATTTGAGGGACATATCTACATAGCAATGCCTCCTCTTTATAAAGCCATGCCTTCGAAGGGAGATGAAGAATATCTGTATGATGACAAGGCTCTCGAAAAGTACAGAGCCTCCCATAAAGGACCCTTTACTCTTCAGAGATACAAGGGTCTCGGAGAAATGGATCCCGACCAGCTCTGGGAGACAACACTCGATCCCAAGACCAGAAGACTCAAACAGGTAGAGATCGAGGATGCGAGAATGGCTTCCGAAACTACCGAGCTTCTGATGGGAACCGATGTACCTCCCCGTAAGACATTCATTTATGAACATGCATGCGACGCAAATCTCGATATTTGATCTTAAGGTAAATTAAATGGCTAAGATAGAAGAAAAGATCATAAAAACAGAATATTCCGAGGAAATGCAGAGATCCTATGTCGATTATGCGATGAGCGTCATAGTTTCGCGTGCTCTTCCTGATGTCAGGGACGGACTCAAGCCCGTTCAGCGCAGAACCCTCTATGATATGAGGGAACTCGGTCTTACATACGATAAGCCTTTCAGAAAGAGTGCGAGGATCGTCGGTGATACGATGGGTAAATATCATCCCCATGGTGATTCCTCGATCTATGAAGCTCTTGTCGTAATGAGCCAGGATTTTAAGAAGGGACTTCCCCTTGTGGACGGACACGGTAACTTCGGAACCATCGAAGGTGACGGTGCCGCCGCAATGCGTTATACCGAAGCTCGTCTTCAGAAGGTTACACAGCTTGCACTTCTCGAGGACCTCGATAAGGATACGGTCAATTTTGTTCCGAATTTTGATGAGACCGAAAAGGAACCCGAGGTTCTTCCCTGCAAGATTCCCAACCTCCTTATTAACGGATCCGAAGGTATCGCAGTCGGTATGGCTACAAGCATCCCTCCTCACAATTTCGGAGAGACCATCGATGCTATGAAAGCTTTCATCATGAATGAGGATATCAGCACAAGAGAGCTGATGAGATATGTAAAGGGTCCCGATTTTCCTACGGGCGGCCGTGTCATCAATAAGGACGACCTCAAGGATATCTATGAGACCGGATCCGGTAAGCTCCGCATCAGGGGAGTTGCCAATGTGGAGAAACTCAAGAACGGACATCAGAATGTTGTCATAACAGAGATTCCCTATACCATGGTCGGTGCCGGTATCGGTAAATTCCTTTCGGAGGTTGCGGCTCTTTCCGAGAGCAAGAAGACCCAGGATATCGTAGATATATCCAACCAGTCTTCAAAGGAAGGAATCCGTATTGTCATCGAGCTCAAGAAGGATGCCGATGCCGAGAACTTCATCAACCTTCTTTATAAGAAAACACATCTCGAAGATACCTTCGGTGTAAATATGCTTGCGATCAAGGACGGACGTCCCGAGACCATGTCTCTCAAGGATATCTTCAAATCCGTCGTTGATTTCCAGTACGAAGTAAATACCAGGAAGTACAATTCGCTTCTTGCAAAAGAGAACGAGAAAAAAGAGATCCAGGAAGGCCTTATCAAGGCATGCAGCCTCATCGACCTGATCATCGAGATCATCCGGGGATCCAGCGACCGTAAGATGGCTGAGGACTGCCTTGTAAGAGGTATTACCGACGGCATCAAGTTCAAGACCAAGGAAAGCTCCATCATGGCCAGCCAGCTTCTTTTCACCGAGAGACAGGCTAAGGCTATCCTTGATATGAGGCTTTACAAATTGATCGGTCTTGAGATTGCAGCCCTTAACAAGGATCACGAGAATACACTTGCCAATATCTACAGATATGAGGATATCCTCGACAGAAGAGAGTCCATGGCACAGGTCATCATCGCGGATCTCGAATCTCTCAAGAAGGAATTTGCACGCAAGAGACGTACCGTTATCGAGAACGGCGAAGAAGCCGTCTATAAAGAAAAAGAATTCGAAGAGATGGATGTCTATTTCATCATGGACAGATTCGGATACTGTAAGATGATCGACCTTCCCACCTTTGAAAGGAACAAGGAAGCGATCGACGAAGAGATCAAATACAAGTGTCCCGTACGTAATAACGGCAGGGTTGCCGTATTTACCGAAAAGGGTCAGATGCATACCATCAAGATGATGGATCTTCCCATGTCCAAATTCCGTGATAAGGGTGTTCCGGTTGATAACATCACCAATTATGATTCATCCGATGATATGATCATCTTTGCGGAAGACCTGTCGACTGTTCTCCTCGGAAAGTATCTCTTTGTAACCGCAAACGGAATGTGCAAAGTAACTTCAGGTACCGAATTCGATGTAAGCTCACGCCGTACCGTAACCGCAACAAAGCTTAATGAAGACGACCGGATCGTCACCATCAGAAAAGTCCGTACCGAAGAGAATGTTATACTTCAGTCTGCGAACGGTTACTTCATCAGATTCTCGATCGAAGAGATTCCCGAGATGAAGAAGACAGCCGCAGGTGTTAAGGGAATGCGACTCGACGGAAACGATAAGGTCGAGATCGCATATATTACCGATGTGGTAAGCGAAGCCGTGATTGAATACGGTTCCAGGACCCTTTCGCTTAATTCCATCAAGCTTCTCGGACGCGGAGCCAAAGGAACCAAGATAAGAGCCTGATAGCAGACCTCTCAGCTCTGAATTAGATCTATTATGAGGATAAAAATATGAGAGTTATAGCCGGAGAATGCAGGTCAATGCCTTTGAAGACGCCTGCTGGTGACGATATCACCAGACCCACACAGGATATCATCAAAGAAACTCTTTTCAACATCATACAGGGTGATGTCCCGGGTGCTGTAATGATCGATCTTTTTGCAGGCAGCGGACAAATCGGTATTGAGGCACTCAGCCGCGGTGCGACCAAGGTCTATTTTATCGATAACGGCAGGGAACCCATCAAATGCATAACCGATAATGTGAACTTTACCAAGATGCAGGATAAGTCGGTGATCCTCAAACAGGATGCCGTTGCGGGACTACAGTCCGTATTTGAGAAGCATGTTGATATTGTCTTTATGGATGCTCCCTACCTCAAAGGATATGAGAAAAATGTCCTAAAGCAGCTTTCAGTCATGAAATATGTCGATCAGGATACCATGATCATAATAGAGGCTGACAAAAAAGACGATTTTAGCTATACTGAAGAAGTCGGATTTGAGATCGTAAGAAGAAAAGAATACAAAGGAAATATGCATCTTTTCCTGAAGAAGATCTGACAACAGGACAGGAGGGAATATATGAACAGAGCATTATATCCCGGAAGCTTTGATCCGATGACATTGGGACATCTCGATATCATCAAAAGAGCGTCACTTATGTTCGACGAACTCATAGTCGCAGTGCTGAATAACAGTGAGAAGACTGCATTGTTTTCAGTGGATGAACGTGTTAAAATACTGACTGAAGCCACGAAAGATATGAAGAACGTAAGAGTTGATTCTTTCAGCGGTCTTACCGTCGATTATTGTCTTCAGAATAATCTCCATATCATGATCAGAGGCCTCAGAGCTGTCACGGATTTCGAATACGAACTCCAGATAGCGCAGACCAACAGAAAAATTTCCGATAATAAAGTAGATACGGTTTTCCTTACCACGGATCTGCAGTATTCATATCTCAGTTCATCGACGGTCAAAGAGATCGCTCGCTACGGAGGCGATGTAAGCCATTCCGTTCCCGACTATGTGGAGGCGGCTCTCAAGGAAAAATTCAAAGGTATCCGCTCTTAAGGAGAGACAATGGAAAGAAAAATGGAAAGCCAGATCTTTGGTGTCATCGATGAACTTGAGCAGTATATCTCAGAGTGCAAACCCAAGCTTTTATCCAACACCGAGATCTATGTTGAAAAAGAAGTAATTCTCAGCTATATCGAAGAACTCAGGAGAAAAGCTCCCGAAGAGATCGCAAGATATCAGAAGATCATCAGCAATCAGGATTCCATCCTTGATAATGCAAGAAAGATGGCTGACGGACTCATCGAGAAAGCTACCGCCCAGACCGACGAAATGCTTTCACAGAACGAGATCCTCAAGAAAGCTTACGAGCAGGCAGATGCCGTTACAAGCCAGACAATGGCAGAAGCCCAGCAGATCCTTGACAATGCTACCAACGAAGCTAATGCATGCAGGGATGCTGCAATGGAATATATGGAAGATGTAATGAAGTATGTTGAGGGACTTCTTGCTTCCTCATCAAGAACCGTATCAGATCAGTACGATTCACTTCTCAATGCACTTAATTCCAAGCTTCAGGCTGTTAAGGCCGATCATGATTCTCTCAAGGAATCCCGTTCCGGCAGAGAAGAAAAGCCCGGACCTTCAGGCCCCAGTGTCAGTACGGTTTATCCCGATACCGATAAAGAATAAAATGATAAACCGGCTTTTTATAAGCCGGTTTTATTTTTCTCTGAGTTTATGAAAAAACAGACATTCAAAAAGTTTATATCTGCGGTTCTTCTTATGGTTCTGGTACTTATACCCGAACTGAATGTCTGTGCCTCCGAAAGGGTTTTTCCCAAGGATGACAACCTTGTAATAGTCATCGATCCCGGACACGGAGGAACCGATACCGGAACCCAGGGCGGCAGGATCCAGGAAAGATTCATGAATCTCATTACCGCTCAGGCGCTTGTCGAAAGACTGAATATGTACGAGGGCGTAACCGTATATATGACAAGGTTTGATAACGATACCACAATGAGTCTTACCGACAGGGCTAAATTTGCCAAGACCGTCGAAGCGGATTTTGTTTTCAGCATCCATTACAATGCCTGCTACGCACATGACAGATTCGGGATCGAGGTTTATACATCAAGGGTATCTCCTTATAACGGATATGGCTACCAGTTCGGAAATCTCCTGATGCACAGATTCGAAGATGAATTCGGAATCTATCCCAGAGGTGTCAAAACAAGGAAGGGACTAAAGACGGAAGGAGATTATTACACCATAATCTCAGCCAATGTCTACCGAGAGATCCCCGCAGTCATCATTGAGCATTGTTTTGCTGACGGCACGGTTGATGCACAGTTTACAAGAAGCGGAGACCAGTTAAGGGATTACGGAAGAGCTGATGCGGATGCGATCGCTGAGTTTTTCGGATTGAAGAGTTCCCTGCTCGGAATTGATTTTACCGGTCCTTCGGATGATCTGATCTATGCGGATACGGCTTCTTTTAACGATGCAACCTATGAAGACAGAACCGCACCGGATAATGTAAGCATTACGGTCAAGAACATAGATCCCGAAGCTAACAGCGTCACCATAGAGGTCAGTGCAACCGAAGCTGACGGCATGATGATGTTTTATGCTCTGTCGACTGACGGGGGATGGACATGGCAGGAATCAAAGGTATGGCCCGGTGCCGACACATATAACGGAACCTTTGATGCAAGCTTTGTACTGACAATTCCTTTTGAGAACGGTTACAGACCCACGATCGTTATCAAGGGCTTTAACAGATATGATGCATACACCAAATCCGAACCCATAACTTTCATTGAAAGTTTTAACGGAGAATATACCCCTTTGTACAGAACCGGTACAATCTACGGAGGATAATGATTTGAAGTATATCGCGATAATAACAGGAGCATCATCCGGCATCGGAAAAGAATTCGCCATGGCACTCGACCAGAGCATGGATGCACTCGATGAGATATGGATAGTTGCCAGAAGAAAAGAAAGACTTGAAGAACTCGCCGGGAAGCTCCGTCATCATGCCAAGATCGTAAGCGGAGACTTATCAAGCAGAAATACTGTCAACAGGATCTCTGCAATGCTCGGGGCTGACAAATATAAGGTTAGGTTCCTTGTAAATGCAGCCGGTTACGGTATCCTCGGAGATTTTACAAAGGGCGACAGAAAAGAAGAGACCGGTATGTGCGATCTTAATGTAAGGGCGCTTACCGACATTACTTATGCATGTCTTCCTTTTATGGGTAAGAATTCCAGGATCATCAATATCGCATCAAGTGCGGCATTTGTTCCGCAGCCTTCGTTTGCCGTTTATGCCGCTACAAAGTCCTATGTTCTGAGCTTCTCAAGAGCTTTAAATGCAGAACTTAAGAGCAGACAGATATTTGTCACGGCAGTATGCCCGGGTCCCGTAAAGACCGAATTCTTTGACGTTGCGGAAAAGCTCGGCACAAGAACTCTTTCCATGAAGAAATGGGCGATGACTACTCCCGAAGTCGTTGTTAAGACTGCTCTTAAGGATTCCTTTGCAAAGAAGGAGATCTCAATACCTACCGCAATGATGAGATTGTTCTATTTCTTTACCAAGGTTTGTCCTCATCACATCATCATCTCATTTACTAACAGGTTGTATCGTTAATGACTATTTCCAGACTTTTTTCAGGCGAAAACTATAAAGGTACTTACAGATATCTTGATGTTCAAAAGAAATACGAGATTGTAAAAACGGTTCTTCTTTATGCGATCTCAATAGCGATCTTTCTTACCGGATATATAACCACAGGCACCAAGAAAAATCTTCTCACGATCGTTGCCGTGTTCGGAGTTCTTCCCGCATCCAAGGCGCTCGTATCCGTTATCATGTTCCTCAGATACAAAAGTTTTAAGGAAAAGATAGAATGCGAAGGCATACTGAATGCTTATGATATGGTCTTTACTTCCGAGAAGATCAATTACAGTGTTTCCCATCTCTGTGTATCCGAAAACTGTGTGATAGGATATTCCGAGGATGCGAAGTTTGATGAGAACAAGTTCAAGGATCATGTAACATCAATACTTTCTGTTGAAAACCTTAAGAATATAACCGTTAAAGTATTTACGGATAAAAAAGCATATCTTAACAGGATCTCATCACTTAAACCTTCGGCAGGATCGGATGAGAACATCATGAATACACTCAAACAGATAGTTTTATAATGAAAGAAATCTCTGTAACAAATGAATCGTCCGGGCAGCGTCTTGATAAATTTCTTAAAAGGCTTCTGCCTTCATGCCCGGGAAGCTTACTCTATAAACAGCTTCGCAAAAAGAATATAACCCTTAACGGATCAAAAGCAGACGGTCACGAGCTTTTAAAGGCAGGTGACAAGGTCTGTGTTTTCTTTTCCGATGAGACTTATGAGAAATTCTCAAAAGGTGATACGATCGATACCTCAAATTTTAAGAAGGCTTTTGAAAAGCTTGGGAAAATAGAAGTCATATATTCCGATAAGGATATTCTTATATTCAATAAACCTGCGGGGATCCTGTCCCAGTCAGATGCAAGCGGGGATCTTTCGATAAATGATTATCTTATCGGTTACCTGCTTGAAACCTGTGATGTAAAAGCAGAGGATCTTTCTTCGTTCAAGCCTTCCATCTGTAACAGACTCGACAGGAATACCTCCGGACTTATTCTCTGTTCAAGGTCACTTCAGGGTGCCAGATTTCTCAATAAGATCCTTTCCGATCGTGATGCCGAAAAATACTATCTGGCTCTCGTAAAAGGCAGATTTGATAAAGAAGGCATACATACTTCTTATGTAAAGAAGGATGAAAAGAATAATAAGCTTATCTTTACGGACAGAGCCGAAGAAGAATCCATGGAGATAAAGACAGGATTCGAAGTATTGAAAGCAGGAGATGATTCTTCACTTTTAAGAGTCAGGTTATATACCGGAAAGAGTCATCAGATAAGGGCTCACCTTTCAAAACTCGGACATCCCATCATCGGCGATCCCAAGTACGGTGGAAAAGAGTCTTTCGGAGCAAAGAGACAGATGCTGCACGCTTATGAGATCAAAGTCACTGATGAACACAGCTTATATAACGGAAAGAGTTTTAAAGCTCCCGTACCTTCGGATATGACCGGAGCGTTCGGAAATGCATTCGGCGGATCAGAGGAAATGCCTTTATGACAACTTGGAAATCAAGAGGCCTCAGAGGTTCCACACTTGAGGATCTAATCAACAGGTCAAATGAAAAATATGACGAAGCCGGGCTGGCACTTGTTCAGAAGATCCCGACTCCGATAACTCCGATCAATATCGACAAGGAGACCAGGCATATCACCCTTGCTTACTTCGATCAGAAGAGTACCGTCGACTACATCGGAGCGGTTCAGGGTATCCCCATCTGTTTTGATGCAAAGGAATGCGCGACCGATACTTTCTCCCTTAACAATATCCATGAACATCAGGTTGAGTTCATGAGAAAATTCGAAAAGCAGGGCGGGATAGCATTCTTTTTGATCTATTTTACAGGCAGGAGCGAGCTTTATTACCTTCCCCTTCAGATGCTCGAATTCTTCTGGGACAGAGCCAAAAACGGAGGAAGGAAATCCTTCCGCCATGATGAACTTAATCCTGATTATATAATTCCCGAATCACCCGGCATACCCGTCCCGTATCTTGATAAGGTTAATCAGGATCTCGCCGACAGGCCTGAATGACTTTGTATCAGTTAAAAGGATCTCCGTATCTTGACGTTACATAAACAGAGACGCTGTAATCGGCAAAATATGATTCGTGAACATATACATATATGTCATACATGTCCGTCGTGATTGAGGTTTTTATTTCTTCTCCGTTATTTCCGGCATATTCTGCTATCATTGAATCGATATCCGCTGTTTCCCGTATATCGAAATCATAAAGTGCGTTCATGACCCTTATTATCTTTGAAGTATCATCTCCGTAATACAGATCATAACCGATAAAAGATCCGTCGAATTTCACTCCGTCCTCGGTCACTTTAAAATATATCCTTACCGAATTTTTAAGATATGAGTCGGAAGTATCGACATAATCTATATAATGATAAGAGTTGCCGGGTATATATCTTACTTCACGCTCAAATCCCAATGGTTCCAAAACCGCTGTCTTGGAATCGGTAAACGCACCGATATCACGGTTATAAACCTCTGTTTTCTTTATACCAGCACATAAGATGAAATAAATGCATGCTCCGTACAATGCAAGCTTAAGCAGTACGAAGATAAATCCCCTCAGTGGTCTTTTTGTGAAATAGGACTGCGAAGGATCAAATTTTTTATAATGATTCGGTATCAGAACGTCCTCATCCCGCATGATCTTTTCGTTAAAACCGGAAAACAGGCGTCCCTTATCATTTATATCACCGGATTCGGTCACCGAAGTCAGTATCTTTTTGACGCGATGGCTTTTACCGGATATACGACTGTCGGCGCTTGCAATATATGAAACGTATCTGTCATGAATACGCTTATCGGCTTCTTCTGCGGTAGAAAACAATCCTTTTTTCCATGTCTTTACCCTGACCGTATGTCTTATTACGTAGAGGTTCTTTCCGTCCAATACATAAATTTTTCTTCGGAATGAATTATGAATAAGCAAATACAGAAGCAAAAATACCGTAACATATACCAGCGATACGGATTCGGTATATACGACCTGTTTTTCGGCAAAATAAAGAACAGGAGACGAAAGGTACAGGTTTACGTAAGCTACGGGCAGGATAATGCACAGAACAAAGAAATCGAACAGCGCCGATCCGAATAATTTTGATAAGAAGCTTTCTGCCCTGAGTTTAATATTATTCTCATCGGGAAAAAAATACTCCTTAGTATATACCTTGGTATATTCTTCGGCGGATTCCTGTTCGGTTGTACCGGTCATATAAGACGTTAAAGGAGATTTCTGATCGGCTTTTGCGGTGTTTTCATTATTTTCTTTTCCAAAATATACAGATTCCATATTATACCCTAACGCATATGATTTAAAACTTGTTCCGGCTGCCTTTAAAAACCTGTTGACACATTGATATTCAGTAAGTATAATTCAATGTGTTAGCAAATTAGCATATTAGCATAGTAAAGCGTTAAAAGATCCGTCAAACATAGTTATTTTACCACGAAAAAAGGATATAATCAGTTATTATGAGCAATTTCAAGAACAATTTACTGCATACCCCCGACGGTGTAAGGGATATCTACGGAAAAGAATACGACAATATCAAATACGTAAGGAAGACCATATCCGATTGCCTGTCATCCTACGGTTATTCCGATATCCAGACACCTTCATTCGAATATTTTGATGTTTTCTCCAAGGAAGTCGGAACAATCCCTTCAAGAGAGCTGTACAAATTCTTTGACAAGGATAACGAGACCATAGCGCTTCGTCCGGATTTTACTCCTTCGATCGCCAGATGTGCGGCAAAGTATTTCATGGATGAAGACAGACCGCTCAGGTTTTCCTATATCGGATCGACCTTCCAGAATATCTCATCGCTTCAGGGCAAATATTCTGAGGTTACTCAGGAGGGTGCGGAGCTGATAGGTGATGCTTCCGCTTATGCCGATGCCGAAATGGTATCCCTTCTTATAGAAAGTCTCTTAAGGACAGGACTTGAAAACTTCCGTATTTCGGTGGGAGAGGTCGACTATTTCAAGGGACTTTGTTCGGAAGCAAAGCTTTCTCCCGAAGAAGAAGCCGATCTGCGGGATCTTATCTCATCCAAAAATCCCATTGCCGCAGCAGATCTTTTAAAGGAATTAAATATATCCGATGAAATGAGGGATAAGCTTTTGCGGATAACGGATACATTTGCCGATCATTCGATGCTCTCGGAGCTTGAAAAGGATGCCGGCAATGAAATATCCAAGAAAGCCATAGAAAGGCTCACTTCTTTGTTTGATCTTCTTAAGATAAGGGGATATGAGAAATATGTTTCCTTTGATCTCGGAATGCTTTCAAAGTACCAGTATTATACAGGCATAGTATTCAAAGCTTTCGCTCTGGGTGCCGGTTCACCCGTTGCAATGGGAGGAAGATACGATAAGCTTCTTTCTTATTTTGGAAAGGACGCTCCCGCTGTAGGATTTGTAATTCTGCCTGACGATGTGGAAAAGCTTCTGGAAAGACAGGGCAAGGCATTTCCCGAAGAATCATCAGTTGAAGAGATCAACTACGATCCGTGCGATCCTTCAAGCTATGAAGAAGCCGTAAAGAAAGCGTGCCGCATACGTGAAAATGGCGGAAGAGCGGCACTGATAAAGAAATAACCGAATTCGGAGATTATTATGAACAGTTACGATGATTATCTTACTTTTGCCCTCGGAAAGGGCAGATTATCCAATAAAACAATGGAGCTCTTTGAAAAGATCGGTATCAGCTGCGAAGAGATGAAGGACCCTTCTTCCAGAAAGCTGATCTTTACGAGTGAGGATACCAAGACAAGGTTTTTTCTTTCCAAGGGACCGGATGTACCTACCTATGTAGAGTACGGTGCAGCCGATATCGGAGTAGTCGGAAGAGATACCATTCTTGAGGAAAACAGGAATGTATATGAGATCCTGGATCTTGGTTTCGGAAAATGCCGTATGTGTGTATGCGGTCCGGAATCCGCTTCGGACAAACTTCTCCACCATGAGAGGATAAGAGTTGCGAGCAAATACCCCGTGATTGCCAAGGAGTATTTCAATAATAAGAAGAACCAGACAGTTGACATCATCAAGTTAAACGGCAGCGTTGAGCTGGGCCCGATCGTCGGTCTTGCGGATGTCATTGTAGATATTGTAGAAACAGGTTCAACCTTAAGGGAAAACGGCCTTACAGTGCTCGAAGAGATCTGCCCGCTTTCCGCAAGGATGATCGTAAATCCCGTAAGCATGCAGCTTAAGGGAGACCGTATAAGGGAACTTGTCATAAAACTTAAGGAATTGTTATAAAATTATAGTCCGCCTTTCATTTATAATGAAAACGACGGTTTTGGAGGAAAAAGAATGAAACTCGTTAAATTGTCACAGGATTCGATTGCGGAGATCCAGAGCGCACTTCTCAAAAGATCTCCCGCCCAGTACACGGAATATGAATCCACAGTAAATGATATCCTTGCAAACATCAGGGAAAACGGAGATAAGGCTCTCTTTGAGTATACCGAAAAGTTCGACGGATTTAAGCTTACCGAAGATAACATCAAAGTTACAAGGGCCGAGATTGACGAAGCATATACTAAGCTTGATAAGGAATACATCGAGGTCATCAAAAAGGCCGCAGAAAATATCCGTGAATTCCACGAAAAGCAGCTCCGTAATTCCTGGTTTGAAACCAAACCCGACGGCACGATGCTTGGAATGAAGATCACAGCCATCGAAAGACTCGGTGTATATGTACCCGGCGGAAAGGCTGCATATCCTTCAAGCGTTCTCATGAACATCGTTCCCGCCAAGGTTGCAGGCGTTGACCGCATCATCATGTGCACACCTCCCGGCAAGACGGGAGTTATCGATCCCGGAACGCTTGTGGCCGCAGACATTGCAGGAGCAGATGAGATCTACAGGGCAGGCGGAGCACAGGCTATCGGTGCAATGGCATTCGGTACAAAGTCCATACCCAAGGTTTATAAGATAACCGGTCCCGGCAACATTTTCGTTGCACTTGCCAAGAAGGCCGTATACGGATTTGTCAGCATCGATTCTATCGCCGGTCCTTCCGAGGTTATGGTTCTTGCAGATCAAAGCGCTAATCCCAGATATGTGGCCGCAGATCTATTGAGCCAGGCCGAGCACGATGAGCTTGCCAGCGCAATACTTGTAACTACCGATGAAAAGCTTGCCGAGAAAGTTAACGAGGAGATCGATGGCTTCTTAAAGACTCTTTCAAGAAGCGAGATCATAAAAAAATCCCTTGATAATTACGGATATATCCTTTTGGCTTCGGATATGGATGAGGCAATAGATACCGTTAATACCGTCGCAAGCGAACACCTTGAGATTCTTACCGAAGATCCCTTCGCAGTAATGACCAAGATCAGAAACGCCGGTGCGATCTTCCTCGGAGAGTATTCCTCGGAACCCCTCGGTGATTATTTTGCAGGTCCCAACCACATCCTTCCCACAAACGGAACCGCAAGATTTTTCAGCCCGGTCAATGTTGATGATTTCATTAAAAAGAGCTCTGTTATATACTATTCAAAGAATGCTCTTGAAAGGGACTCCAAGTCCATAGAACTGTTTGCGAATAACGAGGGACTGACAGCTCACGCAAACAGCATAAAAGTTCGTTTTGAATAATTATTTCATTAATCCATAAGGAGGCAGTTATGCCCGCAGCAAAGAAAATAAGAAAAGCAGATGTTTCCAGAAAAACCGGAGAGACTGATATCAGGATCAGTCTGACCATCGACGGTTCGGGAAAGAATAATGTCGACACGGGCATTGGTTTCTTTGACCATATGCTTTCCGCATTCGCAAAGCACGGATTCTTCGATCTTGAATGTAAAGTCAAAGGCGATCTGAATGTGGACGGACATCACAGCGTGGAAGATGCAGGCATAGTTCTCGGAACAGCCATCAAAAAGGCAATCGGCGATAAAGCAGGCATTTACAGATACGGATACTTCATTCTTCCCATGGATGAGGTTCTCGTTCTCTGCAGCCTCGACCTTTGTGACAGGCCCTTCCTGGGATTTGAATACGAATATAAGGTTCCCATGATCGGCGATCTCGATACCGAGCTTGTCAGGGAATTCTTTTACGCGGTAAGTTATTCCGCAGGAATGAACCTGCATTTTAAAGTATTGTCCGACGGAAATGCACATCACGTAACAGAAGCCATGTTCAAGGCTTTTGCCAAGGCTCTTGATATGGCGACTTATACCGATCCCAGAGTAAAGGGAGTGCTTTCCACGAAAGGAGCTCTTTAATGTACGTTAAGAAGTTTTTACCATGCATTTACCTAAAGAACGGTTCTGCTGTTGTATCCGACGAGGATGATACCGTTATCGAAGCTGACGCGTATTCACTTGCAATGAAATTCTGCAGGGATCTTGCTGACGGTATTATAGTTTATGATCTTTCCGAGGGAATGGGAGATGATGCACACGAAGAATCCTTAAGGATTATCCGTGCCATCTGCGGTGACAGCGAGGTTCCCGTATATGCAACCGGAAACATCAAGCGTCTCGAGGATGTCAAAAAGCTTATATATGCAGGTTGTTCCAAGGTCATCCTTGATTATGACAAGGAAGTTAATATCCTCCTTACATCCGCTGCAAGCGGACGTTTCGGAAGGGACAAGATCTATGCGTCGGTTTCCTTTCCCAAGACCTTCTCAGCTCAGATCGAAAGTCTGGACAGAAGTCTTCTTATCGGAACCGATACCAATTATCACGCAAGTGATGCAACCGATTCCGGCAGCGTAGCCGATCTTTGCACCAAGTACTGCTCCGGTGTTCTTCTTAAGAATATTCATGCACTCGATGTGATCGAAGACGAGATAAAGCTTCCGATCATCATCAGCGCCAAGGAACTTGCATTTAACAAGATCATAGAGTATCTGAAGAAAGACTCTGTAAGCGGTGTTACAGGTAATGTTATATCCCTTAACAGCGGTGAGATCTCATCCATTAAGGATATCTGTACCCAGAACGGCATCATCGTAAGGCATCTGGAGAGCAAGATCAAATGGAGCGATCTCAAGAAGGGACCCAACGATCTTGTACCCGTCATTGTTCAGGATTACAAGAATAACGAAGTCCTGATGCTTGCTTATATGAATGAAGAAGCATTTCTTAATACCATTGCAACCGGTCTTATGACTTATTATTCAAGAAGCCGTGAGGAGCAGTGGGTTAAGGGAGAGACAAGCGGTCATTACCAGTATGTAAAGAGCCTTACCGCGGATTGTGACAAGGATACGATCCTTGCCAAGGTCTCCCAGGTCGGAGTTGCATGTCATACCGGTGCCAGAAGCTGCTTCTTTAATGAGATAACCGGATCCGAGGAAATAAATGCCGTTAATCCTCTTCAGGTTTTTGAGAAGGTTTACGAAGTCATCAAGGACAGAAAGCTTCATCCGAAGGAAGGATCATATACCAATTACCTTCTTGATAAGGGACTTGATAAGATCCTCAAGAAACTGGGAGAGGAAGCAACCGAGACGATCATTGCTTCCAAGAATGCCGGAAACCAGGAAGTCATCTATGAGATCAGCGATCTGCTATATCATCTGATGGTTCTCATGGCGGAAAAAGAGATAACCTGGGAAGAAGTAACCAAGGAACTTGCGGGAAGATAACATGAGCTCTGATGAACTTTTTCTCTCCAATGACATTCTTATGTCCGTGGAGAAACCCGAACGATATATCGGACACGAAGTAAATTCATGCATAAAGGACCCTGATTCCGTCAGGGTCCGCTTTATAATGTGCTTTCCTGATGTTTACGAGATAGGGATGAGCCATCTCGGCATACAGATCCTCTACGATATGTTCAACTCCTTCGACGATGTATGGTGCGAAAGAGTCTATTCTCCCTGGATAGATCTGGACAAGATCATGAGGGAGAAGCATATTCCTCTTTTTTCCCTCGAATCCCAGAGGCCTGTCAAAGATGCCGATTTCCTGGGTATAACCATCCAGTACGAGATGTGCTATACCAATATCCTGCAGGTTCTGGATCTGTCAGGAATCCCTCTTGAATCAAAAGACAGAAACGAAAACGATCCCATAGTGATCGGCGGCGGACCTTGCACTTATAATCCCGAGCCCATAGCTGACTTTTTTGATATTTTCTATATCGGAGAAGGAGAGACAAGGTACAGGGAACTGATCGATCTATATGAGAAAATGAAGGATGAAGGAAAGAGCCGTGATGATTTTCTTATCGAAGCAGGTAAGATAAGCGGGCTTTACGTTCCCAGATTTTATGAGCCATCATATAACGATGACGGTACACTCAGTGACTTTAAGCCTGTTGTTGAGGGGCTTCCTCTTAAGATCCGCAAGGAAGTCGTCAAAGACCTTGATGATACATGTTATCCAAAGAATCCTGTGGTTCCTTATATCAGATGCGTTCAGGACAGGGTTGTCCTCGAGATAATGCGCGGCTGTATAAGAGGCTGCAGATTCTGTCAGGCAGGAGAGCTTTACAGACCCGTACGCGAAAGAAGCGTTGAAAAGCTTCTTGATACCGTATATAAGATGCTTGATTCAACCGGTTATGAAGAGGTTTCATTAAGCTCTCTTTCTTCATCCGACTATACACATCTTCCCGAGCTCTTGGATAATCTTATAGTTGAATGTGAAAAGAGGAAGGTCAATATCACCCTGCCTTCTCTCAGGATCGATGCTTTTTCTCTTGATGTCATGAACAAGGTTGAGGATATCAAGAAGACCTCGGTCACATTTGCTCCCGAAGCAGGTTCACAAAGGCTTCGAAACGTTATCAACAAAGGACTTACCGAAGAAGACATTCTTTCCGGTTCCGCACAGGCAATTGCCGGGGGATGGACAAAGTTCAAATTCTATTTCATGCTCGGTCATCCTTTTGAAAACGACGATGATATTCTCGGAATAGGAGATCTGGCCAATAAGGTTGCGGCGGAATTTTTCGAAATGGTACCAAGGGATAAGAGGGTTAACGGACCTATCTCCATAACCGTTTCCACTTCCTTCTTTGTGCCCAAACCGTTTACGGCATTCCAATGGGCTCCCCAGTGTACAACCGAAGAATTCATAAGGAAGGCTTATGTCTGCAGGAAAGGAATTTCCGAACAGCTCAACCAGAAGAGAATCCACTACAACTGGCATGATGCCGATACCAGCGTGATCGAAGCGCTTCTTGCCAGGGGTGACAGAAAAGTTGCCGCCGTTATCAGGAAGGTTTACGAAAAAGGCGGAATATACGATGCCTGGTCTGACATGTATAAACACGAAAGATGGATCGAAGCCATTGAGGAATGCGGTCTCAGTCTTGATTTTTATGCTTTCCGCGAAAGAAATGATAATGAGCTGTTTCCCTGGGATTTCATAGATATAGGTGTAAACAAGGCATTTTTACTCAAAGAATACAAGAAAGCGGCAAGAGGCGAGATTACTCAGAACTGCAGGGCAGGCTGCAGCGGATGCGGCGCCGCAACATTCGGAGCGGGAATCTGTCCCGGTTCGGTAAAAAAGGCATAAATAAGGTGTTGTTTATCTTTTTTTTATAAATATCCGGTGTTATAATATATTTATTCTTATATAGCACGGGGAGCAATGACTATACAAATAATCTTTACACTTCTAATCATAATTGTGTTTATCACGATCATATTCAGCCTTCGTGAGAAACACAAGAATATTGGTTTTGTCATCACTTCATCTGTACTCATTGTTGCAGATATTTTAAGTATGCTCATAATTTCTGCCGAAACGATCAAAGAGGCCAGAAATTACCTTCTTTTATATTATCTTATTTATCCGTGGCTGTTTTTCGGAACACTTCTCACCGTTATAAGATCTCATACATCCAAGCTTTATCTTGACAGCAATTTCGGCATGGCCGTCATCTGTTTCATACAGTCGGCTATAATTGCGTCCTGTTATTTCGTAAACGGTCAGATCAGTTTCTCCCAGGTCGTTCTTTACGGACGTGTATGGTGGGTGGTAAAAATGCCCCTCCTTCAGTTCGTTCCCGATGTCTTCATCGCATATCATGCTCTCTGTCTGATAAATTGCATCACGATCTTCGCAATGATGCTGGTGTTTGTATTCAACGTTCCCGAAGTATTCAGGGTTAAGTATATTAACCTTATGATACTTCAGCTCATAATGTTTGCACTTATCACTTATACTTTCATCAATAATATCCCTGTCTGGATCCATACTCTGGTAATGAATTTTATTTGTTACCTGACATATTACTATATCTTTATCTATTCCAATTTAAAGCTTCGTGACACCGTTTTATATGATTTTGCAAACGAGCTCAGTGACGGCGTTATCATATATAACATGCATAATGACATAATCCATATAAATGACAGGTTCAAGAGCATAGTCAACAAAGAGATAATCCAGGGAATCAGCAATATTGATCTTATGGAGCGTTTTATCTCCCGGAAAGAATCAATTTATGATTTTGAAGTTCTGCATTACGTAAATGAAGACAGAGAGTATTATTTTACGACCGACAAAAAGATAGTAGGTCCGGATGACGATCCCATCGGAACCGTTTATCTGTTCCATGACATTTCAGCAGAGATCGATCAGATGAAGCTGATGAATGAAATTAATACCGAACTTGAAAGAAATTCGATGATCAAGAGTGATTATGTTTCATTCATGTCCGGTAAGCTTCTTGCTCCTATAGGAAAGATTCTTAATCTAAGTGATGAACTTATGAAGGACAAGAGTCTTTCGGATGAACATAGTGAACGTCTGATGCAGATAAATAATTCGGGCAAGAATCTCAGAAGTATTGTCAGTGAGATGATCGATCATTCCGATCTTGAAAACGATAATCTTGAGATAGTCAATAAAGTATATAATCCGCTTTCCGGAATTTATGATGTATGCAAGAATATACAGGTTGGTATAGGAGACGATCCAACTGATTATATGTTCATCATAGATCCTGAACTGCCTCATTTGCTTATAGGTGACAATGTAAGGATAAGGCAGGTATTGATCAATCTTTCCGAAACAATGATCAATATAATCGGAAAAGGCATTGTCAGGATAGTTCTTTCGTGCAGACCCATTTCTGAAGATGAGATATTCGTTGAGATTCATCTGATCGGAATAGGATTCGAGAAAAAGGATTTCAATCCCGAGAACAATTCAGATCCCAGGTTTGTCATTTCCAAAAAACTGATCGATGCAATGGGCGGAACCTTTGATGTGACCAGGTTAAGTGATTCCGAACTTGATTTCAGATTAACGATTCCGCAGAAGGTTGCCGATCACAAAAAGGATCTTGTGGTCGAAAATTCAAGCAGGAAGTTTGCTTACTGCCTGAATGAGAAAAATCTCCTTAACGATGAGTTCCGTAAGGAAATGAAAGCTCTCGGAATGGACGGAAAAGTCATCACGGATCTGAAAGATTATAAAGCAACAGGCAAGACCGATTACATGTTCTTTATAAGTGAGTATTATAACGAAAACACCGGCAGATTTCTTGATGAACATCCTATGGTGATAGGAATAATGCTTACAGATACCGTAAATGAAGACAGTCCGAGCAAACCTAATCTACGTTACATTAAAAAGCCGATATCTACGCTTGAAATGGTACTTGCTCTTAACGGAATGGATTTTGAAAGCCTGCAAAATGTAAGATCCGATGAATAAATTCAGAAAAACAGTCTCTGTCCTCATCTGCATATGTATGATCTTATCTTTGTGCGGGTGCGGATCCGATAATACAAAAAAAGATAAACTCACGATTGCTGTGCGCTCCGGTATGTATGCCGAAGTGATCAGAAAATGCATTCCGGGTTTCGAAAACAAGACCGGGATCACATGTGAGATCGTAGAATTCTCCGAAGAAGAACTGCGTGAAAACCTGCTGAACGATTCGGTTAACAAAAACGGAATTTACGACCTGTGCATGATCGACGGAAGCTGGGTGGCAGAGTTTTTGGCAGACGGAATTCTCACAGATCTGTCAGATAAGGGATACTCCTTTGATGAAGATATCATTCCCGCAACTACCTCAATCTGCCTAAGCGGAGATGATATTTATCTTGTTCCCTATTACGGAAACGTAACCGTTCTCATGTATAACAAAAATGCCGTTGCCGAACTGGGCTATACGGAAAATGATCTCGATTCACTGGATGATATCGTCAAGTTTTCATTGCTTGCCCAGGAAAACGGGTTCGGCGGTTTTGCATGCAGGAAAGATTCGGCAAACAATATCGTAGTCGATTTTCTGCCCATACTTAGGGCTTACGGAGGGTGGGTTGTTGATAAAGATAACAATCCAACGGTAAATACAGAGGAATTCCGGAAGGCTCTTGAGCTTTACATATTCCTTATTGATAACGGAAAAACAGCATCCAAGGAAGAGATCATTGAGGGCATTGAAGACGGAAATATATCCGTTGCGATCGGCTGGCCGGGCTGGTGCGATCCCGAAGTCAACTTAAATACGGAATATATATCCATCCCCGGCAGGGTCAGCGATGATTCCCTTAACCATAACTCAAATATCTACGGAATATGGAATCTCGGGATTCCGGATAATTGTACCGACAAGGATTCGGCTATGCTTTTGCTTGAATACCTTATGGATCCGGACGTACAAAGGCAGACCGTGGAATACGGAGGCATTCCCTGCAGGTATTCGATACTAAACGATCCCGATATGCTGTCTTTAAATCCTCATCTTGAAGAGATCTGCGAGGCGCTCGATCACGGTATATACAGGCCCGTTATAAAAGAGTGGCCGGTTTTCTATGCTATCCTCGGCGATAAAATGGAAAAGATCATAGACGGGGAGCTGTCCGTTGATGACGGGCTTCTTCTTGCACAAACCGAACTGGAAGTATTGATGAAATGAAGATAAGAGTAAGATTCACAAAGCATGGTGCTGTCAGATATATAGGACATCTGGATGTCATGAGATATTTCCAGAAGTGCATCAGAAGGGCCAAAGTTAACGTCTCATATACAGGCGGTTATTCTCCGCATCAGGTCATGACTTTTGCTTCGCCTCTCGGTGTAGGGATGGAGAGTGAAGGCGAGTATATGGACATTGGTATCGACGATGAACATCCCGATACCAAAGCAATACTTGACTCATTAAACGAGGCAAGTGTTCCCGGCATAAGGATCAGATCCGTAAGAGTTCTTCCCGAAGAAGCCGGTAACGCAATGGCTTCCGTGTTTGCTTCGGAATATGAGATAAGATTCTATAATGACAAAAAAGATCTTTGTCCCGATGCTAAGACTTTGGACGATATGATCGGTAAGATGATGTCATCCGAAAGCTGCGTATATCATAAAGAGACCAGGAAAACCTCCAGGGATATCGATCTTAAGGAATTCATATACAAGCTTGAATTGATCAAGGACAGCGAGCCTGTTGTAAGAATGACCATTAATTCTTCCAGTGCGGATTCCATCAAACCTGTCTTTGTCATGGAATACCTTTTTGATCTTGCAGGTTTTACCCTGCCTGATAATGCGTTAAAGATCACCAGACTTGATATATTTACACAGGGAGAAAACGGTGAGCTTGTCTCACTTGAAGATATCGGTATATGAGCAGGACAAAGCTTCAATCGTCCGAAAAAGAAAATTCAAGAAAACTGCATGAGATGAGAAGTTCTGAAGACGCTAAGGTCATAATAACAGATGTCGACGGAAAACTTATCGCATTCCTTTTATCAGGCGGAAAACCCTCTGGGATCACCGTTCTCGGCGGTAATGATCTTTTTGATCCGAATTGCATAAATTCAGGGGATATCGTCATTGCTTATGTCAGGGATGTAAAAAACGATATCGGTGCCGCATTTATTGAATATGCATCCGGCAGGGACGGTTACCTTCCATTAAACAAGATTCCGAAGAATGTATCCGTAAAACAGGGTGATCTGTTGCCTGTAAAACTTTTTTCACATGCTCAAAAGGGCAAAAGAGCAACCTTTACGGCCAAGATCGATTATACCGGATATCCGGACGGTGATGCACTTTTTGAGAAATCAAAACATCTTACGGCATATTCATATCTGTATAAAGATGAATCCTTCCTGAAGGTCAGACTTGATAAGGTATTCAAAAGAACCGAATACACTGAGATCGTTACGGATCTGGAATCCGTATTTGAGAATCTGAGGACTTCTTTTGACAATATAAGACTGTATACGGATAAGGAATTCGGTCTTTCAAAGCTTTACAGCCTTAAGACCGTGATCGAAGAAGCAACGTCAAAGAAGGTATGGCTTAAATGCGGCGGTTATCTTTACATTGAGCATACGGAAGCAATGACCGTGATCGATGTAAACAGCGGTAAATTTTCTCCTTCCAAAGGAACCGATAAGGAATCGGCATATCTGTCCGTGAACATCGAAGCAGCATCAGAGGTTTGCAGACAGTTAAGACTTAGAAATATCTCCGGGATCATCATCGTTGATTTCATAAATCTAGTATCATCCGAAGACAGGGAAAGTCTGCTGAACGCACTCAGATCCGAATCAGCAAACGATACAATGAAAGTAAGTGTGGCAGGGATAACCTTACTCGGATTAGTTGAAATGACTCGTAAGAAAGAACTGCCTCCCCTTTATGAGCAGCTCAGATAAATATGAAAAAGAGAATTCTTTACGTAATCTTAATAGGCATCATCAATATGGCGATCCTTTCATCCGCCTATTATCTTTACGTGCAGAAAGAGATCTCCAATATCGAGAAAAATTACAGATATATTGCCGAAGAAAAAGCGAATAATATCGAAGCTACGATCGAATCCGTTATCATCAGGACAGATGCTCTGAAGATCCTTCTGCAGGATACCAACGGTGAAAGCGTATTTTTTGAATCTCTCGCCGATGATCTGTATGACAATGTAAAAGATGAAACTGGTATTTCATTGAAATATATCTCCATCGCACCTGACGGAGTCGTTTCAGATGTATATCCTCTTTTGACCAACGAATCGCTTATCGGATACGATTATCTTGATGTTACAAAAACAGGAAACGTAACCGATCCGCATATTTATGAACAGGGTAATCCGATCCTGACCAATTCTTATGATATCAAGGAAGGCGGATTCGGTGTTTCCGGTGCCATTCCTGTTATGTTAAAGAACGGAGGAAAGGACTCGCTCTGGGGACTTGTCGGATTTAACATTTCATCCGATTCTCTTACCAAAGCTTTGAATCTTGAAAGTCTTGAAGATCTCGGCATCAATTACAGGCTTTCATATCTGGATACACATAATACCAAACATATAATCAAGGAATCGGCTACAAAACCCGTAAATGAGATCACCGTTCAGTTCCATGTCGAAAATCTTATCTGGGAACTGTCCTTAAGCCCCAAATCGGGATGGTATCCTGTTTCCAGGATCATCATCACAACTGTAATACTTGCCCTGATATCCGTATTTATCGGTATTTTTGCAAATGTCATCTTCAGGCTAAGGGAATCCTATCTGATGGTCGTAAAGCTTTCAAATACCGACAGACTTACCGACTGCTATAACAGAAGAGCATATGAAGATAAACTGGGCGAATATAAGAACTTCGGGATGGATAAGGATTTTGTCTATATTGCCGTAGATATTAACGGCCTGAAGAAAGCAAACGATACTCTTGGACACCAGGCAGGAGACGAACTGATATGCGGTGCAGCGACACTCCTTAAAAATTGCTTTAAAGAATATGGAAATGTTTACCGAATAGGTGGTGACGAGTTTGCGGTTATGATACAATGCGATGAGAACAAACTCGAAGAAAGGAAAAATACTCTGACCCGTTCCATGATCAAATGGAAAGGTAAATATGTGCCTCAGCTGGCAATGTCCGTCGGATACGCACCCTACAGGGAAACACCTAACAAGAGCATTGCCGAACTAGCCAAGCTTGCAGATGAGCGCATGTATGATGCTAAACGCAATTTCTACATTTCCAGCGGTCAGGACAGAAGAGGAAGATAATATCCTATGAATCTTAAGTATTTTAAGAAGCTCACTGCATTTTCTTTAGTTTTTACTCTTGTTATCCCGCTTTGGGGGTGTGGTTCCGACAGCACCTCGGATCTTTCCGTTGTCGACAACGAAACCGTTTTATCCAATGAAGAAAGTATTGTCGGGGTCGATGAAGTCAAAAAATATCCAATAACCGATAACGGAATTCCCATCTGGGATTTCGATGAATATGTAAACGGAGAGTGGCTGAAGGAATTCGAGGGTTCTGAAGAGACTTATGCCACTAAATATGATGATGCATATGATCTTGAAAACTCCAGGCTTTATGATATTCTGAACGACCCTGCTCTCAGAAATCTCTCATCGGACGATCCTCTTTACAAGACAAAATATATTTATGACCTGTTTTATGAAGAAAATATCAATGATTCTCTGAATGAATCATTGACCCAATTTCTGCAGCCTGTTTATGCTGTAAAAAATCTGGATGACTTGTTCGAACTTTATAAAAACAAGGACTATGCTATTTTCAACTATGAAATAAATTTTAATATATTGGGGGGAGAATATGCGGATATGATCCCATATTATACTCCGGTGTATAACGAAGATTTATTAAATTTCTATAATAATTATGTCGCAAATCCCTCTGACGGAAATCTTACAGAGATATATGCAAATGTGGAAAAACTCGGTATAGATCAGACCGAATATATCAAGATGCTCAGCAATCTTGTTGTTATCAGCCAGTATATAAGAGAGTATCAAAACAGTTATGCCGACGGATATAAATACCAGTACTTCTATAAAGATACTTTTGATCAAAACAATATCAAAGTACCTGTTTTTGAAGTGATCGAGGAATTCACCGGCCAGGAATACAACGCACCAATAGTTGCTACCGAAAACCTCTTTGATTATTTTGGACAATTGTATTGTGAAGAAAATGTTGATGCCTTAAAAGATTGTCTGATCTTAAACATAATTTCCTCCATAAGCTACATCAACAGTGACTGGAACAGATATCCGGATGAGAAATATGACAGCGCCTACAATTACGTGACTTCTGTATCCTCTGATGTTCTGGCTCTTGAGTACCAGTCAAGATTTTTCGATGAAGAAAAATTGAAAGAGATTCGCCAGTTTGTTTTTGCAATCAAGACACAGGCACAGAGCGTCGTCAAAGAATTTGAATGGCTTTCGGAAAAGAGTATGGAGACCGCAGTCAGAAAGATCGTTCTGATGAAACCTTCATACGGAGTAAGTGATCATGTATATGATCTTTCCGATGTCGTTCCAAGTGATGATCTTTTAGAAAATTTTATCAACATAAAAGAAAGCAGGAGAAAGTTTTATTATACGCAGCTTTATTATTTCGATGAAGACAGAGGCACCGTTTTCCAGCCTAATTTCGAAGTAAATGCTTATTACAACGGCAGCCTTAACAATATAACCCTGACAACGGGTCTCATTACCGAAATTCTTGAATCGAATCTGTCTTATGAAGAAAAGATAGCCGAGCTCGGAATGACCGTTGCTCATGAGATATCACATTCCTTTGCGCCGAATTTCATTTATTATGAAGGTGACGGTTATTACAATTACTGGATGACCGAAGAAGAAACCAATGAATATAATGACCGCATCAGAAGAATAATACAGTTTTTTGACGGAAAAGAGACCGAGTATTTCGATCCCCTTGACGGTGCACGTTATGTTGATGAAACTTATGCCGATCTTATGGCTATGGAGATATGTTTAAGACTTCTTGAGGAACAGGATAACGTAGATTACGATCTGTTCTTCACATCATATGCCTCAAGAAGGGCAACATATTATACCGATGAAAGTGTGGCTGTATTAAACGGGGACACTCATCTTCCTGCCAAGTTCAGGATCAATTATATACTCGGACAATTCCCCAAATTCTACGAAGTATACAAGATAGATGAGGAAAGTCCTTTCTATGTCCCGAACCTGGAGCGTCTTACCATATTCAAATGAGAATTAAAAAAGCTGTAAAATTCGTATCAATATTTCTTTTGTCCATTATATTCATGTATTCCTGGACATGGATTCCCGTTACTGAAAGAATCTCTTTGGATCTTACGGATAACGGTCCTATAGGCTTCAGGATCGCACTTATTACGGATCTGCATTCCTGTTATTACGGCAACGGTCAGAATGGTCTTATAGACCGCATAGATAATGAAGAGCCTGATATAGTCGTGTTTTCCGGAGATATATTCGATGATAAGCTGAGTGACAAAAACGCCAAGATACTTTTTGAAGATCTCGTCACTAAATACCCCTGCTATTATGTGACCGGAAACCACGAGTACTGGAGTGGGAGAGCAGACTCCATGAAAGATTATCTTCGCTCCATAGGTGTTCATGTTCTGGAAGGAGACTGCGAAAAGATAGAAGCAGGAGATCATACGATCGATATGTGCGGTGTAGATGATCCGACAGATATATGGTATTACGACTGGCTCGATCAGATAGACAGAGCATATTCCGAAACAGATCCTACGCATATAAGGATACTTGCAAGTCATCGCCCGGAAAAGGTTCACATATATGAGAAGTATGATTTCGACCTGATACTTGCGGGACATGCACATGCCGGTCAGTTCAGGATCCCTTTTATAAACAGGGGAGTTTATGTTCCGGATCAGGGGGCTATGGCAACATATGTGAACGGAAAATACGAACTATCGAACGGAAGTATTATGGTGGTAAGCAGAGGGCTCGCAAGAGAAAGCACCCCGCTTCCCAGATTCTTTAATCATCCCGAAGTCGTAATAATCGATATCTGATCATATATTATTACACTAAAAAACACAGGCGTTAAAAGCCTGTGTTTTATATTGAAATCGTTTATTATGATAATTCGTTCAGGAGACCTTCAATACCTTCCCTGTCATAAAGATCTTTATAATAGGATGTCTCATTGCTGATCAGACCGTCAATCGCCTTCATGCTGAGAAGCTCTACCGGAGCTTTGTCATCCGTCATTATATTTTCACCGGCTTCGTATTCGACAAGCGATCTGTCCACCTTTTCCATAACCGCAACGAGTATATCATTTTCTTCAAGATCCGTATTGTTATGGAAACTTTCGATAATATCGCACTTACCTGCAAATAATTCACGGTTTGTGCATCCGTATACATCCGCTGTATATACATGGGGAAATACGGATGAAATGGTGTCGGAAAGATACTCATTTATATTTCCTTCGGTATCATCCCTCATGTTCATGTTGACGACCATTACGCCGTCATCATACAGATGATCCTTAACGAGTGTAAAAAACTCAACCGTGGCCATCTGAAAAGGGATCGTGATATCCTGATAAGCATCGACCACAATAACATCATAAAGCTTGTCCGAAGGAATCTCCTGAAGAAAAGCACGGCCGTCATAGGTTGTGATCTTGATGTCTTCGGGGAGTTCGAAATACTTATACGAAAGATCTGCGATCTTCTGATCAATCTCCACGCCTTCGATATTCACTTCATCAAAATACCTGTCACACTGTGTGGCAAAGGTTCCGCTTCCCATTCCGAGAACAAGTATATCCAGAGGTTTTTCTTTTTCATGGAGACCGGCCATATAGGGGCCCGCCATGTAATAGTCATAGCACATGCCGGAAAGCTCACCGCCTTTTTTATAGATGGACTGAACTCCGAAAAGAACGTTTGTTGAAAGGATTATTGAATCATCGGTCTCTGAAACCTGCAGATAGTTATATATCGATTCATCCTCAACAACGAGATCTCTTACCCAGAATGCGAAGTTGCTTTTATATCCGAAAATGCAGCAAAGGATAAAGATAATGACTGCAGCGATCGAACCGAAGCTCTTAACATGTCCGGAGATGAAATACACGATACAAAGAGCAAGCAGGATTGCTGCAAAGATAAGAAATGTTGCGGAGGTTCCGACAGCGGGGATGCTGATAAATGTAGGGACAAATGTTCCGATGATGCTGCCTATCGTGTTTGCCGCATTCAGCATTCCGACGATCTTGCCGCTGTCATCAAGGCTGTCTACCGTGTATTTGACAAGTGAAGGCGTTACGGTTCCGAGCAGGAACAAAGGAAATACGAATATTACCATGCATGCTACGAATGCGGCTATAACAAGGAAATTCGTATTGATCGAAAAGATAAGTACGGCAGATATTCCGATGATGATGTATTTACCGACTACAGGGATGAGTGCGATCCATACTGCGGCAACCAGGATCCTTCTGTAAAGCTTATCGGGATTGGGATCCTTGTCTGCTTTGCGTCCTCCGTAGATATTGCCCAGTGCCATGGCTATCATTATCGTTCCTATGATTATCGTCCAGACTATCTGTGATGAACTGAAATACGGAGCAAGTAATCTGCTTGCTCCGAGTTCAACAGCCATAACTGACATACCCGCAAAGAATTCTGTCAGATAAAGATAAAATTTATTGTTGAGTATTTTGTTCTTATCAGAGTCCATTTTTCGTATTACCCGTTTATAATTCCGCTTTCCTTTATTACACTCAGTGCTTCTTCGATGACAGGAACCGTTGCGACAAGAGCCATTCTTACATAACCTTCGCCGGAAGGCCCAAATGACGATCCCGGTGTGCAGAGAACGCCTGTCTTTTCAAGTAGTTCCATACAAAATTCCATTGAATTGCCGTGTCTCTCCGGAACAGGTGCCCAAACGAACATGGATCCCTTTGCATCCGGAATGTTCCAGCCGATCTTTCTGGCGCCTCCGCAGAGTGCGTCTCGTCTGTTCTGATATTCCTTATTCTGGGACTTAACCGAGTCATCGGGACCTGTAAGAGCAGCTATCGCAGCCTTCTGAATGGGTATGAACATACCGAAATCAATCTGGCTTCTGAGTTTCTTAACAGCGGCAACTATGTCTTTTCTTCCGACAAGAAAGCTTATTCTTGCACCGGTAACATCGAATGATTTAGAAAGTGAAAAGAATTCAACACCTACATCCAAAGCTCCGTCATATTTAAGGAAGCTCTGACCCACATTTCCGTCATAGATGATGTCACTGTATGCGTTATCGTGTACGATGATGACATCATTGGCCTTAGCCCAGGCGATTATCTCATCATAGATTCCTTCTTTTGCGACGCTTCCCACGGGATTGGCGGGAAGAGATACGATCATCACCTTAGCCTTTGCAGCCACATCCGCAGGGATCGATCTTACGTCCGGAAGGAAGTTATTATCGGCAATAAGAGGGTAGTAGTAAGGATCTGCTTCTGCAAGGAATGCTCCTGCCTGGAATACGGGATAACAGGGATCGGGAAGAAGAACGGTGTCTCCCTTATTAAGAAGTGCAAGGCAAAGATGTCCGCATCCTTCCTGTGTACCGTAACAGCTCATGACCATATCGGGAGTGATCCCGTCCACACCGTAACGCTTTTTAAAATATGCACATACGGCTTCGAGCATTTCGGGCATATCCCTAAGTGAATACTTCCAGTTAACGGGATCCTGAGCGGCTTCGATAAGTGCATTCTTAATATGATCGGGTACCGGAAAATCCGGAGTACCCACCGAAAAGTTATAGATCTTTTGACCCTTGGCTTCACATGCGATCTTTTTTTCATTAAGAGCCGCGAATATTTCAGCACCAAAGTTATCAAGTCTGTCTGCGAACTTCATTTCAAACTACCTCTGTAAATATTTATTTCATTCCCGTAAATGATATACGGGGCAGTGATCATTTATTTATGGATATATAGAAAAAGCCATAAAACCCATATTTTTGAGTACTAACTATTCGTTAAATCCGTATTTTGCGAATAGTTGTATATCGATGCCCTTTCACATATAAGGGTCACTGTTTCTTCTATATCAAGTCCGGTCTCATCAATTTCGACATCGGCATACTTTCTGTAAAGCGGAACTCTTTCGTCATAAATATCATTCAGAGTCTGTCCGTCACGTAAAACAACGCCTCGATGTTTTAGATCCGATAATCGCATCGATAAATCCTTCAGATCCAGATGCAGGTATATCATCAGGCTGTTTTTCTTAAGATATTCCATTGCCTCACAGCTGTATACGGCGCTGCCGCCTGTCGCTATAAGCAGGCCTTTATCTTTTATACCCTTCAGAACGTCGTTTTCGATGCTCAGAAATCCGTCTATGCCTTTTTCATCAATTATCTGACTGAGCAGCTTTTTCTCTCTATGCTGTATCAGAATATCCGCATCCTCGAAACGCATTCCGAGCTGCTTGGCCGCGATTACACCGGCAGTGGATTTGCCGACACCGGGCATACCGATCAAAACTATATTGTCGTACTCTCTTGCTGTCATCTTGTTAAATAATTAACACATATTTCATTAGGTTATTTATCCGTCTTAACGAAATCGTCTGAATCAAGAATGATCGTAAAAGGACCGTCATTCGTAAGCTCGACCTTCATATCCGCACCGAATACTCCGGTCTGAACATTATAACCGGCATTACGGCACTCTTCTATTATATGTTCGTATATGGGGATTGCTTTCTCGGGACGGGCCGCTTTGATGAATGCGGGTCTGTTTCCGTGACCGGTATCCGCACAGAGTGTGAACTGGGAAACTATCATCAGTTCTCCTCCGACAGTTTTAAGATCCAGATTGGTCTTGCCGTTTTCATCCTCGAATATGCGAAGTCCTATAAGCTTTGCAACCATCTTATCCGCTATCCCGACCGTATCGCTGTCCATGATACCGCAGAGCACCATATATCCTTTGCCTATCTTACCGGAAACATATTCCTTCTGCTCTCCGGATGAAGAAGTTTCAATTATGGTTGTCTGAGCGTTAAGAACTCTCTGTATTACAAATTTCATTTATCCTGTGACTTCTTTTCTTTTTTGTTTTTGTTCCTTGAAATGAATGATGATATAAAGCCTTCCTTCTGCGGACGCTTTTCAACGGGCGGTATCGGATTAACTGTTCCGTCTTCGTTAATGGTACCGACATTCAAATAGTCACCGGTCTTATAAGGATATCCTTTTTTCTTAAGCCTGTTTCTGTTGAACTGTCTGAAGCCCGCATACAGAACAGCAAACACGGGAACACCGATGACCATTCCGAAAACTTTGAACAGACCTCCGAACAGTGTAATGGAGAATATGATCCAGAATCCGGACAGGCCGGTTGAAGTGGAAAGAATCCTGGGTCCGAGCCAGTTGCCGTCAAACTGCTGCAGGATAACGATAAAGATCATGAACGCAAGAGCTTTTCCGGGATGCAGCGGATCGAATGCGAATATGAGTATAGTCGAAGGAATCGCACCGAAGTAAGGCCCGAAGAAAGGAATGATATTTGTCACACCAACGATTATGCTTATAAGTATCGCATAAGGGATCTGCATCAGGGTACATCCGATGAAGCAGATAAGACCTATTATTATCGAATCGACGATCTTACCGAAAAAGAAACCGATAAAAGTACGGTGTGTATATCTGAATGCTTCAACGATCGCATTTGCAGTCTCTCTTGAAAATGTCGCATAAACAATCTTCTTGCTTCTTGCAACATGTCTTTCTTTACTCCAGAGCACATAGATGGAAATGATGAATCCGATGATGAAGTTCCAGAGCTTTAAAAGGAATTCAAGGAATCCCTGCGAAAGTGATGTGACAACATTTGCGGTAACGGACTTGAATTTTTCATTGACCCATATCTCGATATCATCCGAGAATCTGTTCAGATCCTTCATTACAAATGAGTTAAGATCCGGATTATCCTCAAGAAGCTTGTTGGCCCATTTTGTAATATTATCCAGATAGATATTGATGTTCGAAACAATGCTTATGATCGAAGGAATTACCTGCTTGAGCATTATCTGAATAACGGCATATACAAGCACAATAGAGAAAATGATGATAACTATGATCGATGTTCCCCTGGCAAGAGGCATCTTGTTTTCTTCTTTGATGAACTTGATCTTCTTATAGATCGGATACATAACCTTATTCTCAAGCATATTGAGAAGCGGGCTGAATAGATATGCGATTATGAATCCGACATAAACAGGTGAAAGGATCTTATTGATCTTATGAATGCCTTCACGAAGTTCCTCATTATAGAAAAGAATATAAAATGCGAACATACATGCAAGGAAAGTCAGAAAGACAGTAAGTCCCCATTTATAATAATTGTTGTTCAAACGGGGATTTCTTTTCTGGCTCCTGATACGTCCTTCTGAATTTGTTGTAAAGACGTCTTTTTCTTTGTTATCATCCATAGGATTTCCCTCTCCTGCAAACTCAATTATTATATCATCAAATACATAAAAATTCATCAATAAAAGCCTTGTTTTACGCAATTTTACAAGGTTTTATGATAATATATACAGGTACGGACAAACCTGTCCTAAATCACTTTTATCTCTTCGAGGATCAAATGGCAGTTCTTTCAGACGAAAACTATCATGATGCCCAGATAAGGGACAATATCCGCAAGATG
>JAEEGJ010007271.1_pt1 | contig 31993 bp, 21 predicted proteins | sample 8958761 | NCBI WGS metagenome assembly JAEEGJ01 (sample SAMN16246546, study PRJNA631951) | gut metagenome | biome: gut microbiome; feature: rumen; material: RS-attached | host: Bos | place: Iran: Karaj | collected 2018-10
TGAAGATAAACGGAAAGCGATTAGGAGATTATAGGCTGTCAGAGATTAAGCCGGATGATATAAGAGCGGTACAGAAAGCACTTTTGGAAGGGAAGAATATCAGCAAGTTTGGAAAAAAGAACAGCACTCAAACAATCAATGACAAGATAGCTGTCCTGAATCACATCTTTCATGATGCTGTAAGAGAAAGATACCTGGACTATAACCCATGCTCTCCGGTAAAACCTCTGAAGCGCACAGAGAAGAGGGCAAGAGATACCATTCACAGAGCACTCACACTTGAAGAACAGAAGACCTTCTTTGAAAATGCAGTAAACAGTTATTATTATGATGTCTTCAGAATGGCTGTACTAACCGGAATGAGAGTCGGAGAGATTGGAGCGCTTTATAATTCTGATATCTATGACGGAGTAATTCATATCAGACGGACTATCACCAAGACAGAGACAGGCGGCTATAGAATCGGAACAGATACAAAGACATGGCACGGACAGAGGAACATCCCACTGAATAAACAGATCATTGAAGTCATAGAGCATCAGAAGGAAATAAACAAGATGCTGGACGGAGACAAGGTTATAGGGATGCATGACACGATATTTAAAGCACCGGAGAGAGGTTTGCTGATGGCTACACCAGCAGACAGAGAGATAGGAAGAATCTGCAAGCGTAACGGCATAGAGCACTTTACAGCCCATGCACTCAGGGCAACTTTTGCGACAAGGTGTATTGAAATGGGAATGGCTCCCAGAACACTTCAGGAGCTGCTAGGGCATGCAGACTACGGACTGACAATGAATCTGTATGGACACGTAACTGATGATACTTTAGAGAATGCGATGAACAGCATAGTAATAGCAATTTGATACATGAGATTGTGGAGCGGTGAAAAGATAGCTGCTCCACTTTTTTATGTGCTCACCTCAAAAATGTGGAAAGTGTTGTATTTTTTATAATGTAGTATAGTATGTAGTATAAACACCTGAGCTTGAGCATTCATGCGTGTAGATGGAAAAAGTCCCTTCTTCCGCATGATAAACCGGACAGTTTCTACTGTCCGGTTTTTTGCGTCGAAGGGACTTTCACCCATCGGGTTTCCCCTGCGGGGACTAGTGCTACTGTCACCAAATAAGTCGACTTTATTACTTGTCTAAATTGACATCTGCTGTTGTCATCAAACGTCGTACCCCCTGGTACGACTCACTCTTCCGCATCGGCCATATTGTCTTTAGTTGCAAAGGTGTGGTCTTATACTTTTGGACAATTATCGCATATAATATAAGCAGGATTGTTTTACAAGGAGGAAACTATGGATCTTAGATTCGCGGAACGTCCTGAGATGTTTGGGACTTTACATTTTGCCTATATTGCTCTGACCATACTTTTCAGTAGTATTGCGATTTATCACATCAAAAATAAGAGCGAAAAATATCTACTAAAACTGCTTCATTATATTGGTCTTTTCATGATCATCTCCGAAATTATCAAGCAATTATTTTGCTATTTTTACATTTATGGCAAAGAGCCTGATCTTACTTATTTTCCGTGGCAATTGTGCTCTATGGCCATGTATTTTGCTTTCTTGGTTCCATATCTTAAAGGGAAAATGCAAGATGCTGTTCTTGTTTATCTTAGTACATTCTCATTTTTGGGTGGCATAATGGCTATCATACTTCCCAAAAATATGCTGCTTAGTGAAGTGTTCTTTACAACTCATTCCTTCATATATCATATTCTTATCCTTATTACTTCCTTTATTGCAATGATGATTCTTAAGGGTAGAAATCGCCCGATTTTCCGTCATGCGCTTATTCTTTTCTTAATAACAGCAGGTATAGCTGAAATCGTTAACGTCCTGGGAAAGGTGTTGATAGGCGATCCTTCCCGCGAACCAAATATGTTCTACATCAGCCCTTTTTATCCGACTAAGCAAGCAATTTTGTCTGATATTGCCCGGATTTTTGGAATAATTCCTGAGGTGATTCTATACCTGCTTTTTATTATTCTGATTGCGTATATGATTTTTATAATTGAATCTAAGTTTATATGGAAAAATAGTGCTCCGATTCGTTCGCCACTTGTGCAGTCGAGAGCATATGTGATCAATCTTCAAAGAGGAAGAAGTATCATTGCTTTTATCGCTTGTACGATTGTGTTTATCTTCTGTTCTTATGCGGTTATTGGCGGGCTGATTGATGATCCGACAGAACTTCAACCTGAAAGGAGAGGTGCTCTTTTCCACTTATTCACGGTAAATGCTAATGTTTTTTCAGCGCTTGGTGCAATCATGATGGTTCCCTATGCCGTGGAGGGTATCAGAAAAAAACATTTTACATATCCAAAATGGATTCAGGTCATTCAGTATTCGGGAGCAATCTGCACTACCCTGACAATGATCTTTGTTGTTTTTCTGATATTTCCTGTTGCAGGTTCATTCGTTGCTTTCGGTGGAATTTATGTTTGGCTGCATCTGGTATGCCCGATCATGTCGTTAATTCTTTTGTTCAGTGTTGACAGCAGTATCGAGATCACAAAGAAGGATGCTCTTATCGCAGTCTGCCCTTTCTGTTTTTATGCCGCAGTTTACTTTATCCAGGTCGTCGTCATGGGTGAAGCTAATGGAGGCTGGCGAGATATCTATCGTCTTGTAGCTTATTTGCCTCCATATGTATCGGCTCCAATTATGCTGGCATTCGCACTGGGTATAGCTTTTGCTATCAGATTTTTTTACAACCGCCTCTCAAGAAGGAGGCAGCAGGCTCTGCGCCAAATGTGGGATGATTCGCTATCGCCGGTTGAAATCCGCATAGAGATGTATGGGCTTGGTCATTTTAATGGAAAAAACAGTGATATCAATAACGTTATAATTCCCATTGATATAATCCGTGATCTTTCAAACAAATATTCCATTGGGATGACAGATCTCTTAAAAGCCTATAACAAGGGCCTGATTGACGGTCTTGAAGAAAAGAATTTATAAAGTGTTTTTCTATTATATGTGTGTTTTCTGCTTTTTTAACTAAATATCTCTGTCAATACCGTGATAGAAGGCGTGGACCAGTGTGCGATAACCCAACCTGCGCGTGGGCATTGCCTGTTGTGAATAGGTGAGACTTGAGGTGAGACTTGGAAAATGCTGATGCCGCACCCCCCCCTTTTTTATCAGTATTTGCGGATATGGTGTTCCGTTCAAGTCCCTTCTTCCGCACGAAAACGGATAGCATCAGCTATACGTATTTTTTGTGTTCAAAAGGCTCGCTGGAATATGAATTGACATTTACACGATAGCGTGTTAATGTTGTGAAAAAGAGGTAGATGGATATGGAAGGATATTATACGGTCTCGGAATTTGCTAAGAAATTTGGCAAGGATCCTGGTAATATTCGCAGGATGCTTATATATGGAACGCTTATTGGAGAAAAGCTGGGCAATCAATGGATAATTCCTAAGGATACCAGGCTACCTGATGATGGACGCGTTAAGTCGGGGGATTATAAGAACTGGAGAAAAAGGATGGACATCAATCAAAAATGCCCTGGGCTGCTGCAATCTCTAAACGAAATGAGTTGTGAGCTTAGCAAAATATATGGCAAGAAGCTTGATAAAGTAATCCTTTATGGTTCTTATGCTCGCGGAGAGCAGACTAAGGAGTCTGATGTCGATGTTGCTGTCTTATTAAAAGAAAAAGAAACAGAAAGGCAGCACGAGAAAATGATAGATATTGTGGTGGATTACGAGCTGAACCTGGAAGTCACCCTGTCCGTTGTCCCTATAGAATACAATAATTTCATAGAATGGAAAGTGGATTTGCCTTTTTATAAGAATATTGATAGGGAAGGAATCGTAGTATGGAAAACCGCCTGAAAGACTTGGCGAAATATAGATTTGAGACGTGGAGTTATTGCTTTTTTAATCAAACTTATGTCAAATCTGGTATCTTACCGAAGGAACTATGACATCCTCAACTAACTTGTGAAACTTTCATTAAAAGAACTCTTGTTGTATTGACACATCATAGTCAACCACTTATATTTTAAGTAGATAAGCAAGCACTTGAGGTTTGCTTGAGCTGTGAAGTCGTATGGAGAGCTGGTATGCTTTGTACGATGGAGCCATAGGTGGGTTTGATAAGTAACCACAAGCCAGCTAGGAGTAATCCAAAAGAAAATTATCCAAGAGTCTTGTAGTGAATACAAGGCTCTTGTTTTATGTAAAGGATATAGGAATGGAAATAATAACGGCACTAAAGAAATATAGTTCACTATTGGATGTCGAATATGAATTAGTATTGGGAAGAAAAGGAAAAAGTAAAAGATTAACAGTCGTTTTTGATAAGACTTGTTGGTTTCATGTGGGTGGTATTCATTACCTTGTTGATACTGATATCAACCAGAACAGACGCTCAGTAGTTTCTTTTTACGATGAAATAATGAGCGGGGGTATTACTGAAGACTATTTCAAAAAATCTGAGAGATATAATGATATTTCAGATAGACTTGAACTTTTATCACGATTAGATGAAATAATCGAAGGGCTTGATAATAAAGCTGTAAGTCTATATGCTTTTTCAAAAGCAAGAACAAAGTTTTATACCACAATAGACGGTAACTATCTGATTCTTGATTTAAGAAGTGCAGAGCGACCTTTGAACTTATTTCTTGTTTTTGAACAGGTAGATGAAAATACAGTAAAACCAATGTCAGTCTTTTATTCAAGTACTGATCAAAGAACTGGTAAACCCCTTGATTTTGCAGAGGGGCAGATGAAGTATACTGTATTGAAAAACTCCAAGAAAAACAAGGTTACTGGATTATGTTCCGAGATATATAGAAATCCAAACTACAAGGAAGATCTTAATTCAAGTGGTTCCTAAAGAAAAAGGATATTGCAAAGCTTCTTTCTACGCGAATTTCATCGTGTCTTATATTCAATGATACAGATAAGATGGGGACTTTTGGACGCACTTATCGGTACACACTCAAATTCACAAATCTTCATCACTATGCACGAAAAGCCGATAACTAATTTGTGATATAATTGTAATCAGGAAACTTTATCTTTTTTGAGGAGCGGCAGACGTGCGAATTCCCATAACCATACAGATGTATACAGGTGAAAACGGAATAGCTATTATTTCCTCTATGCTTGGGGCCTATGGAAAATACGTGCCCATTGAGAGTCTGCGCGAAAAAATGGTGGTATCAAGAAATGGTTCCACTCCGCAGCAGCTTGTGGATACTGCAAAGCAATTCGGGCTTTCTACCGAGATCCTTAATGTACCCAAGGAGGATCTTGTTCATCAGTCATTCCCTCTGATTGCGTTCTGGAAGAGAAGGTATTACTGCATAATAAAGAAAATCGTTGGAAACACAGTCTATGTGATGGATCCCGCAAAAGGAAACGTCAAACTGCCTCTGGATTTCTTTATGGATAAATATGGCGGGATACTGATAAGGATGCAGCCGGGAGAGGACTTCGTAAGGGATGGCAAAAAAGAAAATCTCTTTGAAATGATCAACAGGCGTCTTACCGGCATGCGCGCCGTGCTGGCGAAGATCGTCATTCTCAATATTCTCGCAGTAATACTGAACCTCATAATGATCAACACCCAGAGGATCATGCTGGATATCGCCGCCAGTAACAGCATTACTACCGGTATGTCAAATCTCATTAAAAATGACCGGCTGCTAAGGCTTATAAATGAGACGGAAAACAACTTCATCACCATGATGCTCATCATGGATGCGGTGCTTATCGCGTACACTGTAGTAAATGTTTCAAAGACTCTTTTTATATACAAGGCGGCTTTTAAGGATGCCGCAGGTTCACAGTCCAGGCTCTTTAAAAAGCTTTTTGCCCAGCCGGTTAAGTTCTTTGAACAGTACAGCGCAGGGGAGCTGATGCAGCGCCTTGACAGCAATAAGAACCTGAGCATGTCACTTCTAAGGACCATTGTTCCCAGGTTCCTGGATCTGGCCATGGTCTTTGTATATTTCATTCAGATGTTCATGTTCCACAGGATTCTTGGAGCGATGTGCCTGGCTGTTGAGATTGTTTACCTGATCTTATCATTCATCCTTCAGCATGAGATCGCCAACATATCCAGAGTAATGAGTACCAGTATCAACTCTATGAACGCTGTTACTCTAAGTGGTCTTGGAAACATAGATACTATCAAGTCTGGTGGAGTGGAGAGAGCCTTCTTTGCCAGATGGAATGAAGAACAGCGATCCTTCAGGGAGAGCCGCTTTGATAACATCAGTATCAACCAGGTTTCTTCAGTTATTGGAGGGTTCCATTCTGTCTTTTCCCAGGGAATGATCCTCTTCGTAGGTGCATATTTCATTATCGAGGGCAGCTTTACACTTGGTATGATGGCAGCGCTGCAGGCCCTGCTCATCAATCTGCGAAGCAGTCTTGCAAACTGTGTGAATACTACCAATTCATTGCAGAGTATGCGCACCAATCTTGAGAGGTTGGACGATATCGAAAAGCGCAAGGTGCGGGAGGAAATCCCTCTAAGAGACGAGGAGCCTAAAAAGTTCCTCGGTGAGATTGAGGTGAAAAACTTATCCTTCTGTTACAATTCCGGAGATCCGCTGGCGCTGGATGATGTGTCCCTGGAAGTGAAAAATGGTGAGATCATCGCCATAGTAGGGGAGAGTGGCTGCGGCAAGTCAACGCTGCTTAAATGCATCGCAGATATGTATCAGCCTGATTCAGGATATGTCCTCTACGGGGGAAAAGAGAGAAAGGATATTCCCGATGCAGTCTTCCATTCATCCCTGGCATGTGTCGACCAGGAAGTTACGATGTTTGAAGACACTGTAATGAGCAACATCACTCTCTGGGATTCCACCATCGAGGGCTTTGAAGTAATAATGGCTGCTAATGAAGCCAAAATAAACAAGAGAATCCTCAAGGACCGCGACGGATATTACGCCATGATAAAAGAAAACGGTAAGAACTTCTCCGGCGGAGAGCTTCAGAGAATTGAGCTGGCCAGGGCACTGGCAAAGGATCCGACAGTTCTTTTGCTGGATGAATTCACATCTGCTCTGGATGCACTGACCGAGGAACGGGTATTTGAGTCGCTTCGCCAAAGGCGGACAACCTGCATAATTGTTGCTCACAGACTCTCCACGGTTGCATCCTGCGACAGGATCTACTGCATGGATCATGGCAGGATAGTTGAGGTTGGAACACACAAAGAGCTTATGGCAAAGGACGGGCTATACAAACGTTTAGTTAACGCATAGGAACTTATGGGACTTTTTGAGAACACTATCAGAAAAAGAGACGAAATAGACAAAGCCAGAGAGCGGGTGGCGGATCTTAATATGATCAACAATATTGAGATCTCCGGTACTGATACTGTTTCTATGGCCCAAAATGTCGTGCGCTATATCCTTGGAAGATATCACATCAAAATGGACAAGGTATACGGGTGCGACAATGTCGATGACATGCTGGACCTGGTTCTGGACCCTCTTGGAATGATGTACGACGAAGTGGATACAAAGGATACCAGGTGGAAGAAACGCACAGACCTTATGCTGGGCTTTTTGTCAGACGGGAAAGCGGTTGTACTTATCCCAGGGCTGTTTGGCTATATGTGGATGTACCCGGGAGATGGTAAAAGACATCCCGTAAATGGCGAGGTACAGCTGGAACAAAAGGCATATGCGATCTACAGACCTCTCCCTCATGAGGAGCTGAGCTTTTATCATCTTGTAGTTTACATGTTCTACATGCTCTCACCCAAGGACTATGTGATGGTGACTGCAGCAAGCTTTGCAGTAACAATGCTGGGCCTTGTTGTTCCGAAAATGAACGAATTTGTTCTTGAGCAGATTGTTCCAAAAGGACAAGATGGAATTCCGATGCTGATGCAGTGCGCGATACTTTTTGTAGTCGCAGGAATAATAAGGAGCAGCATTTCGGCCATCAGAGGAGTGTACCTTGGAAGAACCAGGGAAAGGATTGCCTGCAAGACCCAGGCTGCGGTTATGGCAAGGCTTTTGCTTCTTCCCCAGAGATATTGTATAAAGTACACCACGGGGGCATTGGCAAAACAGATAAGCAATGCCAGGAGACTTTGCGATCAGATCATTGGTTTTATTCTGGACAGCTCTTTGACGGCACTGTTTTCTGTTGCTTATATTTTCCAGATGGGTAGATTTACCAAGGTTATGGTTTGGCCAGCGCTGGTAGTTCTTTTTGTAAGGATTGTCCTGTCCGTGATCATCGCCTTTTCTGAGGCTGCGAACAGCAGGGATTCCCTGGAGGCTGAGACTGAATCGGAATCATTTCTCTACACCGCTATCAGGGGAGTACAGACGATCAAGAGTTCAGGTGCGGAAAGGCGTCTGTATGTAAACTGGGCAAAGCGCTACAGCAAAGTTCTTAAATATGATCTGGACAAGCCCACGCTCCTTAAACTGGAGGATGTTCTGATAAGCTTAGTGTCCTCTATGGGCACGGTTATCCTAATTTCACTGGTAATACCGTACAAGATCGCCGTTACCGATTACATGGCTTTTGTAAATTCTTATGGCCTGGTAGTTACTGCATGCTCCGGACTGATGGATTCATTTTCAAAACTGGTTCTGATGCGGCCTATGGCAGAAACTCTTTCAGGGCTGATGAAAGAGAGTATTGAATGTGCTGAAGCCAAGACATATCTTCGTAGCATCAGGGGAGAGATCAAGGTTGAAAATGTTTCTTTTTCCTATGAAGGAAGCAACAGGACCTGTCTTAAGGATATTTCAATAAACATTGAAGCCGGAGAGAAGGTTGCGCTGGTAGGAGAGAGCGGCAGCGGAAAGAGTACGATCTTAAAGCTGATAATGGGGTCGCTGCGGCCTGATTCAGGCGGAATCTACATTGATGGCAATGAACTGGACAATATAAACCTCAGATCATACAGAAAGCATGTAGGCTCTGTATTCCAGTTCAGCAATCTCATGCCGGGAACTGTCTATTCAAATATAGCCTCTTGTCCGGTGCCTGTTTCGAGGCAGGATGCACAGGAGGCAATAAAAAAGGCGGCTATCGACGATTATATAGACACTCTGCCAATGGGACAGGATACAGAGATTTCAGATTCGGGCTTCAGGGGATTTTCAGGAGGACAGAGACAGAGAATCCTTTTGGCCAGAGCCTTTGCGTCACATCCGAAAATTCTTTTGCTGGATGAGGCTACTTCAGCTCTTGATAACGTTACCCAGGCCAGGGTGCTTGAGTCTGTTTATCGTGAGTCTTGCACAGTAGTCATAGTGGCTCACAGATTATCAACAGTAAAAGACTGCGACAGGATAATCATGATTGATGACGGAAGGATCATTGAAGAGGGTCCCTATAAGCAACTTATGGAAAAAAACGGAGCCTTTGCTGAGCTTGTTAGAAAGCAGCAGGAGACTCCGCTGGAAGCGTAATTATTGAAAAACGGGCGGGAAAACATTAAGACTTTGGTCGCTCTAAAACACACCTTTGCAGCAGCTGTCTGCCAAGCCTTTTAAAGCCGCAAAGACTGTTCTTTGTGCAGACGCGCCTTTTTCAGCGCACCCGCCCGCATTCATCGTTATATGGTTTTTTATATTACACTTCGACTATCACTGTCAACTCCGTGATAGAAGGCATGGACCAGTGTGCGATAGCCCATTTGGCGCATGGCTTTGTAGCGCACACGGTATTTGGCTTTATTTCTTTTTCCTCCGCTTCCAACGTAGCGGATACATTCCTGAGCACAGCTATCTATCTTCTTCAGGCTGTCACTTCTTGTCAGTACCTTAAAGGACCAGTCTACCCAGTTCAGTTCATTTTTATCCTCGCGTCTCCCGAAAAAGTAGTCATCAATCCTGCGGACCATTTTCTGCATGGTCTCTTCTTTTGAAAGACCATAGCGGCTCTGTTGCCTCATAAGCTTACGGGCTCTGTGATTTAGCTTCCAGATGATCGAGTCAAGAGAGTGAGGGGAGATGTCGAATTCGTTACCCTTAATCTGAAAGCCCAGAAGATCAAAAGCCTCACCGGGGGCAACGATAACTGTCTTGTCATCGTTAAAGGAAAGACCTCTCTCGGTAAATAGCTCGTTGATGTGTTTATATAACGAATCTGCCTTTTCCTTCGAATCAATGAATATGGCTATATCGTCGGCGTATCGGCAATAATAAGAGCTTTCCCTGATTATGTATTTATCTATATCCCTCAGATACACATTTTCAAAAAAGGTGGTGAGAGGACATCCGCTGAGAGCACCTGTGTTGCCGGATTCAAGCTCTTTTTCCTGGTAGTACTCACCGCGGGTCAAAAGCTTTCTGAAAAATGAACAGAGCTGTGGGTCGTGCTCTAAGAAGATTTCATCCAGCATATCAGCAAGAAGCTCAGGCTGAACGTTGTCGCCATAGCTGTGAATGTCTGTCTTTAATACCCAGTGGGTTGTGCTGAGGCTCTTTTTCCTGATGTCGGAAAAGATCTCTGAAATGTGTTTGCCAAGCCTGAAGGAATAAACGCTGTCTTCATATAGGTCATCATAGTCATGAAGCGTAAATGCAATGAATTTCATGAGCATTTTTTCCTCAGGAAGGAAGCGGTAGATAATCCTTTTTCTCTGACTGTTTTTCTTTCTTAGTTTGGATCTGTGGGGGACGGAAAAGAAAAAGTCCCCGTCCATAAGGCGCCTTAAATCGCTGCTGAATTTATCCGACAGAATATATTCCTTAAGCTGGGCGAATTCCTCATCACTTGTGTTGTAGGAGTTTTCTTTTCTGGAGAGAAAAGCCTGCTTTGCCTGCGGCGTATTCATTTTTTCAAAGACGGTCATTTCAGTTTGAGTCATTCGTTTACCTTGTTTACTGCCGGGAATTTGTTATGCCTTATTTATATTTTAAACGAAATAACGTACTTGTGAGTGTTAAAAATTTATAATTTATCAGTTACCAGTTTGGTAACGCAGGAGTGAACGAAAAAATGTTAGGATTAATCTATACTCTGTACGAAAATTTTCGAATATGAAAGGAGAAATGCTTATGGCTGATAAGATCAACCCCGGGGATAGACTGCCCAAGATGGAGGAAATGGGCGATGTTGTAAGGCTTTCCGACGATTCCTTAGATGCTGTTGCCGGCGGTGGCAACGGGCTTACGGTGGATGCCTATGAAGATGGTTACTGTCCGTTCTGCCAGGACTATCATGAGGTTATAAGATGCCAGGAGAGGATTGTATATGGTGATTACGACTATCCGACATCCTATTGCTCAATAAGAGGCAAGTATTTCTTCGAGGCTAAGAACGGATATTATGACTGGGACGGAAATTGCCTGCTGCATCTGTATTGATATTGTGTAAATAATAAAGACTGGGCGCTGGGACAGGTAGAACCTTCCCATTGTCCCAGTCTTTTTATGTCAGAAGTCCCCAGATGGGGAATCTCAAATTCTCAATCTCATCCCGAAGCTTATCCTCATCCAGCGGCTTTAAGAGATACCCGCTGGCATGCACTTTCCATGCATCTTCCATATACTCAGAATGCTCTGTAAGGAAGATTATGTTTGTGTGAGAATTTGTCTGTATCAGGAGTTTTGCCAGTTCTATGCCGCTGGTTCCCCGAAGCTTCATCTCTATAAACGCGATTCCCACACCGTTTTCTCTGGCAAAGCCAAGGGCTTCTTTAGCACTTGTAAATCCCTTTATCATTTCGGGATTAAGTATTCTCTTTGCCACATTCACGGTGTCTTTTAATGATTCTTCCCTATCATCAACGAATATGATATAGGCAGAAGTATTAGATGAAATGCCCTCAGCGCCTTTAAGAATCTCCTGGGGTGATATCCCAAGATGTACAGATAGTGCCTCAAGCTTTTCAAGATCCGGGATACGATCGCCGGTTTCCCAGCGTGAGACAGTGGCCGGAGCCACGTACATCAGTCTTGCCAGATCTCTGATCGAGAGGCATTTTTCTTCTCTGTGGTTTTTGATGATATTACCAAGCTTTTTAGACATGGAATCTTAAATCCCCTAAATAAGTCAAATGATAAAATAATTATATGTCAAAATGCCTTTTAAATATAGAAATTATTATATTTTTCTAAAATGGCGGGGGATTACCAATATGGTAACACTCTGCTTTTTACTTAACTGATACAATTAATCTATATGCAAATATCGTATGTTTGTTGACTACATAATGACTAAATATATAGACGCTCTTTTGAGGCGACAGGTAGTATAAATGAAAAAATTCGGTAGTCTTCGGGGAAAGATATTATATCTTTGTCTTGGTATCGTGCTGGCTGCAATCATTGGTCTGGCAGCTGTAGGTTTATATGAGGTAAATCTGCTCCAGCAGGCTATTGCTGAGAGTGGTCAGTCCGAGAGTATGGCCGTAAAGACTGCTTCAGAGACTCTGGTCTGGGATATGCTCTATGACGTAATACTCGGAGATATAGACACTGTTGCCAGAGGCACAGAGGGAGAGTTCTGGACTATGGAGCATGATTTTAAGATGCTCGGAATTCAGGTTCAGGACGTAATTGAACACCCTGAAAAATATGCTGAGGTTGATATTGCACCACCTGATAAAAGTAACGATGGAAAATTTGTGCCTCAGCTTTTATTTCCGTCAGTGGCTGATGGGGCTGATGAGGCTGATGAAGATGATGAAGATGAAGACGAAGATTTTGAAGAGAGTATTATCCTTGCGAGGAAGCTGGCCAATCTTGCTCCTGTAATGGAGGAGATAATTGTAGGAAATGCAAGGTTTACTAATGATTGCTATATATCTCTGCCAAATGGTGTTTCCATCGCTGTTGATGATATGTCTTCCTCTAAGCTTAATGAGGATGGCAGTGTAAAGGAATATGACGCCAGGACCAGAGAATGGTATCAGGGCGCTGTAGCCAAAAAAGGGTTTTATTTTTCCAGCGTGGTAGACAGCTATTTTCATGATACTCAGGGTATTGGATTTGGAATGCCGGTCTATGTGGATGATGAGCTGGTGGCAGTACTGCATGGATTTACCAGTCTAGACACGCTAAAGGAAATAACCTCCAGGCTCCTGGTGGTGGACTCTGATTTTTCAATCCTGATCAGCAGTGACGGAAAACTTATTTCTTCACCCAGAACCACCGGGGAACTGTCTATGGATGCTAATAAGTCAAGAGACATGAGGCATACAGATAATGAAGAATTAAACGAGATGATAAAAGCCGGAATTAATCAGGAATTTGGTTACGAAGAAGTGGTTATTGATGGTCAGCATTATTATGCCTGCTTTGCGCCGATATCTGTCCTGGGATGGACACAGATACTGTTTGTTTCAAAAGCGGGTCTGGAGGCGGTTCCTGATGATCTTTTGCTGCAGATGGACGATGCCAGAAATTTGGTATTTACGTCTTACAAAGCAAGCTTTACGCGGACTTACATTGTTATTGTGCTGGTGATGGTGGCTCTTATTGCCGGTGCAGCTGTTCTTGCGTCTGTCTTTTCCAAGATGCTTGTAACACCGGTGAATACCATGACAGAAAGAGTCAAAGACATGACCGGGGATAACATGGACTTTGAGATGGAACCTATTTACAGGACCGGTGATGAGATTGAGATTTTGGCAGGTTCCTTTAGTGATATGACTAAAATGCTGAGAAATTACATCTCAGAGATAACAGTAATGTCTGCAGAAAAAGAGAGGCTAGACACCGAGATGGCCACTGCCAGCAGAATACAGAGCTCCATGCTGCCCCGTAAGTTCCCTGACAGACATGAATTTGACCTTTTTGCTGACATGATAACCGCTAAGGAAGTAGGCGGAGATCTCTACGATTTTTATTTTATTGATGATGATCACCTGGTACTGGTTATTGGCGACGTATCCGGTAAAGGAGTGACGGCAGCTCTTTTCATGGCTATGGCTAAGCATGTTATTAAGAGTGAGATCCTGCTTAAGGACGGAGATGTACTTGCGGCTATAAAAAGCGTAAATGACGCGCTCTGTGAGGAAAATGAGGCAAGGATGTTTATCACGCTGTGGCTTGGAGTACTGACTCTTTCCACAGGACATCTGACCTATGTAAATGCGGGACATGAATATCCGATCATCTATAGAAGCGGTGGAGAGTTTGAGAAGTACAGAGACAATCACGCCATGCCGGCTGCCTGCATGAAGGGAATCGAAATAAAGACAAATGAGCTTGACCTTCACAAGGGCGATACGCTGTATCTTTACACAGACGGAATAACGGAGGCCTGCACAGAGGGCCGGAAAATGTTCGGTCGCAAGAAGCTTATAGAAGTACTTAACCAGAATAAAGATGCTGATATGAAGACACTTGATGAGGCTGTCAGGGCAGAAATTAAGAACTTTGTAGGTGACGCGGAGCAGTATGACGACATGACGACCCTGTGCTTCAGGTACAACGGAACGGATCAGTAAGAGCATTAACTCTTAAGGAGCGGAATATGGCGGAACAATTATTCAGGGAAAAGAGTCTTAAGTATATCTCATCACCGGATGAGTTAAATGACTATTTGAAGGTGGCAAAGCCAAGTGTATGGGTCATTCTGCTGTCAATCGTTATCCTTCTGGTTGGACTTTTGATCTGGGGCTCATTCACCTACATAGGGAGCTCTATAGACGGAATTGCCGAAGTGGAAGACGGAACGCTGGTAATGACCTTCTACAGCCAGGAATATGCAGCCAATGTCAATGATGAGATGAACGTCAGGGTAGGAGAAACTGAATGTCCTATAACCAGCGTTGGCAAGGATGAATATGGACAGGTATTTGTTATCGCTGATACAAGACTGGAAAATGGAATTTATGAAGCATCTGTAACCTATAAAGAGACCCAGGTTCTGGGACTACTATTTGGTAACTGACGATTTATGGGTAAAAGCAGGGTAAATAAGCCAATAAAAAAGGGAGCTGCCAAGGTTCCCGTCATAATGCAGCTTGAAGCTTTGGAGTGCGGAGCAGCCTGCCTTACCATGATCATGGCATACTACAGCAAGTGGGTTCCGCTGGAACAGGTCCGTGTTGACTGCGGTGTAAGCAGGGACGGCTCCAAGGCCAAGAACATTCTGATCGCAGCAAGGAGCTACGGCTTTGAGGCAAGGGGCTATCGCTGCGAAATTCAGGCGCTCAAGACTAATTTTACGTATCCGTGTATCATTCACTGGAACTTTAATCACTTTGTGGTACTGGACGGATTTAAGGGCGACTATGCATTAATAAATGATCCGGCAAGGGGCAGGGTAAAGGTCCCCATGGATGAATTCGACAGAGCTTTTACAGGCATCTGTCTTCTTATCACGCCCGGAGAAAAATATGAACCATCCGGAAAACCAAAGAACACCCTTGACTATGTAAAGGACCACCTTGCGGGTTCGGGTGAGGCGGTGGCATTTCTTTTAATAACCAGCATTCTCGGATATCTCTTTGGCATCATCAACCCTGTCTTTTCCAAGTTCTTCATGGACAGGCTTCTTACAGGTGAAAACCGCAATCTTCTGATGCCCTTTATCTTTCTGATGACCATGCTGGCGATCATGCAGATCACAGTTGCGTTTATCCAGGCAATCTACCAGATGAAGATAAACGGCAAGATCGCCATGGTTGGAAACAGCAGCTTTATGTGGAAGGTGCTTAAGATGCCAATGGAGTTTTTCTCACAAAGGCTTTCCGGAGATATCCTGCAGAGGCAGCAGTCCAACTCTGATATCGCTTCGACCATCGTAAATGCCTTCACACCTCTTTTGCTCAATACGGTGATGATGCTCTTTTATCTCTTTATCATGCTAAGGTACAGCGTTTTGCTTACTCTGGTGGGAATCTCCGCCATTGTGGTAAATCTCTTTGTATCAAGGATCATTTCGCAAAAGAGAGAGAACATCACGAAGGTGCAGGTCAGGGATCTGGGCAAGCTCTCCTCCGCCACTGTTTCAGGAATTCGTATGGTGGAGACTATTAAAGCCAGCGGTGCTGAAAACGGATACTTCCAGAAATGGGCCGGATATCAGGCATCAGCCAACAGCCAGACATATCAGTTTGCAAAGCAGAATAACATACTGGGAAGAATCCCGGCGCTGATGCAGCAGCTTGCGGGAATGACGGTTACGATACTGGGTGTTCTTCTCGTTATAACAGGTAAATTTACCATCGGTTCCATAATGACCTTCCAGGGCTTTCTGACCGCATTTATGAGCCCTGCCATGATGCTCATCTCCACAGGCCAGTCCATTCAGGAGATGCGCACCGAGATAGAGCGAATAGACGATGTAATGAAATATCCTGACGACGAGCTCTTTAACGATGAGCCGGTAAGTGAGGACAAGGATTACTCCAAGCTCGGCGGAAAGGTTGAACTAAAGAACGTCACCTTTGGCTATTCAAGGTTGGGAGATCCCCTTATAAAGGACTTCTCCATGAGCATGGAGCCGGGAAGCAGAGTGGCGTTTGTTGGAAGCTCCGGTTGCGGTAAGTCCACTTTGTCAAAGCTGATTTCAGGACTATATAAGCCCTGGAGCGGAGAAATACTCTTTGACGACAAACCTATAAATGCCATCGACAGGACAGTGTTCACCAGCTCCGTAGCTGTAGTGGACCAGGATATAGTTCTTTTCGAGGATACCATAGATAACAACATCCGAATGTGGAACAACTCCATTAAGGATTTCGAGATAATGATGGCAGCCAAGGATGCCCAGATCTACGACGACATCATGGCCCGGGACAAGGGCCTTGCAGGGGAGCTTTTAGAGGGCGGAAAAGACCTGTCGGGCGGCCAGAGACAGAGAATCGAAATAGCAAGGGTTCTGGCGCAGGATCCATCCATAATCATCATGGATGAGGCCACCAGCGCGCTGGATGCCAAGACAGAATATGAACTTGTAAAAGCAGTAAAAGAACGCGGAATCACCTGCATAGTAATTGCCCACAGGCTCTCCACCATAAGGGACTGCGACGAGATCATCGTAATGGAAAAGGGCAATGTGGTAGAGCGGGGAACCCACGATGAACTGATGGCAAAGGGCGGAGCATATACGGAGCTTGTTGCCAACGATTGAGGTGAAGGATGGGCTGGTTTGACAAACAGGTCAGACAAATAAAGCAGGACGATCAGAAGGCTTTCGAAGAGTCTGTTTTTCGCATGGCTTCCGTTGTGCTGGGCAAGCACGACTCAGGCCTTGCTGAGGATGAGCTCACCGTCACCAAAGCAGCCATTGATGAGGTGCTCAAGTACTATCACTACAAGCCTGTTGACATTCCAAATACTGTAAAAGACCCTGAGGAACAACTTGAGTGGAGCCTTCGCCCCTATGGCATCATGCACAGAAGAGTAGAGATAAAGGGCAAGTGGTACAAGGACGCCATCGGTCCTGTTTTGGGCTTCATGAAGGAAGGAAACAGGCCTGTGGCTCTGATCCCCAAGGAGTTTGGAGGCTACTGGTTCTACAATCCGCAGACCGGTGAAAAAGAGAATGTGAACAGGCATAATGCACAGCTCTTTGAACTTGAGGCGATTTATTTCTACAGGCCTTTGCCGCTAAAAGAGCTTGGCATACCGGATCTTATCAGGTACATGCTGGAGTGTGTTTATAAGAGCGACATCGTGACCTTCGTACTGCTCACTCTGTTTACTTCAATTGTGGGAATGGCTATGCCGAGGGCAACCAAGGTCCTGACCGGAATGGTAGTTGACAGTAAGAACATGATATTCCTCACAGGAACCGCCATATTCATGCTGTCGGCGGCAATCTCTTCGATGCTGATAAGTGCGGTAAAAGACCTGTCCTTTAACTCCACAAGGACCAAGATAGATTTAAGTGTTCAGTCAGCTGTCTTTTCCAGAGTGCTGAATCTGCCTGCTGAATTCTTCAGAAAGTACTCCTCCGGAGAACTCTCCACCAGAACCAGCAGCGCCACAAATCTGTGCTCCATACTTTTGGACAATATCTTTTCAACGGGAATAACAGCGGTATTTTCTCTTGTATATGTGACACAGATATTTGCTTTCGCACCGTCACTGGTGGGACCGGCTCTTTTGATAATCCTCTCTACGGTCATTATCAATATAGTAGCTGCACTGATGAATATGAGATATGCCAAGGCTGCCATGGAAAGCGGAGCGACCAACAGCGGTCTTACCTATGCGATCATCAACGGAGTTCAGAAGATAAAGCTTGCAGGTGCAGAGAAAAGAGTCTTTGCCAAGTGGGCAAACTCGTACTCAAAGCAGGCTGCATTTACATATGACGTTCCAATGTTCCTCAAAGCAAACGGCGTATTTACACTGGCAATACAGCTCTTTGGAACCATTGTTTTGTATTACACCGCCGTTTCAAACGAAGTAAGACCGTCTAACTATATAGCCTTTAACTCCGCTTACGGTGCTGTAACGGGAGCCTTCGGTGGCCTTACCTCTGTGGCTCTTAGCATAGCAGGGATCAAGCCTGTCATGGATATGGCGGAGCCAATTCTGAAAACAGCTCCTGAGACCTCTAAAGACAAAGAACTTGTTACAGAGCTAAGGGGCAATATTGAACTTAACAACGTGCACTTCAGATACAAGGAGTCCATGCCCTATGTTGTAGAGGGCATGAATCTTAAGATTAAGAGCGGTGAGTATATCGCAATAGTCGGCAAGACCGGTTGTGGAAAATCCACACTTGTAAGACTTCTCTTAGGTTTTGAAACTCCAGAAAAGGGAGCTATCTACTACGACAACAAGGATGTCACCAAGCTGGACATGCACACGGTAAGACGAAGGGTCGGTGCCGTAACCCAGGATGGAAGTCTTTTCCAGGGTGATATCTATTCGAATATAGTGATCGCGGCGCCTCATCTGACACTGGATGATGCCTGGGAAGCAGCCGAGATGGCAGGTATCGCCGATGACATCAGGGACATGCCCATGGGTATGAACACACTGATCGCTGAGGGGCAGGGCGGAATCTCCGGCGGACAGAAGCAGAGACTGATGATAGCAAGAGCCATAGCACCAAAGCCAAAGATCCTGATATTTGATGAAGCCACCAGTGCTCTTGACAACAAGACCCAGAAGAAGGTTTCTGAGGCACTTGACGGGCTCAACTGTACAAGGATTGTTATAGCCCACAGGCTATCTACAATTAAACACTGCGACAGGATCCTGGTACTTGATAAGGGCAGGATCGCAGAAGATGGAACCTACGACGAGCTGATCGCAAAGAAAGGTCTTTTTGCAGAACTGGTAGAAAGACAAAGGCTCGATAACACAATGGAGGATGAAAATGCTAAACACGACGTTCAGTAATGAAAACGGAGTACTTACTTTGGGACTGGATGGAAGGCTTGATGTTCTCACGTCCCAGACGCTGGAAAAAGAGCTTGAGGCTGTACTCGAGGATGCGACAGAGATCATCGTAGACTTTGAAAAGCTTGAATATATATCCTCGGCAGGCCTTCGGACGCTTCTTGCTGCGGAGCAGTATATGCAGGAGAACGGCAGGGAAAAGGTAAAGGTCATCAATGCCAATGAAGATCTTTATGAAATACTCGATGAGACAGGGTTTACCAAAATTCTTGATGTAGTACAGTAATTTTCTCTTATGTAAAGGAGGATTTGGATGCTGGATAAGACTAAAAGAAACGTGTTTGGAAAAACGCCTTTAAAACTGACCATGGCTGTTGCTGTTTCGTGGGGCATGTTTTTAGGAGCTTCGATTACAGGCTATGCCAATGAAGGTGATGCCGGGCTGGTGACTGATCCCAATGCTGAAGGCGGAGAAGAGAGTCAGCAGGCAGTGGAGGAGTCTAAAGAAAATAAAGAGACTGAAGAGCCCATGATGGTAAGTCAGCTTGAGAACATCGCTCTGGTTGAGGGAGAAACTCCTCCGGCTGAGGGAGAAATTCCTCCGGCTGAGGGAGAAACTCCTCCGGCTGCGGAAGAGACTCCTGCGACTACGGAAGAAACTCCTGCGGTGCAGGAACAGACTTCTCCGGAAGCAGATGCATCTTTGCAGAATAATGCTACCGAGGAGAAGCAGCTGGTACCTGCGGATGAGATGGGCGACCAGAACCAGGAAGAGTACAAAAGGATTACAATTGCTGTCATGTCTGATGTCCACTATTTAGGTGAAGATCAGAAGTCTGAGGGTAGTGCAGAACTCATAGAAACCGCTTCTATAGGAGAGCTGCGTCTTATAGAAGAGGTCGAGGCAACTGTTGATGTGGCGCTGAAACAGGTAGTTGAGACTAAGCCTGATGTACTACTTGTATGCGGTGACCTTACCAGTAATGGTGAACTTGCCGGAGCAGAGGCTTTTGCTGACAGACTTAATGAGGTTAAGCAAGAGCCTGGTATGGAGGATGTGGGGATCTATGTTGTAAACGGAAATCACGACATCAACAATTCCTATGCCGCTGATTTTTCCGGTGATCAGATCGAGGCTGCACAGAGAATTGCTCCGGATGATATAAAAGAGATTTATGACGGTCTGGGCTATGGAGAAGAGGACCACTGCGAAGGCGGAACAAGAGATGAGTTTATTCCGTCAAGTGATGACCCTTCCAAAGCTGAGAATCATGGCGGATTATCCTATGCAACGGACATTGCTGAGGATGTACGGCTTATTGTTATGGATACAGGTATCTACAGCTATGATGATATTGAAGACTCCCGTTACAACTATGCTCAGAAGACTGCGGGCTACGTAAACGAAGAACTTCTTGGATGGGCAACAGATCAGGCAATTGCTGCAAAGGAAGAGGGTAAGCTTGTTCTGGCTATGGCGCATCATCCAATAATGCCGCACTATACAGAGACAAACGAAACTATAGACGCGTATATGAAAGAGGTTGTCGTCGGAAACTCCTATGAGGTATGTAATGCCCTGGCTGATGCGGGGGTAAGTGCTGTTCTTACCGGCCACACTCATTCCAACGATATTGCCAAGTTCGTATCAGAAAACGGAAATGTTATATATGATATTCAGCTGGCATCGCTTTCGGCCTACCCCGTGGCATGGAGAACACTGACTATAGATATTGTCGGAAGCGGACAGGATGCTGTATATGAGTTTTCAGTTGATACAACCTATCTGGATGAGGACTTTGATGACACAGATACCAGTAATTGGACAGTGGCTGCTGACGGAAGAGTAAAAGACTTTGTTGAGGATTATGCCGGCAGTATGCAGGATTACAGCTATGATAAGACAGCCATGCGAAGTGAAGCAGTGGAGCCTGTAGTAGATTACTTTGTAAGACCGATCCTCTACGATATTTCAAATACAGGTACTGAGGAAGAAAACGGCCTCGATATTTATCTTCGCAACGCCCTTAAGGTGACTGATGCGGATGATATGGGAGACTATGCGACCGATATGGCCATGAAAGCGCTTGGAAATGTAGAGACTTTTGAAAAGGATTTAAATATCCTTGGATCAGAGTATAAGCTTAAGCTGAATAAGGCTGAGACTGCGGATACATCAGTCACGTTCAAAGTGGAACTGTCAACTTCAGGCAATACTGAAACAGGAACCATTAAGGTGGACCTTTCCGGACTGACAGGCGGTGTGAACAATATGATCACATTCCTTGATGAAAAGATATCAGAGGGTGACTGGCAAGGAAGCAACTATCGTTCATCGGCCATTCAGAAGGAAATCAGTAAACTAGTATCCGGAGCGATTGTGGATGCCTTAAAGCAGCCTATTGACGCTCAGTCTGAGGTTACTTACTTTGATACCATAACTGATGCGATGCAGGGCTTTGCAAGAGGTGACCAGGGTGAGGTTCAGTCGCAGGAGAGGGCGGCGTGGCAGCAAGCTTTAAGATCTGAGACTTTTGCTACCCAGATAAAGACTTCATTGTGGAATTCTGTCCTTAGTCTGTCACAGGATGGCGAAGAGTATGCAATCCTTAAGGAGGCACTCAAAAAGCCCATTAAGCCTGAGTCCGGCAGTATTATTGGCATAACTTCCAGCGGACCGACCCTGACACTACTGGATTTACTGGTCAGAGGAATATCAACTCCCAGAGATGTACTTACTTTTCTAAAGACTGCAAAAACGAATCCTATTCCTGATTCACTGGGACAAAAGGTTGCAAACATGGCGGCGGATCTTCAGCTTGCCTGGACGGTGGATACAAATATTCCAAACGATTCTGAGTGGGAATTCCATACAATAAATTTCTATCCTAACGACGGAACGGACATTGTTTACAGAACCACAACAATAGAGGATTACAAGGCAGCAGAATTCCCTGAGGTGTTCCTGGATGGCTTTACCTTTGCGGGTTGGTATACTGCAGAGGGTACGCTGGTCACAGCTGATACGGATATGTCTGATATTTACAGACTATATGGCAGTTGGATTTATGACGGCGATGATGACGATTGGGATGACTGGGATGATTGGGACTATAATGACGAAGACGATGACGATTGGGATGATGAGGAAAAGGAATTTAAAAAAATCGTCATGGAGGAAGAAGACGATATAAAATACACACTTGAAGATTATATTCGACTTTTGGAGGAGTTCCAGAGGGGATTCTTAAGGATTCTGAATAATATGCAAGTTATTACGCCTCCTTCAGACCCTGGAAATAATGGCACGGGGCCAAATGCTGTACCAACCGGCACAAACCAGACTCCATCAGGTGGCAATGGAACGGGGGCAGGATACACAGGAACAGGTAGCTGGTCAGGAGCAGGTGGAACAGGAACGGGTACCGGCACAGGTACAGGAACCACAGGAGGTGGCAGCTGGTCAGGAGCAGGCGGCACAGGAACGGGTACCGGCACAGGCACAGGAACCACAGGCGGAGGTAGCTGGACAGTAACAGGTGGAACAGGAACGGGTACCGGCACGAATGGTACTACAGGTGTAGTACCCGGAGCAAGCGGCACGGTAGTGATTCCGGGTATCACAAATACAGTACACGGCGTAAACACCAGCACCACTGGAGGCACTGCTTCTACAGGAAGTGGATCTTTTGTATTTACTCCTTCCATATCGGAAGATAAGCTTGTAGATGAGAGTGGCAATGAGATTCAGACATCGCTCTTTATTACTCCTCAGGGCAGGCTGTGTCTCAACATGAGATACTTTAAGACCCTTTCACCTGAGCTTATAAAAGCAATCGATTCCTATGATATGGATATTGAGATCTTCTTCATGTGGGATGGAAAGCTTTGCAGCTTCATTATTCCAAGAGGCACAAAGATAGCCAAGTATGCTGATAAGAGTGGATTTATCGGACTGTTGTATCTTGAGCGCCTGATGAAATCCCAGAGCTGAGTAAGTAGCTAAATTCGCTATTAAAAGTATATGTTTGCAGGAGGGAAAACAAATGGGATCAGATAACAAAGAGAAAGCCGGAGTATATGTCAGGTACCTTCCGGTAATCGTAATCGTTGTTGTGGCTGTCACGGCAATCATCTGTGCCGGAGTGTTCATGGGACATGAGACTGTTATGTCGGCAGCTATGGCGGCAACTGCAATACCCGCAATTCTTATTCTTGTATACATATACAGGAGCGACAGCATTGAGCCAGAGCCGGCGGGGCTTTTATATCTGCTTTTTTTACTGGGGATAATAGTTTCTATTCCGGCCATGGGACTGAGACTTTTGGCTATGCGCTTTTTCTCCGGAGTTGCAATGATAATTTTTGTTGCACTTGCTGAGGAGTTCTGCAAATATGCGGCTCTTTATCTGGCTACCTGGAAGCACAGTGCCTTTAACTATCGTTTTGACGGTGTGGTATACGGTGCGACTGTTGCTATAGGATACGAGGTGGCCCAGGCGATTCTGATGCTTGGCGGAAATGCCGACAGGGCAGCACTGACGGCATCGGTGATTCCAATCCACTGCATTTTTGGAATATATATGGGATTCTTCTATGGCCAGGCCAAGGTCAAGGAAAAAGAAAAGGATGACAGAGGAAAAGTTTTAATGGGAATTATGGCCATTGTTTTCCCTGTAGTGCTTCATTGCATTTATTCAATGCTGACATCAGATCCGGAGGCACAGGGCATGATATATGTCTTCGTAGCATTCATCCTGATACTTGGCATAGCAGCATTTATAAGCGTAAGGCAGTTTTCAAAGGCTGACAGAAAAATCTGAGGAGGGAAAAGAGATGACGACACAGGAAAGTTCTTTTGATAAAAATAATCTTCCACCCGGAATGGAGCTTGACGGCGAGGGGCGTATCTGCTGGACTTACGAACAGGACATCAGAAAGCATCCCATGACTCTTTATATTCTTCTGGAAATGATAATGGCCGGGGTAATAACTCTTTCATTTCTGGCTTTCTTCGGCGGAGGCCCGAGATGGGCTCTGGACATATTCCTTGTATACAGCGGTATATTCACTCTGGCAGGTGTTATAGGCTGGTTTATCTGGAGCGCCTTTAAGAAGAACAAATATGTAATGACCTTTGCTATGGATGAGAACCAGGTGGTCCGCACATCTCCATATGGTGTGACCGGATACAGGGATGGCAATCTGTATATCACCAGATATAAAAATGTAAAACGGATAAGATCAATACCGGAGCATGATATGGTGGGAGTCATGGGAGCATGGACTTTTCATCAGATCTATGCAACCCCTGAGCAGTTTGATTTTGTCTGGGATTATATGAGTTCCCGATGTTCCGGCGCTAAAGTTGAAGATTTCAGATAAGGAGGTGCTGATATGGAACTGTTTTCGATTGTAGTTTTATGTCTGGTATTTGGATTTCTTTTCAAAATCTTAGGAAAATCACTGATGAATATCGGAATAGGTCTTTGTATTGTTATTGTGGTTCTCTGTCTGTTTTCAGGAAGTACCATCTTTGATTTCTTTGATTTTTAGGAAAGGATAAAAAAGGATAGTTGAGTGGAGATATAATCAGGAAGGCTATTGATTGAGAGATGGGACGCTGGTGACTGGGTGGTTCACCGGTGTCCTATTTTTATTAATTTTACATCTTGTGTTCTCCCACTTTGAATAATAGAATGGATTAGATAATGAAAACGAATATAGGGGAGGAACATCATGGCACAGAGAACTGATATACACAAAGTACTGATAATCGGCTCGGGACCGATTGTTATTGGACAGGCGTGTGAGTTTGACTATTCCGGAACGCAGGCATGCAAGGCACTTAGGAGCCTGGGGTACGAAATAGTCCTCGTTAATTCAAATCCCGCAACTATCATGACGGATCCGGAGATGGCTGATAAGACTTATATTGAGCCTCTTAATGTGGACCGTGTTGCTGCAGTTATTGAAAAAGAAAGGCCGGATGCTCTTCTACCTAATCTTGGTGGTCAGTCAGGCCTTAATCTATGTTCTGAGTTATATAAGGCCGGTATTCTCGACAAATTCAACGTAAAAGTTATAGGTGTTCAGGTTGACGCTATTGAGCGTGGCGAAGACAGAACAGAATTTAAAAAGACAATGGACATGCTTGGTATTGAGATGGCAAGATCCAAGGCATGCTATAGCATAGAAGAAGCTCTCGCAGAAGCCGATGAGCTTGGATACCCGGTTGTACTTCGTCCTGCGTATACCATGGGCGGAGCAGGCGGCGGACTTGTCTATAATAAAGAAGAGCTTCAGACAGTCTGCTCACGTGGTCTGCAGGCATCCATCATCCATCAGGTACTGGTTGAGGAATCAATCCTTGGCTGGGAGGAGCTTGAGCTTGAGGTTGTCCGCGACAAAGACAACAACATGATCACGGTATGCTTTATTGAAAACGTAGATCCTGTCGGTGTTCACACAGGTGATTCCTTCTGTACTGCACCAATGCTCACAATTTCTGAGGACCTTCAGAAAGAGCTCCAGAGACAGGCTTACAAGATTGTAGAACACATCGGAGTTATCGGTGGTACCAACGTACAGTTTGCCCATGATCCCAAGACCGGAAGAATCGTTGTTATCGAGATCAACCCCAGAACTTCCCGTTCATCAGCCCTTGCCAGCAAGGCTACAGGCTTCCCTATCGCCCTTGTATCAGCCAAGCTCGCAACAGGACTTACATTATCGGAACTCCCTGATTCCAAGTTCGGAACACTTGATAAATACGTGCCAAACGGCGACTACGTTGTTGTTAAGTTCGCCCGCTGGGCATTTGAGAAATTCCACGGCGTAGAGGACAAGCTGGGAACCCAGATGAGAGCCGTTGGAGAAGTAATGAGTATCGGCAAGAACTTCAAGGAAGCCTTCCAGAAGGCCATCAGATCTCTTGAGAAGGACCGCTTTGGTCTTGGCTGCATAGAGAAGTTTGAAGAGATGCCGGTAAAAGAGCTCCTGCGACGCCTTAAGGATGCTTCCTCAGAGAGATACTTCCTTATGTATGAAGCTATGAAGAAGGGCGTTACAGTAGAGGAACTCTGCGACATTACAAAAGTTAAAGAGTACTTCGTAAGCCAGATGAAAGAGCTTGTGGATGAGGAGACAGCTCTTTTGACCAAATATAATGGTAAGGTTCCGGAAAGCGCAGACCTTATTAAAGCCAAGGAAGACGGCTTCTCAGATAAGTACCTGGCTAAGGTTCTCTCTGTATCCGAGGATGACATCAGAGCAGGAAGAGAAGGCGCAGGCCTTACAGAGAACTGGGATGGCGTTCACGTATACGGCACCGACGGAAGTGCTTATTACTACTCAACCTATCAGAATGAAAGCGCACTTGAGAATCCTATGAAGCTCTCAGAAGGCGCTGAGAATAAGAAGATCATGATCCTGGGCGGAGGTCCCAACAGGATCGGTCAGGGTATTGAGTTTGACTACTGCTGCGTACATGCAAGCCTTGCTCTTAAGAAGCTCGGCTTTGAGACAATCATCGTAAACTGCAACCCTGAGACAGTATCAACTGACTACGATACATCAGATAAGCTCTACTTTGAGCCACTTACTCTTGAGGATGTACTTCAGATCTATCGCAAGGAAAAGCCACTTGGCGTAATCGCTCAGTTCGGCGGACAGACACCTCTTAACCTTGCAGCCAAGCTCAAGGAAGAGGGCGTAAATATCCTCGGAACAACACCTGAAGTAATCGATCTTGCTGAGGACAGAGACCAGTTCCGCATGATGATGGACAAGCTTGGAATCCCTATGGCAGAGTCGGGAATGGCTTCAAACGTAGAAGAGGCCAAGACAATAGCAGCAAGGATCGGATATCCTGTTATGGTTCGTCCTTCCTTCGTTCTTGGCGGACGCGGAATGGAGATCGTAAGGGATGAGGATTCCATGGAAGGCTACATGAAAGCCGCTGTAGGTGTTACGCCTGACAGACCTATCCTTATCGACAGATTCCTTCACAACGCACTTGAGTGCGAGGCAGATGCTATAAGCGATGGCAAGGCAGCCTTTGTTCCTGCGGTTATGGAGCACATTGAGCTTGCCGGAATCCACTCCGGTGATTCAGCCTGCATCATACCTTCCAAGCACATTTCGGAAAAGAACCTTAAGACCATCGAGGAGTACACAAGAAAGATCGCTGTTGAGATGAATGTTGTAGGTCTTATGAACATGCAGTACGCCATCGAGGATGACACTGTATATGTTCTTGAGGCTAACCCCAGAGCATCCCGTACAGTTCCGCTGGTTTCAAAGGTTTGCGGAATCAAGATGGTTCCTGTTGCAACAGACATCATCACATCACAGCTCACCGGCAGACCTTCACCTGTTCAGGGACTGATCGATAGCAAGAAGAAGGATGAGCCTCCATACTACGGAGTAAAAGAGGCTGTATTCCCGTTCAATATGTTCCCTGAGGTTGACCCTGTTCTCGGACCTGAGATGAGATCAACCGGAGAAGTTCTCGGACTTGCGAAGACTCCCGGAGAAGCTTTCTTTAAGGCATACGAGGCAGCAGGCGGAGCACTTCCTCTTAGCGGAGCAGTACTTATCTCACTGAACAGAGAGGATAAGCCTGAGGCAGCAAGCATTGCAAAGAGCTTTGCAGAGGAAGGCTTTAAGATCTACGCAACAGGCAAGACCTACGAGACAATCATAGAAGCCGGAATTGAGGCTACAAGGATAAACAAGAACTTCGAGGGCGGAAGACCAAACGTAGAGGACATCATCAAGAACGGCGATGTTCAGCTCGTCATCAACTCTCCGATCGGCAAGTACACTCAGCACGACGACGGATACCTCAGAAGAGCTGCCATCAAGGCAAGGATTCCTTATATCACCACCGTTGCTGCTGCTAAGGCCGCTGCAGAGGGCGTTCGCCAGGTAAAAGAGAACGGCGCCGGCAATATCAGTTCACTCCAGGAGTATCACAAATCCCTTGACTAAAAGGGAGCAAAAAAGGTGTATACTTAGGTTAGATTTCTTTTGACAAGGAGGGGATTATGGAAGGAACAGGCGAGAACACAAACATTACTGTAAACGGCAATGCTGAGATGCTTAAGGTCGACAAAAAACATCTCTTCTGGCAGAGGCTGTCGGCTCTGGCGGTAGTGGCTACATTCCTTGTAGTTCTTGTGGTGGCAATGATCCTGGTACCACAGGTTACGACTACTCTTGGCAATATCAACAAGGTTGCAAAGGATGCAGAAGAGGCGATTGCCAGTGTTGATACCATGGTCCTTGAGATGACTGATGCCAGCAAGAATCTAAACCAGCTTGTGGGGGACAATTCCGAGGCTCTTAACGAGGCAATCACAAACATGGCAAATGTTGATTATGACGGCCTTAATAAGGCGATAAAAGACCTCCAGGATACAGTTGGCCCTATGGCAAGTTTCTTTAGCAAATTCAGATAAGCCGGGCTTTTTGGAGATATGTAACATGGAAATAGAAGTTTCATCATTTTTTAACCTGAGCCACTACGAGTACGGAGAGGCATATTTTGGAAGCCACAAGGGCATGAGATATCGCCTGGCAAGAGAGCCTCTTGAAAACGTTAAGTTTACTCCCGTTGATCAGAGAGGACCGGCTACACTTATGGCAACCGTGTGGCCTGAGCCAAATGCTTATGGCAAGACGGATCCGTCACTTATGACCAGCGAGCACTTTGAAGTTTCTCAGGAGGGGCTTGAAGAGGCTGTTAAGTGGATAAATGACCAGTATACAAGCCGCCTTGGCGAGTGGAACAGGTAATTGTACTAAATTTTAAAAAATTTAATTTAGAAAAAAAGGATTTTAAGATCCCACGTCGAATATTTATGATGTGGGGTCTTTTTTTCTGACAGGCCCACATAAATCCAATACTCAGAAAGAAGAAAACATTGAAAATTCGCGAAAAACTTGAAGACAGAGAGACTAGAATCTTAAGCAAGCATGCTACTCTCAGCATGAATTCCAAGGGACGTGAAAAAGAAGAAAAGGATTGTGATATCAGGCCTTGCTTCCAAAGAGACCGTGACAGGATTCTTTATTCCAAGTCATTCAGAAGGCTCAAGGACAAGACCCAGGTCTTTTTGTCGCCTGACGGGGATCACTACAGGACCAGAATGACCCACACCCTTGAGGTATCTCAGAATGCAAGGACCATTGCCAAGGCGCTTATGCTCAATGAGGACCTGGCAGAGGCTATAGCCCTGGGGCACGACCTCGGTCATACACCTTTCGGCCATGCGGGCGAGAGGGCTCTTAATGCTGTGAGTCCCGATGGGTTTAAGCACAATGAACAGAGCCTTCGCATAGTTGAGAAGCTTGAGAACTATGGCAAGGGACTCAATCTTACCTGGGAAGTCAGGGACGGTATCGTGAATCATGAGATGGACCTTACTCCGGGAACACTTGAGGGCAAGGTTGTCCGTCTTTCTGACAAGATCGCTTATATGCATCACGATATGGACGATGCAATAAGAGGAGGTATCATCACCGAGAAGGATGTTCCGGAGGATCTGGCAAGAGTGATCGGCCATACCAACGGAGAGTGGCTGGATACCTTCATCCACGACATAATAGCCACCAGTATGGATAAAGACGACATCAGGATGTCTGATGAGGTATATGATGCTTTCCACAAGCTCCGCAGATTCATGTTTGATAGGGTTTATACCAACCCGATAGCCAAGGGGCAGGAAGGTAAGGTAGAGGACATGATCAAATTCCTCTATCAGTACTATATTGATCATCAGGATCTTTTACCTGAGTATCTAAAGAATATGAAGGACAGGGGAGAGGCTACCGGGGAGAGAATAGTCTGCGACTACGTCAGCTCCATGACTGACAGATACGCGGTTGCAGTATTTGAGGAGGTATTCGTACCGCACTCCTGGGCAGTACTTTGACAACAGTGGGGAGAAACAATTGCGATATTCAGATGACATCATAGAAGAAGTCAGATCGCGAAACGACATTGTGGATGTGGTCGGACAGTACGTCCACCTGCAGAAAAAGGGAGCCAACTACTTTGGCCTTTGTCCCTTCCACAATGAGAAATCCGGCTCTTTTTCCGTATCACAGAGTAAGCAGATATTTCACTGCTTCGGCTGCGGAGCCGGTGGCAACGTGATCAGCTTTTTGATGAAATATGACAACTTAACATTTACGGAAGCCCTGACGCAGCTTGCTGAAAGAGCAGGAGTGAAGCTCCCGGAGGAGGACAATTCTCCTCAGGCAAGGGCTATGAGAGATAAGAGGCAGATGCTCCTTGATATCAACAGAGAAGCTGCCAAGTATTATTACAGGAATCTGAGGTCCAGGAGCGGCGAGAAGGGCATGGAGTACTTCAGAGGAAGAGAGCTTTCAGATGACACCATGAAGCACTTTGGCCTGGGATACGCCAATGTGACCTCTGACGATCTGGTTAAGTACCTTCGCCAGATGGGATTTGAGGATTCACTGATAATTGAGGCGGGACTTGCTTCCTTTGATGAGCAGCGAGGAACACATGATAAATTCTGGAACAGAGTGATGTTTCCGATATCTGATGCCCAGGGCAAGGTAATAGGCTTTGGCGGACGAGTTATGGGAGACGGCAAGCCCAAGTACTTAAACTCTCCGGAGACAGCCATATTTGATAAGAGCCGTAATCTCTTTGGCCTTAATTACGCCAAGAGTTCAAGAGCAGGTTACATGATAATCTGCGAAGGATATATGGATGTCATAGCCATGCATCAGGCTGGCTTTGATATGGCAGTTGCATCCCTAGGAACCGCATTTACCATGGGACAGGCTATGATCCTGAAGAGATACACCGACACGGTGGTGCTCTCATACGACAGTGATGAGGCCGGAACCAAGGCGGCTCTCCGAGGAATCGGTATTCTCAAGGAAGTCGGACTAAAGGGCAAAGTTCTTGACCTTCGCCCCTACAAGGATCCGGATGAGTTCATCAAGAATCTTGGAAAAGAGGCTTTCGAAGAGAGAATCAGGAAGGCAGAAAATCCCTTCTTCTTTGAGGCAAGAGTGGAAGAGGCGCGACATGACATGTCAGACCCGGTTTCCAAGACCGAGTTCCACAGGAAGCTTGCCGGGATGCTCTGTGAGTTTGAAGAAGCTGTCGAGAGAGAGAATTATATCGAGGCAACAGCTGCCAGATACGGCATAGCAGTGGATGATCTCAGGAGGCTTGTGACAGCAACTGCAGCCAAGGGAGTGACGGTAAGAGCAGAGGGTAAACCCAAATCCGGAACCGCTGTGAAGAAAACTCCCGAAGACGGAGCAAGGAAGAACCAGAGGCTCCTTCTTACCTGGCTTACAGATGAACCGGGGATTCTCCCCAAGATAACAAAATGGGTAACGCCTGAGGATTTCTCAGATGATCTATACAGAAGCGTTGCAAAAGAGCTTTTCGCCGGTATGGAGAGCGGAAACTTTTCACCGGCAGCAGTCATTGACAGGTTTTCAGACGAAGAACAACACCGGCAGGTAGCCGAAATGTTCAACACCAATCTTGTGGATATTGAGACACCTGATCAGAGACGCAAAGCTTTTCACGACATTATCTACGCCGTCAAACAGGCGGGATACGAGAGACAAAAAAAGCTTTTGTCACCGGATGATCCGCAATATCTTATGAAGACCATCCAGGGCAAAAAAGATCTGGAGAA
>JAEEGJ010007274.1_pt1 | contig 31978 bp, 20 predicted proteins | sample 8958761 | NCBI WGS metagenome assembly JAEEGJ01 (sample SAMN16246546, study PRJNA631951) | gut metagenome | biome: gut microbiome; feature: rumen; material: RS-attached | host: Bos | place: Iran: Karaj | collected 2018-10
GTCATCAGATTTCGCCCGAGAAAGGAGATTCATACTACCATACCATACAATTTCACCATCAATGATAGCAAAGTGTTCATGCATATGATCCTGAAGCCTAATCCTTATACCACAATTTTCAAGTACATGTACAAGATTTTTTGTATCCTCGATCTTTTCTTCAGGATATCCTTCAGGATTAAGCGTCACAACCGTAACCTTTGCACCATCTTCCTGCTTTCTTTTTATAAGTTTGATAAATGCATTGACTTTGGCCTGATTCAAACCCGGACTTGATATTACGATTTCCTTATTTGCCTCCAGCAGATCTCTTTCATACACCTTTTCATAACTATCTATGTCAAAAATAGCATTAGCACTCTGTTTTTCTACTATGAAATTATTGCAGATCTCATATCCTATCTTCTTATAAGTCCTTAGACGTTTGTGATACATTTTTTCCAGCACACGTATATGAGAATCCACATAGTCATATATAATTACTTCTCTCTTGGTTTCATAGTCTCGATGTAAACGTCCGGCAAATTGCTCAATATTTCCTTCTGCATCCGCTGGCATTGTAAGCATCATTGTATCAAGCCGAGGAAAATTAAATCCCTCACCAACATATTTATCGATAGCAACAAGTACAACAGACTCTTCCTCCGGAACCGTTCTCATCTGAAGCCTCATTTTATCCTTGGCTTTTCTACTGCCTCCACCTTGAAGGAGATAGACATGATCTGCCTTTCCTTGCAGTCGCTGATATAATAGTTCCGCATGCTCCTTGTACTTCGTCAGAACGAACGGTGTTCTTCCATTTTGAATACATTTTTCAACATCCGCAACGATCTGATCATTTCGGGATTTACTTTCAATAACTGCCCTATTTGCTTCCGTATATTTAAGATCCGATGTACTTACTAACCTTGTAAATCTCGGATAAACAAAATGACCTATACCCTGTTTTTCTGCCCTTTCTTTTGCTGTATATCGGAATCTGATCGGTCCAAACTGCATAAATACTTTCTTTTCAAGTCCATCCTCACGTTTAGGCGTAGCTGTTAATCCATAAACATACTTTGCTTTTACTGATCCAATGACATCCTCTACAGTCTGAGCCGCCCCATGATGGCATTCATCCATGATTACCATTCCATACTTCTCAACAATTGGATTGATTTCATTTCCTTTACCCAAAGAAGAGAATATTGCGACATCAATAATTCCTGTCATAGAATTATGACCGGCGTACAGTTTTCCGATTATGTTCTTTCTCTTTTTTACTCTTCCTGTTTTAGTATGATACTCGGGTAGTTCAGCGTTTATATCCAAAAACTTTTCTAAATCCTCTATCCAGTTCTTCTGAATTTCCGTATTATGTACCAGTATAAGGGTATTGGTCTTTTTTTGAGCAATCATATATGCTCCAACAACGGTCTTGCCAAAAGACGTCGTTGCTGCAAGAACACCATTATCATGTTCCAAGATGGCCTTTGCTGCCTTCATCTGTTCTTCATATAATGTACCGTTGAATGAAACATCTAATAATGTCCCGATACATCTATTATCCGTTAGAGAAAAAGGTATATCAGCCTTATTGAATCTGTCCATTACAGAATCCAGTAATGCCCGTGGTATACAAATATATCCCGCATCATCATAACCACAGAAAACTATTCTTGGAATACCTTTTGTTGAGAATCCCATAGCTGCCTTTTTATAAAAATCCGGGTTACTAAATGCCGCCATACGACGTAATGCATTTTGCATTCTCGGTTTCATGTTCTTTGTGTTGATGTAAACTTTATCAGCTATAACAATCTCAACAACAGAGGAAACGTCTTCTTTATTCAGATGGTTTTTTGTTTTCTCCCAAGGCTTACTATCATCAGACTTATCTGTATCCGTATCAAACTCATTGCCAAGCTCACCGAGTATTCCCTCTGCTGACCATTCTTTTATTCTTTCTTCAACATTGTCATTTGAAAGTTTTCTTATCTCTTTTAGACAATTCCATTGATTCGGATATGCATTCCAGTTTTCATCAATAACCGCACTATTTCCATATTTCAGAGCCTGTCCTTGCAAAGGTAGTGCGACCAGATTTCCAAGTCCGGGTTTGCCAGTTTTTGTATTTATAGGAATATGATCCTGTGCAGGAATCATTCTATCATAATACTTGAAACTTCTCATATTTACAGATTCAGCACCTTTAGTTAAAAGTGCCGTACCAAATTTTCGTGCAGTGACAGCAAGAATTGGCTTTTCGAAAAACATCCAAATATGAGCTCCCTTTCCTGACCTTGACCGTTCAATCAGAACCGGAACCTCATTAACTTCACAAATCTTTCTAAATGCGTTAACCTCTGTCATCCACTCAGAATCAGGATTTGCTCCATCATCCCCACCGATTGTATCATCATGACAATCAAAATCGAACACTAAGAAGTTAACTGTTTCATCAGGGAACATTGGATATAACCCTATTACATCTGAGGCATCTTCTTTTGTCCCTAGCAAATGCTCATACAATACCTGCCCGGTCAATTCTTTATATTTCTGATTTTGGCATTCTCCGCAATTGTACTGTTGGTTAGTCTTTTTAGGGCAAATTCCGTCCTTCCAAAAATTCCAGCACTGAGTATAATAGCCATGCTTCCCGGTTTTCTTACTAGCTTTTCCCGACCGTTTACTATACACATCATTTCTTCCCTTGAACAAATAATAGAAATACTGGATATGTTGCTTCGTAATAGTAATAGGTAGAATACGGGCTCCTTGATTCTCTTCAAAAGCCAAATTTCTGTCCGGAGACAAATCATCTAAATCTTTAGCTTCCCGTCTGTATGAAATTCCAGCAGTATCGAGAAGTCCATGCAAATATTCAATTTCTTTTTCTAGTTGACTTATTCTTGATAAGTACTGTTCTTCACTCATAATAAAAATCCCTTATAAACTATTGCTTTTTCGCCCTTAAATGTATCGTCTCCTCTAGTTCCTGCAAGCGCTTTAGAACATCCTCAAATTTCGGATAATCTCCATAGATCATGGCTCTCATTACTCCATAATCCGCCTCAAGTCGTTTGATACTATGCTCTGCAGGCATAAGCTTTATAGAATCCATCCTGGCAAGTTCATACTTTGCCCAGTTTCTCGGATAAAATTTTCTTTTGAATTCGGCAGCCTGTTCCAATAAATCCGCTTGCGCCAATGACTTATCAAGCACCTCAGTCTCGGCCATACAATATAAATCATAATAGTGTCTTGAATACCGATCCGGTACCTTGGAATTTTCCGGTCTATATGCCTCTTGATGGAGGATGGTTGCTTTCTCCCAAAATGTACGCTCAGCAGTGGTCGTTAATATTCTTGTATCCCCTTTCTCAAACACATTGGGATACTTCTCTGCTATCTTATCCATTAAATGCCTCTTTGCAAATCATTTTAATCTTTTCATAAACCCACGATGTACAGTGTTTAGTTTCCTGAAACATGGTCTCTTTCTCTTCTTTAGAAAGAAAATCTGCTATCTTACGAATAACTCCATTATCGATTTCTTCCTTCCCGATAGCCTTCAGCGCCTGTATGATAAGAGCTGATTTCTTTGATACCTGCGTCAGTTCAGTGTTCTTATTCGTATGCTTAAAAACAATGGTAGTTCCATTATATTCATATGTTTTATACGGACCATCACTAAGAAATTCATAATTCGCCGGAACCTGGGTTGAAAGGCCCAACATATTAAGCGCCGTTGCACCGGTCGGAACGATATTCCAGCCATATCTTTGAGCCAGCGCTTCTGCAATATCAGCTATTCTGGGCGGTATGTTTTCACCAAGCAATTTACTGTACCTCGGTTTCATATATACACCGCGCAGCACCTTGGCAACCTTACCTTCTTCCGTCAAGCGTTTTAATATCATATGAAGTGTTTTAGAATCAGTTATGTCCGCAAAATCTGACATTCCAAATACTGCACCATCATTGTAATATTCAAGTCTTTGCAATACCAATTCAGTATAGTTCAATCTGTTCATATGCATCTCCTTTTGTTGAAAATAGTATATACTTTTTTCAACATAATAGCAAGTAAAAAAAATATAAAAGCAGGAGACTTTCAAATCCCCTGCTTCTTCTATCGGTATGGTTTTCCTTTTAGGTTTACGGGTTTCCAAAGGTGTAAAAAAGGTGTAAATTTCTAATCTAACATTCTCAATCCCCTTGTTTTTCGGGCGTTTCAGGATTCTTTCAGTATATTGCCGTGGCAGATGAATAATACTCGTATCATATCCTTTTTCCTTATTTCTTAAATCTTAGTAATTACCATTATACTCAATTATTGTTAAACAGATCGTCACCTGTTATTATGTTCTGAACAACATCCGAATATTCATTTCTTTTTAATCCCTTAACTGTAATAAGCGTTATATGGATTGCCTTATCAGTTCCAGTCTCTTCCCGGAAAACTTCTGCCTTATTGATCAATTCATCCTGATATTCTGAATCAATTACAAATTCATTGTCTGTATACTTGGCTTCACAAAGATTTATTATATCATCCTTTCTGTCAATCAGAAGATCTATCTGGGCTCCTCCTTTGTTTTTCTTGCTTTTCCATGAATATTCTGTACTGATAATCCCTGATATTCCAAGTCTGTTTTTTATTTGGGGTATATGATGCAGGCAAACCACTTCAAACGCATTCCCACGCCACGAATAATATGATGCGCTCTTATAAAACTTCTGCCAGGAATCTATAGATATATCCTTCAAAAAAGCTACCGAAAACATAACAAAAGGATCTATGAGTTGGAAAAATGCACCATTTTTTTCATAGGAATACCTTTTATATTTTCTTATAAATCCACACTGTTCTAATTCTCTTAAAGCCTTTGTCAGCCCCTCTCCATCTGAAACACCGGATTCTTTCACCAGTTCCGTCCGTTCCATTCCTTTTCTTTTTTCGGCAAGAGCACTTATAATCTTTATATGATTCCCTGCGTTCTTAAACAGCGAACTAAAAAGATGATCGTATTCATAATGAAGCTGTCCCTGAGAATTAATTACCAGATTATCAATATTCTGTACCAAGCTAAGTCTCTTGTCCAGCAGATTCAGATAATACGGAATTCCGCCAAAAACCATATAGCTATCTATAATCTGCTTTCTCGTAAATGATATACTGTTATTTCTGAAAAACTCTTCGCACTCACTTAAGTTAAATGGTGCAAGATGAATCTGACGGGTAACCCTATTGTAAAAACCTCCCGTATCAAACAAAATATTGTTTATGATCCACGAAGTAGCTGAACCGCATACAATAAGCATAAAATCCTTTTGTGAAGAACCCCAGCTGTTCCAAAAATAATCAAGTGCTACACGGAAATCTGACCTTGGTGTATCCATCCAAGGAACTTCATCTAAAAAAATTACTCTTCTCCCACTAACTGCATCCCTTTTAACATCTACTCTTTCCAGAATAATCCTTAGTCTCCTAAACGCTTCAAACCAATCCTTTGGTATATTCTTTTCAGCATCACCATATTCTCCCAAAGCTTCATTAAATGCTTTTATCTGACTACGTGTTTTCCCATCCGGCAGCCCTGTTGAGTAGAAAGAAAAATTGTTATTAAAGTACTCTTTAATTAGAAATGTTTTTCCAACTCTTCTCCTTCCATAAACCACAACAAATTCCGGTTTTCCAGATAATATGCACTGTTCAAGTTTATCTTGCTCAACTTTTCGTCCTACAATATGCATTTTATACTCCTTTTTGCTTATATTCTGCTGAAACATAATGTTTTGAGTAGTTTCCGCAGATTATAGGCAATTTACACTTTATATCTTGCTGTTTTATGTTATTGTAACACAGTCCTATATAAATATCAACCAATTTTTTTACTTATTCCGGCCCAATATCAAAAAAAGATCCATCAGATACTCGTTCTGACAGATCGTCCAGCACAACTTCCTTACCAAAAGAGTTACTGTACTTGTTCTTTTTTACGCCAAAAGTAGTAACCATTGTCAGTACCAGGGTTTTTGTTGTTTTGGTCTTATTCCTGAATACTGCGATTTTATTTCTTAAATTCTCATCATCTTCCTTCCTGATTTCATATTGCTGTATAGAATGCTTTATCTCACAAATATTTATGACCCTGTCGCGTCTGTCTATCAGTAAATCTATCTGAGCCCCTTTTTCGTCAGCATTTCCTTGACTGTTCCATGAAGAGACCTCAGAATATACACCTAATACTTGCTATAACCCACTTAAAGATAAAATTGGCGTCAAGACGCATTTTTTAGGAATGATAAATCCTCTTTCCGTTATTCTCATTTTGCCCCAATATAAAAGCAAGAGACTTTCAAATCCCCTGCTTCTTCTATCGGTCTGGTTTTCCTTTCAGGCCGCAAAGCAACTTTTATCCGGTTCCGAAATGACAATAGAAGAAATCGCCGGTCAAACAGGATTTTGCTCAAGCAGCTATTTCTGCAAACTCTTTAAACGTTATGAGGATATTACTCCCACACAGTTCAGAAACATTTAACGGGCCATGGAGTCTGTGGTCCATTCTGCTTCTCAGACCTTCCGATATATGTTTACCGGCAGAAATGATGTATATGTCAAAAATCAATCAGTTTTCAGCAAAAAAATCAGTATTTATTTGTATTGACTTAATTTTAGGTTTAGAGTATGTTTATATCAGGAGTGACACGCAGCGTGCCGCTATTGTTTATACATTTTATTGTAGAAAGGCGCAAATATGGAAAACACCATCTTAGAAAAAGGTCCCATTACCGATGAGCTTATCGCGAAAATGGACAAGTACTTCCGTACGGCAAACTATCTTTCAGCATGCCAGCTTTATCTTCTGGATAATCCGCTTTTAAAAAAGCCTTTAACCGCCGACATGGTAAAGAAAAAAATAGTCGGTCACTGGGGAACGGTTCCCGGACAGAACTTTGTTTTCACGCACTTAAACCGGGTTATCAAGCGTTATGATCTCGATATGATCCTTCTCTCCGGCCCCGGTCACGGAGGAAACTTCTTTATAGCAAACGACTATATCGACGGATCATACAGCGAGATATATCCCAATATTTCTCAGGATGAGGAGGGTATGCAGAAGCTCTTCAAGCAATTCTCCTTCCCCGGCGGAGTTCCCAGCCACTGTGCCCCCGAAACTCCCGGTTCAATACACGAAGGCGGTGAGTTAGGCTATTCCATCGCCCATGCCTGTGGTGCCATCTTTGACAATCCTGACCTTATAGCTACAGTAGTGGTAGGCGACGGCGAAGCAGAGACCGGACCTCTGGCTACCTCATGGCAGTGTAACAAATTCATCAATCCTGTAGGAGACGGTGTCGTACTTCCTATTTTACATCTCAACGGATATAAGATCGCAAATCCTACCATCTTCGGACGTCTGTCAAAGCAGGAGCTTATTGATTTCTTCCACGGAAACGGATGGGAGCCTTATTTCGTAGAAGGTGACGATCCCATGACCATGCACAGACTTATGGCCGAGACCATGGACACCGTTATCGAAAGAATAAAGGATATTCAGGAAAATGCGCGTAAGAACAATGATGCAACACGTCCCGTATGGCCCATGATAGTACTCCGTACTCCCAAGGGATGGACCGGACCCAAGGTGGTTGACGGGAACCGCATCGAGGGGAATTTCCTGGCTCATCAGGTACCCATCATGATGGATAAGCCCGAGCATTTACAGATGCTTTCCGACTGGCTGCACAGCTATAAGCCCGAAGAACTGTTTGACGAATTCGGCAAAGTACTTCCCGAGATCACAGAGCTATGTCCTAAGGGTGACAGCAGACTCGGCATGAATCCGCATGCAAACGGAGGCAGACTGCTCAGAGACCTTCGTCTCCCTGATTTCAGGAAATATGGTTTTGATATTGAAAAACACGGTGCAAAGGAAAGCCAGGATACAGCAAATCTTGCCACTTATATCCGTGATATATTCAAGCTTAACGCAGAAGCCAGGAACTTCCGTATCTTTTCACCTGATGAGAACAATTCAAACCGTTTTACCTCCGTATTCGAAGTAGAAAACAGAGACTGGAATGCCGAGCAGTCTGATATGGACGATCATCTTTCCAGATTCGGAAGAGTTATGGACTCCATGCTTTCAGAGCATATGTGCGAAGGCTGGCTCGAAGGATACCTGCTCACAGGACGTCACGGATTCTTTGATACCTATGAGGCATTCTCAAGGATCATCGACTCCATGGGCGCACAGCACGCAAAGTGGCTCAAAGTTTGCAACCAGCTGCCCTGGAGAGAAGAGATCGCATCTCTGAACCTCCTCATGTGCTCTACAGTATGGCAGCAGGATCACAACGGATTTACGCATCAGGATCCCGGATTTATGGATCATATCGCGAATAAGAAAGCCGATGTTGTACGTATCTATCTGCCGGCAGATACCAACACGCTTCTTTCAACTATGGATCACTGCTTAAAGAGCAGAAACTACGTAAACGTTATCATAGCATCCAAGCATCCACGTCCCCAGTGGCTGTCAATGCCTGAGGCTGTAAAGCATTGTACACAGGGTATCAGCATATGGGACTGGGCTTCAAATGATCAGGGAAAAGAACCCGATATAGTATTTGCATGCGCAGGAGAAACTCCAACACTGGAAGCTTTAGCTGCAGTATCCATCCTCAGAAAAGAACTGCCAAACATCAAGATCCGTTTTATAAATGTGGTAGACCTGTTCAAGCTTGTTCCTCAGGCGGAACATCCTCACGGGCTTTCCGATGCTGAATATGACATGCTATTTACCACAAACAAGCCTGTAATTTTTAACTTCCATGGCTATGCAACACTTATCCATGAGCTTACATACCGACGTCACAATAACAGACTTATGCATGTACGCGGCTACAAAGAAGAAGGTACCATCACTACAGCGTTTGACGTACGTGTACAGAACGATATCGATCGTTTCCATCTGGTACAGGATGCATTAAGATTCCTGCCACAGCTTGGAAATACCGGTGCATATCTCTACCAGAAGATGAGCGATAAGCTTGTTGAGCATAAGCAGTACATCCATGATTACGGCGTAGATCTTCCTGAAGTAGTCAGCTGGAAATGGGACGACATAAACTGACGAAAACCAAAATACGTCTTTAGATCAAAACAGAGACCGTGGAAGCCTTGACCTGCTTCTTCGGTCTCTGTATTATTCACAGCCTCTTTAGTAACTTTAATATACTGTAAAAGTTATTTGTTTTTTCTTACATTTCATTTTTGCATTTCATTTGCGGGCCGGTATTGCCCGGCTTAAGGGAGGATTTTCCCCGATGCAGCTCAGCTCTTATCACTCTGCCTTCACGATAGTTACATTACTGCTAAGGCCCGATGCCTTAAGCATACTTACGACTTTATCAAATGCTTTGTCTTTAGCCTTTATGGTTATGGTTGCATCCTCGGGTATGCCGGCGAAAGCGTTGGCACCGATCCTCTTTAAGTGATCTGCATCTATATAGATGTTCTTAAGGTTGGAAGCACCCTCGAAAACTCCGGCTCCGATAGCCTTTATATTGCTGCCTATATGAACCTCAGTGATGCTCTCGTCATTTGCATAAGCACGAGCGGAAATGGCATTTACTACGTACTTCTTTCCGTCGATAGTGATCTGTTCCGGGATCTCAACCTTCTCAGCCTCTGAGCTTACCTTACCGATCTTGACAGTTCCCGGTGTAGCCTTCTTACCCTTGCCCTTAGCCTGCTTCTTTACGGAATAGGTAATGGTCTCTTTATTCCCGTTCTTATCAACGGTCTCATTGCTGTAAGAAGTGATCTTGCCCTTACTGTTGGTCTTAAATGTCTCGACAGTGGAGCTGCCGTTCTTCTTTTGGGTAGTCTTTGTAACAGAACTGCTGCCGTCTTTCTTCGTTACTTCCTTGGTAGTCGTAGTCGAACCGTTCTTCTTCTCGACAATGTTTGTTGTAATGACCATACCCGTCTTTCTCGTCTCTACGGTATCTGTAACAACCTCGCCGGAAGGAGAAGTTTTCTTCGTGCCCTCTATCGTTGTTCCGTTTGACTTTTCTGTAACGGATTTCTCCGTAACGTTCTTGTCCTCATCGATACTGATTTCCTTGTTGACTGTTTCCACAACCTTACCCCTGGAATTGGTAGTCACTTCATTGACCGTCTGAGTTCCGTCGGGCTTCTCGGTAGTGGTATTGACTGTTACCTTGCCATCCGGATTCTTCTCTGTGGTCTCTGTAACCTTTTCCACAAGCTTGCCGTCGGGATCCGTGGTTATAGCCGTCTTGACCGTTGAGCCATCCTCATCTTCCTTAACCTCAGTAACAGTACTTGTACCATCGGGGTTCTCCGTTACAACAGGTTTAGGATCAGGCTTATCATCGGGTTCCTTCTGGGTATCCGTATCTTTGTTGGTATCTGTATTTGTGTCCGGATTCGTGTTTGTATTTGTATCGGTTACGGTTCCGATATTACCGTTATTATTTGTATTTCCATTACCGGATCCGTTGTTGTAGTTATTATTGTTATTATCGTTTATTACTGTATTTGTCTTAGCTTTAACAGTTATAGCCACTGTCGTAGTCTTGGTAACACTACCTTCGGTATAGCTTACTGTGATTGTATTATCACTCGTTGTAAGCTTACCGTTAGGACTGTATGTATATCCTGTAACTGCTTTACTTGTACCGTCTGAATATTTTGCTGTTACTACCATTCCGGTTGCAATAAAGCTATCACCTTCTGTATAAGCTGTCTTTGCAGGCGCCGTACTGATTGCAATGGATTCAAGTACAGGTGCCGTAATGGTCACTGCTTTAACGGTTATAGCCTGTGTTGCAGTCTTAGTAACACCACCCTCACTATAGCTTATTGTAACTGTATTATCACTCGTCGTAAGCTTACCGTTAGGACTGTATGTATATCCTGTAACCGCTTTACTTGTACCATCTGAATATTTTGCTGTTACTACCATTCCGGCAGCATCAAAGCTCTCACCTTCCGTATAAGTAGTCTTCACAGGTACCGTAGTCACAGCTATGGAAGAGAATACTACAGGTTCAACAATACTCCAAGCAAATGTCTTATCTGTAGTATCCGTCACCTTATTCCAAGTATTAGGCTTTGACAGGTCGCCCCAGACATATTTAGCAGTACATTCTTTACCCTCCGAATCTGCAAGGGAAAGAACCCTTGTGTCATTCAATTTGAACGTAGCTATATAATTCCCGATATTTGTTCCCTGGTTACCGCTTACTGTATAACCCGAATTTAATCCCGGTTCAAAGGCAGTAATCTCGCCACCTGTATATGTAAACTTATCAGTCTCAGGAGCCGGAACCTGACAGATATATACAACATCAAAACCAGTGTCATATCCTAGTTCTATTTGTTCACATGCCAAGGTGGCCGGTGCATAAAGTGTCTTTATTCCATCAAAGGGAAAACGATTAGGATCAAACTCTTCATACTCTATTCCTTCTCCGCATAGAAACACATCTCCTGCGCCTGTAAAAGCATAGTTATCTATAAATTTTACACTCTTAGGAACTATGATAGTAGGCTTACCTATAAGGCCCCCGAACGAATAATTTCCTATATCCTCAACACCTTCTTCAATTGTCAATGATTCACAACTGTCCCCACGAAAAGCCCAACCCCCAATTTTTTTAACATTTCCAGGGATTGTTATGGTTTTAAAATGATTACCATAAAATGCATAATCCCCAATTTGAGTTATGCCGCTTCCAATTACTATATTTTTTAACTCACCCAGTTTTGTTCTCCATGGTGCACTTGTTATGTTTCCACTAGCGCTATAATCCGCCATTGGACCTGTACCGCTTATGGTAATCGTGTCACCTGCTTCATTAATACTCCACGTTACATTACTGCCATCACCTTCAGCCCCACAGTACCAATACGTTGGTCCTTCTACATAATTTGCCTTTACAGTAACTGCTTTTGCAGGCATAGTGAAAGTAGTGGAATCCGCATTAGCATCCGCAAAGGTTACTCCGTCCTCACTTGTCCAATGGGAAAACTTCATTCTTTCTATATCTATAGCTTTAATATTTACGGTTGTTCCTTCTGCTGCTAAAGATGGACTTGCATTTCCATCTGACACAGTAACATTATATCCGTCTACATAATTTGCAGTTATCGTAACCGCTTTTGCAGGCATCGTAAATGTTGTGGTCGCTTCATTTGCATTTTCAAAAGAAACATCATTGCTGGTCCATTTGGTGAATATTTTTCCTTCTATATCTTTAGGAGTAATGGTAACAGTTGTTCCTTCTGCTGCCAAAAACGGACTTGCACTTCCATCTATTACCGTAACATTATACCCTTCTACATAATTTGCAGTTATGGTTACATCCTTTGCTGGCATAGTAAAGGTGGTAGTAGTTACGTTTACATCTGCAAATTCCACATCATCACCTGACCATTTTGAAAATAGCTTTCCCTCAGCAGGGGTATTGGCTTTAATATTTACTGTTTTCCCTGCCACAGCCTTGGTTCTGTTAGCGGTACCGTCTACCATTGTAATGGTATAAGACGTTGCATCAATGTAACTACCTGATATACTAACTTCATGATCCGGCATGACAAACGTGGCAATCTCAGCAGTTGCATCATCAAAAATCACGTCCTGACCGGTGCTTGTCCATGCTTCAAACGCTTTACCTTCAATATCATCCGCCTTAACTGTGACTGTTGATCCCGGCGCGGCAGTAGCAACAGCTGTCCCACCCGTCATATTAACATTATATCCTTGTGCAAATTCCTTATTGTAAAAATATCCGGTATTAAGATTCTTTCCAGCTTCATTCCATTGATCTTCAGTTCCCCTATAAATAAGTTTAGAAACTTTACAGCCATTAAATGCATAGGGATCAATTTTTACTATACTATGTGGAATTATCAGTTCTGTCATAACCACATTGTTAAAAGCATAATATGATAATATCTTTGTCCCGTCAGGTATCTCGTAAGACGTAGTAGTTATGGGACAGAACTTTAAATCCGTTCCCGTTTTATCAAACAGTACCCCGTTTTTACTGCTGTAATATTTATTTAGGGGATCAACATTAACTGCATTAATACAATAATTCCCATAAAAGGCATTAAAAGCAATTTCGTATACATTAGACGGAATGTTAACTTCCGAAATCATAAAAGTGCTCTCAAATACCTTAGATCCAATTTTTAGCAAACTCTCGGGAAAAACCACTTTTTCTAGTTCCTGAAGTTCTTTAAAAGTATAGTCCGGGATGTTTGTTACACCTTCCTCAACAACTGCTTCTTTTATTTTGGTATTTCTGGATTCATAATCACGCCAAGGATATATATCCCCAGACGCCATTTTGTGCCATTTTATCTCTCCGTTACCACTAATGGTCAGTTTATAATATGTTATTTCATTAGTGGTCTCCATCTTGGTAAGCTTCCAGGTTACACTGCTTCCATCACCAGTAGCTCCACAGGTTCCGCTTGCAACAACCTCCGGCTCATCCGCTTTTACACGAACCATCCCCTGCGGCAGAGACGCTGCCACCATGGCCAATGCCAGAGTGATACTTAAAACTGCTTGAAACGCCTTGAATTTAGAGAGTTTCCGCCCCCCCCCGGTTAGTTTTAGTAAACATACATTTCCTCCTTAATTTTCCCGACAGTGCCCCGGCTTAAACTTTTCATCTTTAAACTACCCGATTTCACTGTCGGCTATAAATTCTTATTATACATATATGATATTATCATCCTTTATAAAAAAAGAAAAGTAACCAAAAGTTACCTCTTTGGTTACTTTTCATTCGGGTTCAAGACCCGCATTTCTTAGTCATCCGTCATTTAAGTTTTATAACCATAGCCGGACGAACGCCCCAATGTTCATCTACATCTTCATAATTACTTACTCCATCTCCGAATGCGCCATACCAGTTTACGACAAATCCACAAAGCTGATAATCAACATCCAGCGATCTTAACCACCATCTGACTGTCTCAACGCCGCTGGCGGTTGTTAAATTATTATGCAATAATGATAAACTCTTACTCGGTATACCCATACGGAACCCATCATAACCTTTCTCTGAACTAAAGCCATATTCCGGATTGAGTACATCCTCAAAAGAAAGCAGGAATATCTTATCTTCTGTAGAGTTTTGTTTTTTCTTTGATATCTTCTGCTTATACGTATCTACCAAAGAATTTGTCAACGTTACGGTCTTGATTTTTTTCTTCTCCTGCTTGGTAAAAGCTGCATTATAGAAGTCATTGTTGAGCCATTTTCTTAAAGAGCTTTCTTCCCATGATAATCCTACTACCTGTTCTTTATTGTATTGATCCTCAGCAATCACATACCTGCTCAAAACAAAAAGCTCATCATCGGTTCTTGAAAGGACTATCCATTCGATAGGTTCAGACCCATTATCCGGGTCCCCGTCCTGTTCATATGAACCCAATATAACGGCATCACCCTTCTTTGCCTCAGAAATATCAACAATCTTGGGAACCGGTATATCTATTTCCGGATCCGACTCATCGTCTTCATCATCATCGTCATCGTCAAAATCGCCATCATCCCAATAAACCTTAGACCATTCGTCCTGCAAGGTCTTTTCAGTCTTGGTGATAAGCTCCTTTACGTCAGCAGTAACATTGATCACCATTGCGGGCCTGATGCCGATCCCGCCGTTCTCAATATAATATTCCTCATCTTCATCAGAATGATCGGCATAATAATCAATACCGTCTCCATAAGACTGTCCCAATGTTCCGTCATCATTCACAACATAGAATTCACCGTTCTCCACAGTCCTTGTCCACCAATAACATGCCTCACTGTCACCCAGCTTATACACATTTCCGTCATCCCATGTCCAGACACCGTCCATCCAGCCACCACCTGCACCATCTTCTATGTATTGATAGTATATGGCACGGGTTGTCGGAAAGCACGTACGATAGATCTGGCCGGCGAAGCCATAGTCCGCGTTCTTAACATCATCCCTTGACATGAGGAAAACCTTATCTGTACAGCCTGCGTCTTTTAACTCAGTATCGGCTATGACTGCTGCTTCCTTCTCACTGAACGAGCCGGACAGGAATTCGCCGTTAAGCCATTCCCTCATTCCGCTATCGCTCCATGTGCCGACAAGATAATTCCTGCCATCATTTTCATCGTCATCATAAGCATCAATTCCGGCACCCAGATTCATATTTCCGGGTGCAAGGACATATACGCTTGCAAGGAAAAGCTTCCCTCCGTCCTTGGATAAAACTATCCATTCAATGGGCTCTGCGCCATTATCGGTATTGCCGTCCTGCTCAAAGCGGCCGAATTGTATGATGTCACCCTTCTCTATTCCTATATCAATGGCACTGCTGTTTTTGATGGTTACGGTTTTAGCCTTGCTGTACTTGCCGTAAACAGTCTTGCCATCCTGCACCGCATAAGCCCTTACCTTTACGGAATACTCGCCATCGGGTAAATTCTCTAAGGTATAGCTTCTCTTTTTTTTGCCGTTAAGCTTCAGATCGGCGATTTCCGTATACTTCTTTGCTCCCGGCAGCTTTGCTGCTATACTGTAACCCTCTGCACGCTTTGTTTTCTTTATGGTCAATGTAGCCGATGCTCCGTCTTTGGATAACGTAAGAGTTATCTTCGGTTTCGCCGGCTTAGCCGCTGCAGATACGCGATCCATTTTGGGAAATACGGTTACGATCATTCCCAGCATAATGACAAATACAAGTAGTTTTTTCAAAACATTTCTCATTTTGATCCCTCCGGTGTTATTTTTTTGTTTCACAGCTTCTCTCCAAACCCCTTATTACTCTGCCTTCAGGTATTTCCTGATATCGGACCTGTTTTTAAGGTATGTTTTTTCAAGTATCAGTGAAACGACTTTCTTTACATATCCGTATGCGTAGTGCATCTGCGAGGATATTTCCCTGTTTGTCAGACCGTCGGCTACGCATTTGGCTATCATAAGCTCCGTATCGGAAAGCACGGCTTCAAGCTCCGCCAGAGCTTTTTGATTGTATTTTTCCATGGGAACAGGGGCTGATATCCTGTTTTTGATACGGGCCAAGAATATACTCTTTATAAACGGCTTTGTGATATAGTCGACAGCACCGTACTCCCATCCCTTTATCTGGAAGTCATCCGACTTCATGCCCGTCAGGAATATGATCGGCGTATTCCTTGCGGCTTCTATCTTACGGATTTCCTCAAAGGTCTCGTAGCCGTCCATCTCGGGCATGTCTATATCGAGAAGTATCAGCCGGTATTCAAGTCCCTTTTTTAAGAATTCCAGTGCCTGCCGCCCCGATTTTGCCAGGGTCACGGCATAGCCTGCATTTATAAGGATATCCTCTATCGTATTAAGCATCCTGATATCGTCATCCACACATAATATCTCTATCTCGTTCATCCTTTTTCACCGTCCCTGCCTGTCATTTCCGTTTCAATGATGCTTTCGGCCTTATCAAACTCCATGTTCCTGATGCTTTCCTCTATGGTTTCCAGATTTCCGTTCCTGCCTTTTAGCCCTGACAGTTCTCCGACAAGCTTTAGAGCCGGCGTCTGTCTGCCCCTGCGGACAGCTTCGTTCAGGGATTTCCACAGCTCGTCCTCATCCGGCAGTTTTTCTTCTCCCTTTGCCTGTTCCATACTTTGCTTTATCTTTTCAAACTCCTTAAGGAATTCCACCAGACCCTTTTCCACCCTGTTCCACTGCATAATGAAATGGGGAATGAATGATTCGGTATATTCGGTATCCCGCGACCTTATCCTCTGCTCAAGACGTATCGAAGAGTAGTACAGATCCTCGCCGCCCACATTCCCGGCGTTTCCTTTTAAAGCATGGACCATTATTGCCGCTTCCTCATAGTTTCCGGAAGCGATGCAGCCTTTAAGCTTCTCCCTGTCACTACCGGAGTCCTTTACAAAGTATTCGCATATCCTCGAATACTGGTATATGTCACCGCTTAGGTGTTTTAAGGCCATGTCAAGCGATATGTCGTATTTCTTTAAAAGTGCTTTTATCTTCTCCCTGTCTTCTTCCGCTATGCCGCTCTCAGCCTTGCTTTCGACCTTTGTTACCAGTCTCTCCGGCAGGTGTCTTATAAGCGTGCTTTCCAGAAGGCTGCTGTCTATTGGCTTTAACAGGTAATCGTCAAACCCGCCTGTCATGAATTTCTCCCTGCTGGAGCGGGTTGCGTCTGCCGTGAGCACTATCATCGGCACGTGCCTGTTCTTCCCTGCATCTATCTCCCGCAGATGCTTCATAGCCTCTATGCCGTTTACGTCCGGCATCATGTAGTCCATAAGCACAAGATCATAGTCCTCAGCTTCATACTTCTCATAGGCTTTTGCTGCCGACTCTGCCGTATCGACCCTGATCATGGTCCTCCTTAACAGAGATTTTACGACCATGAGGTTCATGTCCTTGTCATCAACCGCAAGTATCTTTGCCTCGGGGGCTATAAAGAAGCTGTCCGGATCGGAAGCCTCCGCTTTTTCATCCCCGGCTGCCAGCACGATATCGAACCAGAAAACGCTGCCGGCGCCATACTCGCTCTTTACCTTTATCTCTGTTCCCATAAGGTGTGCCAGCTTGTTTGATATGGCAAGTCCGAGTCCGGTGCCCTCTATGCCCTTGTTCCTTATTATCTCAGCCCTTTCAAAGCTTTCAAATATCTTTTTCTGATCCTCTTCACTTATGCCGCTGCCCGTATCCGAGATTTCAAAATGAACCTGATACTTCACAGTCCCCTTGCCTGTTACTTCAAGAGGCTTGATGGTTTTAACGTTCTGTACCGTGAATACGATTGTACCTTTTTCCGTGTATTTTACGGCGTTTGACAACAGGTTTGAAAGTATCTGTGACAGCTTCCTCATGTCGCCTCTGAAGTTCTCGGGCATGGTCCTGTCAACGTCCATAATGAATTCTATCTTTTTCTTTCCGGCTTCCTCACCCCAGAAGGTTCCCAGGCTCTTTATCAGCTTCTTTAAGTTAAAATCATCCTCGAACAGTTCTTCCTTACCCATATCTATCCTCGATAAGTCAAGGAACTGGTTTACCATGAACAGAAGGTGCTGTCCGGCGTTCGCCACGTTCTGGGCATACTCGTTTATCTTTGAGTTCTCCGACTCACGGAGTATCATTTCATTCATGCCGAGGAGCATGTTTATGGGTGTTCTTATCTCGTGGCTGATATTGGCTAGCAGTATGCTTTTTGCCTTGCTGGATTCTTCGGCAATCCTTTGCTGCTTGCGGTATTCCCTGATATAAAAGATGAATATCAGCGCAATGCCTACCGATGACAGGAATATGCCCGCCAGCTGGTTGCTGAACTGGTTCCACGGGGTTTCAAATTCACGTGCGTACTCGGGATGGTTGTATGTGAAAATGCAGACAGCTATGTAGAAAGCCGTCTGTAAGAAGCCCATGACATACATGAGCACTCCCTTATACATCAGGGTCGAGAAGATTATGCCGAAGGTGAACAGATACGTCATCGATCCGTTCATGCCGCCCATCTCCATGAACAGCCATGCAAACAGCCCCATGAAAATACAGAAGGATGTTATGAGGTATCCTACCAAATATCTCTTGGTGATATGGACATACGCCATGAGCACGATGCTTGCAGCGCCCGCCATCAGGTTTATCCACATCCCCATGGAGCCGGGTGCGGTGATGAGCGCCATGGTAGCTCCCACGATGCTGACCATTGCTCCCGCCGTTCCAAGTACCTTAAACAGCGTTATGTCCATTTCTTTTTCTTTTGTATAGAAATCTATTACCGTTCTTTTCATCTTGCCAAACATAGCTTCATTATCCTTCCGATGCATTCCGCGTTCTCCCCGGATATCCACCTCCCGGTATCGATTCCCATTCTATCACAAATTTACGGTTTAGGAAAGTAACTATTGGTTACTTTTTTCGATAAAAAATCCCCCCTGTCCAACCTGACAGAGGGGATATCATTAACAATTTTAATCGTATGTCTTTCCGTCCAATATGACAGAAACCTTTTCGTCCACACCTAATATGAAACCGTAATTATAACGTGCTACCAATTCGTCTTTTTCGGAATTCTTTGATGTCTCAGGGAACCATCTCATATTATCCTGGTTGGTTACCTTCCACAGATCAAAGTCATCTGAGTATTTTTCAACCTTTATTTCTTCACCGTTTTCTCTCTTGATCACGAAACTTTTAACTTTAAATTTCTCACTGTTGTATTTCAGCATACCGTCGGTTCTGCCAAATACGAACGTGCAGTTTTCGGTTTCAATAACCTGTGAAGGCATAGCCTCATAATCCAGCTCTACAAGATCGTATTTCTTGAGGATATCCAGTACTTCCGGAAGCACCTTAAAGTAATCGTTACCACCGTATATGTAATCTTCCTTCTCGGGACTGTACATTTTATTTAATAATGCATCTTTATCAAGCTGTGCGATCTCAGCGGCTATCTTATCCCATGTATTATTATCTACAACTGTGAACAAAACAGGTGAACCGTATGCTTCCTTATTACCGGTAATCTGCCAGTATAATGTCGGCTGGCCTGTATTTGCGTAAGCGCTTGATACATTTATTTTAATAAAGTGTACCTGATCGTCATCAAGCCTATAGCTTTCGGTCCAAACATGGCTTGTCAGCCAAGGATCTCCAAGACTCACCTTCTGGTAAACCCCGTCTACCATTCTGGTATCATCAACGATAAAGGAAGTGGGATTTCCCGCTGCATCAAAGGCACTGAAACTCACATATCCTATATCTGTGGCTTCATCATAAGTCATGCCGTCAAGCCTTACCTTATGGCTGCCGATCGTATAAGTTTTACCTATTTCTTTATAAACGTCCGTAAATGACTTTTCATCACTGTTGCCAAAGAAGTAATCCTTCAGAGGTGTAGCGGTCATGGCAAATACGGCTCCTCCGCCCAGTACCAGTACACATGCTGCAACTATTGCCGCAACTGCAGTCTTTGATAAGCTGCGTTTAATAGGCGTTATCTTTTTCGGTGTCTGATCCCCGACAGCTTTTACCGTTGTTCTCCCGGGATCTGCCTCTTCGATGAATTTGTCATCGATATCGGCCATGGAATAAATCAGATCTTCTTTTTTCATACTCATAATCCATACCCTTCTTTCTCTAATCGTTTTTTAAGTTTGTTCCGCATTCTGTAAAGGATTGAAGCTGTTTTACTTTCACTTAAGCCGTTTTTCTCCGCTATCTCCCTGATGCCGAGCAGATACCAGTATTTCTGGACAAATACGATGCGGTACAGCTTCTTCTGTTCGCTAAGGAACGAATTGATAGTACCGATCAGCACTTCCTCATCCAGCTTCTCCCATACTTCCCCGGAACTGACAAGCGTGTTTTCCAGCTCGGAAAAATCCAGAGAAACCGTTCCTGCCCCGCGTTTCATGCTAGCTGCGGCTTTTACCCTGTCTATTGAAAGATTTCTTGCTATCCTGCCAAGATACATCCTTAAGCTTTCCGGATTGTTCGGAGGGATTGTTTCCCATGCCCTAAGGATAACATCATTAACACATTCCTCTGCATCCTCGTTATTTCCAAGTATGCCGTTTGCTATGGTGTAACAGTATCCGGCATATTTTTTCTGTGTCTCTTTCACCGCTTCTTCAGAACGTGCCAGGAATAATTCAAGTATCCCCGCATCTTCCATGTTGTTTACACCTCCCCGTTCCTTTTTTTGAAGCTTCACTAATATAAACGAGATTTGAAGGGTATATATTGCATTTTTTTAAAATTTTTTTTAGGAAATTTTTACTGCGTAAGTGGTCCTGTCAAAAAGCGTATTACCGCTTACTCCGTTTTCCAATGACGTTAATACGCAGGAATTGTAAATGATCACGCCACCGTCATCTTTTGCCGAATCCGTCGTGTTATGTATGACATACGGCAATCCTTCATACATTCCAAGATACAGCATTACATGACCGGGCATGTACAGAACGGTACCTGTCGGAAGTTCTGCCAAGATCTCATACTTTTCTTTCTTACTTATTTCCTGTAAACTTACTTTCTCAAATGCTGTTTTTATCTGCTGAGAAGAGTTTCTCGGAAGAAGTATCCCGAAGCATCTGTAAATGCTCTGTAATGTCGAGGAACAATCCATTCCTTTTTCATCAATATCTCCCCATGAATAAGGTGTCCCGAGCGCCGCTTCGCAGAGGTCAAGCAGATTGCCGGTTGTAAATTTCATCAATTTTCCGTCTATGTCCGCAGGCTCGTCTGCTTTTACAAAATATGCGTTCCCGTTACTGTCTCTTTCCGGCAGCAATAAGTTTTTGCCGGAGACTGTGATATATGTACCCATCCTTAAGGTTTTCTTTACGGTTCCGTCCTTTTCCGTAACAAACTCCGTTTCGCCGGTCTTCTTCGGACACCATACGTCTCCGTCCGAAAATGCCTTTACCACCGTATCAAAAGTTTCCTTCTCGCACAAACCGACAGAATCCTTTCTGATCCATCCGTTATAATCGTATGCCTGAACAAAATACCACTCCTTATCAGAGGATTCCCAAAGAACGATCAGCGGTTCACCGTAATTGATCCCGGTTTCCTGAAGATAGTCATAGAGGTTCTTTTCGTTTGTAAGGAATACATCGGACGGGAATGCGCGTATGCTTCCGTTTTCAGTGGTGATCCCGTATCTTACCTCAAAATCATTTGTCTCAAGGTTCCTGTTTTTAAGTATTGCGTTTTTCTCATCATCCGTAATCTTCCTGTCATGGATGTATTCTTTTGAGGGGAAGGAATAATCCTCGATCATAGCCTTGACATTTTCAGCCGTATACTCTTTATCCGTGCTCAGATCAACTATGCCGCAGCCGTTATTTCTGTTTTCTTCATTAACAGCCTTTATCTCTTTCGTGGAAAGTATCTCCTTATCATTTCCTATGCTTTTCCTCCAGTAGTCGACAGTGTACTGCTCAACAGAACGTGTTTCTGTTATGTCGGGACAGCCGTTTATCGTAATGCTTGCCTTACTGCTTCCGGTAACAGTAACAAAAGCCGACTTCTTATTTAAAATATTTACGGATGCGCCTTTGGAAGCGTTAAGCATTATCCCGGAAGTCTTTTTGGCACATATCAGTTCATTTACTGAGGAAGCCTTTCCTGCATATATCTTTGCGTCCTTACCGTAAACCGTCAGCTTCTTTATGGTTTTTCCTTTGTAGAGCTTGAAAACAACGCCATCGGCTTTTATTCCGATAACATTCCCAGAGGCTTTTTCATTATATGTTCCGACATTTTTAACCGTTATCGATTTAAAAACACCTTTGTTTATTATTTCGGCATTGGGTGCATCGATGATCAGCACCTTCTTGGAAGCCCTGCCGTTTGCCGGTATTGTTATAGTAGTTTTTTCATCAGTAGCCAGTAATATCTTCTGTATGTTCTTATTATTTACAGCCTTTGTCAGTTCGTCCTGAGTACTAACTGTGACTGTTTCGGAAGAAGCGTTTGCACTTGCCTTCACGCTAAGTACTATAAACGTGACAGTAAGCGCAAAAAACAGATATAAAGCCACTACATTCCGTTTCCTTTTTATTCCCATAACATTTCCCTCTTTCCCGGTCCAACTGTACAATTATTATTTTAGACCGTTTAATAAGCATAAACGTATTATATCACACGCTGCGGATTAACGCTACCTTAATTTATTACATATCTGTTTTCACCACAATGTCATCAAGCCATTATTATTAAGCTATAGTCATTCTGAGCGAAGCGAAGAATCTTTATACTTTATGTGATAAGATCCTTCGCTAACGCTCAGGATGACAAACAGAAATGCCAAACAGCAGTAAAATAATCCTTGACACCGGGTAGTTTTAGTGATAGAATCAATCTTCCTACACTATAAACCGCAGAACCGTATTGGGGGTGATAAATTTGAGCTACATTGAAGTGGAAAATTTACGAAAAACATTTACGGTAAGAAAGAAACGCGAAGCAGGCAAATTGTTCAGGGAAAAGGAGATCGTCGAAGCACTTAAGGGGATCTCCTTTACTGTTGACAAGGGAGAGCTTGTGGGTTATATCGGACCGAACGGCGCCGGGAAATCCACAACGGTCAAGATCCTTTCCGGGATACTGACTCCCGAAAGCGGCAGAGCTGAAGTCGGAGGAAGAGTTCCCTGGAAGGACCGCAAAGAATATGTCAGGCATATCGGAGTTGTCTTCGGTCAGAGAAGCCAGTTGTGGTGGGATGTACCGATCATTGACAGTTTTTCCCTGCTAAAGGATATTTACAGGATCCCGGAGAAGGATTATTTAAACAGATTACAGGAGCTTACCGATGCGCTCCAGCTTAAAAGCTTCATGCGTAAGCCGTTAAGACTGTTGAGCCTCGGTCAGAAAATGCGTGCGGAGCTTTGCGGCTCGCTTCTCCACAGCCCCGAGCTGCTGTTCCTTGATGAGCCGACCATAGGACTTGATGCAGTCAGCAAGCTGGCGCTCAGGGATTTCCTAAAATGGGAAAATAAAGAGCATGGGACCACGATCATGCTGACCACCCACGACATGGAAGATATTTCGGCTCTCTGTTCCAGGGTAATGGTGCTCGGTCACGGTCAGAAGCTGTTTGACGGAAAGCTTCCCGAACTGCTCGAAAGATTTGATACTGTACGTACCGTAGTCGTAAAATATAATACAGAAAATCCGAAGCTGGTCCTTCCCGCCGGAGTAGTAAAAGACAAAAAGGATGACGAGATCCACATCACTTACTCTCCTGTCGATATCCCTACCGCGGATATGCTGGCTATCCTCCAGAATGCGGGGACCATAAGCGAAATGACTCTTCAGTCGGAAAACATCGATCATCTGATCGCTGCTATGTATAAGGAGATGGATCTATGAGAGCATACCTTTCCGTGTTCCGAATGAGGCTGAAGATGGAACTGCAATACAGGGGTGCCATGCTCGGCGGTATAATCTGCCAGATGTTTTTCGGGATTGTCCTCGTAGCCCTCTATAATGCACTGTACGAAAGCAAGGCTCAGGTAATGCCGATAGAACAGGTTTCAACATATGTATGGCTCCAGCAGGCATTCTTCCGTATGATGGTCGCTACCGATCAGGATCTTTATGATAAGGTAAAAACCGGGAATATTTCTTACGATCTGTGCCGTCCCGTAAATATGTACTGGTTCTATTATACAAGAATAGCCGCACAGAAGCTTATGGGCAGCCTGATGCGCGGTATACCGATGCTGATCGTTGCTTTCCTGCTTCCGAAAGGCTGGGGACTGACCCTGCCTCATTCGATTCCCGGCTTATTGTCCGGGCTTGCAGCACTTTTCTTTGGGCTGCTATGTATGTGCGCCCTTGAAAACATCACCATGGCTTTCTCCATGAGAACTCTCGATCCGAGAGGCATGGCTAGTTTACTAAGCCTTCTCATGGTTACTTTTTCAGGAAACCTTCTTCCCCTGACATTATTCCCCGACAGCTGGCAGAAAGTTATAACTCTGACGCCTTATGCACAGCTTCTTGACGCTCCGATCAGGCTGTATTCCGGAGAGTATCCTGTAAGCGACCTGCCCGTTATACTTCTGCGTCAGGCTGTCTGGGCGGTTATATTGATCCTTCTTGGAATATGGTTCTGGAAGAAGAATCAGAAAAAGATGATAATACAGGGAGGTTGACGGGATGAATATATTGAACACTTTTCATTTATATGTCAGATCCATGGGAATGCTTTTAAAAAGCCACCTGCAATATCCCGCTTCCTTTATTATGCAGACTCTTGCGCAGCTTGTTATGGAGGGCGGCGAGATGCTGGCGGTCATTCTGGTGGTCGACCGCTTTGAAACGCTGATGCACTGGACCGGCGGAAATCTGTTCTTCTTTTTCGGACTGATGTCGGTATCGTTTTATATAACCGAGTTCTTCGGAAGAGGCGTAACGGGAAATTTTCCTTCAATGGTCAGGACCGGACAGCTGGATACGCTGCTTCTCCGCCCACGCGCCGTACTTACACAGGTGCTTTGCAGCGGAACGGATCCCAGGCGTATTACCTGTATCGCGGTAGGCGTGGCTGCCCTTATCGTCGGAAGCAATATGTCCGATGTTACATGGAGTGTACCGAAAGTCCTTGCACTTGTTGAATCCATTCTTATGAGCGGCATGCTCATACTCGGGCTTTTCCTTATAGAAGGTATATTCTGCATACACAGCGTGAAATCGGTAGAACTTGTAAACGCCATTACATACGGCGGACGAAGCGCCTGCCAGTATCCGATCGATATTTATCCAAGGCCGCTCAAAATACTGTTTACGGTTGTAGCGCCCTTCGCGCTCACCATGCATGTACCCGCAGCTTACATTCTGGGTAAACCATTATACGGCTGGCCTGTCTGGACGGTATTTGTCACTCCCCTCTCCGGTGCAGTCGTATTCACTGTTATGACACTGCTCTTTAACCGCGGCATAAAGTTTTACAGATCAACCGGAAGCTAAAAAAAACGCCTTCCCCTTCTAGGGGAAGGTGGCCGAACGAAGTGAGGTCGGATGAGGTATACATCACAGCCACAGCACTTCACTTAAAAGCTGTCGTACATTTTCCTCATTTACTCTCACCAGCTTCGCCAGATACCATGCGCGTTCATCCTCGTTCATCTCTTTAAGCTTTGCACCGCTTTCGCCTTCGGTCATGCTCTTTTTCATGGCGTTGATTTCCTTAATCTGTGCTTCAGCTTTCCATATTATTTCCTGCTGTGCGACTATCTTCTGTTCAAAAAGCGAATCCAGTTCCTCCGATGTGCATTTCCCCGAAAGTATCTTTGAGATATCGTTCAGCGAAAATCCCATATCCTGCAATACCTGAAGACCTTCCACCAGCTGAAACTGATCCGGTGAATAATATCTGTATCCCGTATTCTCATCTATTTCAACCGGCTTTATGATATTCTTTTTCTCATAAACTCTTAACGCCTTAACCGACACTCCGGCGAGCGTTGCCAGCTCCCCTATCTTAAGTAATTGTACATCCGATCTGTCATTCATATTATTCCCCCAGTATCTCATCTACCCGGACAGCTCCCGCCAGATTGGTCCGCATACGATTCAGGCAGGTGTTTACTATCATAACGCTCCGCATCATCTCACCACGGTATTGGGTGATCTTCGTAAGCCTTGCAAAATCCCCAATCTCTTTTCCCATCATAACATTTCCCATGATGAGAAGCAACAGATATCCGAGATTTCCCGAAAAAATCTGAAAGAACGACGACCATGCCGAACGTTTATGTGCCTTCATGTTATCTCTCATGATCTTTTCACTGGTTTCCCTGACCTTTTGAAGAACAAGCTCCTGACCTTCAAATACATTTATCACATCCCCCGCCGTTATGATCGGTTCCATCCAGTTTGTATACCGTGCATAGGATTCCCTGGATTTCAGCCTGAAATACGGGATTTTTCGGATCAGGATCACGCTGCTGATAATGAAAAACGGTACCATGACAATAAGCGCTGCTGCCAGTAGTTTTCCGTTTATCACCAGCAGTACGATCGATGAAAACACGAGGTTTACAGTCGCGATTAGCCCGTGCATGAAATTAACCGGGGACATCATATAGTCCATCAGCTTGTCAATATCCGTACAAAGTCTCGATATCCAGTCTCCCGCCGAGTATCTCTCCATATCCTGCTGAGTGCTCTGCAGCATTACTTCCAGCATCTTCATCCTTGTAACTCTTTGAAATCTCATTTCAAAACTGATCGAGATCGTGCTCCATACGGTCACATTGTAACCAAACAGTAAAACCGTAAACAGCAGGAATATCCAGAAGTTTGAAAGAAGCCGGTCCTCCTCTCCGTTCTCTATCAGACGGATAAAGGATTCCAGCATGTTTGCACCCAGTACTGCATTAAGGAAATCAAAAGGCGCCCTGAGAAGCATTATTACGATAAAGCTTTTCCACAGCCCCAATCTTTTTAAAAGCCTTATAACCCTGCCATCCATGATCGTTTTTCTCCCTTTATCTCATTCTGTTATCCTAAATTATTTTGTCATCCTGAGTTATTTGTCATCCTGAGCGTCAGCGAAGGATCTTAATACTCCCGCTTCCATCCTATATACCCTGTCATAACCTCTCAAATGCTCCGGCCTGTGCGTTACATGTACCACCGTTTTTCCTTTAGTCGAACGTTCCAGTGCCTCCAGAATGGATTCCGCATTCTCCCGGTCAAGTGCGGATGTAGGCTCGTCCATCAAAAGAATATCCGCCTCCTTGCACAATGCCCTTGCTATTGAAATGCGCTGTGCCTGCCCTCCCGAAAGTCCGTCTGCACGGTCTCCCAGATAAGTATCAAGGCCTTCGGGAAGCGTTGCCACCCAATCCGAAAGATTCGCCATCCTGCAGACCTCTTCCACTCTCTCCAAAGGATATTTATGTCCCATGGTAATGTTTTCATAGATTGTGAGAGGTAGAAGCATGGACGTCTGCATTACAACCGACACCTTGCGGCTTATCAGTTCCGGTTCAGTCTCACCGTCTACCGTTAAGGTTCCCGATGATGGCTTATACAGTCCCGCAATAAGCTTTAAAAGCGTGCTTTTCCCGCATCCGCTCTCACCTACTATCCCTATCTTCTCCCCCTTAGATACCAAAAGATTCAGATTTTCAAAAACTATTCTGTTTTCATATTCAAACGAAACATTCTTCAATTCTATCATAATCCCACCTTATACTATCTCTATCCTTGAGAGATTCACAAGAAAAACCTTAAACCCCGACATCCAGTTGGGAAGATTCATTATCGACTGCGTCAGGCTCTTTTGAAGATTCAGAAAAACTATCAGCGTCCCTAAAAATATCTTTCCGGAAAGTACCATGTATCCTCCGGCAAGAAGCAGAAGAAGCAACGGTATTCTGGACAAAACACCTGAAAGAGTATTGTAAATTGCCGCCAGCCGCTCCTTTTTTACAGCCTGTTTTTCCCAACAGCCAAGTCTTTCGGAATATGCTCCGATACACAATTCCTTTCCGTCAAACACCTTGACAGCCGGGAATGCTGAGATAAGCCCGTAAGCTGCTTTGTTCATCAGGTTCTTTTCGTTCTGTGCAGCCGAAACGATCCCTGTAAGCTTTCGTCCCGAAAAATACACATATACCATTATCAAAACAGTGGGGATAAGAATAGTCAAAGTAAGAAGTACATTTTGGAACATCAAAAATGTAAATGCCAGAATGCCGGTTATCAGCATCCCGTATATGTCAAAGAAAGTATTGGTAAGATAATCCGTTGCCCGGGACAGTTCATTCTGTACCGCAGACATTGACGATGAAACATTTTCCTGCTTATTTCCGGACAGTGTTTTCCGAAGGATTCCCGAAGCATAGCCCATCCTCAGCTCATGTGCCATTTTTTCAGAAGCATAATGACCGACATACTGATTCAGATATTGCGTAAATGCGTTTGATATTAAAAAGCATCCGAGTACTATAAGCAGTGAGGTACCTATAGATGTCCGCTCCTCAATCCTGTTTACCAGTTCTCCGACAAAATACATATAAACCATCTGCGACAGATTAGACAGGACTGCCGTCAAAACCGCTCCTGCCACATATATCCGGGTTCTTTTGATAAGTAAGCTTAATATCCGCAATATACTTTCCCCCCTTCTGCATTCAAAAGAGTTTTCATCTTTGTCGAGGCAAAGTATAAACCCTGCCCCAAGGGACGAGTCAAGTATATTTTTACAATTTGGAAGCAAGCTTCCATTGTTGGCACTCGCTTATCGCACAAAAAAACAGAGGTTTTACCCTCTGTCTTGTCATTACCCTCGGTTGGTGATAAAGTCGGTGTATTGAGCTATCACGCTGTCTTTTTTTGCTTTGGGAAGTATGTATGTACTGCCGTCCGATAGTATGACGGAAGCCCCGCTGATCTTCTCTATATATTCCGGATTGACGAGAAGTCCTCTGCGAAGCTCAATGAATTTCTTCCCGAACAATTGGGCTGTCTCCGTAAATCCGATGAGCAGACGCTCTGTTTTTTGGTTCCGGCAGTAAATATTCGTATAGTGACGCTCACTCTCAATCCTGATAACTCTTTCCGGATAAAAAACATGGATTTCCTTGCCGGCGTTTATCACTACAGGCGATGATCCCGGTTTCTTTATGCGCATGCTCACACGGGCGAATGCCTTTACGATATCCGCTTCGGAACACGGCTTTACCAGATAATCGACTGCCTGTACCTTAAATGCGTCGATGGCATGATCAAGACTTGTAGTAACAAAGATGATCTGCGTATCGGGAGATAATTCTTTTACTGCATTTGCTACATCAACGCCCATCTCGTTTTCAAGATATACATCCTGAAATACGAGCGAATAAAAACTGCCGTTTTTTATGCTTTGTATAAGTTTTTCTCCGGTATTAAACCAGACCATTTCAAGTTCATCGGTAATATCCATAAGTGAAAACCTGATCTTTTCGGCATCGGTTTTACAGTCGTCACATATTGCTACCAGCATTGGAAGGACTCCTTTCCATGTATTTCATATTACAATTTAAACCAAGATCCTTCGGGCTTAAGCCCTCAGGATGACAGAGAAATTCCAACAATTACAACCATATTGGATGTTTAAGTTTATTATATAACAAATATCGATTTATGGCAAATAAAAGCACCTAATGTCCGTTTTTATGCACGGAATATTCAAAAATTGTATTTCAATACAGCCTCTTGACTAAAATAATCCAATATGGTAAAAATAGACTTATATTGAAAATGGAGAAAATGACTATGCCGGATGATTTTATAGATCCTCAGCTCGTGCAAAAACTAATATATTCATTTTTATGTTCTTTCCCTTATATGATACTGATTTTGTATTCTTTTAGGGGGCATTGGCGTTTTAATAAGAAAGTAACGTTTTTAATCGTGTTTTTATGCCTTTCTGTATATATAACTCTTATAGCTGTTAAACTTTTAACCAGAAATAGCAATGATGTGATTTGGAATATAAGTTCATCCGTAATATATATCGGTTTCATATTTTTTGCGATAAAAGAACACATTGGCAAATTGGTATTTACAGTGCTGGCATTAACAAATCTCGGAGATTTCAACATAACATGCGCAAAATGCATAGAAGGTATTTTTTTCCGCGAGCAGGCACTTGAAGGATATAACTATACGTATCTGCTGATGATCGTACTTGTAATGACAGTTGTGCTTCCGGTTATATATTTGCTTATATTTAAAGGGATTTCTTCTACTATATCAGATGCTTCATATGACATTGTCAATGAAGAAGGAAAAAGCATAAAACACCCCTGGCGTTACTTATGGCTGATCCCGGCTATGTTTTATGTTTTCTGGATGCATCAGTCTTATTGGGATGGCAGAGGATACCTTGAGAAAAAACTGGATCCAATGAATACAGTATATCTTTTAGTGATAGATGCAGGATCGATCTTGATTTACCGTACTATCATAAAAACTGTGGATCTGTTTGAAAAAAACCTTACCCTTATGGCTGAGAATAATGCTATTTCTATTCAAAGGCTTTGCTATGAAAACTTGAACACCCGCCTTGAAAACATGCGAAAAACAAGACATGATCTGCGTCACCATACCGCACTTCTGAAACAGATCAGAAAGACCGGAGATCTTACCGCATTGGATGAACTTATCAATATGTACTCAGAGCAGAATTATCTGGATCAGCCCCTTCTTTTTTGTGAAAATGAAACCGTCAACATGGTAATTGCTTATTACTCCGAATTGTCATATAAGAACAACATCTCCTTTTCCGCGAAGGCAACTATTCCCGAAGATATCTTTGTTGACAAGAAAGATCTTGCCGTTATTTTTGGAAATATCCTCGAGAATGCGACTGATGCATGCAAGGAAGCGGAAGGAGAACGGTTTATTGATTTAGCTGCAACCTATAAAGCTACATCTCAAGGGACACATTGTCTCACACTGTCGCTAAAAAACAGCTATGTAACAGAAACGACACGGAACGAAAGCGGCGTGTTCCGCTCGACCAAACACGAGGGTGACGGAATAGGTATCGGTTCAGTACAAAGCATTACAAATAAGTATGGCGGTGCATGTTCGTTCACGCCCGAAAACGGTATTTTTACCGTTTCGGTGATACTTTACCAATAAGATAAGAAATGATTTTCAGTTTTATTCGTGAATGTTTTTTCTATAAGAGATAAACCCGACACAGACACCTATCATACCATGAGAGGCAATACTCCGGCATCGTTATCAAGTAGTGAAAGGGCCGCCGTATTGATTGATGAATTGCTCAATCTGAAAATAGAGTCCGGTGATATTTTCATTGTTTTGTATTTTGTATCTTATTTCATACAGACCGTAATCCAGCCAGTTCTGTATCAGCTGGAATGCACCTTCAAAGTATACCAGAACAATTAGGATTATACCTATTATAGGTATCAGCCTGTCTATAACCTTCACCTTGTGTGTACGCGTATATGAGAACAACAGTACTACCGGGATCAATTCTATCATTTCCATCGTATTTCCTATGCCCCAGTTCCATACCTTATATGCTGCACTAAGCACCTGCGCCATACCCTCCTGGCTGGTCAGATATGTCATATCGGTAATATTATCCACTAACACTATGTGTACACTGGTCAGGATAAACAGTAAGGCTAAATCCAGAGCCGCATAGACCAGGATGATAAGCGAAAGATGTTTTGAAAACCTAAAGGAATGTATATTGGTTTTACGATACTCCTCGTATTCCTCCTCGGTTCTTCCCGTAGCAAGGAATTTATTCTTCTCCTTTATTATGTAACGTACTACAGAGAAGAACATGATCATACTCATGGGCGGTTTCGTTGTAAGGAATGGAGATATCCATAGCTGGATCTCTATCCGCTTATTGGTTGTCAGTATCTTAATGAATATG